>ERZ791628.7-NODE-7-length-150832-cov-23.2602_pt1 | contig 150832 bp, 132 predicted proteins | sample MGYA00510265_ERZ791628 | MGnify/ENA primary metagenome ERZ791628 (study PRJEB30046, sample SAMN00715184) | human gut metagenome | study: EMG produced TPA metagenomics assembly of the A metagenome-wide association study of gut microbiota in type 2... | reverse complement strand
GATGGTAGTGCAACGTACGTTTGTGTGAGAGTAGGTCACTGCCAGGCTTCCCTTTCAATATATTTATTGAACTCGCTGCTGATATGGCTCAGTTGGTAGAGCGCACCCTTGGTAAGGGTGAGGTCCCGAGTTCGATTCTCGGTATCAGCACCAGCGAATTATTTCTAATAAGCCTCTGAATTTCAGAGGTTTTTTTATATCTGTACACTTCAATTTTTTTTTAACTTTTTTACAGCGTTTGGCTTATTTAAGCCTTTTGTCGTTTTCTGTCTCGTTTCAAACTCCACTGATTCATAAAAATACATAAAAAAGATCTGATTTTTTACTCTGCTTTTTGAGGTTAAAGAGATCTTGTAGATGTTTTATAGATGAAAAAGTGCTCCTCATGAGAGGAGCTTTTGAAGTTATATAATGGAGTGTATTGTTATATTATTGATTGTTCTTCGACAGGAATGCCTTTAGCTACAAAGCCTTTGATAACCTCTTCATCTGGTTCTTCCATATAATCGATTCTTTCAAAATCGCTAAGCTTAATGTCTCCATGGAACTGAAGATCAAAGAACCTTAATAGAGGGTTCTTACCACCTAATAATTCATCAATGTTGTAGAAGTTATTTTTGTTGATGGTCCCGTCTTTTATCTTATCAGCTATGAACAGATAGTTCTTAATGTTACCAGGGCCGTATGGTGCTGCATCTTTACCTGAGGCTAGGTGTGTAGCTACACCAAAGATACAGGTTGCTTTTGGATCGGTGAGCAATGTAGGAATTAGATATGCAAAGCTCATGAAATCGAGAGAGGTACCGATTGTCAGAGTGGTTCTGTCAAAGAGGTTATCTTTCTTTAATTTAATGGTGGCATCTCCATACTGATATGTCATGTCATAAGTCATAAGCATATTGATCTTAGGATCTGGGGATGAGAGATAACCAAATCGAGGGTAGTCTGGCTTGGTAAGCTCATTTTGGCTGCATCCAAACATAAACTCAGTACTCTTAATTCTGGCAGCAGGTCCACCGCCACTTGCTGTTTTTCCAGCTTGCACAGCGTTTTTGAGGTATCCACACTCTAAGATTAAAGGTAAGACCTTAGTAGGTACCTTGATGTAAAAATCACCTTCAGCGATGATCTGCTTTAAAAAGTCCTCAATAACTAATGCTGATTCTTTAAAGCCTGGTATTTGCATCAAGACTGAGTAGTAGTTGTTCTGATAATTTTTGAAATTTTTAAGGCAAGGAAGAGTCATATTATTCCTATTTCTTATTTTGTTATTTAACTTTAATCAGTATAACAGCCTTAATTAGTACCTGATGATTTGTACTTACAAAATTTGAAATTTCCAAGTAAGTTTGATGAAATTTTTTTGAAAAAATGTAGCCCACAGAAGATGAGCTACGAAAAGCATTTATCTAAACGTAAGAGTACTAGTTATTGTGAATTCTTAATGTCCTCACGGACTTTATTAGCTCCTTTTACAAGAGCATATTTGATGCTGCTTTTGTGTTCATTGCTTCATATAAAGCATTGTTCATAAGCTCCCAGAGCTTTGACATCTCAGGAATTGAGGACTAAGGGTATTCGCAACGCTGACGGCGATAAGTACTACAAGTATAACTACATGTTCGGTATCCAGGCTGAAGCTTGGTGGTAATCGGTTAGTGTAGAACACTTTATATAAACAAACTTGTTTGATAATCATCTATGGGGAGGCGTAAGCCTCCCTTTTTTATCGTAAGTGAAGTTACTGTTCAAGATAAGGCATGTTATAAGATATGTTTTTTAATAAGAACTACTCTGCTTTTAGAGAGTCAAAAATAAGCGAAAAGCTATTTTGTAAAAAGTCGTTTTTATCATCCTTTATGACTTTTTTTTAGGTAATCTTCTTTTGCTGATCCTAACTCGATAAGTCCTGATACCATACCTCATATGGTAAAGATAGTTGGCATGATTTTAAGATCAGAGCTAAATTCTCCTTCTTTCATTCAAAATTCAAAAAACTCATAGACAATAGCGTTAATCTTTTCACCTATTTCAAAAGATTCCTTTTCTTCAGGCAAAAGTTGTCACAATTTTCATCAAATCTAATGGTTTTGTGAACTAATGAGAAGTAAAGCGGGTAGAGCTTTTTATATTCATAAAGTGAATTGCAAATACCAAAGAAACGTTCTTTACAGGTGATATTTTCATGAAGAGCTTTGTAAATAAAATCATAAATGTGTTGCATACTTTACAACCCTAAGTATGAAGTTAAGATCTCTTTACTTTTAAAATAAACATACAAAGTAGCTTTGCTGTAACCTGAATTTTTGGCTATATCGTCCATGCTTGTATGCTCAATTCATTTTTGTAAAAACAGATCTTGAGCAACTAAAGCTATTGCTTTTCTGTGTACACTTTGTTGTTCTTTTTTACGTCTTGCCATGTTGGTGGATCCTTATGGTTATTGCGTGAGTGTAACAGTAGCTTTGTTTACTGTGAAGACTTAAGAAGAGGGTATTTTTAAAGATGAGGTTTAATTTGTGGGGTTTGTAATAGGCATCAACATCTAAAATTTTAAAAGATCAAATTTAATCTGACTTCATAACCATAAAGTCAGATTGTTTAAAGTCTTTAGTTTTGTTTCTTATTAAGATTAGCTTTTGCCACACCTAACATAAGTTTTACACGGTTTAGCTGATTTACCTCAGAGGCACCAGCATCGCAGTCAATGGAAACGATGTTAGCCTCTTCATAGTTTTGACGTAATGAGTGCACTACACCTTTACCGGTGATGTGATTTGGCAGACAACCAAAAGGCTGCAGGCACACAATGTTAGGTACCCCGTTTTCAATGAGTTTTACCATTTCACCTGTTAGGAACCAGCCTTCACCAGCCATATTTCCTAAAGAGACGAACTTTCTAGCAAGCTTTGCTGTAGTAAAGATGTTCAAAGGTGGAGTAAATCTCTTAGAGTGTTTTAGAGCTTTATAAACATACTTTCTGTAATGTTCAACTAAGCGTATGAAAGTGAGCGCAAAGAACTTGTTTAAGAGCTTGCCTTCTAGAAGGTTATGCTCAATGATAGGATCGCCAGCTAAGTACAAGAAGAAATCTACAAAGTCAGGCATTACAACCTCAGCGCCTTCTTCAAAGAGTTCTTTTTCAAGATAATTGTTAGCTACAGGGTGATATTTTACTAAGATCTCACCCACGATACCTACCTTTGGCTTTTTAATATGGTTAATCTCAATACTCTCAAAGTCTTTGACCATATCAAAGATATTGTCCTTGTACTTACGGTTAGAACTGTTTAAAAGCTCTTCCTTGCAGTTATTAAGCCACTTTTCAAAGTACTTTTTAGTTTCACCTGTATGTACCTCATAAGGTCTTACTCTGTTAGTTAATTTCATTAACAGATCGCCATAGACAGCAGCTTTAATTGCATCTTTGAACATGGCTGTTGGCATCTTGAACTCGTCGGTTTCAAGCCCATAGACAGCAAAAACAGGTACCTGAGGGAAGCCTGCGTATTTTAAAGCTTTACGTAAAACGGCAATATAGTTGGTAGCTCTACATGCACCACAGGTCTGGAAGAGCATGATGGAGGTATTGTCAGGATCGTAAAGACCTGATTTTAAAGCCTCTAACATTTGACCAATAACTACGATTGCTGGGTAGCACATGTCATTGTTGACATAGCGCAAACCTAAATCAATCGATGATTTATCAGGCAGTGCTGGAATTACCACGTTATAACCAAACTTGGCTAAAACAGTTTTGAAAAGCTCAAAATGGATTGGTGCCATTTGAGGTGCCAGAATTGTATGCTTTCTAACACATTCTTTAGTAAAGTGAGGTCTGTCTGTAAACGGTATTGGGGTAAATACAGGTACTGACTTACGAGCTAATGCTGCTAATAATGAACGCAGTCTGATTCTTGCTGCACCCAAGTTTGAGACTTCATCTAACTTAATTAAAGTATAGATACGCTGATGCTCTTCTAAGATCTCTTTTACCTGATCTGTAGTAATAGCATCAAGTCCACAGCCAAATGAGCTTAACTGAATTAGAGTTACGTCTTTATTCTCTACGGCAAACTCAGCTGCATGATAAAGTCTGGCATGATAGCTCCATTGATTGATAAGACCTACTTTATTAACTTTAATCTTTTCGTGGTAGACACTGTCTTCAGAAATCACCGCAAGACCATAGGATTCAATCATATCGGCAATACCATGGTTGATTTCTGGATCAATATGGTATGGACGACCTACTAACATGATAAGGTGGCGATTTTCAGCACGAGCCTTTTGAATTACATTTTGAGCAAACTCTCTTACATCCTGTTTGTAGTGTTCAAGTTCAGCATATGCTGCGCTGCAGGCCTCTTCTACTTCCTTTTTAGTAAGCTTTTCCGCTTTGAACTCTTCAATTAAGCGTTTGCACAGACGCTTTTGATTGTTAATAGGTAAGAAAGGCTGTAAGAAGGTAACATTCTCAGTCTTTAGAATATCCATATTGCCACGAATATTCTCAGCATATGAGGCTACAACAGGGCAGTTGTAGTGATTGTCATTAGGATGAGCTCTGTCCACAAGATTAAATGGCAGGCATGGGTAGAAGATCTTTTTAACGCCTGCTTCAATAAGGCTCATGATATGACCGTGAACTAGCTTTGCCGGATAGCAAAGTGAGTCTGATGGAATAGTAGCAAGTCCTTTAGCGTATATGGCAGCAGATGATTCTTCAGATAAGACAACTCTGTAGCCTAATTTGGTTAATAAGGTAAACCAGAATGGAAAATCCTCGTACATGTTAAGGCAACGTGGAATACCGATAACGCCACGAGGAGCCTTATTCTCATCTAAAGGTTTATAGTCAAAGACTCTTTGATATTTGTAACGATACAGATTGTTGGTGTTTTTGTCTGTACTTGCAACTTTACCGCCAATACCTTTTTCACAGCGGTTACCTGTAAAGTGTCGTGAGTTGTCGGGGAAGATCTGCATGGTGATCATGCAGTTGTTACCACATTTGTGGCATCTGTATGATCTGGTTTTATAGGTAAAGGAATCGAGTTCTTCACGTTTTAGAATAGATGAAACATAAGGTTTTCGATCCTTTTCTTTAAGCGCTGCTGATTCATGCGCTAATATAGCTGCGCCGTAGGCACCCATGTGACCTGAGATATCAGGACGAATTACTTTTTTATTAAGTAAGGTTTCCATGGCTTTTAAAACAGCGTTGTTCAAGAAAGTACCACCTTGAACTACGATGTGATCACCTAGAGATCCCACATCCTTTAACTGCATTACTTTAAAGAGTGCGTTTTTAATTACGGAAATGGAGATACCAGCTGAAATGTCTCCTACTGAGGCGCCATCTTTTTGAGCCTGTTTTACTTTAGAATTCATAAAGACGGTACATCTAGTACCAAGATCAACTGGGGCTTTTGAGTCTACTGCTTTATCAGCAAACTCAGCTGCACTTAAGTTTAAGCCTTTAGCAAAGGTTTCAATAAAAGAACCGCAACCTGCTGAACAGGCTTCATTTAAGGTGATGTTGCCAATAGTGCCGTCTTTTACAAAAAAGCACTTCATATCCTGTCCACCAATATCCATGATAAAGGACACCTCAGGACAGAACTCTTTAGCTGCACGCAAGTGCGCAAAGGTTTCCACCTCGCCAAAGTCAGCATGTAAGGCAGCTTTTATTAAAGACTCGCCATAGCCTGTGGTAGTAACACCTGCAATGTAGCAGTCATGAGGCATATGGTCATAAAGTTCTTTTAATTCATTGACGACTGTGTTTAAAGGTGAACCCTGATTAGAACCATAAATGGTATATAGAAGCTCGTTTTTGTCAGTTACAGCTGCAATTTTTGAGGTAGTAGAGCCTGCATCAATTCCAACATAGACAGGACCATGATAGTTGTCAAAAGAGGTCCTTTTAACAATATCCTCACTGTGTCTTTTTACAAAAGCATCATACTCATCACGAGATGAAAACAGTGGTTCACTGTGATTTTTTGTCTCGGTAACAGCGTTTAGATCTGTTTTAGATAATTCTGTTAACTCTTTTAAGGAGGTTAATTTTGCTTCATCACAGATAGCAGCACCGATAGCTACAAAGTAGCAGGCATCAGGTGTTGCAACAACATCCTCGTCTATTAAATTTAATGTCTTGATAAAACGCTCTTTTAATTCAGACAAGAAAGTTAATGGACCACCTAGAAAAGCTGTCTTACCTTCAATGGCACGTCCCTGTGCTAGAGTACCTACAGTCTGATTGACGACAGCCTGGAAAATTGAGAGTGCAAGATCCTCTTTTTGAGCACCATCATTGATGAGTGCCTGAATATCAGTTTTGGCAAAGACACCACAACGAGAAGCAATAGTATAGAGTTTGGAGCCTTTTTTAGCTAAGTCATTAAGACCTTTAGCATCTGTATTTAAAAGGTTTGCCATCTGATCAATGAAAGCACCGGTACCACCAGCGCAGGCTCCATTCATACGCTGCTCTAGTGAACCCTTTAAATAGGTGATCTTTGCGTCCTCACCACCTAACTCAATAGCTGTTTCTGTATCTTTAGCAAGTAAGTTAATGGCACTAGTACAGGAGAGCACTTCCTGCTCAAAAGGCAGGTTTAATCTTGAGGCAACACCCATACCTGATGAGCCTGAGAATGTAATATAGAAAGGATTATCACCTAAAACAGGAGCTACTTTTTCAAGATTTCTTTTAAAGGCATTGCCTGTTTCAGAAAAGTGTCTTTCGTAATTTTTATAAATAATCTTTGCATTCTCATCAAGCACTACGAACTTGATGGTGGTAGAACCAATATCAATACCAAGTCTTAATGTCGTCATAGCATATGTTCTTGTTATATATGAATACACTGATAGTTATATCGCAATTTAGTTATTTTAGTAAGTGCAATAAGGAGTTTTATGACTGTAAAGCTCTTTGGTTATCAGCGTCATCTCTGTTTAATCTAACATACTGTAATGAGGCTATTTTACTTAACTTTATTAAGGTCACCTGAGAATTTTGCTATAAATTTAGTCAGATGAATAAAATACTCAAAACAGCATGGATAAAGGCATAGAGTAAAACTTATTCTGTATCAATGTGCCTCTCCGCTGTTTTGCATACAAAACCTATCCAAACAGTGTATAATGTGACCTCAATTTAACAGGATATGAAATCCTGTTTTCTTTTTTTAAACTGTCAGAAAGACACGTTTCCTATCTTCGGAGCTAAAAGTGCAACTTAAAGATCTTGCAGATAAAATCATTGATGGATATGAGATTACAAAAGAGGAAGCTTTAGAGCTATATGATGCTCCTCTTGATGAACTCAAGAAAAGTGCCAGCAAAATTACTTCACACTTCTTTAAAGAAGCAATTGAGCTATGTTGTATCTCTAATGGTAAGTGTGGCAAGTGTTCTGAAAACTGCAAATTCTGTTCTCAGAGCCGTTATTACAACACCGAAATTCAGCAGTCTGTATTAAAGTCAGTTGACGAGTTCTTTAAGGAAGCTCAGGCAAATGACAAACGCGGTGTGCACCGTTTCTCAATTGTAACTGCAGGTGTAAGACTGTCTAAAGCTGAGCTAAAGACTATTGCACAGGCTTATAAAAAGATCTCCTCAGAACTTAAGATTTCATGCTGCGGTTCTTTAGGTCTATTAGATTATGACGATTTTGTAATGTTAAAAGAATCTGGTCTTAAGCGTTATCACAACAACTTAGAGACTTCACCAAACTTCTTCAAAGAGATCTGCACAACTCATACTATGAAGCAAAAAGAGGATACTATTTCTTTAGCTAAGAAAGCAGGCTTAGAGATTTGCTCTGGATGTATCCTGGGTATGGGCGAGAGTGTAGAGGATAGAGTTGATATTGCTTTAGAGCTACGTAAGTTACAGGTAGACAGTACTCCAATCAATATCTTAAATCCTATTAAGGGTACACCTTTAGAGAACCGTCCTACAGTTCATCCTGATGAGGTAAGACGTACAATTGCTCTATTCAGACATGTTCTTCCAAAGACTGTTTTAAGATTGGCAGGCGGTAGACTTATCATTCAGAAATACTTTACTGATCTGTACAAATACGGAATCAATGCTGAGATCACAGGTGACATGTTAACTACAGCAGGTCTTACTGTAGCAGATGATATCTCTGCTGCTATCAGTAATCAGAAGGTCTTAACTAAGATTGAACCTATTAAGTAGTACCTTTTTGTAGTTACTAAAAGAACGCCACAAGCTAATGCAGAAATGTCTGCATTAGCTTGTGGCATTGTTATCTTGAAAGAAAAACTAGTCAACAGAAGTATTATCTTCAGCTAAAGTAACCTTTTCCTGTTTTACCTTACCTTCACGTTTAATCTCAAAGTTCATGACTGTATTTGGTTTTGACTTAGAGACTAAATCGATAAGCTCTCTTACATTCTGTACGCTATAACCATCAACTTTGGTGATGAGATCACCAATTTTTAAAATTCCAAAAGCAGGTCCTTCAGGATCGACATAACCGATTCTGACACCGCTCTCTGAATCTAGGGCTGTAGTTTCATCATCAGAAATACCTAAATATCCACGCTCAACTTTACCGTGACGTAAGATCTCATCCATTACTTCACGAACCATCTTTACAGGAATAGCAAAGCCAATACCGTAGGTATTATCGCCACTAAATGAAGCTGTATTGATGCCAATTAGATTTCCTCTGGTATCTACTAAAGCGCCACCAGAGTTACCCTGATTGATAGGTGCATCAGTTTGGATTAAAGCTTGAACGCCCTGACGGATATTCATCTGATCTTTAGATAACAGTCCAGAACCTGAACGCGATACAGCAGAAATAATGCCGTGTGTTACGGTTTGTCCTAGGTTGTTAGGATTGCCGATAGCAAGTGCAATATCGCCAATATTAGGTTCGTTTTTAGCAGGTGTAATTGGAGTTAAAGTTGTATCTTCACTGACAGTTAAAACCGCAATATCAGTTCTTCTGTCACAACCTACAACAAAGGCTTTCATGACCTTGCCATCACGAGTTTGCACAAAGATAGCTTTATTAGGTTCGTTTCCTGATGGCACAACATGGTAATTAGTTACTATGATGCCATGTTTATCCATGATCACACCTGATGCCGATGAGGTGATCGAGTTTGGAGCGGGAGTTGTGTAGTCTTCTTTTAATGTGGCCACATAGATATTTACAACGCTAGGCGCTGCTTTATTTACAGCATATGAATAACCTTCAGTTGAAATACCGCTCGAATAGATAAGATCGCCTAGTTTTTTTCCTGTAGAAGGCTTTATTAAAAGAACTGCGACACCAACAATGACGCCTACAGCTACAGGAATAAGAAAGGGAAGTGACTTTTTACTAATAATCATATAAAGAGTTCGCACATACGTAGAGTTTCTCTAAAAGAATAACCTAAAACTCTTGAAAATGTGTTGATCTTTATATGATTTTACAAAATTATTCTGTGAAGATTAAATCAAAAGCAATGGATCTGACCCCAATTTCAGATTACTTAATCTTTTTACAAGATATAAAACAGTTTTTACCAGAAAAAGCTATGCCCACGGCATTAACAGAAGTTATGTTCTCATCTTCAAAAATAGCATCTGCATAGTGCTTTTCAAGAATTTGTGCTATAGCTTCATTAGCTTTTTTAGCTCTGCTTTCTTTTTCTTTGCAGACTTTAATTTCAATAACACAAGCTTTGGTACCGTCTAGATTATTAAAGGTAATATCAGCATAGCCATCACCAGATTCAATATTAGAATGATATTCTCCTAGATTATCTTTACAGTTGGTGAAGATACCGTTTAAGAAACCGTGATAGTAATTCTCGTGAGGTGCTCTAGTTGCTGTATCTCTTACAGATACAAATGAACGTAATAATGGTCCTAATTTAGCTTGTACAAAATCAACATTACCTTCTAATAAAGCATTAGATATGTTTAAAGCAAGGTTGTCTTTCTTTACAACATTACTAAATCTTGCTTTAATGTTTTTATCAAAGCAATCTAAGATTTCAAGATTTGGAATTCTTGCAACTACATTTTTATTGGTTTTGCTGTCTTTAGCCAACTCTGTTTCATCAGTCTTTTCCCAATCTAAGGTTAGATAACCTGTATGTAGGAGTAGTGACCAGAAATCATCAGAGTTATGTTCTGACAAAGTGTCATAGTTCATGGATTCATTTAGAATAAAGCTAATTGACTTACCATCAACTAAGTCCTGCATCTTTTGGTTGTCATTATCAGTTAAATAACCAATGTAATCAGACAAAGAGTTATCAGAGGTCGAACCATTCCAGTAGTTACCAGTTTCAATTTCTGAAAGTTCTCCACTTTGCTTAAATTCAAAGTTCTTTCTTACAAATTTAACTACATCCCATGGACAGAACATCTCTTTGTCAAAGAACTTGTATCCGTCATAATGCTCTTTTACTTTCTGAGCATAATCGTCTAATTCATAGTCTTTTAGAAATTGGTAGGTTTCATCTTTTGTAAAGCCAATGATACTTGTGTATTTCTTTTCTTTATCTACAACACTGTTTACAGTAAAGTTATTTACACCTGTAAAAAGACTGTTCTTAGCTACTTTTAAGCAACCTGTAATAATTGTTTTGGTAAGAGCGTTTTTATCTTTTAAAATATCAAAAAAGCCTGCCATCAAATCTACCATGTTGTAGTGATAGTCTGCTTTGAAGTTTTTATCATTCTCATTGAGCTTTTTATTCTGTGCATCGTAATAAGAAGCTTTAGCTAGAGGAACATCGTATTCATCAATAAGCAAGATAGGATACTTGCCGTACTCTTTATATAAGAATCCTGCCAAAAATTTCAGAGAATTTTTTAATCTTGATGCATTTTCCTGGTTTTCAAGATAATCTATATCTGTAAGCTGTCTAAGTATGCCTTTGTCGGCATCATCTAATTTAGAACTGTTCAAAAGATATTTATATTTGTTTGCCACAGCATATACAATATCAGCAAACATCTTGTAGCCAGCATTAAAAGTGACACCATTGACTCCTTTTAAAGTGATATCAATAACAGGATACTGTCCCATGAACTTAGAACAGAACTCTTTGTCTTCTAATATCTTGGTACCTTTAAAGAGTTCTAGTTGTTTTGAGTTATCAAATGGCTTTCTAGGATCTATTTTTAAGAAAGACTCAAACATGGTCATGAGCAAGGTCTTACCAAAGCGTCTTGGTCTTGTAAATAACAGAACTTTGGCTGAATCTGTAAACACAGTCTTGATAAACGCTGTTTTATCTACATAGTAGCAATTCTCATCTTTCAGTTCTTCAAAACTGGTAGGACTTTCTGGTATGGATAAGAATTGTTTGTCGCTCATTTTATAGATTCCTGATATTTAGCTTACTTCAATTATAACCTACATTAAAAGAATATGCAGAAATTACAAAAAGGTCTAAACGACAATAAAAATGGAGACCTAAGCCTCCATTTTTAGATACAGGAAATATTAACCTCTGTGACAGTAGTTAATTTTAACTACATCTTAGCTATAGATTAACCATCAGAGATAATTATCTGATTGTGATAAATAAGGTACCACCGTTACGGTTAATTCTAATTGCTGAAATCTTGCCTTTAACATTCTCAAGATTCTTCTTCAAATCTGAGATTGTCTTAATTTCAGCACGGTTTACAGCTGTGATAACGTCACCTTTACGTAAGCCAAAGCGCTGAGCAACAGAGCCTTTAGCTACATCAGTTACCTCAACACCGCCATCTTTAGCGTTTGCAAATGAGGCGCCTTCAAATGCAGGTGAAATGCTCTTTGAGTTTGTAGCAGCTACTTCTGCCTCTTCAGTGTTCTTACCGATCTTTACAGTAAAGTCTTTGTATGAACCGTCACGGAAGACAGTGATATTAACCTCAGCGCCTTCACGCATTGTGGCAATTTCAGCTCTTAACTGGGCAAATGAAGTTACCTTCTTACCGTTTACAGCAGTGATGATATCACCTGATTTGATACCAGCTTTATCAGCACCTGAGCCTTTCATAACCTCATTTACGAAAGCACCAGTACTCTGGTTATAACCAAAGCTTTGAGCAAGATCTGCATTTAATTCAGTACCTGAAACGCCTAATAAACCACGCTTTACTTCACCGAACTTTAATAACTGTTCAGTTACAGTCTTCACCATATTAGCAGGGATTGCAAAGCCGATACCGATGTTGCCACCTGATGGAGCCATAATAGCGGTATTAATACCGATTAACTGACCGTTTAAGTTAATTAAAGCACCACCTGAGTTACCTGAGTTAATAGCAGCATCTGTCTGAATGAAGTTTTCGATGTTTTCAATATTAAGTCCAGTTCTGCCTAAAGCTGAAACGATACCTGAGGTTACAGTCTGACCCAAGCCATATGGGTTACCGATTGCTACAGCGAAGTCACCAACTTCAAGACTGTCAGAATCAGCTAAATCGATCTGAGTTAAATTCTTAAACTCTTTTAACTTTAATAAAGCCAAATCGGTGTGAGCATCTTTACCAACTAACTTTGCGTCAAACTCGCGACCATCTGATAACTGAACCTTGATCTCATCTGCTGAATCGATAACGTGGTTGTTAGTTACTACAAGACCATGTGCTGCATCGATGATTACACCTGAACCTAGAGCACGGAATTCCTGCTGGCGAGGCTGCGATGGACCAAATGCGTCGCCCATACCTGGGAACATAAATCTAAACTCATCTGGTAATGAGAAGCCCTGAACATCTTTTTTACCCTTTACAGAGATATTAACTACACCAGGTAGTACCTTCTTTAACATAGGGGCAAGAGATGGCATATCACCTTTTGCCATTAAATCATTGATAATAGGGGCTGCAGCCTGAGCCTGACCTGCTGTAAGCACTGTCATTGATAATGCCATTGCGGCTGCTAATGATGCGTTCTTAATCTTGTTTAACATCTTTGTTTGTTACTCCCAAATAAAAGTATCAATTTATTAAGAATCGTTTTTTAGTACAAGTTACTAACTTGACTGATTAAACTTTTAACTTCTCTTCTTCGACAACTTCTTCTTTTGTCTCTGTTTCTTCCTCAGAAGGTTTTTCAATATTCTTTTTTACCTTCACAGGATCTGTAAATTCAGTTTGGATCTCGTTTGGTCTTAATACCTTAGGTGTTGGAATTTCACCTAAGGTACCAGTTACTTCCTTAGTTGTTTCTGACTGTTGCCTTTTTGACTCTTGTCTTGGAGTTATACCTTCGTATATACCCTGATTTAAAAATTCGTGACTGTCAGCCTCTTCAGGTGCAATCTTTTGGGCTGCCTCTTTTAAAAACAGAACATATTGCTGATGGGCTGAATCAATCTCAGAAAACATATCTAAAGAGGTTTTAAAGAACCTGTCTAGAGTACGTTGAGCTCTAATGGCAGCTCTTTTGGTTTTTAAAAGCTCATCCTTGACTCTCTTGTGTTTGTAGATCTGAGCCATTACTAAAAAACATGTAGCAGCACCGACAATAAAACCTGCAAAAAAGATTGCTACTAGGAGCGCGTAATTATCCATATCCCACCTTAAATTCTGCGCGGCTACTCTGCTACTGCGCACTATTGAGAATAAATTTATTTTCTTAGTTAATACTTAGTTTTTATTTTTTAGCTTCAATAAAAACGGTACATATTGAAATATCAAATAAATTATCATCGAAAATGGCTAATAAAACTGCCACAACTTTTTAATTATTTGAGGTTGAACATTACTTTTTTCAAGTTTTTTTACAAAAGGTGATAATTATTGTTGATAATTCTCGTGGAGCATTAGCTTGAACCTCAAAAGATTGGATAATACATATAAATACGGGCTACATCTTATGACTATGAAAGCTCACTTTAGACATAACTAAAAATAAAGAAAGAGTTGTTTATGCTGATAAAAAATGGCTTGGTTTTTACAAAACAGGGTTTTGAACATAAAGATATTAAAATTGTAGGTAACACTATCTCTTGCCTAAAAGGCAAGTGTGATGATGCAAAAGATGAGTCTTTAATCAATGACATAACAGTCATCAATGCTGATGACTGTTATGTCATCCCTGGTTTTATCGATCTGCATTTTCATGGAGCTGCAAAAGTCGACTTTATGGATGGCACTTTAGATAGTGTAAAAACCTTAGCAGCTTATGAAGCTTCTTGTGGTGTAACTTCAATTGCACCTGCTACTATGACGATGCCAACAGTTGCCATTAAAAAGAGTATAAATTCAGCTTTAGAATTTAAACAGCAGTTAAATGATAATGAAGCATCTCTTGAAGGTATCTACATGGAAGGTCCTTTTGTAAGTCCTAAAAAGTTAGGTGCGCAAAATCCTGAATATGTACTAAAACCAAATTCACAAGATTTAGAATCTCTTTATGAATTCTCTCGAGGCTTAATTAAAAAGGTCGTGATTGCTCCTGAAGTGAATGGCGCTTTAGATCTGATTAAAACTTTTCATAATAAAGTCTCTTTCGCCATAGGTCACACTGTAACAGACTATGAAACTGCTACTGCGGCCATGAAAGCTGGAGCTAATGAACTTACTCATACCTTTAATGCAATGCCTCCATTAAATCATCGTGCTCCTGGTCCTATCGGTGCAGCTTTTGAAAATAAGTATGTATTTTGTGAGCTGATTACAGATGGAGTGCATGTAGATAAAACCATGGTTAACATTCTCTTCACATTGATGGGAGATGACCGTATCGTCATGATTTCAGACTCAATGATGGCTACAGGTCTAGATGACGGAGAATACTCTCTTGGAGGGCAGAAGGTTTTTGTAAAAGGGAATAAAGCTACCTTAAAAGATGGCACGATAGCTGGCTCTGTTACCAATCTTTATAACTGCTTTGTAAATGCAGTTCTAAATATGAGGATAAGTCTTGAGAGTGCTGTAAAAGCTTGTACCATAAATCCAGCTCGAGCCTTGAAGATTGACGACAGAGTAGGTGAGATCTGTGAAGGTAAAAGAGCTGATCTTTTAGTTGTCGATAAGAATTTAAAGATAAAAGAGATTATCTTAAGAGGTTCAATCCTAAAAGAGCTTAGTTCAAACGGTACTAAACAAAATTAATTTTCGATTTTTATGCGTAAAATTAATGAAAATACTGTTTGATAAAAGTCGCTATTTTGTTTAAAATACACCATTGCCCCTCTAATCGAGGAACCGGTTTCCCACCCGAGTTGCTTGATGCAGATTGAGCAATCAGTCTGTTTGGAAAGAGAGCAGATATTTTTATCTGTATGTTTTAAAGGAAATTTTCCTTCAAAAAAGGGTTTTTTAATGAAAACTTATGTTGCAACACCATCAACAATTAAGCGTGATTGGTTAGTTATTGATGCTGAGGGTCAGACTTTAGGTCGCCTAGCTACTGAAATTGCTTTACGTTTACGCGGTAAGCACAAGCCAGAGTACACTCCATTCTTAGATACCGGTGATTATGTTATCGTAATCAACGCATCAAAGGTTAAGGTAACTGGTAACAAGGCTCACGACAAGATGTATTATCACCACACTGGTTTCCCAGGTGGAATCAAGTCAGAGTCTTTCGAGAAGTTATTAGCACGTAAGCCAGAGGATGTTATCGAGACTGCTGTTCGCGGTATGCTTCCAAAGGGACCATTAGGTCGTGCTATGTTCCGTAAGCTAAAGGTATATGCTGGTGAGTCACATAATCATGCTGCTCAACAGCCTCAGGTTATCAAGTTTTAAGGAGCATTAGCAAATGGCTGCAAATCAGTATTATGGTACCGGTCGTCGTAAGGACTCAACTGCACGTGTATTCTTAAAGCAGGGTACTGGTAAATTAGAGATCAATGGTAAGACTCTTGATCAGTATTTTGGTCGTCCAACTTCTCGTATGGTTGTAGCTCAGCCATTAGAGTTATTAGAAGTTGCTGACAAGTTTGATCTATACATCACTGTTAACGGTGGTGGTATCACTGGTCAGGCTGGTGCTATCCGCTTAGGCATCACCAGAGCTTTAATTCAGTATGACGAGACTTTCCGTTCAGCTTTACGTAAGGCTGGCTTCGTAACTCGTGATGCTCGTGCTGTAGAGCGTAAGAAGGTTGGTCTTCACAAAGCTCGTAAACGTCCACAGTACTCAAAGCGTTAATATCAAAACAATTTTCATTGTTTTGTCAAAAGCCTCTGCCTCACCGCAGGGGTTTTTTTATGAATTTTTTATGTATAATATCCTTCAGAGGATATCTGTTATGGAAAGATTAAAAAGCTTAAAACCTTATCTATTCACCGCTTATTATGATTGGCTAATCAACAATAAGATCACTCCACATCTGTTAGTTGATGCTAAGATGCCTGGAGTTAGAGTTCCTGTTGAATATGTAAATGATGGTCGCATTATCTTAAGTCTTTTACCTTCAGCCATTGCAGATTATCAATGCTTATCTAAAGGTATTTCATTCAAAGCTCGTTTTAAGGGCAAGAGTGAGGATATCTTTATTCCTTTCCATGCTATGGAGCAGTTAATTGCTTTAGAGTCAGGATCTGCTCTTCCTATAGGTAGTGTTTTAGAGCAGTTAGATTTAGCTCCGGACGATGAAGTATATCCTGATGAAGCATCTGAATCTCCAATGTTCAAATTGGATGATGAAGATGGAGCAGATGATGAAGAAGTTTCATCAGAAGATGACAAAATTCCTGTCGATATCAAGACATCAGAAGCTACTAAGATTGATGCTACAACTCCAGCAAAAGAAGAAAACAAACCAGCTTTCTCTTTTGTAAAGGATGATGAATAACGATTAGTTATAGTTTGAAGTTGTCTATGAATTTTGCATTCTAAAGCGTAGACAACTAGAATCGCTGATGAATTTTCTAATTGAGACAAAACAAGGATCTGTTACAAAACAAGACAATGTTGATCGTGACCATAGTTTTTCTATATCAATATTTAACGTTTTAATATCATTTCTGATGTTCCTGCTTTGTGAAAATTTCTTTTATTAATCTTTTTCTCCTTCTACTTTATAGGCTTTATATAACTGTGGTTTGTCTTTAAATCCTGCTGCATATGCGAGCTCATCTTCAAAATTAAGTTTTTGGACTAGAATGTGCACCTGATTGTTTGTAGTCAGAGCTAATTTCCTTATGTTTGAGACGAATCTATTTTTATGTGTGCTCGTAACTACATCAGTGTCGCATACGATTACAACAGTTGATTTTTTATCAAAAATTTAACCAGTGAAGATAAAGCCCTTTCATTAGTGTTCCACAAGTTTACAATTCTCACTCTTCCAAGAAAAAGCGTACTTATTAGACAATATGAAGTGACCTCCGCGAATGTAAATTCGTGGATTTACTGTGTAAACTGTAGATGTTAAAAATTTAACAGAAACGGATTTACCGCATACATTAGGAAGGTCACTTCATTCATAACAGATTGTTAATTCTTATATCGGTAATAATCATATATAAATTCCTAACTTTGGAATTTAGATGTTGTGATTGCAACCTTTTAAAGAAGAATTTTAAAGTAGTATTTTCGACTGAAAATAAAAAGGCGGTTATAAAACCGCCTTTTCAGAAGATTATTGATTTAATCTTATCTAATCTTTCCTAAGTCAACCCACATAGGAGTTGATTCAATTAGACCGTTCTGGCCTAAAGAGATATCTCCTGATAATCCGTGTAGAACGTCTTCTTTGTTAGCTGCTAACTTCTCAATTACAAGAGCAAAATTTACGCTGTCATAAGCTGCAGCAAATACTCTTTGAACTTGGTTATTGGCCTTTGGTAAAGACTGCATGAATGAGTCCTTTAATGGGCTATCGGTTAATAACCAAGGCATATCACCTAAGGTTGAACCTTTTAGAGCTAACTCTTGAGATGAGTTATTAACACCAATGTAGCTCTTATCAGTTAAGTAAACATGAACTGTTGATGGAATAGCAGCTTTAATATCTACAGCGTCAACAACTGATGCATTTACATAAGCACTGTCTGCCTCTGATAGAGGGCAATTTGACATTGAAGTCTTAATGGTTGCAACATCAGAGTAATAGCAAACAGGTACGTTTGCATTTACCTTTGAGAAGGTTGTCTTAAAGCTGTGTACTGAACGCTGTGATGATGTATCACTGCTCTGAGCAATAACAACTGGTTTCTTGTAGCCATCAGCATAGATCTTTGAAGCTGCAATAGCACCTTCATAGTTAGGACCTAAATCGAAGTACCACTGATTAGCAGGTTTGCTTCCTTCAGGCTGGTTTAAGACGATTGAAGGAACCTTAAGACCGGTTGAATTTAAGGCATTAACTTCAGGCTTTAAGATAGGACCGATAACTAACTTGGTACCATCATTCTGAACTTTAGCTACGATCTCAGAGATGTTGTTCTTGTTGGTATCGTAGAAAACAACTTTTGAGTTTGAATTTCTATCTTTTAGAGCAGCTAAGATACCTAACTTAGCAGGTTCGCCTACGATTGGAGCAAAACGACCTGATAGAGGTAATAACACTGCAATTCTGTCACCGTCTGAGAACTTGAATAGAGCGTTAGCTGGAACATTAGCTGGAGCTACATTATCAGGTGTTGCGTCATCTGATGAATTAGCAACTTCATTATCAACTACAGTGTTGTCAGCTGTTTCTGTTGCTGTATCCTGTGCCTGAGAAGGAGCGATAAGCTCGTTTACAGGGTGGTTAGGATATTTCTTTGAGAACTCTGCTAAAGCCTGTTGCTGTAGCTCACTGCTCTGTGAACGAGTGATGATAGCGTACTCAATAAAGCCCTTATCATAATCAGATTGAGCTGATTTCATTGCCTGAGCTAAATCTTTATCGCTTAGAGACTTTAATAAATCGTTACTCTGAGTGATAACAGTTGCTCTGTCTGATTTCTTTTCAACAATCTTTAATAAAGTAGCTTTGTTCTTGAATGCATTTAACTGATACTTTGGATCTTTGGTCTGTCTGTAAAGCTTTGCATTTACATTTGAGTTTAAGATTAAGTAGTAAGACAGTGACTGCTTTGGAAGAGCTTTATAGTTAACCTGATTTAACAGTGCAGATGCATCTTTTAACTGGTTCTGTTTAACTAATAGCATAGCTTTAACTAAAGAAGCCTGATCTTTTTGAACATCAGTCTGTGCATTTGCATATAGATCATTGATGTTAGATGCTGCTTTATCTAAATCTCCTGAAACGATCTGAGAACGGGTCAGAAGAACTTGAGCTTTAAAGCTAGTGTCGCTTGAAGCATCATCAAATGCCTGCTGATATTCCTGTGTGGTCAGATTTAATGGACCAAAAGCATTGGTTGATGCGATTTTCTGAGTAGCTTCATTTGAAGCACAAGCAGATAGAGTAATGGTTGCAGCTGCAAATAAACTGCATAAACATAGATTTAATGTTGATCTTTTAGCTTTCACGATAGTTTCCTGCTAAATCACAAATGAATTATTGGTTGGATATTTTACCATAATGTGAGATAGGTAACGTGTATTGAAACAAAAATCACTCATAGTAGATAGTAATGCCAAGTTGTTGATTGATATATGTAATAGGTAATGATATGTGTATTGAAAACACTGAAAAACTCTACAAAGCGACTCGTGACGGTTGTGATGAGTCATTTCGTATCAGAATTCACAGAGCCATAAGTTGGGTTAAAAAGGCTAGAGCGCTACCTGAAGAAGATATTGATTTGAAATTTATTTCTTTATGGATTGCCTTTAACTGTGCTTATGGCAAAGAGATTTCAACTGATGGTTATTTTGGTGAAAAGGTTGGTTTTAGAGACTTTTTGACTGTAATTTGTGATCTTGATGAAGAAAAGACTTTAGATAAGATTTTGTGGAAAAGATTTTCTCAGAGCATCAAAGCACTTTTAGAAAATAAGTATACCTATCAACCATACTGGAATTATTACAATAGTGGTGACAGAGATGCTGACTGGGAGTTAACTTTTAAAAGCTACAATTCAAAAGCATTAAAAGCTTTAATGACACAGAATACAGCTATGGTCTTGAACATTGTCTTTGACAGACTTTATACAATCAGAAATCAGCTCTTCCATGGTGGTGCTACCTGTAACAGTAAAGCTAATCGCATGCAGTTGCATGACGGTTGTGAAATCTTATCTGAACTGATGCCATCTGTTCTTGATATCATGCTAAAGCATCATGACAGAGATTGGGGACGAGCATTCTATCCTTACGTAAAAGAAGACTGAATGGCGCTTTTCCTAAATTCACATGAAAGCAAAGCCATCAGACGGTATAATGCTTCTTTAGTTAAATGAAAGCAGTAAATTGAAGCTGTGATTTTCAAAGATAAAAGGTTAAACATGTTAGACAGTGCTTTATATATTGTTCCTACTCCAATTGGTAATCTTGATGACATCACTTTACGAGCAATTGAAGTTCTAAAAAATGCAACTTTAATTGCAGCTGAAGATACCAGACATTCAAAAATCTTATTAGATAAGTTAGGGATCTCTGGTAAAAAGATGATTAGCTGTCATGATCATAATGAGGAACAAAGAGCATCTATCATTATTGATGAAGTTAAAAATGGCGGTATCGTCGCTTTAATTTCTGATGCAGGCTCTCCTTTAATCAATGATCCTGGCTATAGAGTAGTAACACTATGCTCAAAAGCAGATGTAAGAGTAGTGCCACTACCAGGTCCATGTGCCTTAATTACAGCTCTTGAAGCTAGTGCATTACCTACAGACAAATTCATGTTCTTAGGCTTTTTCCCTGTAAAAGAAAAGGAATTAACAGAAAAGGTTCAGTCTCTAGAGAACGCAGATTACACAGCTGTGTTCTATGAGACCCCACGTCGTATCGTCGATACCATGGAAATTGTAGGTAAGATTTTACCTGAGCATGATGTAACTTTATGCAGAGAGATGACTAAGACATTTGAATCTTTCTATAGATTAAAAGCAAAGGATGCTGCTTCATTTTTAAAAGCAGATCCAGATAGAACCAAAGGTGAGTTTGTAGTAGCTATCGGTTCATTAAAACAGGAAACATCCTCTGTTCCTGCTTCTGTAGTAAAAGCCATTTCAGAGCTTATCAAGACCTCTCCTGTAAAACAGGTTGCTAATGTCTTATCAGATCTTACTGGTATTAAAAAGAACGATTTATATAACCTAGCTTTGGATCTTAAAAACAAAAGCGATGAATAAAAAGCTTTAGAATAAAAGTAATTAACAGTTCGAAGAGTCAACATTTTTCATGTATAATGCACGTGAGTCGACCGGGCAATCGCTGCCGTGCACGCGTGTTTAAGATCTTTAAGCATACGGTCACTGGGGGAGGAAAGTCCGAGCTCCGAAGGACAAGGTGCCAGGTAACGCCTGGAGGGCGCAAGCCCATGACAAGTGCAACAGAAAGTAAACCGCCACTTTGTGGTAAGGGTGAAATGGCGAGGTAAGAGCTCACCGCTTTTCTAGCAATAGGAAAGGCATGGTAAACTCCACCTGGAGCAAGATCAAATAGGCTCTCTATGGTTTGGTCCGAACCGAGGGCGGGTTGATTGCTGGAACCAGCGAGCGATTGCTGGTCTAGAGGAATGGTTGCCACTGCTTAGCAGAACAGAACTCGGCTTACAGGTTGACTCATCTTTAATCCTCTTTCTATTTAAATCTCAATATCACAAGATACATTTCTATATTTTTACATCAGTATATTCAGCAATTGCATTTGTTTGACCATTAATAGTTCAAAATAAGCTCATAAATGGACAGTTTTCAGTTTATTTGCACTAAAAAATGTGTAATAGATCACATCCTTATAACAACGTAATTTTAAGCTACAATTTGCTCACATTTTTTTCGTTTTGTTTAATAAATTGCCTTGATTAATAATGCGATAGAGAAGATTAATCTTCAAAAATAATTTTTTATCCCACATTTGCATATTCTTTGTAACATCTTGAATTAAAAGATTTTTTATAAAAGAGCTAGATATTATTTTCTTGAAATTCTCATATGATTTGGTAAACTAAATGGGTAAAAGTGGTAAATTGTGGTGAAAGTAGTATTAATCTTTCCCCAAAATGACTACTAGGTAGTGTGAATTAGGCTTTTTAAATTATGTTTGACGGTTTGCTTTTAAGTGGAACAAGTGAAGTTTCCCTTGATTCTAAAGGGCGACTGTCTGTGCCTGCACGCTATAGAGAAATATTTGCAGATGATGGAGATGGTCAGTGCATAGTCACTCGCTCCTTGTTTGACAAATGTTTATGGTTATACCCTTCCAGTGAATGGGATAACGTAGTCTCAACCTTAGGCTCACTTCCTACTATGACTGATCCACTGTGTCGTACCATTCAGCGTATTGTTTTAGGCAGTGCAGTTTTTTGTCAGTTAGATGCCCAAGGTCGAATTTTATTACCACCTGAGTTAAGACAGGTAAGCGAGATCACTAAGAAAGCTTATCTTATCGGTTTTAACAACAAATTTGAGCTTTGGTCTGAAGATAACTTTGCTCTTCAGCGTAAGGCTGATGACGAATTATTACAGCAGGCAGCAAAAGATCTTGCATCACACAGCGTGCTTGCTAATTTAAAACTATAAGTATTTAGAATAATAAGAATTTATCATGGCATTTTCACATATTCCTGTATTACTAAATGAAGTCCTTGAAGGCATGAATATCAAGGAAGATGGGATCTATGTAGATGCCACATTTGGTCGAGGCGGCCATTCTAGAAAAATTCTAGAAAGATTAGGTCCTAATGGCAGATTGTATGGTCTTGATAGAGACTTAACCGCTGTAGAAGCAGCCAAAACCATTACAGATCCTAGATTTAAAATCACACACAGTGCATTTTCAAATCTAAAAGAGGTATGTGAGTCTTTAGGTATTGAAGGAAATGTTGACGGTATCTTAATGGATATCGGTGTTTCCTCTCCTCAGATTGATGATCCTACTCGTGGCTTTTCTTTTGAAAAAGATGGTCCTTTAGATATGCGAATGGATCAGAGTGCTAAGTTAGATGCCAAGACCATCGTTAATACCTATTCAAAACAAGATCTCGCCTATATCTTTAAAGTTTATGGCGAAGAGAATTTTGCAGCTAAAGTGGCTACAGCTATAGTAAGAGAGCGCGAGAAAACTCCTTTTGAAACTACACTGCAATTATCAGAATTTATTAAAAGAGTAATCGGCGGTAAGCCTACTCCTAAACACAAAGCTACCCGCTGTTTTCAAGCCTTGAGAATTGCTGTAAACGGCGAGCTTGATGAATTAAAAAAAGCTCTAGAGAGCAGTATTGATGTATTAGCAGATGACGGTCGTCTGTGTGTTATCTCATTCCACTCTTTAGAAGACAGAATAGTAAAAACATTTATAAAAGATAAGTCTCAGGGACAGAAGATCCCAAATGGCCTTCCAATTACTTTTGAAGAAGCCGAAAAAATGAGACTTGCTACAGCAAAAGTGGAGCCTGTAGGAGGTGCTATTAAGGCAACTCCTGAAGAAATAGCAGCCAACGTAAGATCTAGAAGTGCCACACTTAGGATCTGCAAGAGGCTTAAGAGGCTACCCTAGATGCAACAGTCAAATGCAGTAAGAAAGCTAGAAGAGAATTTTCCAACTGAGTCTCCTCAAATTAAAAAGAGGGAACCTCAGTTTGGTGATAGACCTAATCCACAGGTCAAACCTGTGCAAAAGGTTGTTCCTAGTGTTACCACTCAGGTAACCCATGAACATATCATTAGAATTCAGGCACCAACAGATTTATTGAATGATGGTGAGTCTCAGTTAGCTGTACCATCATTAAGCCTTTTTGAAGGTTATAAAAAACAGAAAAAGGCTTTGGTCCCAACTATTTTAAATGACATATTCTCAAATCTTTTGACTTATGTTCTGATCCTTGTCGTTACAACTTTAGCCGTATTAAAGGTGCATCAAGTACAGATGACCCGTGATATGACTATACAGTATAATGAGGTTATAAGGCATAACGAGCTTCTGCATAAGGAATGGTTAACTCTGTTATCTGACAGAGAAGCCTTAACAGAGTATTCTGTGATCCGTAAAAATGCTGATGAAAAGCTTGGTATGGTTCAGCCTAAAACTGAAGACGAAGTTGTAATCGATTTGAGATAAATGGCTTTAAAACAAGTTAACGATGGATCCTATAGCCGCCTACAAGTATCAACAACCAGAATAGCCATCGTATGGTTTTCTGTAGGCTGTCTTTTCATATATATCCTAGCCAGGTTATTCTGGATACAGGTCCTTTATCCAGAAAATCTTATCCGTGAAGGTAATGCTCGTGTCGTCAGAAACTACCATTACGAGCCTCCAAGAGGTTTAATTACCGATAGAAATGGTAAAATCTTAGCTATTTCTGTACCTGTAAAATCCGTAGAAGCCGATCCTAAATTTTTACATGAAGAAGGCGTCTATGATGATCCTTCTAAGATGAAAAAGTTAGCTTCAATTCTTGAAATTGATGTTAATGAGCTCTACAAAAAGACTAAAGATCCTACACGCCGTTACGTGCATTTAAAACATTATCTCGAGACTGATAAGGCAAAAGAAGTAAGAAAGATTTCAAAGACCGGAATTATCTTGAATGATTCCTATCGTCGTCACTATCCTACAGGCGAGATTAACTCAAATCTTGTCGGTATTTTAAATGGTGATGGTGTCGGTGTTTATGGAGTAGAGCAGAGTTTTAATTCTTATTTAACCTCAACTGCTTCCACCAAATTGGCTAAAAAAGATCGCTATAACCATATTGTTGAAAACTTAGGTACCGTCAAGAAAGGAAATCTTGGTGGTAACTTAATGCTAAGTGTAGATAATCGACTGCAAGAATATGCTCATGCCATGTTAAAACAGGCAGTTGAAGAAAACGAGGCTGACAGTGGTACTGCAACCCTGATCGATGTTAAAACAGGTGAAATTTTAGCTTTAGCAAATGCGCCTTCATTTGATCCAAATGATAGAAAACACTTTGACAGCACTAATGCCAAAAACAGAGTTGTAACTGATATCTTTGAGCCTGGATCTACACTAAAACCAATTGTGGCATTAGCAGCCCTTGAGGCAAAAGCTACAAACTGGTCTGAAGTCTTTGACACCAGACCTTTTATTGTCGATGGCAAGATGGTGCGTGACTCTCATGCAATGTCTCAGGGTACCTTAGCCGACATTATTCAGTACTCTTCAAATACTGGTATGGCAAGAATTTCTATGAGAGTAGGTCCTCAAAAGATCATGCAGGTTTTTACCAGATTTGGCTTCGGTTCTAAAACTGAGTCGGGTCTTGTAGGAGAGAACAGCGGAAGACTTAATGAAAACAGAAAATTCTGGTCAGAAATTGATAAAGCTACTTTAGGCTTTGGTTACGGTGTGGCTGTAACTAATCTGCAACTGACTCAGGCATATGCAACCTTAGCTAACAACGGTATCAGAAATCCAGTTTCTATTTTAAGATTAAAGAATCCTCCAAAAGGCACCTTAGTTGCTCAGTCAAATCAGGTAGCTAATATGCAAAAGGCACTTGAGACGGTAGTTGCACAAGGTACAGGTGGCAAGGCTGCTATTGACAGATACCGTGTAGCAGGTAAAACCGGTACAGCTAAAATTGCATCGGTTGGTGGTTACGGTAAATACTACATGTCAACCTTCGCAGGCTTTGCTCCTATTTCAAATCCACGTTTTGCTTTAGTGGTAGTTATCAGTGCTCCAAAGGCTGGTAAGTTCTACGGTGGTGTGGTTTCAGGACCTGTATTTAGGGCCGTGATGTCTAAAGCTTTACAGCTGTATAACATCAAGCCTGACCGAGAGATGGACGAAAAGAATTAGTAGTGAAAAATAAAAGTCTGAAGGACTTTAATACATTTTCAGAACAGAATTTATAAAGGTAAGAGCGAAAAACAAAGATGAAAAAGTTAAAAGAAATCTTTCAGTATTTGGGCATTAAAAGAAAAGCTCCTGACATTGAATGTACATCACTTGAAGTTGATTCTCGTCAGGTAAAAAAAGGAAGCCTGTTTGTAGCTTTAAAAGGTACCAAGGCCAACGGTCTTGATTATGCTAAAAAGGCATATGAATTAGGTGCTGTTGCAATCATGTTCGAAGAGGGAAATACCCCTTCTGAGGAACTTTTAAAAGAAGTTCCTGTCCCTTTTATCAAGTTGTCTGCTAAAAGAAATTTAGGTGAGTTTTGCTCTTTCTTCTATGATGAACCTTCTAAAAGATTAGGTTTAATCGGTATTACCGGTACTAATGGCAAGAGTACTATCACTCAGCTGATTGCACAGTGGCTTAGTGTTACCTTTTCTACAAAATGCGCGGTCTTTGGAACTTTAGGATATGGTTTTTTACCAACTCTAAAAAAGAGTTCTAACACTACTTTAGATGCTGTAAGACTGCAACAGACTTTAAATGAAATGGTAAATGAAGGTGCTCGCTTTGCTGCTTTAGAAGTATCCTCAATCGGTGTTTGTGAAGGTCGAATTGACGGTTGCACTTTTGTTGCAGGTGGTTTTACTAATTTAACTCGTGATCACCTTGATTACCATAAGACCATGGAAAACTACGCTAAAGCAAAAGAAGATTTCTTAAGACGTGTTCCTAAAGAGAGACTTGTGATCAATGTAGATAATGAGCAGGGATGTAAATATGCAGATACCTTCGGTAAATGTGTGGCCTATTCCTGCAAGAGCGACTTTATGGGCTCAGTTTCATCTTTAATCTACTCTCAGTATGTGTGGATTAAATCTGTAACCTATAAGCCTCATGGCATTGCTCTTGAAATTGAATCTACCTTTGGCTCTGGTAAATGTGAAATTGGTTTATTAGGTGGCTTTAACGTCGAGAACTTTGCCTGTGCCTTAACTGTACTTTTATCAATGGGCTATGATTTTGAAAAACTCTTACGCGGAGCTTCAAAACTAAAACCAATTAAAGGTCGTATGGAGTGCTTTAGCGCTGAAGGCAAACCTCATATCGTAGTTGATTATGCTCATACCCCAGACGGTGTAGAGCAGGTATTGCGTGGCGTAAGAGAACATCACCCCGATGGTAAAGTCTTCTGCATCATAGGCTGTGGCGGTGACAGAGATAAGGGCAAGAGACCTATCATGGCAATTAAAGCCTCAGTCTTCTCTGATATGGCTATTTTAACCTCAGACAATCCTCGTTCTGAAGATCCTGAGTCAATCTTACGTGATATGGCTTCAGGTGTTGGTGAAGCTAATAACGTTGTACTCATTGCCGACAGACGTAAAGCTATTGAATATGCTTTTGAAAAAGCAGGTCCTAAAGACTGCATTGTGATTGCTGGTAAAGGTCATGAAGATTATCAGATCTTTAAAGATAAGACCATTCATTTTTCAGATAGAGAAATTGCCTGTGAACTTTTAGGAGTTAAATGTGATTAGCTTTAGTTTAGGTGAACTTGCAACCTTTGGAAATTACATCCTAAAGGGACAGGATTTAGTTATCGATGCTGTAAGCACCGATTCAAGAAAATGTAAAAACGCTTTATTCGTAGCTCTAAAAGGTGAGAAGTTTGATGGACACGACTATATAGAAAAGGCTATTGAAGGTGGTGCTGTAGCAGTAGTGTCATCAAAAGTCCTACCTGAGAGTATCACTGACAGAGTAAGCATAGTTTTATGTGATGATACTTTAAAAGCTTTAGGCTATTGTGGTTATTTAGTAAGACGCAAGAGTAAAGCTAGAATTGCCTCTCTAACCGGTTCATGCGGTAAGACCACTGTTAAAGAATTAACCCATGCCATCTTATCTATCTGTGGCAACTGCATGTGTACACAGGGTAATTTCAATAACGACGTGGGGGTGCCTTTAACTTTATTGTCATTAACAAAAGATACCAAATATGCAGTAATTGAGCAGGGCGCAAGTCACCTGTTTGATATTGCTCATACCTGTGAGTTTGTAAAAGCAAATACCGCAATTATCAACAATGTAGGTGGTGCTCATCTAGAAGGCTTTGGCTCTTATGACGGTGTTTACCGTGGTAAATCACAGATCATAGATGATGTGCTCTCACGTGGCGGACGAGCTGCAGTTCCATCTGACTCAAAGTACTTTGAGCGCTGGAAGAGTGAGTATGCTTCAGCTTTTAGAAAGGGTTCATTAGTATCTTTTGGTACTCATGAATTTGATTTTGTGCAGTACTCAAATGTAAAAGAGAGCCTGTCAGGCATTGAGTTTGATTTAAGATCGCCACTTAATGATTACAAGATCAAAATGAATGTTCTAGGAGCTCATAATGCTTCAAATGCTGCTGCAGCTACTACTTTAGCTTTAATGACAGGAGCTTCAGAGGCAGCTTTAAAAGCTGGCTTAGAGTCTGCATCCTCAATGCAAGGGCGTCTTTGTGCTCATGATTTTAAAAAGATGACTGTAATTGATGATGCCTATAACGCAAGTTTCAATGCATGTATGTCAGCTATTGATACTCTGTCTTTATATAAAGGCCATAGAGTTTTCATTTTCGGTGACATGGGAGAACTTGGTGATGCAGCAGTAGAGTTGCATGAAAAGTTAGGAGAACATGCAGCTTCAAAAGTAGATGAAACCTTGTGCGTAGGTCCATTGAGTGAAAATACCAGCAGATGCGCAGGAGTGAGCGGTAAGCATTTTAATTGTCATTCAGATCTCGTACAATATGCACGCGATTTATTAGATAAATATCCTTATGTAAGCTTTTTAGTCAAGGGATCACACTCTATGCATATGGATACGATAAGCAAAGAACTAATCGCTCTAGGAGAGCTGTTATGATAGTTTATTTATCAGATTACCTAAGTCAGTATATTCCATCATTAAGAGTTGTAAGTTACCTGACCTTTAGAGCTGTAATGTCCTTATTTACAGCCTTAGCAATTTCTCTGTTTTTTGGTCCATATGTGATTAGAAAACTACAAATGTTGCACTTCGGACAGGTTGTCAGAGATGACGGTCCTCAGACTCATTTAAAGAAAACCGGTACTCCTACCATGGGAGGTGTGCTGATTGTAAGTGCCATTGCCATTTCCATGTTACTTTGGTGTAACCTTGCAAATGTTTATGTTTGGTATACCTTAGCAACTTTAATCTGCTATGCTGCCATCGGTTTTTCTGATGACTTCTTAAAAGTAGTGCGTCACGATCCAAAAGGTTTAAGAGCTAAGTATAAATACTTCTGGCAGTCAGCTTGTGCTATTGTTTTATCCTGCCTTATCTATGGTTCAGCAAAATTGCCATCAGAAACTACTTTTGTAGTGCCTTTCTTTAAAGACTTCATGCCTGATATTGGCTTTTTAATTATTCCTTTAGCTTATTTTGTATTAACCGGATCTTCAAATGCGGTTAACTTAACTGACGGTCTGGATGGTTTAGCTATTATCACTACCATTACCGTAGCAGCAGGTTTAGGTATTGTGGCCTGGGCAACCTCAAATGTTAACTTTGCTTCATATCTTTATATTCCGTATGTTCCAAGAGCTGCTGAAATTACCATTGCATGTACTGCAATCGTAGGTGCAGGTTTAGGATTCTTATGGTTTAACTCATACCCTGCACAGGTATTCATGGGAGATGTAGGCTCTCTATCTTTGGGTGCGGTTTTAGGTATGATTGCCATCTTAATTCGTGAAGAAGTATTACTGTTCATCATGGGTGGTATCTTTGTATTAGAGACTGTAAGTGTGATCTTACAGGTAGGTTCATACAAGTGGACCGGACGTAGAATCTTTAGAATGGCTCCAATTCACCACCACTTTGAGAAAGGTGGCTGGCCTGAGCCTCGAGTAATGGCCCGTTTCTGGATCATTACTTTAGTATTGGTTCTAATTGGTCTTATTACTTTAAAGATCCGCTAAGGATTAGAAAATGAATTCACAGCTTAACAATAAAAAAATCGCCGTAATTGGTTTAGGTGTATCTAATATTTCTGTAATTGGATACCTGTTAAAACACGATTTAAAGAAATTCTCTTTATATGACACCAGAATGAATCCTCCTCATGTAGGTGATCTTCCTGTTGGTGTTGATTTACGCTTAGGACCACTGAATGCTGAAGAATTAAAGCAGTTTGATATGGTGGTTATAAGCCCTGGTATCAGCATTTACAACGAGGTCATTGAAGAAGTTGCCGCATCAGGGGTTGAGATTGTAGGCGATATTGAACTTTTCGCTCGTGAAGCTAAAGCTCCTGTAATTGGTATTACAGGTTCAAATGGTAAATCAACAGTAACCTCTCTTACAGGTTATATCGCTGATGTAGCTCATATCAAGGTTGCCGTTGGAGCAAATTTTGGAGTTCCTGTATTTGATATTTTATCTGACGATGTTGAGCTGTATGTCTTAGAGTTATCAAGCTTTGAGCTTGAGACCACTCGCTCTTTAAAGCTCGATGCTGCCACCATTCTAAATGTATCTGAAGATCATTTAGACAGATACCACGGTTCTATTGAAGAGTACGCGCAGGCTAAACGCAAAATTTTTGCTCATGCTAAAACTGTAGTTGTAAACCGTGATGATAAGAGAACCTATCCTGTAGAGTCTGATTTAAAGAATCATGAGATTGTAAGCTTTGGTTTAGATGACAAAGAATATGGTCTAATTACAGAAGGTTATGACACTTATCTTGCTGTTGATGGCAATAAAGTATTAAACGTTAATGAAATGCGCATTTACGGTGAGCATAACCACTTAAATGCTTTAGCATGTATGGCTTTAGCTGATGCAGTGGGCATTTCTCGTGATGCTCAGATTACCGCACTGCGTAATTTCTCTGGTCTGCCACATCGCTGTCAGCTCGTAAAAAAGATCAAGGGCGTGTCTTACTACAACGATTCTAAGGCAACTAATGTAGCTTCAACTGAGGCTGCTATCTCTGGACTTAAGGGACTGCACAAAAATGGCATTATCCTTTTAGCAGGAGGTTTAGGTAAAGGTCAGGACTTTACCCCTCTAAAGAGATATCTAGGTCATGAGGTCAGCGCTGTTTACTGCTTTGGTAAAGATAAGCAAAAGTTATTAGATTTATCTGATAAATACTGCTTTGATGTTGAGACCATGGAACAGGGCTTGAACGAGGCTTATAAGGTAGCTAAAGAAGGACAGGCTGTGTTACTGTCTCCTGCTTGTGCTTCCTTTGATCAGTTCAAGGGCTTTGAGCAACGAGGTCAGTTTTTTGTAGATTTAGTAGCAAAACTACAAGAGTAAGATCTTTTATAAGTAGAGCAAACTGATGATGTTATTTCATAAAGGCAAAATTCCAGCTTTTGATAGAGGCCTATTAGTAGCCTCTTTGCTCTTGATTTGTCTTGGCATTATGGTCATCAGTTCGGCCTCTGTAATGGAGTCGATGGTAAAGTACGGAGATTCTCTGTACCAAACCAAAAAGCATGTATTTGCAGTGCTGATGGCTCTGTTTGTAGGTATGCTCTGTGCTATGACTCCTACTGAAATCTGGAAAAAGTACTCACTGCATTGTTTTATTGTAGTGTGTGCTTTGATGATTTTAGTAATGATAGTAGGTCGTGAAATCAACGGTGCAAAACGCTGGTTACCATTAGGTTTTATTAACTTACAGCCTTCAGAATTATTAAAGATTTTTTGGATCTTGTACTTCTCGTCATATGTTTCAAGAAAGATTGAAAGTATCAGTACCACCACCAAAGGCTTTATAAAACCGGCAGCTTTCATTGGTGTCATGGCTGTGCTCTTATTAGTTCAGCATGATATGGGATCTTTAGTGGTGGTCTCATGCATTACTTACTCTTTAACTTTTATAGCAGGTGCAGGTTTCATTAAATATGGTGTGGTTATCATGCTAGCACTGCTGTTAGCATTTTTACTGGTATTAGTATCTCCATATCGTATTGCAAGATTTAAATCCTTTATGGATCCTTGGCAGGATCAGTACGGTTCAGGTTATCAGTTAACTCAGTCTTTAATGGCCTTCGGTCGTGGAGGTATTACAGGCGAAGGTTTAGGTAATTCATATCAGAAATTAGGCTATTTACCTGAGGCTCATACCGATTTTATTACCTCAATTTTGGGCGAGGAATTCGGCTTTGTAGGTATGGTATTGCTCTTATTGCTAGAGCTGTTCATTGTCTATAAGTCTTTTAGACTTGCTTTTAAGATTTTAAAACAAGATGCAATCTATCAGGGGTATGTAGCAGCAGGTATCGGCACTTTGTTCTGTGTACAGACTTTTATCAATGTAGGTTCAGCTTCAGGTGGTATTCCAACTAAAGGTTTGACCTTGCCACTTGTAAGTTATGGTGGCTCTTCGATGATTTCTTGCTGTATGGCGATTGCTATATTACTCAGAATAGATTTTGAATGGCGTAATAACGCTATAAGTGATAAACGAAAAAATGAAAGTTAAAAAAGTTTTAGTCATGGCAGGCGGTACAGGTGGACATGTATTTCCTGCTTTAGCTATTGCAAAGGCTCTAGAAAAAGAGGGCGCAGAGATTTTGTGGTTAGGAACACGTGGACGCATGGAAGAAATGCTTGTTCCTAAGTACGGTTACAACATCCGTTATATTGATGTTAAAGGTGTTAGACGTAATGGTCTTAAAACACTTTTAAAAGCTCCTTTTATGGTAGCAAGAGCTATTGTTCAGGCAAGAGCTGTAATTAAAGAGTTTAAGCCAGATATTGTTTTAGGTATGGGAGGTTATGCTTCAGGTCCAGGTGGAGCTGCTGCTTTCCTCTCAGGCATTCCTGTAGTTTTACATGAACAGAATGCAGCTGCCGGAATGACCAATAAGTTGTTATTTAAAATTGCCTCAAAAGTAATGTTAGGCTTTCCGGGGGCTTTTGCAGGTGAGAAAGTATCAGTAGTTGGCAATCCAGTACGTGACAGTATTATTGCTTTGCACGAAAAGACTCGTGATTTTACACATACTCCTGTAAGAATTAGTATTATCGGTGGCTCATTAGGCGCAAGAGCCTTAAATGAACTGGTACCTCTTGCTCTAAAGAAATTTACTGATGACTCAATTTTGGTTACTCATCAGTGTGGCAAGGGCAACAGTGACAAGGTTAAAGCTTTATATGAAAGTGCTTCATTTAAAGTAGAAGCAACTGATTTTATTGATAACATGGATGCGCTGTATGCCAATACAGATTTAATTATCTGCAGAGCCGGTGCTTTAACTGTAGCTGAGACCTCAACTGCTGGTATTCCTGCTATCTTTGTACCTTTACCTACAGCAGTAGATGATCATCAGACCAAGAATGCTTCAGTTCTGGCAAAAGCAGGGGCTGCTTTTGTATGCAAGCAGTCATCACTTACTGCAGATTCTCTTTATGATTTGGTAAAATCTTTAGTAGATGACAGAGAGAAACTTGCATTCATGTCTGCAAAAGCTTATGAATGCGCAATTACCGATGCTACAGAGCGCGCTGTAAAGATTATTGAAAGCGTGGTTAAAGACTAGCAAAAAGTCATACATAAATAAGAACGTAAACAAGTTACACAAGTACAAGATAAAGAAAGATTAAATGGAAAGTTCAAAGTTAAAATGCAATGTGCCTTTGATGCACAAAGTTAAAAGAATTCACTTTGTAGGAATCGGTGGTGCCGGCATGTGCGGTATTGCTGAGGTTTTAAGAAATGAAGGTTATGCAGTATCTGGTTCTGATATTGCATCATCTAAAGTTACCAAAAGATTAGAAAATTTAGGTATTACCGTATTTATTGGCCACAATGCATCTAATGTAAATGGCGCTAGCGTAGTTGTAGTGTCATCGGCAATTCATGAGGGTAACCCTGAGGTTGAGAGTGCTAGAGCTCTACATATTCCAGTGGTAAGGCGCGCTGAGATGTTAGGTGAGCTAATGCGTTACCGCTATGGTATTGCTATTAGTGGTACTCACGGAAAAACTACAACCACAAGTTTGATTGCATCTATCTATGCTGCCGCAAAACTTGATCCTACCTTTGTTATAGGTGGCCTTTTAAACAGTGCTGGTACTAATGCTAGATTAGGTACAGGCAGATATTTAATTGCCGAAGCTGACGAGTCAGATGCATCTTTCTTACACTTACAGCCAATGATGACTGTTGTAACCAACATTGAGCCTGATCATTTAGATACTTATGGTGGTGATTTTAACTGTCTTAAAAAGACTTTTGTTGAGTTCTTACACAACTTGCCATTCTACGGTGTAGCCGTAGTTTGTGTTGATGATCCTAATGTAAGAGATATCATTCCCCAGATTGGCAGAACTGTTATTACCTATGGTGTAAGTGAAGATGCTGATTTTAGAGTAACAGATTTTAAAGAAACAGGTCCTCACAGCTCATTTACCTTAGTAAGAAAAGATGCAGCACCATTAAAGATTGAACTTCCAATTCCAGGTCTTCATATGGCAAAGAATGCAGCTGCTGCTATTGCTGTAGCATTAGAAGAAGGTATTGAAGGTGACGTTATCGTGCAGGCTTTAAAGAACTTTAAAGGTGTGGGCAGACGTTTCCAAAATTATGGTGAGTTTAAGACTAAAAAAGGCTGTACCTTAACTTTAGTAGATGACTACGGTCATCATCCAACTGAGGTTGATGCAACTATTAAAGCTGCAAGACAGGCATATCCTGACAAGAAATTAGTTATGGTATTCCAACCTCACCGCTACACACGTACACGTGACTGCTATGAGGACTTTGTAAGAGTATTACAGCAGGTTGATAAGTTAATTTTAGTGGATGTATATCCAGCAGGTGAACCCCCAATTCCAGGTGCCGATGGCAGACATTTATGTATGTCAATCAGATTGCAGGGTAAGATTGAACCTCACTTTGTGCAGACTGTAGATGAAGTACCTGCTCTTTTAGAAGAACTTGTTGAGGATAACTCATTAGTTCTGACTCAAGGCGCTGGTAACGTAGTACAGGTTGCCAAAAACTTAAGTCAAATCTGGGAAAAGATTTAATTTAGGCTTTAAAGAGTATGGCAGGCAGTAGACAGACAAGAGGTTACTTTATAGCAGGTGCATTGTTCCTGCTAGTTCTGCTTATTGCCATCGTAAAAAGTGACTACATCATTCAGAATACACTGTCTAAAACTGGAGCATTACCAGTTAAGGCGGTGAAAATTGATGGAGTCTTCAGACAGATTACAAGAAAAGGCATAGCAGATGTTACTGGTAGGGTTTGCGCAGGTCAGAATATAGCAACACTAGACACTAATGTCTTAAAGACAGAACTCATGAAAAATCCATGGGTAGCTCAGGTTGCTGTAAAGAAAAAAATGCCAGATACTATCGTATTATCTGTAATTGAACATGTACCTGCTGCCTACTGGAATGATAATGGCATCTATGATGCCCGCACAAAATCAATTTTTTATCCAGATCTGTCACAATTTAGCCAACCATTAGTGAAACTTGGGGCATTTAGGGATAATCTGTGCAATGAAGTTTACGACAGTGCGGTTTTGTTCATAAGAGCTATGAATGACAGTCCCTACCAGATGGTAGCTTTGTATTTGGATAAAGTAAGGTGTTACACCATTACTTTAGATAATGGAACTAGGCTAATCTTAGGTAGAGGTCAGGACAAGGCTCTTAACCGACTAAAGAGATTTATAAGATCATTTAGTCACACTGGACTTAGCATCGATGATGTCGATTATGTGGATTTAAGGTATGATGTGGGTTTTGCTGTAGGTAAGAGAGACGCTAACTCTAACAATACAGTACAGACTGACAGTGCAAACTATTAAGCTCAGTAAAGCGCAATGCGTTTAAAAGAGTTTTTATTAAGGGAAATAATTCATAATGTTAAATATGAAGAAGAAAAACAATAATGCAGTTGCAAAGAGTGATAAGGAAGAACTTATCACCGCCCTTGATATTGGTAGTAGTCATCTGCGTTTGTTATCAGGTTATGTAGGACCTGATAAACAGATTAGGATCAGAGGCTATAAAGAAATTAAGAGCGTTGGTTATTCTAATGGCGAAATTAACGATATTGGAAAACTGGCAGGCTCAATAGCTTCTATTGTGCAGCAGTTCCAGAATGAATATGGAATTGAGGTTAAAGATGTAGTAACTGGTGTTCCAGGTCACGTTATTCAGGGTGAAAATCAGCAGGGTAATATCACTGTAAGTTCAGGTCAGGTAACTGAAACTGATAGAAATAGGGCTATCGAAAACGCTGCTGCTGGTTTACAACAGTTAAACCGCAATGACTTTGTGGTAATTCACAAAAATCCACAGAATTATTCAACCGAGTCATCAGAAAACATTGTTAACCCAATCGGCTTTTATGCTAAAAGACTTGATGTAAATGTCCATTTTATAGGTTGCAAAGGCTTATATAAAAAGAACATTGAACAAGCTGTCAGCATGATAAGTTCAAATATTCATACTAAGAATGTTATTTATGTAGGTAACGCAGTCTCTGCTGCTGCTATTACCGAAAATGAAAAAGAAATCGGTGTTATTCAGGCTGATATTGGCGGTGGTACCATCTCATTTACTGTGTATGATGCTGGTAAACAGTTAATCTCTCAGGGAATTTCTGATGGTGGTGACTATATTACCAATTCTATTGCAAGAGAGTTTGCTATTCCTAAACAGTCAGCAGAAGAGCTAAAACTCAAATACGGCATAGCATCTCCTGATATCATCCCGGATGATCAGAAAAATTATCAACTTAAAGTTGAAGTTCCAACTCAGTTCTCAAATCAGACTGAAGAGGTAACCATTACTTTAGGAGAGTTGTCTGCAGTTATCTACAGATGCTTAGGCAGCATGTTTGAACTTTTGTTCCAAAGAATAACAAGTCATGGTAAATCTTTCTTAAAATCTTTAGATATTGGTGCTGGTGTGGTGTTGACTGGTGGAACAGCCATGTTACGCGGTATTGATACAGTGCTATCAGACTACATCAACTATTACAGCCAGAATCCTGCTAATGAATTTTTACATTGCAACAGCAAGGTTCGTATTGGTGTACCTGTAGGCTTGAGAATGTGCGATGACATTCGAATTCCAAATGAATTAAGAAGCTCAATGGCTCCTGGTATAGCTGCAAGACCAGATCAGGCTGTAGTTTTTGGACTTTTGAGAGTGGCTAAATTTGACAATTTAGAGCAATACTCAAATTCAAGAAGCAGAAACGACGATTCAGATGAAGTTGGAAAAGGTTTCCTTGGCAACTTTAAAAATTGGATGAAAAGAGAGTTATAGATTACTATATGCTCACTTTGACGTGAGCTATAACAAAATTTTATGCTAAATTTGAGCAGAATGTCTCAAATATTGGTATGATTTAGTAAAGATTTTTAAGAGAGTACAAAAATGAGCGATTTTCGTGTTGAATCAGTGTCAAATTCAAATGCAGGGAGCACTATCACTCCTTCAGGAAAATGTGTTATCAGAGTATTAGGCATCGGTGGCGGTGGCGGTAACTCACTACAGCACATGATTAATGACAGTCTTTCAGGTGTGGAGTTTATTGCTGTAAACACCGACTCTCAGGCTCTTTCTAAGTCAACTTCACCATTAAAGGTTCAGATTGGTGTTAAGTTAACAAACGGTCTTGGTGCAGGTTGTGATCCTAATAAGGGTCGTAAAGCAGCTGAGGAAAGCAAGGAAGACATCAAGAAGTTGATTCAGGGATCTGACATGGTATTTATCACCGCAGGTATGGGCGGTGGCACCGGTACTGGTGCAGCTCCTATTATTGCAGAGATCGCAAAAGAAACCGGTGCTCTTACAGTTGCAGTTGTAACTAAGCCATTTAAGTTTGAAGGCAAGAGACACATGGTTAATGCCGAGTCTGGTATTACCGAGCTTTCAAAGCATGTTGATTCTTTAATCGTTATTGATAACGACAAGTTATTAAAGAACTTAGGTGCAAACATTTCTATTGTTAACGCATTTAATGCAGCAAATGATGTGCTGTTAAATGCAGTTAAGGGTATTACTGACGCTATCACAAGCCCAGGTTACATCAACCTTGACTTTGCTGATGTTGTAACCGTAATGCGTGGTCGTGGTCATGCAATGATCGGCAACGGTGTAGGTCAGGGCGCAAACTTTGTTGAGGACGCTGTAGATAGAGCTATCCACTCACCTCTAATTGAGCAGGTTGATATCAAGTCAGCAGCAGGCTTACTTGCAAACGTTCGTGTTAACCCTAACTTCCCAATTGCAAAATGGGAAGAAATTTGTAATGCAATTCAGTCATATGCTGATGAAGAGGCAGATTGCAAGTTTGGTATGAGCTTTGACGATTCTATCGCTGAAGATCAGGTTGCAATTACCATCTTAATTACAGGTATCAGCGCAACAGACAATACTTTAGCAGCTAATAAGCCTCGTCCAAATACTGTTGAAGGCTTAAACCGCCCTGCAATGCCAGGTACAAGACCTGCTGCAAGAGGTTTCTTTACACAGGCAAGAACTGATGCTACTCCACAGCCATTCACTGCTTCACAGCCACAACAACCACAGCAACAGCCTCAGCAGCATGCTCAGACATCAGATCCATTTGCTCAGACAGCATATAATGGTAGCTTTGGCTCGGCAGCTCCACAGGAGCCAACCTTTACAGGTTTAAAGAGCGCAACTGAAGTTCCTGTAGATAGCTTTGGTAAGAGCCCTGCTGAAGACAACAGCAACATTTGGGAATTACCTCCAATCTTACGTTCAAAGTCTGAATAAGATTGCAATGATTAAATAAAAAAACGGAGCATAAGCTCCGTTTTTTGTCAGAGCAAAACCAAAATAGACATACTTTCCGACTAATACTTATCCTTTACATTTTTCTCTTATTCAATAAGTGTGCAATACACATAAATATCTGCCTGAGGTTGCAAAATAAAACTTATTTTTTATAATGTCATTCAATATAAACTTGCGGAGCCAAGAGATAAATGAGTGATGTTAAAGTAGAAAACGATATTAACATGCAGGGAGATACCATTACTCCTTCATGTGGCTGTGTAATTAGAGTCATCGGCGTCGGCGGTGGCGGTAATAACGCATTGCAGTATATGATGGATAAAAATTTAGCTGGTGTAGAGTGCATGGCTATCAATACTGATCCTCAGACTCTTGAAAGAACCAATGCAAAATTAAAAGTTCAGATCGGTGTAAGAACCACCAATGGTTTAGGTGCTGGCTGCGATCCTAATAAGGGACGTAAGGCTGCTGAAGAGAGCTATGAGGATATTAAAAAGTTACTCTCAGGCTCTGATATGGTATTTATTACAGCTGGCATGGGCGGTGGTACCGGCACTGGAGCCTCCCCAATTGTCGCCAAAGTTGCTAAAGAAGTTGGAGCCTTAACAGTTGCTATCGTAACTCAGCCTTTCTCTTTTGAAGGTAAACGTCACCGTATCAATGCAATGGCTGGTATCAGTGAGCTTGCTAAAAACGTTGATTCCATCATTATTGTTGATAATGACAAGTTATTAAGAAACTTAGGCCCGAACGTATCTTTAAAGAATGCCTTTGAAAAAGCAAATGATGTTTTATATCAGGCAGTAGAAGGTATTACCTCAGCTATTACAAACACAGGTTTTATCAACCTTGATTTCGCTGATATCGTAACCGTAATGAGAAACAGCGGTTTGGCTATGATTGGCTCATCTGAAGGTCAGGGACCAAACTTAGTTGAAGAAACTGTAAGAAAGGCAATCAACTCCCCATTAGTTGATAACGTAAACTTAGGTTCAGCTACTGGCCTTATTGCTAATATCAGAGTAAGCCAGAATATTCCTGTAAATCTGTTGTCGGAAGTTTGCGACGCCATTCAGGCATACGCTCGCGAGGATGCAACATGTAAGTTTGGTCTGTATTTTGATAACAAACTTGATGACGGTAAGATTGTTGCTACAGTTTTAGTAACCGGTATCAGTTCAACTGATATTGATTTACCTTCAAATCAGGCTATCAACAGATTAAATCCTGCAAATAATTAGATAAAAATCTTGAGATAAATAGGTTATAAACCTGATAAAAATCGGATTATACATACGATAAAGCCGTAATTACACTAGACAGGTAATTACGCTTTTTTTTATAAATTTAAGAAAATAATTAAATTTTAAATTGTCGCTTTCTGCTAATTTTCACCTAAGAATAAGCGACTAATATCACATGCAGCAAATAAAAGATCTGTAAACTATTGTTTAACTTAATGTTAAAAATGTTCGCTAGATCGCAAAAAAGTTATATAATGTGTGCAAATTCTGCACCACATTGGCGTGAGGTATTCAAATGATCAAGCAGAGAACAATCCTAAAACCTGTATCTATGACAGGTATCGGTCTTCATTCTGGTGCTAAAGTAGAAGTGGCTTTCAGACCAGCTCCTGCTAATACCGGTCTTGTTTATACTCGCACAGATTTAAATCCTGCCGTAACAATTAAGTGTAATGCAGACTCTGTAAGAGATACTCAGTTATGTACTGCACTTGTCAATGATAATGGCGTAAGAATTTCAACTGTTGAGCATCTTACAGCTGCATTAAGCTCATTAGGTATTGATAACCTTTTTATTGATGTCAATGCGCCTGAAATTCCTGTAATGGATGGTTCAGCTCAACCATTTATCTATCTGTTCGGTACAACAGGGATCAAAGAATTATCTGCTCCTAAAAAGTTTTTAAGAGTTGCTCGTAAGGTTCGTGTAGAAAACGAAGGTAAGTGGGCAGAATTAACTCCATCAGAGAGTGGTTTCCATTTAGATTTACAAATCGATTTTAACCACCCCGCAATGGATAAAGATAAGCAGCACTTTGCAATGGACTTTACAGGTCAGAGATTTGCAAGTGAAGTATCTCGTGCTCGTACCTTCTGCTTTATGCGTGATGTTGAATTCATGCATGCTCATAACTTAGCTTTAGGCGGTTCATTAGAAAACGCTGTGGTTTTAGATGACAACAGAGTAATTAACCCTGAAGGTTTACGTTATGAAGACGAATTCGTAAAGCACAAGTTATTAGATGCAATCGGTGATCTGTATATGGATGGTCACAGTATCCTAGGTAATTTCAAAGCTTACAAGACTGGTCATGATTTAAACAACCGTCTATTAAGAGCATTCTTAGCAGATCCTAAGAACTATGAAGTTATCGAATTTACAAATGAGATTGCTGAAAGCCCTGAACATGCTATTGATTTTCTTGATAGCAAGAAAGCACTAAGAGCCTTTTAAGGATATTAGATGCTGTCAATTAAGGCCGGATGGATTGAAGGAATTCGTCAGGTTCCGGTCAAAAGATTCGGTCCTCGTCCTAGTGTTTTTGAAATCTCTCTAATTGTCATCCACTGTATTGCTCTGCCTCCAAAACATTTTGGAGGACATTATGTGGATGATATCTTTACAGGATGTCTTGATCCTGACGCTCATCCCTACTTTAAGGATGTAGCCCATCTTGAAGTATCCACTCATCTTTTTATCAACAGACTTGGTCGTATCACTCAATACGTTTCATTCCTTGATAGGGCATGGCATGCTGGTCGTTCATCATATAATGGGCATAAAGAGTGCAATGACTACTCAATTGGTATCGAACTTGAGGGAAGCGATGATAGTGAATACACTATAGATCAGTATAAGAGTTTAAAAGAAGTCGTAGCTCTTATTAAGCAAACCTATCCTGCAATTGGTAATAATGTTGCAGCTCATAGTGAAGTCGCTCCAAACAGAAAGACCGACCCTGGTCCTTATTTTGACTGGAGTGGCCTAAGATAAAAATAAAGATAACCTAAAGATAAAGAGGTGTACCAAACTTATGGCTAACTATCTTACTTCTTACTTTGAACAAGCGAAAGAGCGTCAGACTGCAGGTGTAGAGCCTTTAGCATTGAATGCAGAATTTACAAAAGAACTTGTTTCACTTCTAAAAACACCTCCTGTAGGTTCAGAAAATGACCTTTTACACCTCTTAAAAGACAGAATCAATCCAGGTGTAGATGAGTCTTCAAAAATAAAAGCTGACTTTTTATATGAAATTGCAACAGGCAAGGCTGTAAGCCCCATTGTTGATAAGAAATTAGCTGTAGCTCTTTTAGGCAATATGAAAGGTGGCTTTAATGTAGGTTACTTGGTGTCTTTATTGTCAGATAAAGAGTTAGCAACGGACGCTGAAGATGCTCTAGAGCAGACTCTTTTAATCTACAACGCTTTTGATGATGTAGCAACATTAGCTACCAATGGCAATAAGAATGCTCAGTCTCTAATTCAAAAATGGGCTGATGCAACTTGGTTTACTAAAAAAGCTGAATATCCAAAGAAAGTTACTTTAACCGTATTTAAAGTAGCAGGTGAGACTAATACTGATGATTTCTCACCAGCTCCTGATGCCTGGTCACGTCCTGATATCCCACTGCATGCACTTGCTATGTACAAGATCTCACGTGATGACTTAAAGGCTGATATTGAAGGTGTAAAGGGCCCAATCTCTACTATCGAGAAATTAAAGTCAAAGGGCAATCCTCTCTTATTCGTAGGTGATGTTGTAGGTACTGGCTCTTCAAGAAAGTCAGCAGCTAACTCACTTATCTGGCACATCGGTCATGACATCGAAGGTGTACCTAACAAGAGAGCAGGTGGCGTAGTTGTAGGTGGTAAGATTGCTCCTATCTTCTACACAACTTTAGAGGATTCTGGTGCCCTTCCAATTGAAGCTGATGTTTCAAACTTAAACTCAGGCGATGTAGTAGATTTAAATGTTTATGACGGCACTATTACCCGTCATGATTCAGATGAGGTTTTAACTAAGTTCAGTTTAAAGACTAATACTTTATTAGATGAGGTTAGAGCTGGTGGTCGTATTCCTCTTATCATTGGTAAAGATTTAACCTCAAAAGCTAGAAAGTTCTTAAAGTTATCTGAGTCTGAGGTCTTTGCAAAGTCTTCAAAGATTGAAGGTGCTGGTGGCTACACCAGAGCTCAAAAAATTGTAGGTAAGGCTTGTGGCTTAGAAGGTGTACGTCCAGGTCAGTACTGTCAGCCTGTAATTACAACTGTAGGCTCACAGGATACAACAGGACCTATGACAAGAGATGAGTTAATTGATTTAGCTTGTCTTAAGTTCTCAGCTCCAGTTGTAATGCAGTCATTCTGTCATACTGCAGCTTATCCAAAGCCTGTTGATGTTAAGACTCATCACACCTTACCTCAATTCATCCAAAACAGAGGCGGTATTGCTCTGCACCCAGGCGACGGTGTTATCCATTCATGGTTAAACAGAATGTGTCTGCCTGATACTGTAGGTACCGGTGGTGATTCACATACCCGTATGCCATTAGGTATCTCATTTGCAGCAGGTTCAGGTCTTGTAGCTTTCGCAGCTGCAACCGGCATCATGCCACTTGATATGCCTGAGTCTGTATTGGTTCGCTTTACAGGTAAGAGAAAGCCTGGCATCACCTTACGTGATCTTGTACATGCTATCCCTTATTTTGCAATTCAAAAGGGCTTATTGACAGTTGAGAAGAAGGGCAAAAAGAACATCTTCTCAGGCAAAATCATCGAAATTGAAGGTCTTGAGGATCTGTCAGTTGAACATGCTTTTGAATTAGCTGATGCTTCAGCTGAAAGATCAGCTGCTGCCTGCGCTATCTCTTTATCAAAAGAGTCTGTAGCTAAGTACTTAAAGTCTAATATCGCTCTTTTACGTCAAATGGCAAAAGATGGCTATGAGACCAAAGAAGCTTTATTAGCCCGTGCTGATGCTATGCAGAAGTGGCTTGACAACCCAGAGCTTGTAGAAGCTGACAAAGACTGCTCATATGCAGCTGTACTAGAAATTAACTGCGATGAAATTAACGAGCCTATCTTATGTGCTCCTAATGATCCTGATGATGCTCGTTTATTATCAGAGGTTGCAGGTACTAAGATTAATGAGGTTTTTGTCGGTTCATGTATGACTAATATCGGCCATTACAGAGCAGCTGCCGAGATCTTAAAAGGTCAGAGCCATGAAGTCCCTGTAAGACTGTGGATGACTCCTCCTACCAGAATGGACAGACAGGAGTTGTCAGATGAAGGTCTGTTCTCTATCTTAGGTAAGGCTGGTGCTAGAATTGAAATTCCTGGCTGCTCACTATGTATGGGTAATCAGGCACGTGTTGCAGATAACGCAACTGTAATTTCAACTTCTACAAGAAACTTCCCTAACCGTTTAGGTAATGGTGCAAATGTGTTCTTAGGCAGTGCAGAGCTTGCTGCTGTTACTGCAAAATTAGGCAAGTTACCTACAGTTGATGAATACTTTGAAAACACCAAATGCCTTGATGGCAAAGAAAGTGAGATCTACTCACTGTTAGATTTTAGCAAGTAGTATTTACTATTTTTCTGAAAATCAACCTATACTTGAAGAAGCAGAGTGAGAAATATACTCTGCTTTTTTTATATGATCTCATTTTTGAGAGTTGTATACTATTCACATTGCACAAGCGATGTAATCGTTTGCTATAATAGGAAAAGTTAAGAGTTTTATCTCTTTTTAGTAGATCTTTCTACAATAAAGTTTCGACAATAGATTTTTTCAAAATAAAGTTCTATGTAATAGAACTTTGTAAATATAGTTATTGTTAGGAGTAACACATGAAAGTTGCAGTTTTAGGTGCAGCAGGCGGTATTGGCCAGCCTTTATCAATGATTTTAAAGAACAATTTACCAGCTGGTTCTTCTCTGAGCCTGTTCGACGTAGCACCATTTACCCCTGGTGTTGCAAAGGACTTAAGCCACATTCCTACAGACGTAACAGTCGACGGCTTCACAGGTGACGACCTAACTAAGGCTTTAGAAGGCGCTGACGTTGTAGTAATTCCTGCAGGTGTTGCTCGTAAGCCAGGTATGACTCGTGATGATTTATTCAACATCAACGCAGGCATCATCGCAAACTTAGTTCGCAACATTGCAAAGACCTGCCCTAAGGCATGTGTCTGCATCATCACCAACCCAGTAAACTCAACTGTTCCATTAGCAGCTGAAGTATTAAAGGAAGAAGGCGTATACGACAAGCACCGTTTATTCGGTATTTCAGTTCTTGATGTACTACGTTCAGAGACTTTCTTAGCTGAAGAGTTAGGTATTTCAAATCAGCGTATCCTAGTTCCAGTAGTTGGTGGTCACTCAGGCACTACTATCGTTCCTTTAATCTCTAAGGTTATCGGTCACGAGAAGATCTCTCAGAAGAGAATCGAAGAGTTAACCTACCGTATCCAGAACGCTGGTACTGAGGTTGTTGAAGCTAAGGCTGGTGCTGGTTCTGCTACCTTATCAATGGCAACAGCTGGTGCTCGTTTTGCTCTTAAGGTTGTAAAAGGCTTATTAGGCGAGCCTGGTGTTAACGAGTACTCCTACGTTGAAGGCGGTTCAAAGTACGCTCCATTCTTTGCTCAGTGTGTACGCTTTGGCAAGAACGGCTGGGACGAGACCTTAGATTTAGGTACTGTTTCAGAGTATGAGCAGAAGTTAATCGATGAGGCAGCTCCTCAGTTACAGAAGAACATCGAAAAGGGTGTTAACTTCGCTAAAGATTGGCTTGCAAAGAACAAGTAATCTAAAAGAATCATAAGTTAAAATAAACTATTCTTGGGAAGGCAGTTTCTTTTTTTAGAGGCTGCCTTTTTTTGTAATATGAAATATAAATACACCATTTTTTAGAATGTTCATATTGCTAATTTGCAAATTTATCTGATTCAATCACCAAAGCAAATAAGACTGCTAAAGAAATATTGGATTATGCATTTTCAGAAATGTTTAATAATGTTTTAAGCGCTCTAATGCCTCTAACGTGACTGTAAAACTCATTGAAGATGCAATGAAAACATACATTGTTGTTGAAGATAATGGTATTGGTATTTTCAAGAAAATTAAAAATGATTTATCCCTTCAGGATGAACATCAATCATTATTGGAACTTGCTAAAGGAAAGTTTACCTCTAATCCAAAAGAACATTTAGGCGAAGGTATTTTCTTTTCATGTAGAGCTTGTGATTTGTTTTTAATTCATTTAGGCTCTTTGACCTACAGTCTAGATCGTGCTTCAGATATTGGAAAGTTTATCGAAACAGATAAAGATCTTGAAGATAATAATTTCTCAGGTACTCTTGTGTTAATGGCTATGAACAATAATTCCTCAAACTCTCTGAAAAAGTTTTTGATGAATATTTTTCAAGTTACGAAGATAAAACTTTTTGTAAAACTGTTGTTCCTGTTAAATTACTTCGCTATAAAGATGAAGGTATTATTTCAAGATCTCAGGCAAAACGCTTACTTGCAAGTTTTGATAAATTCAAATATGCAGTGTTGGATTTTTCTGGCATCGACGATATAGGACAGGCTTTTGCTGATGAAATTTTCAAGGTATTTGTAAATTCACATCCTGAAATAGAAATATCATATATTGAAGCTAACAAGAGCATTAAAAACATGATAGAGCACGTTTCTGCTAACAGATAAGCCCCATCTTATTCCTTTATCAATAGAATTTAGTTCTTTGCAGATATAAGTGGTGGAGGAGCAATCTCCACCATTTCATGTTTAGAAACTGTAGGTTGTAGATCCTCATTTTTGTGGATTTCTCTTGAGCTCTCAATCTGTTCTTCTGAGTATGTGATCTATCAGCATATAAGCAATGATCTCCACAATTGCAAAATAAAATTAAACTATATTTAACTTTTACCGAAATATAAGTATTAGAAGAAAAAAAGTTTCAAGATAAGTTCTAGATAAAAGTTCTTAGCTTATTTTGAGAGTTTGTTTCTTAAAACCGTGTCATGTCACCTATACTTAGTGATATGAGAATATTAACTTAGGAGGACGTACGATGAGGTTAAACTGTAAAATCAGTCTCATTGCACTTGCTGTAAGCTTGATGTGCGTATCGGCTCCTATTTCATCCTATGCTGCAAAATATGAGGTTGTAACTAGTACTAAGGCAATGGTAGCTCGTGATACCTTACAGGGTATTGATATGAGTTCAATCTCTAATTCTGGCGGTGCAAGTACTGAAATGTACACTGCGGACAGAATGAATGCCATTGTTGAGAATACTGATCTTGTAAGTGTGGTAAAAGATCAGGATAAGTGCCAGTTCACCTCCGATATTGAAGATAGAGCAAGACTTGTAAAAAGTCCTGTCTTTATGTACGCATGGGGAGTAATGTTGCTCAATGGTACCTGTGTAACACAGGATCGTGATCTTGCAATTGGATATATTAGAAAAGCAGCTGACAATGGTTATGCTCCTGCCATGGTAAGAATGTCTCAGTTCTTTGAGCGCGGTCTTTACATGGGCAAGAATATGAATATGTCAGAGCAGTATATGCATACTGCTGCTGCTTTAGGTTCTAAGACTGCAAGATTAGGTTGGGCTGATATGTTAGTACGAGGCTATGGAACTCCTGCCTTGTATGAAGAAGCTTATGGATGGTTATATCATTCTGAATACGAAGATAACTATTCTAAAGCTAAAAAAGCATATCTTGAGAGTCAGCTAAAGAAGCATCTACCACCTAATGTGATAGCCCGTAATGAGGCCTTTGAGCCTGATTACTAAAAACTTGAGGACGGCAAAGCCGTCCTTTTGTTTTAATGAAGCTTTCCTGTATTCTCACAGTCTCATTTCACTCAAATCGTTAGATCATTTTAAGATCTGATATAATCAACGAAGTTTTTAATTATTTCTTACCAATTGGTGGTTATAAAATTACTTTATAAAAGTAATTTATGATAACTGCTTATTTCAAATTGTTTTCGATTTGCTGTAAGTTTTGTTTTGATAACTTGTTTATATTAAACAGCGTTTATATAAGAACACAGACAGCAGAATTTAGATGAGCCTTAAAGATGTTTGATAATCTTACCCAAAGACTTAACCGTACTTTAAAGAATATTAGCGGTAAAGGTCGTATTACCGAAGATAATATTAAAGACACCTTACGTGATGTCAGAACAGCGCTGTTAGAAGCTGACGTTGCACTGCCTGTAGTTAAATCATTTACAGCAAGAGTAAAAGAAAGAGCTTTAGGTCAAGAAGTTGCAATGAGCTTAACTCCTGGTCAGGAGTTTATTAAAGCAGTTCATGCTGAACTTGTTGCTACCATGGGCGGTGAGACCTCTGAAATCAATTTAGCTCATCAGCCTCCTGCTGTGATCTTATTAGCAGGTCTGCAAGGTGCTGGTAAGACTACATCTGCTGCAAAACTGGCTCTTTACTTAAAAGAGAGAATGAATAAAAAGGTACTGTTAGTATCAGTTGATACTTACAGACCTGCAGCTATGGATCAGTTAAAGACCTTAGCGCAAGAAATTTCAGTTGATTGCTATCCTTCAGATCCAAAGGATAAGCCTGAGAGCATCGCACAGGCAGCTTTAAAAGAAGCAAAACTTCGAGCATATGACGTCATGATCTTAGATACAGCAGGTCGTTTAGCTGTAGATGAGGAAATGATGAACGAGGTAAAGCGTCTACATGATTTGACAGATCCTATCGAGACCTACTTCGTAGTTGATGCGATGACCGGTCAGGATGCAGCTAATACAGCCAAAGCCTTTAATGACGCTTTAGAGTTAACTGGTGTCATCTTAACAAAGGCTGATGGTGATGCTAGAGGTGGTGCTGCATTATCTGTAAGAGAAATTACTGGTAAGCCAATTAAGTTTATCGGTATGGGCGAAAAGATTGCTGCTTTAGAGCCATTCCATCCAGACAGAATTGCATCCCGTATCCTTGATATGGGTGATATCTTATCTTTAATCGAAGATCTGCAACGAAATACTGATCTTGATAAAGCTAAGAAGATGGCTGAAAAGATTAAGTCAGGCGCGGGCTTTACTTTTGAAGACTTTAGAGATCAAATTGCTCAGATGAAGAAAATGGGCGGTATGACCGGTCTTTTAGATAAATTACCTGGCATGGGTAATTTATCTGACAAGATTAAAGATAAAGTTAACGACAAGCAGATAGATCATATGGAAGCTATCATCAATTCCATGACTAAAAAAGAAAGACTTCATCCTGAGATCATTAAAGGTTCTCGTAAAAAGAGAATTGCTGTTGGCGCAGGAGTTGAGATCCATGAGGTTAATGTCCTCTTACGTCAGTTTGATATGACCCAAAAGATGATGAAAAAGATGGGTAAAGGTGGTGTCCGTAAGATGGCAGGTGCTATGCGTGGCATGATGGGAGCTATGGGTGGCATGGGCGGAATGGGAGGTATGGGTAACTTCTTCCGCCGTTAAGATTTTTATTAAAGAGAAAAGCCTTAGTATGCTTTAACTTTTTGATAACTTAAGTTAACAGTTGCATAAATTTTTTACTCTTGATTTTTTGAAATTAAAGTGTAAAATAATGCAACTGTTTTTGTATGTTGACAATTTTTTTAGATTGTCAGATTTTTTTAATTAATATAGGTACTAGCGAAATGGTAGTCATTCGTTTACGTCGTTTAGGCGCAAAAAAACGTCCTTTCTATCACGTTATTGTTGCAGACAAGCGTTTTGCTGCATCAGGCCGTTTCATTGAGCAGGTTGGTATTTACAACCCTATCGCTCAGGGCAAGGAAATCCGTCTACGTTTAGATTTAGAAAGCATCAATGCATGGATTGCAAAGGGTGCACAGCCATCAGATCGTGTAAAGCGTCTTTTATGGGAAGCTGAGCAGGGTGAAGAGGCTGTTTTAAAGGCTAAGGCTGATAAGCACGAGAAAGCTGTTGCTGCTCGTAAAGCAGCTGCTGAAGCAAAGGCTAAGGCTGAAGCTGAGGCTGCTGAATCTTCAGAGGCTGCAGAGGCTTAATAGCTGCTTATGGCAGATACACCGCGTCCAATGGGAGCTTTAGGCTCATCATTTGGAGTAAAGGGATGGATGAAGGTCCGTTCTTTTGCGAGCCAACCTGAGAACCTTTTTGACTACTCGCCATGGTTTATACGTCAGCGCGGGGCGGAATGGCGCGAGGTTCAGGTTGAAGAATACAGACCACATGGTAACGACTTTGTCGTTAAGTTAAATGTGGCTTCAACTCCTGAGGCAGCAAAAGCTTATGCAGGAGCTGAGATTGGGATCAGGCGCTCAAGCCTGCCTCCTGTACCTGAAGGTACATATTATTTGTGCGATCTTGAAGGTTGTACAGTAATTGGACTTGAAGGTGTAATGCTCGGCAAAGTGTCGAGAATTAGGGATTATGGAGCCACTCCTATTTTAGAGGTGTCTCCCTCTGACCACCTGGCTAAGGAACGTACAGAAGATTTTCTTATTCCTTATGTCGTGGGCCCAATTGTTAAAGCAGTTGATCTCGAAGCTAAGACAATTGAGGTTGAGTGGGGCGTAGATTATTAACCATGTACTTTGGTGTTGTTACGCTCTTTCCTGAGATGTTTGATGCTGTGACCAAATCTGGGGTTACAAGAAGAGCCTGTGAAAACGGGCTGATTAAAGTTGAATGCTTTAATCCTCGTACTTATACCTTAGATAAGTTTCACAACGTGGATGACAAGCCATACGGTGGCGGTCCAGGTATGTTGATGCAGGTTCAGCCATTGCGTGATGCAATTCATGCAGCTAAAGAAGCAGCACCTCAAGGAACTAAAGTAGTTTGTTTATCTCCTCAAGGTAAACAGCTAGATCACTCTCTGGTCACCAAATTCCACAGCTGGGGCTCAATGATTCTTGTAGCAGGTCGCTATGAGGGTATTGACGAGCGTGTCCTTCAGACTGAAGTCGATCTGGAGGTTTCAATCGGTGACTACGTCCTGTCAGGGGGTGAACTTCCTGCCATGTGTATCATCGACGCAGTTTCCAGAATGGTGCCTGGTGTTTTAGGCAACATTCAGAACGCACAAGAAGATACTTTCGCAAAAGGTCTCTTACATTTTCCTCAGTACACACGTCCTGAGGTCATCGATGGACTTAAGGTTCCTGAGATTTTAATGAGTGGCAATCACGAAAAGATCCGAGCTTGGCGTTTAAAGCAGTGTCTTGGTCGTACTTATGAACGTCGCCCTGATTTACTGCAGAACCGTGAACTGACTAAAGAAGAGAGTAAATTACTTTCTGAGTACTTAGAAGAACACGGCTTGAACTAAGATTTTTTGTTTTTACTTAATGGTAGGTACATTAAAATGGCTAGCAACCCAATTATTGATCAGCTAGAGAAAGAGCAAATCCGTACTGACATCCCTGAGTTCAACCCAGGTGATACTGTACGTGTTGAGGTTAAGGTTGTTGAAGGCGACAAGAGCCGTTTACAGGCTTTTGAGGGCAACGTTATCGCTAAGCGTAATCGTGGCTTAAACTCATCATTCACCGTTCGTAAGATTTCTTCAGGTGAAGGTGTTGAGCGTGTATTTCAGACCAACTCACCACTTATTGCTTCAGTTAAAGTAACTCGTCGTGGTGACGTTCGTCGTGCTAAGCTTTACTACTTACGTGACCGTGCTGGTAAGTCAGCTCGTATTCGTGAGAAGATCAACTAATCAGTACTCTACTGATAAGTTAAAACGCCCAGTCTATGCTGGGCGTTATCGTATGAATTCTAATTTATAGCAAGATAGCTATTCAGGTCTGAGTTAGAATCATCATCTACGTAATACTTCTCACCCCATTTACTTATCATCTCAAAAATAGGAATAATCGATCTGCCTTTTTCAGACAGCGAATATTCGCCTTTTGGCGGAATTTCATCATAAGATTGACGAACAATCATTTGACTTGAAATTAGCTCCTTTAGAGAGGCAGCTAATACTGCATCAGTAATGTTGTCTATTCTGCTTTTTATCTCGCCATACCTTAGATTATCAGCGTTTGCTAATACTGACAGTATGCGTGAATTCCATTTGCCTCTAAACAAATCGAGGCTATACTCAAGTGGATTACGGATATCTTTTTTTTAGTTTGCACTTTTTCATTACTCAAATCACATCTTACTTTTTAACCCATCAGTTATTCTTTTTGCTACAGTGTTTCTATCAAGTTAATAGGATTGCAGACGTCAAAAATGTGTTATAAATCAAGTTATACGAACAATAAGGAATAAATTTGCAGAGGAATAAGAGAAATTTAGATTAGGAGCTGAATTGAAGCTTTTTTACAAAATAAAAGGCCAAAACCCTACGCTTCGACCTGTAAGTTGTGGCCCTGACACAATAGTCATGTTCATTTTTCCATACCAATTGTTCTATGTAGAGTACCATAAAGACGGTTTCCCAAAATTTGTGCTGTCACCGACGATTTTTATATGGTTAGCGATAATATTAGGCACAACAAATATAAGAATTCACGGTTACATAAAAAGACAAATCAAGCAGATAGGAACAGAGCCCAAGCTCATACTAATACCAAGAATAATCTGCACATTTGAAGACAAAAGCAAAAGAACCCATAATTTACTTCCAGACTTTGTCTTGCCATATTGTAATTACACAATAAAGAGCCTAGCCAGCGTTTTTAGTGCTTATATTCCCACACAAACAGCCATCCGGTTTAAGTTATCTGACTGGGACAGACTATCCACAGTAGCCTTTAGCAACAAAAATAAGCAAACAAGTTCTTATATAAAGCAAAGAGGCTCAAAGCTATTCTATCGATATGGAACCATATCAAAAATAATAGTTCTCTTTAGGAAAGCTAAATAACGTAAATTATATTATACATGGAAGAACTTCTTTAAATATTATTTTTTCGACAACAATTCAATATGCATCAATGTGTTGTCCTACCTTGAACACACGATTTCTATAACTCATGTTTCATCGGGGCACGAGGAATATCATTCCTGATTCAGTATTTGCAGAAGGCGCCGTAAGATCATTTTCAGCTGTAGCACGTTCTATAATCATTGAGAAAAATGACGCAGTTAAAGACTGTCATAGAGATTGAAGGCTATAAGATAGAATTCGCTTTATCAAAGGCTGTCCTGCTACAAATAATGATCTTAAATTATCTGAGCTTATTAATGAAGAAGCTACTAAGTTAGGTTTGACTGTATTCTCTCAAAGAGCAAATCTTGGAGGGGAGGATTTCTCGTGTTTCCAGGAGCATATCAAAGGTGCAATGTTTAACCTAGGAACAGGCATCGGATCTAGCTTACATAATGGAGAATTTAAAGTAGATCCTGATGCTTTAAAATAGGTCTTAATGTCTATAGCCGTATTCTAAAAAGATTGGTTATTGTCTAGAAATGTAGCCATAACAGACGTTATGACTACAAAGATCTCAGTTATTTCTTCTCCTCACGAAAAAGCCTTTTATAGATCTGCTCGTATGCCATTCCAAGCAAAGACACAGGAGAATGATCATAAAGGCTATCTAGCAGTCGTTTAGAGTCTTTGATGTGAATTCGATTCTCTTTGATTGGATTTAACTGTCTGCAACCAAAGTGGGCAATGATTTTGGGAATACCATCTTTTTGCCTATCACTAAATTTAGCTACGTTATGATTCTGCAACAGGATGGCATCAGTTGAGGTTCCATATTTAATTTCACTGATATCAAGACGCAGTATGTAAAGACACTCTAAGAAGTATTTAGGGTATTTACCATCTTCCATCTTTGGTTTTGTGATAACAATAAACTCCTGATCATCATGCTTTTTGATGTAGTTATTCCAAACATAAGAAACAGGATCTTGCTTAATCTCATCGATAGCCTTAGTGTATATATCTTCAAAAGTCATTTAATTCTCCATATGTTTTTACATGCTTTATGAGCTGGCTTAAAAGGCAAATTAGATGTCATAGGTAACTTGAACCTCAATCAGGACACTAATGGCCACGTTAGTGTCTAATGCACGAAGTAAACTGCTCTATACAAAATTAGATTAGAGGTATGCTCTTTTTTAAGCGCAACAACGAAAGTTACAACGCAGTTACAATCTTGGTTATAACTACATCATGCTTAGTTATTTTTGCGCCTCAGCAAAGAGGTGCTTATAGATCTGATCACAGCACATTCCCATTAAAGTTATGACAGAATGAGCATACATGCTGTCTAAAAGAAGTTTTGATCCTTTGATGTGGATCCTTTTCTCTTTAATTGGATTTAATTGTCTGCAACCAAAATAGGCAATGATTTTCTGAATACCATCTTTTTGCTCATCAGTAAATTTAGCATTGTTATGATTCTGCAAAAGTATGGCGTCTGTTGAACTGCCGTATTTAATTTCACTGATATCAAAACGCAGAAAGTAAAGGCATTCAATAAAGTATCTTGGGTACTTACCTTCTTTAGGATAAGTAATTACCATGAACTCCTGATCATCGTGTTTTTTAATGCAGTTATTCCAAACAAAAGAAACAGGATCTTGCTTAATCTTCTTTAGCTCCCGTGCGTATATTTCATCAAAAGTCATTTGATTCTCCATGTCTATTATTTTCAAATCTCATGAATATTAGCAGCAGATGCGCAGTTCAAGAGTTTTGTTAGGTGATATAAAGCTAAGAGCAAACAGTCACCATTAAGGCGACATTCACCTATATATCTGGCTACTTACAGCCGAAAAGACTTGGACAGGAAATTCAAGATTAAGTGCCTAGCATTAAGATTTTTGAGTTGATTATTTAGGTATTAACTAGGTACATTTTCATTATAGAATTGAATTTAAAAAATTCAATAAATAGGGGATTAATATTTTTTAAAATAATATTAATTATTTAATTCTTAAATAAATTAAGAGACAAAAGATAAAAAGATTTCGTAGTGCCTATAATCTTAATTTTGTAACTAACAAGCAGAGATGCGAATTGACAAGAAAAAAATTGGACTTTAAAAACGAAAAAAGTTCGCTTTTAGCGAACTTCTTGAATCTGGTTGCGGGGGCAGGATTTGAACCTACGACCTTCGGGTTATGAGCCCGACGAGCTACCAGACTGCTCCACCCCGCGTCAAAATGTGAGCATATGATATAGTTTGAACGCTCCAATGTCAAGCATTTTGTGAGCCAAATTCTATAATTTATAAAAATAAATTGTTTATTCAACTGTTGTTTGTGTAATAAACGTGATTTATATGCTGTTTGTTTAATTTATTAAAAAAGATAAATTTCATATTGCTGTATTCGTTTCTGGGAATATCTTTTACTGTTGTAAATTTTAGAAGACAGATAATCTTAGAAAGTAAGAAAAGATCTTGAGTGTGTTTAAGAGAATGAAAGAAAGAGTTGAGCTTTTGACAAAAATAAAGCGGAACTTAATCCGCTTCATTCTTCATAAATAGTGAGTATTAGTCACGAACTGCTGAAAATACAGAGTTATCGCCACCAAATGGGTTAGCTACATAACGCTCAGCATCCCAGTCGTTATCGTACTTAACGCTGTTGTCTTCAAAGGTGTATTTGAATCTGTACTGATATGAAGGCTGCTCGCCAGCTTTTACAGTGATTGAACCTTTGAAAGTGCCATTCTTCTGAGGCTTCATAGCAACTGGCTGCCAGCCATTGTGCTCGCATAGAAGATCGATCTTCTTAGCATTCTGTGCTGCAGTCTTTTTAATTGTGAAGGTTACAGTTACCTTATTATCTTTGGTAAACTTCTTAGAAACACTCATCGTATTCTCCTATAGTTACAAAGCACCGGCTTTGAAAACTTGACACAACTTTCTACTACAGACGGTACTTTATTTTTATAATTTCTACACAACCTTATTGTAAGCCATTTTTTGTGTAATTTTCTATTTTTTAACCGTAAATAGATAATATACATATTCAATGTGTGAGCTATGATAAATTTTTTTTGAGCATCAAAAAATGAAAATAATTCGATATTTAAAAAATAACATTCTGAAATAAAGGACTATTTTCTGTAAATTTTGAATGTTTACGCCGTAAACGTTTGCAATAAGAGAAAATATAAAATTCAGGTAAAATCTATATAAAACAAAATGTTAAATAATTGTAAAATGCAGATAAAAATTATTGTAATTGAATAATTATGAAGATAAGATCAATATAAAATGCAAATTTTTCTCGAAAGTTATTTTAGGTTAGTGCCCTGTTTTGATGATTTATATCAGAGTTAACTCTATTACTGTTTTTCTTTCAATTCTCTTTCAATGAGTTCTTTGGTGAAACTTCTGCGCATATAAAATCCACGCGGTCTAGTTTTTATGATTTCACCATCAGGTCCTGTACAGTCTGTAAGAGCTTTACCATTTGCGCACTTTGGTCTTAACTGCATGATTTGACCAATACGGGCATTGATACTTTCGACGTGACCTGTTTTTACCATTTCATAGAGTTCCTCAAAGTCACTTTTTATTTGATTGAGTTGCTCTTCATTAGGAGTAAAAAAGAAATAACCTGCAATGACTCTATCTTCAAAATTCATGTCTCTTTGAGCGGTAACTACTACAAACAGTACTCTTTTAATTTTGGAGTATAGTGCTGAGTTTTCAAAGTTTAAATGTCTGATCCCTGTAAGAGGAGCATGACAAAAGAAAGTTGATTCTAGTGGTAATAGATTCTTATCAACAGGCAGAGTTTTTAACTCAAGACCTAATTTAGGAAAGTCTGGAATTGGTCGATTTTCAGCTGTAGCACCTAAAACTATCTCTAAAAGCTCTCCAGTAAAACCTTTTCCATGGGTAGTGGAAATAGGCAAAGGCACATTAGCAATTTTGGCAAGTTCACTGATACTTTTACCTACAATAGAATTTAGTGAATTGATGAGTTCTTCGAAGGTATCTGGACTTTTGGTTCTGATAATTTTGCAATTGTTAATACTCATCAAAAAATCCTTTAAAAATAAAGCTCAAAACGAGATCTGGTCTGACTTTGAAATAGGTGTTCTCTGCTATAATACATCACAGTTGTGATTTGTTTTAAATGTAAGATTTAGTTTAAAACAAAGATATTAAAAAGTTAAATAGACTAGGCGGTTTTCAGTGATAGACAAAGACGGATACAGACCTAACGTAGGTATCGTAATCTGCAACCGCAATGGTCAGGTCTTATGGGCAAGACGCATCAGACAGAACTCCTGGCAATTTCCTCAAGGAGGAGTTGACTATGGTGAGACTCCTGAAGATGCCATGTACCGTGAGCTTTATGAAGAACTTGGTTTACAAAAAAGTGATGTTAGACTTTTAGCCTCAACAAGATTTTGGCTTAAATACAGACTGCCAAAAAGACTGGTCCGTTGGAATGAAAAGCCTGTATGCATAGGTCAAAAGCAAAAGTGGTATTTGTTAACCTTATGCTCAGATAAATCAAGTCACATAGAGTTTTCCCGCGAAGGTCATCCAGAGTTTGATGACTGGAGATGGGTAAGTTACTGGTATCCAGTAAGACAAGTGGTTGCTTTTAAAAGGGATGTTTACAGAAAGGTGCTGACATTCTTTTCTCAGGATGCATTGTTTGGACACAACTTTTTCGAGAAAACTGAAAAGTTTGAGAAAAACGATAGACGTGAGAAAAAATTCGGCAAGAACAGGAGAGGAAGCTGAAAGTGGAAGAAAATCAAAATTCAATCCTTCTAGCTTTACGCCAGATCATTCAAGAAGTATCAACAAAGAGCTCTTTTGAAGATACTGTGACAACTCTAGTAGATAGAATTCGCAGCACTACCCATGCTGACTGCTGCTCTTTATATCTATTAAATCCTAGAAAATCTTTATTAAGACTTGCTGCAACCGATGGTCTGCAAAAAGACTCTATTGGCAAAGCTTCCTTGCAAGTAGGTGAAGGTTTGGTAGGTTTAGTTGCTAAAAAGCAGGAACTGTTAAATCTTGCAGATGCTCCTTCTCATCCAAACTTTAAGTACCTTCCTGATGTAGGTGAAGATGAGTTCTTATCATTCCTAGGTGTGCCTGTAATTAACCAAGGTGAACTTTTAGGTGTCCTAGTTATCCAGTGTAAAGAGAACAGACAGTTTACAGAACAGGAAGAAACCTTCTTAATCACTCTGTCAGCTCAGATTGCTTCAATCATTTCTGTAAATAAGTCAGAAAAAGAAACCAGCTCTGATTTTAATAACGGTAAACGTTACAAAGGTAAGACAGGCTCAGGCTCGATTGCTATTGCTCAGGCTGTAGTCTGGAAACCACCTGTTAACTTTGAAACTATGCAGATCATGTATTCTGATGATAAGGATATTCAGTCAGAATTATTCCATCAGACCATTTTTCAGCTACAAACTGAAATGGATTTAGCTAATCTGCATCTACAGGAAACTTCTCATACTGAGGCTGCATCTGGATATATGTCAGGCTATGGCAGTATGCTCGATGATCAGACTTTTGAAGATGAGGTTGATAACGAGATCTTCTCACAGGGTTATGTAGCTGCATCTGCAATTAAAGTCGTAGCACAAAGACGTATGGATGAAGCTAAAGCTCAAAATCAGACTGATAAAGTTCGTGATATCCGTGACTTTGCCTCTATCTTAATCACAAGACTGGTTCATTTAGCTCCAAAAGAGACTGATGTAACCTCTCCAATTGTCTTAGTGGTAAAGAGCATGCCGGCTGCCGTGGTAGCTCAAATGCCTCAAGATAAGGTCGCTGGTTTCGTCTGTGTGGATAATGCTACCTCTGCCCATACTGCAATCTTAGCAAGAGATCTTGGAATTCCTGCTGTAATCGATGTAAAACTTGATTTAAATGACGTTGATGGAAGGACCATCATCGTTGATGGTCAGAATGCTGAGGTTATCGTTGACCCATCATCAAGTGTGGTTGATGAGTATATGCAGTTGATTTCTCAGTCTCGTCAGTTACATGATCTCTTTGAAAGTGTGAAGTTTGAAAAGGGCGTAACTTTAGACGGCAATAAAATTACCATTCAGTTGAACGCAGGTCTAAATCATGAGGATGACGATCTGGCAATTCAAACTGATGGTATCGGTTTGTACAGAACTGAAATTGCTTTCATGCTAAGCTCATCTCTGCCATCTGAAGAACAGCAGATTTCATGGTATAAGACTTTACTCTCCCAGTTTAAAGGTTTACCTGTCTGCATGAGAACTTTAGATATTGGTGGAGACAAGAGCTTGCCTTACTTACCAATCGAAGAGGACCAAAACCCTGCTTTAGGCTGGAGAGGTATTAGAGTTTGTATCGATCAGCCTAATATCTTAAAGACTCAGCTTCGTGCCATGATCATTGCTAATCAGGAATTTGGCAATCTTGAAATCATGTTACCTATGGTCTCAAGATTAGAAGAAGTCTTAATCGTAAAGAGGATCTTAAATGAGGCCTTAAAAGAGGTCGCAGAACAAACCGGTAAAGAGGTGGTTCGTCCACGCTTTGGTGTCATGATTGAAGTCCCATGTGTAGCTTTCATCTTAAATGAGTTGGCTGCAGAATGTGATTTCTTCTCTATAGGTTCAAACGATTTAATTCAGTATTTATTCGCAGCTGACAGATCAAATCCAAAGGTATCTAAGATCTTTGATCCGTTTAATCCTGCTGCAGTAAGATGCCTGAAGTATTTAATCGATAGAACTACAGAGGTAGGTAAACCTCTGTCAGTCTGCGGTGAGCTAGCAGGCTCTCCTGTAGGCTCATTACTTTTAATGTCATTAGGCTATAGCAATCTCTCTATGAATTATTCACAGATTGCTAGAGTTAAATATATTGCCCGTCATGTTAATCTGCAGGATCTGCTAAGCATCGGCAAGATGGCTCTAACTTTAAACTCAAGTGTAAAGATTAAGAGCCTATATATTGAATATGCAAAATCTCAAGGTCTATCCTCAGTCATAGATCCAAAGAACTATAACCAGAACAGGAGCTAAGTGTGCAAGTTTATTTAGATTTATTAAAGAAGATCATGGAAGAAGGTACTGACAGAAGTGACAGAACCGGCACTGGTACCCGCTCCATTTTCGGAACACAAATGAGATTTAACCTAGAAAAAGGTTTCCCATTAGTAACTACTAAAAAGTGCCACTTAAAGTCTATTATCCATGAGCTTTTATGGTTTATCTCAGGCTCTACTAACATCAAATACCTGCAGGAAAACGGTGTTCGTATTTGGAATGAATGGGCCGATGAAAACGGTGATTTGGGTCCTGTTTACGGTAAACAGTGGCGTGACTTTGAAACACCTGATGGCAGACATATCGACCAATTATCAAATGCTATCGACTTAATTAAACATCACCCAGAATCAAGACGTATTATCGTTTGTGCCTGGAATCCATCAGATGTGGACAAGATGGCTCTGCCTCCATGTCATACTCTATATCAGTTCTATGTGGCTAATGGTAAGCTCTCATGTCAGCTTTATCAGAGAAGTGCTGATATGTTCTTAGGTGTGCCATTTAACATTGCAAGCTATGCTCTTTTGACCATGATGGTAGCTAAAGAGTGCGACTTAGGTTTAGGTGACTTTGTTTGGTCTGGTGGTGATACTCATATCTATAAGAACCACTTTGAGCAGGTAGAACTGCAGTTATCTCGTACTCCAAGAGCTCTGCCAACTATGAATATCTTACGTAAAGCTCCATCTATTTTTGATTACAAATATGAGGACTTTGAATTAACAGGATATGATCCATATCCTGCAATTAAAGCTCAGGTATCTGTTTAGTCTTTAAAGTGTAATTCAAAGCGTAATTTAAAGTAAACAGTAACGAGTAAAGTTCATTAGTTAAGAGAATAGAATGGTAGAAGTTTCAGGAAAAGTAAAATGGCAGTCAAGACGCGGTATGCGTGAGCTTGATTTAATGTTACTGCCATTTGTAGATATTGATTTACCAAAATGTGACGAACAGATGCTCAATGATTATGTTGATCTTCTAGAAGCATCTGATCTTGAGTTGGTGCGCTGGTTTAACGGCACCGAAGAGGCAAATACCGAAAGTCGCCGCAAGGTTATTGAATTTATTAAAAAGTGCCATGCAACACGCATGGGTAAAGAGGGCGTTTAATGCTGTTTTCAGAATTTGGTCTTCCAGATTTTTTAGTTGAGAATATTGAAAAATTAGGTTGGGATAAGCCTACACCTATTCAAACTCTAGTTATTCCTAAAGCACTAGAAGGTGCAGACATTTTAGGCGGAGCTCCAACCGGTACTGGTAAGAGTGCAGCTTTCTTATTACCTGTAATTGCAAGACTGTCGCTTGAGAAAAAGCCTGGTGTCAGAGCAATTATCCTCGAGCCCACCAGAGAGCTGGCGCTACAGGTTGAAAATGTCTGCCAGGCTTTAATTGAAGGCTATAACGATTTATCAGCAGGTACTATCATCGGAGGTGGCAGCAGAGAGATTGAGCGCGAAAATCCAAGCTCAATTATTGCGGCAACTCCAGGCAGACTTATTGAATACATCGAAAAAGGTTGGCTCGACACCTCAACTGTACAGATGTATGTCATCGATGAAGCTGACAGAATGTTAGATATGGGCTTTAGAGATGATGTCGCTAAAATTACTCGTGAGCTCTATAACCGTTATCAGACCCTGTTATTCTCTGCAACTCTAGAAGGTTCTGGTATTGAGGATTTTGCATCTTCCGTCTTAAATGATCCTCTTGAGGTCAGAATTGGTGCCGGCGGTGAAGAGGATGAAGTTTTACCTGAAGAACTGCAGTCTCGTGCCTATTACGCAGCAGGCGACCCTCAGAAATTAAAGATCCTAGTGCACTTGCTTACTACTATCAAAGGCAAGTCTATTGTCTTTGTAAAGACTAAAGAGAGATTACAGAGATTAGAAGCTTCATTACGCAGAAACGGCTTTAAGTGTGCAAGTCTTCAAGGCTCTATTTCAATGACTGAAAGAAAAGCTGCTCTGCGTAAGTTCAACGAGGGTGAGAGTGATATCTTAATTGCAACTGATGTAGCTTCCCGTGGTCTTGATCTTCCGGATGTAACTCATGTTTACAATTTTGATATTCCTGCTAATGCTGCAATTTATGTACACAGAGCAGGTCGTACAGCAAGAGCCGGTGCTCAAGGTGTGGTTACTACATTAGTTATGGCCAATGAAATTGGCTTTTTAGAGAAGCTTGAGCGTTACACAGGTAAAGCTATTGAAAAGAGATCTATTAAAAACGTCTGTGCAGTTTTCCCTGTAAAAGATCCTAGTGCTCCACGTCAGTCTGAAAAGAAACGCTCACGCGCAAGCATCGGTGGTAACGGTGGATTTGACAAGAAAGTAAAAGATGAGGAAAAGAAGCCTCATAAAAAGAACAGACTTCGTGATAAAAAGAATAAAGGTAAACCAGATTTTGCAGCTAAGAGAGCTAAAAAAGCTCTAAGAGCAAAAGCTAAAGAACAAGCTTCAAAATCTGAATAGCCTTTAAATTAGATAAGATATAAAAGGACGCATCATGGCAGTAACTATCATTAAAAATGCCAAACTCCATGTAACCTCAGAGGAGTTTGTTGACGCCACATCACTAGCAATCATGGATCATAGAATTGTACCTATGGATCCAGGTCTTTTAGAGGATGGTACTGCCGAAGAAATCGATGTTAAAGGACTTCACGTATGTCCTGGCTTTATCGATCTCTTAGTTAATGGTTGTGCGGGTGTTTCATTTGGTCAGACTCCATCTATTGAAGCTCTAGAGCAGATGCGTCGTTATTTAACTCAACATGGTACAACTACCTTTGTGCCTACTTTAATCTCAGGTCCTCGTGAGAACTACACAAAGGCTATGGCAGCTGTCGCCGAGTTTAAAGAAAAGCATCCTTCGATCTGTCCTGGTATCCACTTAGAAGGTCCTTTTATTTCTCAATTACATAAAGGTTTTCATCCATCTGGATATATAAGACCATTAGGTCAGACTGATCTTGATTCATTAAGAGTTCAAAAAGATATCATTGCCTATATGACTATCGCACCAGAGGTTGTAAAGGCAAAGAATATCATTGAGTTATTACAGAGCAAAATCACTTTGTCATTAGGTCATACAGCAACTAGCTATTTTGAGGCTATGCAGTCTTTTAAGGCTGGTGTTACAAATGTAACCCACCTTTTCAATGGCATGCGACCTCCAGTAGGCAGAGAGCCTGGCTTAGTAGGAGCCGCTTTGCAAAGTGAAAAAGTCTTTGCAAGTATTATTGCTGACGGCAAGCATGTTCACCCATCTTTAGTAAAACTAGCACATAAAGTACTAGGTGACAGACTCTACATTGTCTCTGATGCTCAGCCTGTAGCAGGTATGCCAAAGACTCCTCAATCTTTCATTGTCGGTGCTACGGAAGTCTTTGTTGATAAGCGTGGACTTATCGATGCAAAAGGCGCATATGCCGGTACCAGTATCTGTATGATGGATGGCGTGAAGTTCTTAATTCAAAGCTGTGGCTTCAGCCTTGATGAGGCTCTGCTTGCTGCAACCTATACCCCAGCAAGAGCTATCGGTTTGCAGGATATGGGTAGAATTGAAGGTGGCTTTATCGCCGATCTGGTTATCTTTGATGATGACTTTAGAATTCAGTACGTGGTTCAAAATGGCTTTGTTAAGAGTATTGCTGAGTTAGTTTAATATGGAAAACATCTTAGACAGAATCGCAGCTGAAACTGATCTTACAAAGTCAGAGAGAAAAGTAGCTGCTACTATTCTCAAAAATCCAGCATTAGTTGTAAACGAGAATATTGCACAGTTAGCTAAAAGAGCACAGGTCTCAGAACCATCTATTTGCAGATTCTGCAAGCGCTTTGGAGCTGAGGGATTCCCTGCATTTAAACTGATTCTAAGTGCTACAGTTTCTGCTGAGAACTTAAAGAAAGTTGAAGCTGTAAAGCAAGGTGATACCGTAGGAGATGTGATTTCAAAAGTCATAGGTGCTGCTAAAAACTCTGTATCGAGTGCCGAGCGCGCAACCGATGAAGGAACTATTGCAAGAGCAATTGATGTTGTCAGTCAGTCTCGTCGCATCGTAGTTTTATCTCAAGGTTTAACCTCATTTATCGGTGTTGATTTTGTAAACAGAATGCTAAATTTAGGCTTCTTTTGCCAAGCCTATACTGACAGACAGTCAATGATGTTAGCAGTCTCCTCTCTACGTTCAGGTGATGTAGTTTTAGCAATCTCAGCTACAGGTAAGAATAAAGATGTCTTAGAGGCCTCTCTTGAAGCTCGTGCCACAGGTTCATGTGTCTTAGCAATCTGTCCTGAAGAAACACCAATCAGTGAGTGTGCAACAGTTCACTTAAAGTCAGCTGAGAGTGTAAGCCCTGAGGATGACAGTATCTTTGCAAACAGGCTGTCTTTAATGCTGTGCTCTCAGATCATCATTGGTGGCGTAGTTCTGCGTCGTGGAATTGCAATCTCTGATCTTAAGCCAAAGCTAAAAGAGACTAGATTAAAATCCTATGTGGGAGTGGAAAAAGAAGAACCCGAAAGCTCTGATCCAAAAGATGATAATGACGATGGTTCATTAAAGCCAGGAGCTCCTATTACTACCTTAGATTGGCATCCTTACTAGAAGAGCATATCTTTAAAGTAAAGCGTATCTTGCTATACAGAAGCGGAAATATAGACAATCTTAGTTTTGAATCATCATTTTGTAAAACATAGTATTTTTCTTCAGAACACTTAATATTAGTCACTTAAAAAAGAAAATTCTTTAAATTGCCTATATAATCTAAATTAAGGTTGCAGGGAATTATTGGTATGAAAAAAATAGGCGATACTGGTTCATTTAAAAATTTCTATGAAAATAATAGAATTTATATAGATAAAACAGAATATCTTTATAGAATGCTAGTAGACAATCCTCTAGAAAGAATATTTGTCTCAAGGCCTCGTCGCTTTGGTAAATCTCTTACCCTAGATACTGTAGCAACTCTATTTGAATCAGGCGTCGATCCTTACTTTAAAGGTACCTGGATTTATGATAAATGGACAGAGCCTACTTATCCAGTATTTAGATTAAATCTGATTGAATATCCAAAGGATGACCTTATAGAATTTAAAAGACGACTAATCAAAGATATTTCAAACTTTGCGTTTTTAAACAAAGTAAAAAATTATTTTGAAGATTTCTCCCCAACTGGCTCACTAAAAAGTTTATTAGAAGCATTAGCAATAGAGCACAGAAAAATAGTCCTTTTAATTGATGAATATGACTGTCAGCTAACAGCAAACATCAATAACAAAAAAATCTACGATTCTTTCCAAGAGTTTTTAAGAGAATTTTACGGAATAATCAAAGGCAAGTATGCAATAAGATTCTTAGGTGTGACGGGAGTAACAAGATTAAAAGATGTATCAATCTTTTCTGTAGGCTCTGATATCAACGATATCACTAATGACAGTGCCTATTCACAGATGATAGGTTTTACCCGTGATGAGATTAAAAAGTACTACATTGATTATTTAAAGCTTGCCGCTTCCTGTGAGAATAACTGTAGCGTTGATAAAGTAACTGATGCTCAGATTGAGTCTATGTTAGATATGATGGCTCAGAATTATGATGGTTACTGCTTTGATGAATTCTATAAAAAGAAAGTGTTCAGTACCTGGTCTGTAAATAAATTTTTCCAAAATATTGTAAAAAATAAATTTGTAGATTTTGGTGAATACTGGTACGACAATGGTGGCTTACCTTCAATCCTAGTTAACTATTTAAAAACACATGAACTGAATATCTTTGATTACTTAGATAAAAATAAGAGTTTAAAAGTTACGGATGATGACTTTAAAAATCCAACCTCATTAACCACGATCGATCAGAATGTACTGATGTGCCAAACAGGATATCTAACATTACGTTCTTCACTTAATGATTCTAATATCATTGCTTTAGGTATTCCAAATGGAGAGATCTATAAAGCTTTAAATAAGCTTTTAGCAGCCAAATTCTTTAAAGGGACGATTGATGTTACCAATGATGCTAATGAGAACATCCTGGATGTAGGTTATGTTGAGGATATCATTAGTTTACTTAACACTATGGTCAACACTGTAACCTATGATGCCTATCCATTAAATTCAGAATCATCAGTACAGAATTATGTTAAAGCCTATCTGCTAGGGGCTAAACAGAACGTATTCTCAGAAATTCATCAGGCTAAAGGTAGAGCTGATTTAGTGATTGAGACCAATAAACGCAGAATCGTCATTGAATTTAAGTATGCAAAAGATGAGACAGAAGCTAAGGCAAAGCTTAGTGAAGCTATAGAGCAGATTAAAACACGAGACTATGGCAATATTGTGCCTAGAAAGGATGAGCTGTTAAGAATAGCTGCTGTCTTCAATGCAGATCCTAAAGTAAGAGCTTTTACTGAGTTTCAGCTAGTTTAAGTGTCTTAATTAAAAAGCTCTGAAAGAAAATCTTCAGAGCTTTTTAATCCTACGTGTCAAGAGAACTACCACTTAGGCTTCTTTAAAGCACTCTTATACAGTTCAATGTAATTTTTACATGAATCAGACCAGTTAAAGCGTACTCTCATAGCGTTCTGCTTAATACGCTTCATCTCTGAAGGATCTTCTAAATACAGAATTAAAGTACGACGTAAGCAGGATAGTAACTCCTCAGAACTTGGATCGAAGAACATAAAGCCGTCACCGTTTACTCTATCCTGATCATAGTCTTTAACAGTATCTTTAAGTCCACCTACAGCACGTACGATAGGTAGAGTACCGTAAGCTAAAGAGTAGATCTGATTTAGACCGCAAGGCTCAAAGATTGATGGCATCAAGAAGAAGTCAGAGCCAGCTTCAATCTGATGAGCTAACATATTGTCATATACAGGCTGGAAGATCATTTTACCAGGATGACGATTAGCAATTTCAGTCATCTGCTGCTGTAAGTAAGGATCTCCTGTTCCCTCAATTACAACCTGAACTTTATGCTGTAAGAATCTGTCTAAGATAGGAATTAAAAGACCTATACCTTTTTGGTCGGTAAGTCTTGCAACCATACCATACATTGGGGTATCACCCATCTCAAGGCCAAGCTTTCTCTGTAAGAGGTACTTTCCTAGAACCTTTTGATCTAGGTTCTTAATATCATATCTTATTCGCAGCAATTGATCTGTAGAAGGATCCCAGTCAGAGTAGTCACAACCATTGACGATACCTGAAAGATCTTGCTGTCTGTCAAGATAGTTCTGAGTCATACCGTGACCACCTAAATAAGTGGTAAGTTCACTGGCGTAACCTGGGCTTACGGTGTTGATTTTATCAGCATAGAAAACACCGCATTTTAAGAAATTGATATATGAACCTTGAGTGATCTTGTCATTATAGATATTGGCAATTTCAGGCAAGATCGCAATTTGTGATCTGTCAAAGGCACCTTGGAAAGCACCATTATGAATGGTAAGTACAGAGCGAGCTCTTGATAGATAAGGGTCTAATGCGTATTTAATCCGCATTAACATAGGCGCAATTCCGGTGTGCCAGTCATTGCAGTGCAGGATATCAAACCAGTAGTTTAGGTGCTTACAGGCATCTAAAGCTGCAGCTGAGAAGAAAGCAAATCTCTCTCCATTATCAGCATAAGCCTGGTTGTTGTCACCGTACATAGAGGTTCTGTCAAAGTACCTAGGACATTCAACTAACCAAACTTCAACTACTTTATTAAGATAGGTCTTTCTAATTGAATAGGGGATGCGAAGTTTTTCATCTGGATTGTTTTCATTCAAAACTCCATGTGCTATCACCTCAAGTTTATCGTAATCCTTGATGGTGGTATAGCATGGCATGACAACTCTGACATCATGACCTTCAGCCTGTAGCTGTAAAGGCAAAGCCTTGGCAACATCTGCAAGACCGCCTGATTTCATGATGCCTGCAACTTCTGATGATAATAACAAGATGTTCACAGGCAACCCCTTATTTTATGTGTTCTAGTCAAAACCTAAGCGCATGCCCTCAGGTACTACTATTATGCCATTTTTAGATATTGTGATCATAGAATTCTTCTCATTTTCAAGAAGCTTTTGATCTTTCTCTCTATCGTAGCCAATCTCAAAGCCCGGAGCAATCTCAACATGTCTGTCTAAGATCACATTCTTAATTTTTGCTCCCTTACCAATGATGTTATCACCGATAAGTACACTGCCTTCAACCATAGCGCCATCGCCTGCGGTACATCTAAAGCCTAGAACTGACTTATTGATAGTTGCACCGTTAATCTTGCAGCCTGCGGAAATTAAAGACATAGATACGTGTGACTCATTATCATCAGTATCGGTGAAGTCAGCAGGTGGTAGAGGAGGATAGAAGGTATGTAAAGGCCACTTCGGGTTCTGCAGATTGAACTTAGGCTTATTGCCTAATAAGTCCATATGAGCTTCCCAGTAGCTGTCGATGCTTCCTACATCACGCCAGTAAGCAAAGTCTTTCTCTCCTTCAATTTCGATTTCACTAAAGTCGTATACATAAACATTGCCTCGAGGGAACATCTTAGGAATGATATCTTTACCAAAGTCATGGCTTGAGTTCTTGTCTAGCTCGTCTTCAACTAGCTCATTGCATAAAACATCAGCTTTAAAGATATAGTTACCCATAGATACTAGTGAATAGCCTGGGTGATTTGGTAACTCTTTAGGATGTGCAGGTTTTTCCTCGAAGCCAATCATCTTATTGTTTTCATCAACTTCGATAACACCAAATTTACCTGCGCACTCACTTGATTTCATTCTGATAGCAGCCACAGTTAAATCTGCACCGATGTTCTTGTGATAGGTGAGCATATCACGGATATTCATCTTATAAATATGGTCTGAGCCGAAGATACATACATGATCTGGGAACTGTTCTTTTATAAAGGTTAAGTTTTGATAGATAGCATCAGCTGTACCCTGATACCACTCCTTTGATACACGCATCTGAGCTGGCAGTGAGTCAATGAAGGCTCTATAAATACCACTTACCTGCCAGCCTTTCTTTAAGTGCATCAACAAAGACTGTGATTTGTATTGAGTGATTACAAAGATCTTGATGATACCTGAGTTAACGAAGTTATTGAGCACGAAGTCAATTAGTCTGTAGCTTCCGCCAAAAGGAACCGCAGGTTTACTTCTGCATGAGGTTAAAGGCATAAGACGGGTACCTTCACCGCCGGCTAGGATCATAGCTAATGCTGCCATTTGAGAGACTCCTTATGAGATGTTTTGATTGTTATGTATTCTTAAGACATCATCTGATGTCATGAACCTATTTAATGAGTATAGAACAAGATTTTATCTTGCCCATGAAAATGGGCTTCTATACAACAATATTGAGCATATCGTCTGTAAATTTTGTGGTAGAAAGCTAAAAAAATGAGTACTGCATTTACTTTTTTATTAACTGATTTCTCTTTAAAAGAAAGGAAAGTTCTTTGTAAAAATATTTGATAGAAAAAAAGTTGAGGTAGCTATAATTTTTTTTAAGTTATTGTTATTAAGAATTATTCTTAATAAATAATAAGTGTTTTGCATAATATAATGCCATTTCGCAACTTAAGTCTTGGTGCTTTTGCGCTGATTTGCACAAATTGTGCACGTAATAAAATATTTGATAAAGATCAAATTTTGAGTTAGAAATAGTGTATCTTATTGAACAGGCAAGATAACCAGTTATTAGAGATGTCTAATACTGATAAACAGATTTCAAAATCAGAGAATTTTCATCTGAGGATAAAAAATGGAAAACAATAAAATCGTCTTTTTTGGTACCCACAGCTACGACAGACACGCGTTTACAGATATGAATGCTGACAAGAACTTTGGTTTTCAGCTAATCTATCACAGAAGTTTCCTTGATATTAACAATGCAGATGAAACTCACGGCGCTAAAGCTGTATGTATCTTCGTAAACGACAGAGCAGACAGAGCTGTATTACAGAAGTTAAAAGATAATGGTGTTGAGCTTTTAGCACTGCGTTGTGCTGGTTTTAACAACGTAGATTTACAGGCTGCTAAAGATTTAGGTATCAGAGTTGTAAGAGTACCAGCTTACTCTCCACATGCTATTGCTGAGCACGTAATGGCTTTAATCTTAACCTTAAACAGAAAGACTCACAGAGCATATTCACGTACCCGTGATGGTAACTTTGCTCTACACGGGTTAATGGGCTTTGATTTATACGGTAAGACTGCAGGTGTAGTAGGCACCGGTAAGATTGCTCGTGTGCTGATTGGCATCTTAAAAGGCTTTGGCATGAATGTAGTTGCTTATGATATTTATGAAGATCATGAGTACGAGAAAGCAGCTGGTATTAAGTATGTAACTATGGATGAGTTATATGCACAGTCAGATATTATTTCGTTAAACTGCCCATTAACTCCTCAGAACAGATACTTAATCAACAAAGATTCAATTGCTAAAATGAAAAAAGGCGTAATGATCATTAACACTGGTCGTGGTCCTTTAATCAATTCTGAAGATCTTGTAGATGGTTTAAAGTCAGGTCAGATTGGTGCTGCAGGTCTTGATGTTTATGAAGAAGAGCACGATTACTTCTATCAGGACAGATCAGATCACATCATCACCGATGATAACTTAAGCCGTTTAATGAGCTTGAACAATGTTCTAATTACCTCTCATCAGGCTTTCTTTACTAAAGAAGCAATGAACAACATTGTTAATACTACTCTACAGAATGTAACTGATTACTTTGCAGGTAATGAGCTTGTAAACGAAGTAAAGCCTCAGTAGTTTTCATTCTTATCTAAATCAGAGGGTGCTGTAACTTACAGCACTTTCTGTTATCAGACTCTTCTCAACACATATATAATCTATCCTCAAATTCCCACTTTGCTAAAAAAGAACTGCTATCTTTGTAAGCAACTTTACTAGAACATAACTATAAAAAAGATCATTTTAAGGTATCTATGAAACTAAAAGACTATCTACTATTGTCTCTAATCTTTGCAGCTATTGCAGCTGTTGCTGTATTTTTTACAGTAAAAGTTGTCAAGGAGACTACTCCTGCTTTACCAGATATCATAAAGGTTGAAGAGGTAAATAAAGCAATGCCTCGTTCACAGAGTAATCAGGTTTGTAATGTTTTTGTATTCGATGCTGCAGCAAACTGTGCAGTAGGAAGTAAGATTGTCTTTACACCTTTAAGATGGGGTAATGAGCAGTTACCGATTTTCTTTGCAGGTCAGTTCTGCGATCTTAACTATGCCGTAGTCTCTAATAATGGTGGTGTTACCTGTATTAAGGTTGCTCCTTATGAAGAACCTCAAGCTCAAGATAACAATCAAGAGAATAACGCTAGTCAAGAAGAAGAGAGTAAAGCTGATAAGAACTCTACTCAGAACAATGAGCAGGAAAATGCTCAGACTAATTAGAGCATAAACATAAAAGCAAGATCGTCTGATCTTGCTTTTGAGTTGATAAGATGAACTTAATTACTTTTCTTCTAACCTTGCTTTATACACAATAAAGGTTGTGCTTGAAGATACAATCTGCACATAGTCAAAGTTCTCTAAAAGCACCTTTTCATAACCTAAATGAGCATTGGCAACTAAGTACATCACACCGTTCTTGGTTAAGTGATCTTTAGCCTCTATGATCATATTAACAGTAGGGGCTGTAGTGGTAGTTACGCCAACATGGAATGGTGGGTTTACGGCAATTAAATCAAATCTTTCAAGACCTGTCAGCATGTCAGATGCTTTAACCTTGATTGACTCACAGCCATTTAATTTAGCATTCTCTTTAGCAAGTTCAATGGCAGCAGCACTGACATCAGTTGAGGTTACGTTCTTAAAGCCTAGCTTTGAGAGCACTAAACCTACCACACCACAGCCACATCCAAGATCTAAAGCAGTTCCAAATGGAGTTAAATCTTTTAAGCACTCTATTAACATAGCAGTTCCCTTATCAAGTTTACCTTGAGAGAAAACAGCGCTGTCCTGATGCAGAGTAAGTGGAATGTTAATTGGATTTACTTTAATGTCCTGTGCACCTTTGTAGGTGTTAAAGTCATTTTCATAAATAGCTTTAAATAAAGTGCACTTTCTGGCTAAATCAACTTTCTTTACAAAACCTAGAGGTTTTAATAAAGAGTCAGCACTTTTGGCACCACCGTCATTAGATCCTGCGGTGTACACTAAAGCTTCTTTTTTTAATTTAGTTTTTAAAGTATTTAATAACTTTAAAGTCTGCTGCTTACTTTTTGAAAGTAATAGTAATAAGGTATCAGCTTCATTAGTATGAGTAAGAGCTGATTTGACATCAGCAAAGATTAACTTTGCATGCTTGTACTCAATTATCTGAGGACAAGAGTCATCCATGCTTTTACCAATCATAGCTGCCATCTTTTTGCAGACAACAAAGTTGTCGACAATTACAGTAGCGCTGTGAGATCTTTTAACTAAAGAGAACACCATAGGATCGAGAATATCACCTGCAATGATGAGATCACGTCCTACAAACTCATCTTCATTACGTTGTAAAAGTTCAAATACTGGTGAATTTGCTGCCATTAGACTTTATTCCTGTATTTTAAAGCACGAGCTAATTCTACATATTTCTCAACACTGATGTTTTCAGCACGCAGAATCGGATCAAGACCAAAGCTGTTTAACTCCTCTTCTGTAAAGAACTTTGATAAAGAGTTACGGATGGTCTTACGACGAGCAGAGAAAGCTGTAGTTGTAATGTTATTTAAATAAGGTACTAATGATCTTTCTTCATCAGTTAAGTCCTTTGGCTTTAAACGTACCACAGCGGAGGTTACCTTAGGTGCTGGTCTGAATGCTGATGGTGGAACTATAAGCATTGGGATAACCTGCGCATGGAACTGAGTCATCACAGTTAAACGACCATAGTCTTTGGTGCTAGGTCCTGCAACTAATCTTTCTACTACTTCCTTTTGTAACATAAAGTGCATATCAGTAATGCCTTTTTGTGACAGCAGGTGGAAGATAATAGGGGAGGTGATGTTGTAAGGTAAGTTACCAAAAACACGCAACTGACCTGCACCTTCTAACTCCTCAAAGTTAACCTTTAAAGCATCACCTTCAATAATGGTAAGTCCTTTTAAGAAAGGATCATGCTTTAAGATCTCCACAAGATCACGGTCTAACTCAATTGCAGTTAGTACTTTAGCTCTTTCTAAAACCGGTCTAGTTAAAGCTGCATGACCTGGTCCAATTTCAACTAAGTGTTCACCCTCTTTTGGATTGATGGCATCCACAATCTGAGAAATGATGTGATCATTAACTAAGAAGTTCTGTCCAAAGCGTTTTCTTGCTTTCATGTGTACTGGTGGTAAAGCCATATTATCTCCTGCTACGTAGTGCCATAGTATGAGCTAGTTCTACTGCTGCAAACAGAGAACCAGGATCTGCCTTGGTTGTACCTGCTAAATCTAGTGCAGTTCCATGATCGACAGAAGTTCTAATATAAGGAAGTCCTAAGGTAGTGTTGTAACCACAATCAAAACCTGCATATTTTAAAACAGGTAAACCCTGATCATGGTACATGGTTAAGAAGGCATCAGCCTTCTCAATATACTTTTGCTGGAACATGGTGTCAGCAGGCAGTGGTCCTATGATATTGATGCCCTGAGCTTTTAACTCTTCAAAGGTAGGAATGATAGTGTCTATCTCTTCCATACCCAGATGTCCATCTTCACCTGCGTGAGGATTTAAACCTGCGCTGATGATGCATGGTTTATCAATACCAAACTTGGTTTTAAGATCGTGATTTAAAATAGTTACGATCTCAACTAAAAGCTCTTTAGTGATGGCATCAGATACATCTTTTAAAGGCAGATGAGTAGTAGCAAGAGCTACATTGAATTTCTTGCAGCCTAACATCATTACTACTTTTTTAGTATGAGTCCTTTCCTGAAAGTACTCAGTGTGACCTGTAAAGTTAAGACCAGTGTCAGCAATCACAGCCTTACTGATAGGACCTGTAACTATACCAGAGAACTCACCTGATACTGATTTGTCTGAGGCAATATCAAGACAGTCTAAAACGTATTTGGCGTTTCTTTTATCAAGTTTTCCCGGAACTGAAGGTACAGCTAAAGGTACATCTAAAACACATAAGGTACCTTTTGTTTGAGGTACAAAATTGTCTTTAGAGTAATCAGTTATCTTTACAGACTCAGTGTGATTAGAATTAAAAAGAGCTATACGCTGTGCGATAAGCTCTTTAGATGCGATGATAACAAGCTGAGTATCTTTTAAGTCAAGCTTTGACAGATGATACATCAGCTCTGGACCGACACCTGAAGGCTCTCCAGGTGTCACTGCTAAACGATATGTCATTTAACCTCTAAATTATGGCCTATCTTTAGTTTAGAAGACGGCTGTTTTCTGAATATTGCTGGCTTCCCTGATCGTCATTTGTAGGCTTTAGAGTATTCTTGCCTTTATTGTCCTGATCAAGAGAAACACCAGAATTTACTAATTCAGGATCGATAACGTGGATGTAAGCCATCTCACGTAATGATCTTTCCCATGAAGTTACAGCTTCATTGAATTCACGCTCAAAGATAATAGAGTTTGCTTTCTCTTTGAAAACTTCTAAAGAGTCTCTGTCAACTCTGGTATCTTTTAACAGAATTAAGTGCCAGCCAAATGCTGATTTTACAGGCTGACTCATCTGACCTACATGTAACTGAGTTAAAGCTCTGGCAAAGTTTGGATCATAGATATCAGCTACAGCATAACCTAAATCACCACCTTTAATTGCTGAACCAGGATCTTCAGAGTACTGCTTGGCAGCCTGTGCAAAAGTAATGGTACCCTTGTTAATCTCAGATGCGATATCCTTTAACTTGGCAACAGCTGCCTCATCTGAATAGATGATGGAGGTCTTAATTAAGATATGAGCTGCATCATAGGTCTTAATAGGAGTTACAGCTGAATGTGAAACATCATAAAGTTTAATGATGTGCATACCAATTGATGATCTGAATGGTCCAATTACATCACCAGATTTTGCATTTAAGATAGCAGGTAAGAATGGTAATGGAATTGCTGTCTCTGGTATATATCCCATATCAGCACTTTGCTCTGAGGTAGCGTATTTTGCAGCAACTTCAGCTACATTAGCACCATTTTTAATTGCATTTAAAGCCTGACGGGCTTCACTTTGAACTCTGTTGTACTCAGCTTCATTTGGAGCAGATGAGAGTGGAATTACAACCTGAGCGATATGGTACATAGGTTCAACACTGCCACGCTGTTTTAAAGCTTTAGCTAAAGTGTTGATTTCAACAGGGGAGATATGAATTCTCTGACGAACACTTGAACGACGGATTTCGTTGATTAAGTAGTCCTCTTTAAATTTCTCACGAGCCTGAGCTTCAGTTAGATTTGGGCCATAACTCTTTAGAATTTTATCGGTTGTAGTGTTGTTACGTAAGGCTGCTGACTCTAAAGTTGAGTCTAACTGCATGTCAGTTACCTCAGCGCCATTTGTCTGAGCAATTTGTAAAATCAGCTCTCTGGTGATAAGTGACTGTAAAGCCTGACGGCGTGCGGTAATTTCATCTACTTTAGCACCAGTTGCTGCATATTTAGAGAGTAGCTTTTGAGTATGAGTATTTAACTCACTCTCTAAAATAATTCCGTTGTTAACGACAGCTGCAGTTGAATCTAAAACCTGTTCTTCTGCATAGGCGTTGCCAAATAAGGCTAGCAAAACAGTACTTAAAGATGCTAACTTGCCTAGTTTCTGGCCAAGATTGTTATGTAATTTCATTTAATGTACCTTATTCTGTCTGTGTTAATCTCTGTTAAGTTATAACCTTTTAATTTCTTTATATAGCACGTATTGATTTAGATTCAATACGCTGCATAAAGTTCAAATTTATCTGTTCAAGTTAGTAGGATCCAGTGATGGCAGATAGTGGGTACCAGTACCATTAGGATCGGTAATACCTCTTACGTTGATAGCGAAGAGATCTTTTAGCTCAAACTGTACGCCGATAAGCTTTTCTGGAGTGTGCTGCATGTTTTTCCAGTCCATGTTCATATAGTTCTCATAGAGCAGGGTAACAGCATAACAGCAATCGTCATACTTTAGACCAAACTTTGTATCAATATTGTAGGATTGCTCAATATCTTTATATGAAGCAGCAAAAGCAGTCCATGATGATGAAATTGGTAATTTTACTTCAAGACCTAACTGCTTTAAGTCTACCTGTTTGTAGTTTTCTACATAGTAGTTACCGTCTTTATAGTAACGGTATGAAACACCTAGCATGTAACCTGTAGCAGGATCGGTGTATCGGGCAGAACCACTGTAGGTATAGAACTCATCACCGTCAGGATTATATTGAGCCTGAGCATGGATAGACATACCATCAAAAGGCACGACATCAATTAAAGCTTCAAGAGGAGATCTAGGATTGGTACTTAAAGTATCAGTCTGATGCAGTTTTACTCTGTTATCAGAGAAGTTATAACCCTGAGCTAGGGCTACACGGAAAACTTCACGGTCATGAGCATCAAGCAGGCGAGAGGTTAAACCAAAGGTTGCCATATTGATGTTGGCAATTCTGTCGATACCTGCATAGCGATGAGGTGAGAACAGAGTGTAGTAGTCATCATAACGGTTAGTAGTATCGTAGAGTGCAATATTGCTCTGATCTTTATAAGGAATGTACTGATACTTAAACTCAGGCTCTAATGTCTGGGTGTGGTTCATGTCCAGTATTTTCTTTTCAAAGGTAGATTTAGCATGAACATCAGCTAAGTACAGAGCGCGAGTTACAGAATCTTTGTACTCATTAAAGCCTAAACGAGACTTATATGAAGAGGTTAAATACTCTAAATCAGACTGACTGTAATGAGTTAAAAAGCCGGTTAGTCCCATATCTACACTGGTGCCGTAACCTTCGTAGGCAAGATAGCGTACAGAAGGCTCAGCATGCAGACGATTCATAGATAATGTCATGTCATTTTTCATCTTATCTAATGAAAAGTGTGTAGCTTCAGTCTTTAACTTAAAGTAGAAAGAACCGTATGAGTTATAGGTGTTAGCTTTTAACTGGGGCAACATGGCAAATGGTCTGTAAGTAGAAATATTAGAAGTAGAGAACATGTTCTGATACTTTCTTAATTCTAAAGACACATCATACAGATCCTGATCATAGCTTGCCTTAAAACTCTGCTGCAGACTTGAATCGGTGATAGCAGCGTTTTTCTGACTTACATCAGACAGATAGGTATAGTCGTCGTTACGAACTTTACTGTAGTCTAAGCTGAAGTTTAAATCATTCTCTAAGAAAGATAAGGTCTGATAAATGTTAATAAACCAGCGGCTGTAGTCATCGTTCTTTGGTGACCAGTGAGGATCGTTTGGTAAATAGGTAGCGTTAATCTCACCTGAAAGATTATTAAATGGTAAATATCTAAACTGTACGTCATAGATATTGCCTCGCTTAGCATCATGACCTGGAGTTACAGTGGCATCATAGTTTGTAGCAAGGTTTAAATAGAAAGGTGCAGTGTAAGAAATACCTTCTCCGGATTTGTACTCTAAAGATACAGGCAGTAAACCAGAATGACGTTTATTAGTTAAAGGGATCTGAGCATAAGGTGTATAGAATACAGGTACCTTACCTAAAAAGAGTACATCATTCCAGGCATCACCAAAGTAGGCATCTTTTTCAGTTTTAAAAGTAGTTGAATAAAAATGCCATGATCTCTTGTCTACAGGACAGCCTGAGATGGTAGCTCCTTTATAAGTCTTAGAGCCTTTTTTGTTATCAATATTCATCTTGTCAGCAGTACCTGATATTACAGAGCCGTTTAAGATGAAAGCTGCATTTGTCAGGTTCATCTGCTTAGTATCAAGATTATGTACCATGTCCTCATCAGATGAGATGGTGTATTCAGGCTCATGAATTACAGCACTGCTTTTGGTGGTTAAGGTTCTCTCTTTACCATCATAGACTACGATATCTGAGTTTAAGATCTTGTCACCCTGAGTTACCTCAACATTACCGGTGTAAGTTAAGATATGAGCTTTTTTCTCATTGAGCTTACCTGAAACTTTGTCAGCTGTTACTACGACAGGAGTCTTATCAGAATCAAATTTTTGTGGATATCTGTAAGATGGCACACCATAGAAGCAGGCCATATCTTTAGCACGAATAGGGAATGATGGAGAGTTTATCCAAGGCTTTTCATTTAATTTATTGATAAGCCTCATAGGGAAGGTTGCACTGTCTGCTGCACGAGGATTCTGCAAATATTTTGAAGAGGCCTCAGAACTCATGATCTCCATGGTGCGTTCTGAAAATGAACCTGTGATATTGGCTCTAGGCTTTAGGTTAGAAGCAATCCTGGTGGTTGTAACAGAGAACTCAGAAACAGAATTGTCTTTATCTGCTTTTTCAGATGAAGATGTCTGTTTCTCGTTTTCAAGTGCAAAGGCATTAGTACTGATAGCTACGCTTACAGCTATAGCTAGAGTCGCCAAAGTAAACTGTTTCATCCCTTCGTTTTTCAAAATCTTATCCTGTAAGTTCGGTCTTTTCTGTCTTAATCGTTGCCTGTAAAAAAGAGTTATCTTTAACCTCTTAAGAAAATACTATTCTTTGGGAAAATTGTATTTTCGAAGATTAGGATCGTTTAAAAGCTCTCCATCCTCATCTTCATCTACAGGTCTGCCTTTAATCACACGCTCATCATTAGCCCATGCGCCTAAATCAATCAGTCTGCACTTTTCAGAGCAAAAAGGCCTGTATGGGTTAGATGCATCATATACAGTTTCTTTTTTGCAGATAGGACATTTTACCTTTAGAGGCTGTCCTTCATTTTTTACAATTGCTTCACCACAGTCATGAGCATCATGAACAACCTCATCATACAGCTCTGGTGAAAGTAAATCCTTTAGGCTCATTGCTGTAAGCTACTCTTGATATAAGCAATCTTAAATGGAACATCACCTACTTTTGACTCTTTGTCAAAAGGTAAGAATCTGATGTTTACTCGTGACTGGAAACCGCTGACTACAGGGTAACCTGCTACATTCTCATCATATTGAATGTTGATTAAGTCACAGGTATCAGCACTCTCCTGCATAAAGCCTGATTTTGCTACTCTATCAGAAAAGTTAGCACACAGTCTCCATAAGTAGAGAATGGTGTAAACAGGAATTCTGATACAGTCAAATTCGTGTAACCACTTGTCTACGCTCTGTTTTTTCTTCTCAATACTCTGAGAGAACCAGTAGGTAAACAGAGGAGTATCAAAGCAGTTGATGCCACTTGGAGTTAAAAATCTTGGTTTAATAAGTTCGATAATAGGATCGTCTTTTAAGACAGTTCTCTGTCTTGTAAAAGAGTCTAAAGCTTTTTTAGCTTCAACAATCTTTTCACGCAATAAGGCTACAAAGTCCTTATCACATTCAGGATCAGTAAGCCATCCCTTTAATCTACCGTCACATTTTTCAAGATCTTTTAATAATTCGATTTTGATGGCACTAGAACCATCCACAAGATCGATAAAATCAACGACTGCGCGTAATAGAAACATCACGTTCTGAATAGAACTAAGATCAGAACTTAGCTCAGCGTTTTTAAAAACCTGTTCTAATTTTAGGTATGTTCTAGCTCTTGGGCTTAATGGAAATTCGTAAATAAACATAACCTTATAAAGTACTCTAATGCATTAAATTTTGCTGTTTGCCAGCTGTTGGTATAGATTATGTAATTTTAACACGAGATCTCCCTTTTTATCTAAAGGAGAACTATCAGATTCAATTAAATCATGAGCTTTTTTTAATCTCGTTTCTCTGTCTACTTGTGAGGCAATCATCGAGAGTGCTAACTCTCTGTTGATGCTATCACGACTCATCAATCTTTCTAGCTGAAGTTTAGGCTCTACATCCACCACTAAAATTCTGTCTACCATATATTCAAGATGATGCTCAAAGAGCAGAGGAATACAGATAATGACATAAGGGGAAGTTTTTTCCTGTACCTGACGCACAGTTTCATCTTCAATTGCAGGAGCCATTAAAGCATTCAAGTCATTTAAGTTCTCAGGATGAGACTTATCAAAGGCAATTTGACGTAAGAGACGTCTGTCTAAACTGCCGTCATCTTTGATGATGTCCTGTCCAAAGCGTTCAGACAGTTTTCCTAAAAGAGCAGAGCCTGGCATCACTACCTCACGGGCAATTACATCAGTATCAACAATAGGTACGTTCAGTTTTGCAAATAATGAGGCAATACCAGATTTACCACAGGCAATACCGCCTGTAAGACCTACTCTGTAAGGTGTTTTTTTATAAGACACTGATGAATTGTCACATGCTTTTATCTGGTCTTTTGTTAAAGACTGTTTTGAGGTTGACAATTCATTAGCATTTGATGGTGTTTTACAAGGCATAAATAAAACCAAAGAATTCAGTAGAGTACAGATGAATACAGATATTTTAGGGTATTTTCTTTATAAATTTGTGTAGAATAGAGCAATTAGTAGAAAAATCTTAAAATTTTAATGATTGGGTACATTGTGAAAAATATAAAAAAGAGCCTAGGTGCGTTATTAGTATGTGCACTTCTATCAGGCTGTTCTTCAGATGAAGGTAATGCTGTAAAGACGTTATTACCAGGTGGTCTTACCATCAATGATAAGGCTATCTATTTAAGAGGTGAAATGAATGACTATGAGGCATCTGAGACCTACCGTTTAAGAAAAGACGGTCACGGCTACTGCACTCTGGCAACATTACGTTCTGACTGGGCTCCTTATAAGTTCAAGTTTGCTGATGAGAACTGGTCAAAGGGTACCAACTTTGGCTTTTTAACTCCACCTGGTGTTCTAAGAGACGGTGCTCGCTCTTTGGAATTAAATCCAAATTCTAAGTTTGAAGAAATCAGTTACTATCCTAAAAAAGACGGCGTCTATCGTTTCTGTCTTATTCCAAAGAATGACAGATATTATGTAACTGTAACTAAGAGCTCTAAAAAAGAGCTCCCTTCAATGGCTCAGTTAATTGATATGTCACGCAGTGACTTTGAATAGGCTCTTACTAAGTATCCTTACTAGAAAAATGTTTGAAACTGTAAATACAAACAAAAGATCAAACTAAAAGATAGTTGAAAGGTAAGGCTAGTAAGAGAGATACAAAAGAGAATAAAACAGTAAGAACTTAGACTTTGATATAACCGTGTATCACACGGTTATATCAAAAGATCAAATAAAGCCATTCTATTTCTTTTCATCAAACCTAAAGCAAAAGTAAAGAAAGTAAAACCGCATTTAAGTGAAATTGAAGAGAGCTTTAAGGATAAAACATGGATAAAAGAGCCTCAGAACTAATAGTCAATTTTCATGACTATCTGTTACTTGAAAATGGCCTGTCTGTGCTTTCAATTAAAGCTTACTGTGCTGATGTCGAGAGATTTTTAAACTTCATTGATAAGACTTTTTCTGTAAAAGATGAGCATTTTACACAGGCTCATATCGAAGCTTTCCTGAAAGAGAATATCGATCATGAGGTAAGTTCTAATGCCAGATTTCTCTGTTCATTAAGAGCATTTACAAACTTTTTAAAAAAAGAAAAACTAATTGATAACGATCCTTGTGTACGTATTGAGAATCCCAAGCTTATAAGAAACATTCCTCATGTCATGTCAGAAGGTTGTGTTGTAGCTTTTTTAGATGCTCCTGATCTTAATACTCATACAGGATTAAGAGATAAAGCTATGCTCGAGACTGTCTATGCAACAGGTCTTAGAATCAGTGAGCTTATCTCATTGAAGTTTGATAATGTCTTTTTTCAGGATGGTTTTGTCATGGTAAGAGGTAAAGGTGACAAAGAAAGAATTGTGCCTTTATGCGATGATGCCATTTACTGGATTGAGCTTTATATAAATACCAAGAGAAAAGAAAAAGATCCTCAAAGAAAATGCCCATTTATCTTTTTATCAGGTAAGGGAATTGCTCCTATGTCAAGAATTGCCTTCTGGTATCGTATTAAAGTTTATGGAAAACAGTTAGGCTTAACTGACAGTTTCTCTCCACACTCATTCCGTCATGCTTTTGCAACTCATCTTTTAAATCATGATGCGGATTTACGTTCTGTGCAGATGCTCTTAGGTCATTCATCACTTACAACCACCCAAATCTATACCCATGTTGCAACCGAGCGTATGCATCAGGTCTACAATAAAGCACACCCAAGATCATAGTACCAACAATAACTTATAAGGCTTAGTTAACCCTGTCAAATGAGAGCTGTGTTAATGATAGTTAACATACTGATGTGTATAATAGAGTCAGCTCTTGATCTTAAGAACATTCTTAATAAGAACATTCTAAAAACGAGCAGAGTTTGATTAAGAATAAGTGCTTTAGATAAGCTTTTGTAAATTCTAAGTCTAGGTAATATGCAGCTTTCATACAGAAAACTTTTCACAGATGCTAATAGCGTTGAGTACTCAGTAATTAAAACTACGGGTACCAGATGCCTGTGCCTGCAAGGGGATAGAAAAGTTCTACCAAGAATTAAAAAAGCTTATAAGAGTGCTCAGTTCTTTTATAAAGCAACTCCTGACAACATCTTTGAACCAATCTCGATTAACGAAAATATCGAAGGTAATTTAGTAAATGCTCTTTTTTCCTACAAAGATGCAGGCTTTTTAAAAGACTTTTTATCTGTAGTACCACCTGAATGGCAGTACGCAGCCGGTAAAAAAATAGGCAGAATTTTAAAAGATCTGCACTCTGTTCCTTTGACTCAAGCTCAGACAGAAAAAGCAAATCAAAGACACTCTTCCTATATGGAAAAGATAGCATCATATGTAGCAGAGCTGCCTCATTTAAAAAATGACAGAATTGCCATGGATGCAATCTCAACACGCTATGACTATTTTTCTATCTTTAGACCGGTGATGAGATATGGATCTTTAAAGTACCAGAAGATCATGACCACTCATGACGGGACTATCTTAATGTTACCTTCATATTCATATGGACCAGGTTGCATGTGTGAGGATTTTGCATCATTAGAATTTGAAAACGCAGGTTTATATCCAGTGCTGTGCGCAGGCGTGATTGATGGTTATTTCTCATCGGTAGTCCCTGTAAAATTCTGGATGCACTTTGCCTTATACTGTGCGCTTTATTCGCTGTGGAAATGTGCTTTAAAGGCAAAAGAGAGTAAAGAGATGTATCTTAAGATGCAGTTAAATTCAGACAGAATCAGAGAAGACTTTGATAACTTTAAAAAGCCAATACCTACATGGTATTCAAATCAAGAACTTTTAAAGATCAAAGAAAAGGCTATTAAGCTTGCACTGTAATTCAGTATGCTTTTAAAAGTTTGGGACTGAACCCATTGTTAAGATATATTCACAGCACGTTCTAAATCTTAAGATGTTTTAGGTCGTATGCCTTAACTTCTTAGCTATTTTGATATTCTTCAATTTCACAAGTGTGTTGCTTGGTTTTAGAGTCGTAGTTAATGCCGATTAAAAGAATATTATCGGTGTACTCTTTTACTCTTGAAACGTAGTCACGCTCTTTTATCTGCTCAAGAGCTACCTTTGAACTTGCATCCTTTTTAAGTTCAATAATTAAAGCAGGCTTACTTTTAGAATTAGCTGAAATTGGCAGATAGACAATATCAGCAAAACCTTTTCCTGTTGGAAACTCATTTAATGGAGCCAGGTAGTAGCTTTCAGTTGCTAGGTATGCCATCAGGACGACATAGCGTAAAGCACTTTCATTGTTGTACTCAAGTGCCGGTACTTTATCCTCATGAATTTTAGAAAGCAGATTGGCTACAGTTTCTGCATCTTTATTGTAAGTAGCTACCACAACCTGTTCTGAAAGCTTTAAAGCACTCTCAAATTTAGGCCAGTGATTTTCTTTTACAGAATTTAAAAGCTCAAGTCTAGTTTCCTCATTAGGAACATAGATAATGCCTTCCTCTAGATTACAACCTAGATATCCTAAATGAACCAGATAAATATAGATTGCTACTTTATTTTTAAAATTAAGATCTGCTGTATTGTAACTTTTAATCTCTGGTAGAGGAATTGAAATGGTATCACCAGAACACAGTTTAATGATATCGTCTTTAAGTCCTTCAAAATTCAGATTGATAGCTTCTTTTACAAGACCATAGGCAGATGTATTTGACCAGTAACTTTCAAAAGTTCTGTGATTGATAAGCTCAATGATAGAATTTGGATTATAAAGCTCATACCCACCTACTTTATAGCCGTCGTACCAGAATTTGGTGGTATCAAAATCAAGATGATATTTTTCACACAGTGTCTTAACTTCGTCTTCTGTAAAGCCATAGTACTTAGCGAACTTACCTGGATTTAAGATGGTATATTCGCTAAAGTTATTTAGTGCTGACTGAGTGTTGTATCTTGCAATAGGTAGAATACCGGTCATGTAAACAAATTCAACATAACGCTCACCAACTCCTTTAAATAAAGCTCTTAAAAGGTCAATGAAGTTTTTATGTAAATTTGTGTTGTTTGGGTATTCTCTAAAGACAAAATCCCATTCGTCTATAATAAAGATAAATCTCTTATTTAAGCAACGAATAGCTTCTGGTAAGGAATAATTCTTTTCTTTTTCAAAGCATTCAGAATATGTATCTTTCAATTCTGAGACAACATCAGTATTTAGATTCTCAAGATACAAATCACCATTGCCATTGTCATCAGCAAATTCGGTCATATCAAGATAGATGACATCATGCTGATTTAAGTGCCTTTCAAAATCTGTGGTTGAGGCAATTTTTAGATCAGAGAATAGAGCCTTGGAATCACATCCTTTTGAATAGTACGCATTTAGCATTTTAACAGTAACACTCTTTCCAAAACGTCTTGGTCGTGTCACACATATAAAACGCTTTTCAATGTTGATAATATTATTAGTTAAAGTAATTAAATCTGACTTGTCTACATACTCAGAGTTTCTTACCATTTGAAAGTTTAAGTTATCAACATTAACAGACATAAATTTCTCTCTTGAATTATCAAGTTTCTTCATTAGATTACATCTCCATTATACAAGTAAAAAAGTGAAGATGCCTATCCTCTCATGTCTTTTGAAAGTACCTGCTTAAATACTTGCAAAAAATGCAATTTTTAAAGCAAACTTTTGTAAATACCTTGAATAAATGGCTTATATAAGGGAATTATAAAAAAGAAAAATATTTGAGTCTGGTCAAGCAATTAAGCTTTAATCTTAAATAAGTCAAAATTTGACTTAAAAAATGAATATAATTGACTTAAACAATATTATTGATATGAGGCTTGTATGAGTAAAAAAATAGGCTCTGAAAAACACAGTGTTGAGGTCGATAAAGGCTGCTTTAATGAGCCTCAGTTACCATTAATCCAAAGCTCTAGTGAAAAGAAATACAATGTCAAATTCGACAATGACGATTTGAATTTACTAAATGCTCTGCAAGATCACTATGGCATCAAGAATAAGTCTGATCTTATAGAACTTATCTTATGTACCTATCTTAAAAAATCTCTTCATGAAGAAGGTGTCGCAGCTGACGTAGCCTTAGCTATTGGTCTTATAGCTGATGCTTATGCTAAAAGGGGAGAGTTGTCATCAAACGTATCTTCATGGACAGATGAGGTAGCATCTGTTCCTTACTTTGTTTCATCAGTACTAACCTATGGACCTAGTGGTAAAAAGACAGGATCTCAGCATGAAGGTGTTGCCCATTCAGACAGCTATCTGCAGGTGGGGGTAAAACTGCTGCAGTTTTGTGAGCGCGAGGATCTTATCTCCTCATCTCAATACAAGATGCTTTTTAAGAGTCTTGAAAAGTGGAATCTTTTGACAAAGTATCAGAGAAAGAATGAAGGTAAAAGTGAGTAACGAAAGGTGCATAACGCTTTTGCAAAATCTTGATAGAGAAAGTGTAGAGACAGTAAAGATACAACCTTAGGTGTCCCATATTTTCAGAATTACAAAGAGTTATTTTGAGTGCTGTTTCCGCCTAAGTGGCAGTAAACACGCCTAGACAGTAAGGCATATTAGAAGGTATCAAATGAGCATTATTCAGGATATTCAAAACAGAGCTTTAGATGAAGGCAGAATTAAAGCTGAGAATGTAAACAGCTATAAAGTTTTAAGTGTAAGACCAAGTGCTCAATTATCAGCTTTAGTTGAGGTATTAGCTTTTTTAGATGGTAAATCCCCATCAGAGTTTATCTGTTCAAATTTTTCAAAAGCACTTCATGACTTTACTTTAATGTCAAAAGATCATGTAGAACCACTGCAAAAAAGTGTAGCTCAAAGTTTAAAGAACTCACCTAAACACCTCTTTAAACAAGAAAGTGCTATTGGCATGTTAGAAGAAGAAGGAGTAGTTACTGTTAAGTCAAACGATAACAATGATCCTATTGATGGTTCATTAAGATTGTTAAAGCATGGATTTAATGACAGAATTATTTCTCATAATTAAATTTCTTTACTGACGAGCAGTAAAAGATGGTGAATACTGAGACTTCATTATTGCAAGTTATTAATGAAGTCACCAAACTTAGATTTTATAAAAGTTTATAAAGAAAGAACTGTTTGCAGATATTTGTTTATTTAAGAGGCTCAAATTCTGTTTCATTCTTTTGTTGTTTAAGGTCTTTTAGCTGATTTCCTGTTACTTTTCTTCCTATCATAAACATTACTTTTAATGCACATTCTGAGTCAAATTGACGTAGTATTTTATAATCTTCTAAAATTGATTTTAAACTAAAATTGATGCCCATTTCTGCTAAATGAATATAGTGAAAAATTGTGACCAGAAAAATATACTTAAAATTAGAAGAGTCTACATTTATATCATCATCTATTTTTATAAAGTAATTCTCAACTAAAGGATCTTTTAGAATTGGACCATCTTTGGCAGTGCATATTAAATTATTATAATTTTCAATTAGAGGTTTTACTTCATCAAAATACTTTTTTTTGAGATTCGATTCTTTCCATTTATCTTTATATTGATTTTTTAAATCTCTTGTAAGCACCCATCTAGCTAATCTTATAGAATAACACCTTGTTCTGTAAGATATTTCTAATAATTTTTGTATCTTTTGAAATTCGTCATCATCTTTATCAAAAGGAAATATCAAGTGCATGCAAGATGATTTGCTAGTTTATGCAATATTTTATGATGATAAGGTCATTATCTTTATTTACCAAAATTTCACTTATGTGGTAAGAATTTTGCTGTTTAGTTCTTGTGAGAACTAACTGAATATGAATATGCAAAGCTAGAAAATCAGAACCGAGCTATCTTACAATTTTCTCATTGTTGCGCTATTGTTTTTTGGGAAATAATGAAAAACACGTTTCACTTTTTCTGAATCAATTCATAATATTATTTTGCAGGTTCGATAGGTTGAATTTTTTTTTGTTTCTAAAAGTAAGAGCAATGTATTAGCTCCCAAAAGTGACATTCACTTGGAGTTAATTAAAGAACTCAATATTCATGTGATGGCTGTCCTTGAAGAAAAAAAAGCAATTTACATCAACCAGTATGTAGATAACCTTTTTGATACTGAAAAAGAGGGGGAAGAAGTTTTTTTGGTCCTGTTTATAAAATAAAACTCAAAACTCCAACAGGAAAATATGACATTTTTTACGGAATATAAACCAAGGACAGACGGGGAATGGTAATGACCGTAACCCCCCCCCTACTTAGATTCAATATGCAAAGTTCTTCTAGTTGAACTTAGCAGTAAGTATGAATTATTTTCAGATTACAAAGAAATTGTAAGCGCTCAGACTTGTTATACCTATTATCTTGAGCTTATGAAGTCAACATTTTACATAACAAATAATTCTGGTAATGACAGTTTTAGTATCCCTTTTGACCAAACAGATGTGATAAGGGAAGATAGGAATTATGTTTTAACTCTTTATAAGTAATCCTGTTCTTCTGATAGCTGAGAAAAATTGAACTAAATTGAGTTAACACAGCTTGTAATAATAAAAAAGATGCTGAGATCTGTTGACTAATGTTTAGTCAAATATGACGTGAAACTCTGTTTATTCTGTACCGTTATAGATGCTATATTTCCCTGATAGGATGCTTACTAAACAGTCTTTGTACCAAAATACCGTTTTTATTTTTTTTGTCAAAGTATTGTGAACAATAGCACCCACAGTTGTTTGTAAATTATTATGGTAAAAGTATTGTTAAACGAACTTTTAGACAAATCTTTAAGTGTACAGCAAAACCACAATGATCTGTACTATGATCATGCTTACCGCCTGCTCTACAATATCTGGCAATAATGCTTAGGCCTCTTCATATAAGAAGATGGTATGTAGTCTTTCAGCAGCTGCAATCTGTGAGAACGCTAACTATAATAGTGACAATTTCAATGCTGAAATTCTCGCCAACAATAAAGATAGTAATGGCAACAATAGTGCCGGAGAATCTAGCTTAGGACACAAGATTGTAGGTTATACTGCATTAGGTCTTGCAATAGTATTTTATACAGGACTTTTGATCTTAGATCACAATGTCAGCTCTTATCCACATCGTTAAATGAGGCGCTCAAAAGTTCTATTTAGATAGGTTTTAGGTCTATTTAGATAGGCTATAGAGAAGATTAAAGAATAAGAAAAAGATATTCTTAAATTTTATAGCTAATGAAACAGTCTCTTTAACCTTTGAGATGCCTGATGCTCAGCATGAAGAAGCTTATCTTTAAAGGTTACTTTCTCTTTATCCTGAATCTCACCTAAGATCTCATTTAGAATGTAATGCTCTAACTCCTCGTTATTAAAGAGCACAGGAGAGTAATGATTAGGAGCATAATCAACACACATATTAAAACGTACAATACCATCAGAGCTGTCAGGCTCTTTTGAATGGATATGTCCATGGATTACGGTATTGCAGTTATTCTCTTCAAAGATCTCTTTAAACTCAGCTTCTCTTTTTGAATCAGGTTCTGATAAAGGATAGTGACAGATAAAGATATTCTCAAAAAGAATGTAATCTATGATCTTTTCAAAACCACAGCTTAAAAAGAACTTATCCGTAATGGTATCGTGGTTTCCTCTGAGCATGAGCTTTCTGCCTTTAAGCTTTTTGCAGTACTCAGAAATATGAGGTTTAAATTCAGACTTTAAGAAAGCTATATCACCTAAAAAGACTACGATGTCGTCATCGGTGATGACATCATTGTAGTTTTTTAGCATTAGATCTTCACACTGCTGTAAGCCTTCATCTGAAAACTCAAACTGAGGACGAGCATACTTAATTATGTTCTTATGACATAAATGAAGATCTGAGGTGAAATAGAGCATGGTTGCCTGCCTTAAAACAAAAGTGTTAATACATTAGTTGATGAAAAAACATCAGATAATGTAAAAGGTGGTGTAACGTAAACTAAAAGTTAAAGTCTTTCTTTAAAATGAATGAGTAAAACTTCATAACACTCAAATGACAGACTTTGACTTTTAGCTTTAAAAAGTTGTTAGCTTAAAGCTAAGCTTTAAAACAGCTTAAGTTTCAGCACTTATTGCAAGCAGAAAGTACAAATTAGGGTAACTTACTGAACACTAAAACAAAAACGGACCTTAACGGTCCGCTTTAGTTTAAGAGAAAAGATTATTTCTTTTGCTCTTTAGCAGCTTCGAGTTTCTGCTCAAGGTAGTGAATGCTTGCACCGCCCTTGATTTCAACAGGATCAGTTAACAGATCCTTGTGTAGAGGAACGTTGGTCTTAATACCGTTAAGTACTAATTCATCTAAAGCCTCTAAACCGCGCAGACGAGCCAACTCACGGTCATCATCGTAAACAATTAACTTGCCTACTAATGAATCATAGTGAGGTGGAACCTTGTAGCCCTGATATACATGGCTGTCCCAACGTACGCCTGGACCACCCGGTACATGCAGATACTTTATCTCACCAGGAGATGGCATAAAGGTAGCAGGATCTTCAGCATTGATACGGAACTCAAATGCGTGTCCACGTAACTTGATGTCTGACTGCTTGATTGATAATGGGTTGCCAGCGCAAACTGAAATCATTTCACGAACGATATCAACGCCAGTGATCATTTCAGTAATTGGGTGCTCAACCTGAACACGGGTGTTCATTTCGATGAAGTAGAACTCACCGTTCTCATATAGGAACTCGAAAGTACCTGCACCACGGTAGCCAATATCAATACATGCCTGAGCACAACGTGAACCGATAGTCTCACGCTGCTTCTCTGAAATGAATGGAGCTGGAGCTTCCTCTAGAACCTTCTGGTTACGACGCTGCATTGAGCAGTCACGTTCACCTAGGTATACAGCATGACCCTGACCGTCAGATAAAACCTGGAACTCAATATGGCGAGGGTTCTCTAAGAACTTCTCCATATATACAGCAGGGTTGTTAAAGAACATGTCAGCTTCACGGCGTGTTAGAGTGATTGAATCCTCTAACTCAGCGTCAGATCTTACAACACGCATACCACGACCACCGCCACCACCAGCTGCTTTGATGATGATTGGGTAACCAATCTGGTTAGCTAAACGTTTGTTCTCTTCAAAATCTTCACCTAAAGCACCGGCAGAACCTGGAACGCATGGAACGCCAGCTTTCTGCATAGCCTTTTTAGCTGAAACTTTATCACCCATTAAACGAATGGTATCAGCAGTAGGGCCAATGAAGATAAAGCCTGACTTTTCAACCATCTCAGCAAAGTCAGCATTCTCTGATAAGAATCCATAACCTGGGTGGATAGCATTAGCGCCTGTAGCCTCAGCTGCAGCGATGATTGATGGAATATTTAGATATGAGTCTTTAGGAGCTGCAGGTCCTATGCACACAGCCTCATCAGCTAATTTTACATGCAATAAATCGCGGTCAGCAGTTGAATGTACAGCTACGGTCTTTAAACCTAACTGACGGCATGCTCTTAGAATACGTAAAGCAATCTCACCGCGGTTTGCAATCAGAACTTTTTCAAGTTTCATATTTATGGGTTACCCCTTATATTATTCAAACTCGAATAATGGCTGATCAAACTCAACGGTAGAACCGTTCTCAACCAAAATTTTCTTAATGACACCTGATCTGTCAGCCTGAATCTGGTTCATCATCTTCATAGCTTCGATAATGCACAGGGTATCGCCTTCTTTTACTGAAGTGCCTTCTTCCACGAAAGGAGCTGCAGTAGGGCTTGCTGAACGATAGAAAGTACCAACCATTGGTGACTTCATAAGTTTAGCTGCATCAGGAGCTGCAGGTGCTGATGGAGCTGCTGCAGGAGCAGTAGCAGCTGGAGCTGCAGGTGCTGCTACAGGAGTAGGAGCTGCTACAGGAGCTGCAATTACGGTCTGAACTGACTGAGCTACAGCCTTTTCACGGGTAATCTTAAGCTCTTCTTCGCCTTGCTTTAAGTTGATCTCAGATACATCTGACTTAGATACAATTTCGATAAGCTTAGCTATCTTATGAATATCAATTTGCATGAAAAATATCCTATTTAGTTGATTCTAATCTTAATGCTTACGGTCTAAGAAACGAACAGCGCCTCTTAGAGCAAACTCATAACCATCAAGTCCGAAACCTACAATGACTCCAACAGCCACATCTGAAAGAAATGAATGATGTCTAAATTCCTCTCGTTTGTGAACATTGGAAATGTGAATCTCATAGAATGGCATATCAATACCTGCAAGCGCATCACGAATAGCTACACTAGTATGGGTATAGGCACCTGCGTTTAATAGTATGAAATCTACTTTGTTGCGGGAATTTTGGATCTTGTCGACGATATCGCCTTCATGATTAGACTGGTAGCATTCAATATCAACATTAAGTTCATCTGCTACCTTTTTGAGCATATTTTCAAGATCTTTTATGGTTTCATGACCATAGATCTCAGGCTCACGGGTACCAAGAAGGTTAAGGTTTGGACCATTAACCACTAATATTGAATATTTAGCCAAAATCTAACTCCAAAAAACTGAATTGGCGCATTTTATCATTTTTATAGTAAAGTGGCGCAAATTTTCTTAAAAAGTCGGTATTTTTTATAAAATTTGACCTTTTTCACCTTAAATTACTCACTACAGAGAACTAATAAAAGGCTCACTCTCTGAATGTAATTTGTGTTTTTTTATTTGGCAAATTTAAGATACGAAAACTTGTAAAAACTATGATGTACAACACAAAAAAATGTTAGAATGTGCTCACAGTTTTTTCTTTCATTTTAAGGTGCCTGTTGAAAGGTGCCTAACCTTAATAACTACTGAGGAACACTCCATGAGCTTCATTAACAAAGCCAAGTCAATCGCAGAATATGATCCAGAGCTATGGACCGCAATGAGCGGCGAATGCCAGAGACAGGAAGATCATATCGAACTTATCGCATCAGAGAACTATGCTTCTAAGTGTGTAATGGAAGCACAGGGCTCACAGCTAACTAACAAGTATGCTGAAGGTTATCCTGGAAAGCGTTACTACGGCGGTTGCGAATACGTTGATGTTGTGGAGCAGTTAGCAATCGACAGAGCATGCAAGCTATTCCACTGCGATTATGCTAATGTTCAGCCTCATGCTGGTTCTCAGGCAAACAATGCTGTATATCAGGCACTGTGCAAACCAGGTGACACCGTAATGGGCTTATCACTAGCTTCAGGCGGTCACTTAACTCACGGTTGCTCTGTAAACTTCTCAGGTAAAATTTACCATGCTGTAGGTTACGAAGTTAACGAGAAGGGTGAGTTAGATTATGATGCAATCCGCAAGGAAGCATTAGAGTGCAAGCCAAAGATGATCATCGGCGGTTTCTCAGCTTACTCAGGCATCGTTGACTGGAAGAAACTTCGTGAAATCGCAGACGAAGTTGGTGCTTACTTATTAGTTGATATGGCTCATGTTGCAGGTCTAGTAGCAGCTGGCGTTTACCCAAGCCCAATTGAGTATGCTCACGTTGTAACCTCAACTGCTCACAAGTCATTAGGTGGTCCACGTTCAGGCTTTATCTTATCAAACTGTCACGACGAAGCTATCTACAAGAAATTAAATTCAGCTATCTTCCCAGGTACTCAGGGTGGTCCTCTAGAGCACGTTATCGCTGCTAAGGCTATCGTATTCAAAGAGGCTATGGAGCCATGGTATGTTGAGTACCAGAAGCAGGTTGTAGCTAATGCTAAGTTATTAGCGCAAGAAGTTATGAAACGTGGTTACAAAGTTGTAGCAGGTGGTACCCACAATCACTTATTCTTAATGGACTTCATCGGCTTAGAGATGACCGGTAAAGATGCAGAAGCTGCTTTAGGTAAGGCATTCATTACTGTTAACAAGAACACCGTTCCTGGTGAGCCACGTTCTCCATTTATCACCTCTGGTATCCGTGTTGGTACTCCAGCATGTACCCGTCGTGGTTTCAAAGAAGCAGAGATCAAAGAGTTAGCTTCAATCATGTGTGATGTTCTAGACAACTATCAGAATGATGAAGTTATCTTAAAGTGCCGTGAGCGTGTTAAGGCTCTATGCGCTAAATTCCCTGTATACAAAGACTAATAGTCCCAAGATAGGAAATTTACATTGAGTCAAGTATCAGATACTGACAAAAAATTCATGATGCAAGCCCTAAAGCTTGCATCATGTGGCTTATACACATCCTACCCAAATCCTGCGGTAGGATGTGTCATTGTCCGTGACGGTAAAATCATCGGCAGGGGGTACCATCATAAAGCTGGTTGTCCACATGCTGAGATTATGGCTTTACAGGATGCTTCTTTCGATGTTGAAGGTGCTACTGTATATGTAACCTTAGAGCCATGCTCTCATTATGGCAGAACTCCTCCTTGTGCCTTAAAGCTTAAAGAGCTGAAGGTCAAAAGAGTAGTAGCTGCAGCAGATGATCCAAATCCTAAAGTAAACGGTAAGGGCTTTAAAATCCTACGTGATGCTGGTATTGAAGTAACTCAGCATGTACTAGAAAAAGAAGCTTTAATCCAAAACCGTGCTTTCATGAAATCCATTACAGGCCCTATCCCTTACGTATCTGTAAAGGTTGGTATGTCACTAGATGGCAAAACTGCCTTAAAGGATGGTTCAAGCAAATGGATCACAGGTCCTGAATCTCGTCAGAAAGTTCAGGATATCAGAGCAAAATCTGACTGCATTATTACGGGTGTAAATACTGTAATTGCAGATGATCCTTTAATGTCTGTCCGCTATGATGAGTTAAAAGAAAAGTACTATAAAAAGATTGATAAAGAGTATTTAAGACAGCCTTTAAAGGTGATCTTAGATACCAACTCAAGCCTAAATATTACAAAGTACAGGATCTTTAAAGAGGGCAAAGTGCTGTTAGCTCATGGCACAACTGACTCTGAGCTTTTGGGCACAGAAAAAGTGGTTAATGAGCATGTAACTCGCATCTTTATGCCTTTAAGACATGATCTAATCGATCTTGAATATCTGTTAAAATATCTAGGCGAGTTAAAAATCCGTCGTGTGATGGTTGAAGCTGGTTCAATTTTAACCACAGCTTTTATTAACTCAGGTTTCTGTGATGAACTCTATCTTTTTATGTCAGGTAAAGTTTTAGGTAAAGACGGTCGCAATGCCTTTAATCTTGAGAATGCACTGTCTTTAGATAAGTGTCAGGAATTTACCTTATATAAGACTAAAAAGTACGGTTCGGATGTGCTCTTACATTATCTATCAGGTGGTAACTGATGTTTACAGGTATTGTTGAAGCTGTAGGCACCCTGAAGGCTTTAAAAAAGCATGGCCACGGTTACGAGATTTTAGTAGAGACTCCAGATTCTTTTAAATTAAAAGAACGCGTTAAATTAGGCGACTCTATTGCCAATAATGGTGTTTGTCTTACAGTTACAGCTATGTCAGGTAACGCCTTTTATGCAGATGTGTCTTCAGAGACTGTAAAATGTACCTGTTTTGGCAGTTATTCATCAGGGCATAAGATAAACCTGGAGCTAGCCTGTACCCCGTCTACTCATTTAGGAGGGCACGTTGTACAGGGCCACGTTGATGGTATCGGAACAGTCATCTCAAAGCATACCTTAGATGAGGCTTATGATATCTGGATAAAAGCTCCTAATGAGCTTTTACGCTATATTGCCCCAAAGGGCTCTATAGCAGTAGATGGTGTGTCTTTAACTGTAAATGAGATAAAGGGTGACTGCTTTAGATTAACCTTAATTCCTCATACTCAAAGTAATGTAAACTTTGAGAACTTTAATGAAGGTAATAAAGTTAATCTTGAGTGTGACGTATTAGCTAGATATTTAGAAAGACTGTTTACGGCAGGAGCCGGCTCCATTAACGCAGGAACTCAAAGTCTAGCTAAAGATGGCGCCATGAAAGGTCACACCACAAACAGCAAACAGAATAATTTATCAAATAGCAAGAGCTACAAGTCCTCTGCTATTACCATGAGTGCATTACTCATGAACGGTTTTAAGTAATTTTGGAGAACCTATGTCTATCAAAGTAATTGAAGGTAACAAGCCTTGCCGAGAGGGCAAGTTTGCTATTGTAGTATCTCGTTTTAACAGCCTTATCTGTGAGCGCCTGGTTGAAGGAGCTGTAGACGTTTTAAAGCGTGAAGGTGAGGTGCCAGAGGAGAACATTACTTTAGTACGTGTTCCTGGTGCTATTGAGATCCCAGTAGTATGCGAAAAGATCGCACAGTCTCAAAAGTACGATGCTATCATCGCTTTAGGTTGTGTAATTCGTGGTTCAACCTATCACTTTGAGGTTGTAGCAAACGAGTGTGCTAAGGGTATTACTCAGGTAACCTTAAAGTATGCTATTCCTGTATCAAACGGTGTTTTAACTGTAGATACTCTAGAGCAGGCTTTAGAGAGAGCAGGTTCTCATACCGGTAACAAGGGCGCTGAAGCTGCTTCTGCTGCACTTGAAATGGTAAATGTAGCAAAACAGTTTTAATTAAAGCTGAATTAAAAGTTTATAAAAAGTTATAAACAAATGCTTTAAATTTATAAAACAAAGCGTTAAATAAAGCACTTAGATAAGAGCTTTAAAATAAAACAATAAAGGATTTAAAAAGATGGATTCAACAGAAGGTGCAGTAACACCAGCTCAGCGTCACAAGGCAAGACACTTTGCGATGCAGGCTATCTATCAGTGGCAGTTAACTGATTTGAGCCCAACCGAGATTGAAAAACAGTTTTTAGAAGATCAGCCTATGAAGGGCACCGATCTTGATTACTTCCATGATTTAGTATCAGGTGTAATAAACAATGTTCATGATATCGACATTGTTTATGCTCCATACTTAAGCCGTCCATTAGATGATCTTGATCAGGTGGATAAGGCAGTGTTGCGTTTAGGTACCTTTGAGCTGATGTACCGCCAGGAAGTTCCATACCGTGTAGTTATCAACGAGGCTATTATTCTTGCAAAGGAATTTGCCGAGCAGGACAGCCACAAGTTCGTAAACGGTGTGTTAGATAAGGTCGTTAAGTCTTTTAAGGCTCACTAGTGTCACTAGGTGAATTTGAACTTATAAAAACGTACTTCTGTCAGAATGACAGAGGTACTGGTATTGAATTAGGCATAGGCGATGACTGTGCCTTATTAAATCTGCCTGAAAACAAAACTCTTGCTATCACCACCGATACCCAGATTGAGGGTATTCACTTTTTTTCTAACACCCCTCCTTACTATGTCGGTTATAAGTCTTTGCTGGTAAACTTATCTGACCTAGCTGCCATGGGAGCAAAACCATACTGTTTTACATTATCACTTACACTGCCTGAGGCTAACGAGGACTTTTTAAAAGAGTTTTCAAAAGGATTATTTTCACTTGCTTCAAAAGTAGATATTCCTCTAATTGGAGGCAATACTACTAAAGGTGAGTTATCCATAACCATCAGTGCTTATGGTCTTGTAGATAAAGGTAAGGCTTTAAGACGAGATAAGGCAAAAGTAAACGACGACATCTATGTTACAGGAACACTAGGTCTGCCAGGTCTTGCTGTAGAACTAGGTTATAAGAACATTTGCCTTGATAAGTTTATTGATGGAAAAGATGCTTTTTCATACTGCTATGAAAAGAGCATGATAATTCCTGACAGATGTGAATTTGCTCATAAACTTGTAAATTACTCAGACTGTGCTTTAGACATCTCAGATGGACTTGTAGGAGACTTAAGACATATCTTAGAGCGTTCTTGCGTAGGAGCAAGAATCGATGTTGAAAAGTTGCCAAAGCCCTGTGAGTTTTCAATTTACAACCTTGATGAAAAAATACAGGACAAACTTTGTCTGTATGGTGGCGGTGATTATGAATTGTTATTTACAGCACCAAGTGCGAATGAAGACAAGATCATGGAATTGGCTTCAACATATGCTGTAAAAGTAAGCAAAATTGGCAAAATTAAAAATGGTACATTAGAGATCTTAAAACATGGTAAGATGTACCATCAAAACGACAAGTCGTTCGAACATTTTTAAGTACAAGAATTCAAGGAACACTGGAGATTATCTTGAACACATTATTAAAAAAGACTGCCATCGCAACAGTACTGGCAGCATCAGTATTTTCATTAAACGCATGCGATCACGAAGTTTCTGTTTCAGAAAATGGTGCTGTAGTTAACGCAAACGCAACAGATAGTGCAGCTTTAAATGACAAGAGCTCTTTTGAAGAGAAGGCCGCCTATGCTATCGGCGCTTCCTTAGGCGAGTATGTAGCTCAGATGAAGCAGAGTCAGGAGCAGTTAATCGGCCCAATCTCTGCTGAAAAAGTAATCGAAGGTTTTACTGATGGTGTAAACGGCGCTTCAGCATTAGACAGAGCACAGATTGAAAAAGTATTAAAAGATCTTGATGCAAAGATCCAGGAAAAGATTGCTCAAGAACAGAAGATATCAGCTGAAGATAACTTAAAGGCTGGTGAAGCATTCTTAGCTGCTAACTCAAAGAAAGATGGTGTTGTAACTACTACTTCTGGTTTACAGTACAAGGTTGTAAAGCAGGGTGAAGGTGAGACCGCTAAGAAGGGTGACAAGATCACTGTAACCTATAAAGGCACAACCATTGATGGTGTAACTTTTGACGAGTCTAAAAAGCCTATCGAGTTCCCATTAGAGAACATGATTGAAGGTTGGATCGAAGGTTTACAGTTAATGAACGAAGGTTCAGAGTACATCCTCTACATCCCATCAAAACTAGCTTATGGAGAGAATGGTGCTTCACAGATTGTAAAACCAAACTCTGTTTTAATCTTTGATGTTAAGTTATTAAAGATTGAAAAACCAGCTTCTAAGGCTGAGACTGAGTCAAAAGAAGAAGCTAAGAAGTAGACTTAAGCTTTAAAAATATAAAAAAGCTGTTCTTTCATTTAGTGGAAGGACTCGCATCTAAAAGCTCTAACCAAATGTACGATCTTTGGTTGGAGCTTTTAATTTTAGAAATACTAGTAAGAAAAGATTCATCATTTATGTTCACCATAAATGGTGCCAACCCTTATTGCTAATGGCATCTGTTCTGTTGCTAATCCTCACCTTATTAAGAGAGCATTATGTTTAAGTAGAAGTTTTGAACTTAATGTTAAACTTTTAGATAGAGAAAAGGTCTTATGAGACAGGATATAAGTTGTTTTCTGCACTGTCTTGATCCATCCATAATTTGTCACTGATAAAAGAAAAAAATTGCTTTTCAATATATAATCTAGAAGAAGGTTTGGAGATAATTACATATGAAAGATATCAGCTCAACAGGCTCATTTATAAACTTTTATCTAAATAATTACATTTATGTAGATAAAACACAGTACATTAGAGACCTGATAAAGCTTGAAAGAGTTTTTATCTCCCGTCCACGTCGTTTTGGTAAGTCTCTTACCTTAGATACCATAGCAACTTTATTTGAAACAGGTGTAGAGCCTTACTTTAAAGGTACTTGGATTTACGATAAATGGACAGAACCTACCTATCCAGTATTAAGACTGAATTTTTTAGATTTAGATAAATACTCACTTGAGCATTTTAAGCAAAAACTAAACGCAATCATTAGCTCATTTGCACGAGACATCAATGTCAAAAACTACGAAGAGAAAGTTGAACCTGAAGACACAATCTACTTCCTGTTAGATGAGCTGAGGAAAGAAAAACGTCAAATAGTGATCTTAATTGATGAGTATGACTGTCAGATGACAGCAAACATCAATAATGAAACTCTATATAAGCAATTTCAGGAAAAGATCAAAAGCTTTTATGCCACTATTAAAAACAAGTGGCCAATTAAATTCTTAGGAATAACAGGTGTCACGAGATTAAAAGATGTAGAAATCTTTTCAATTGGTTCTGATATCAATGATATTACTAATGACAGCGTATACTCTCAGATGATAGGTTTTACCCGCGACGAGATTAAAAAGTACTACATTGATTATTTGACACTTGCAGCCTCCTATGAGAACAAATGTAGAGTTGAAGAAGTAACTGACACTCAGATTGAGTCTATGTTGGACATGATGGCTCAAAACTATGATGGTTACTGCTTTGATGAATTCTATAAAAAGAAAGTATTCAGTACCTGGTCTGTAAATAAATTTTTCCAAAGTGTGGTATCTAATAAATTTGTATACTTTGGAGAGTACTGGTACGACAATGGTGGCTTACCTTCAATCCTAGTTAACTATTTAAAAACACATGAACTCAATATTTTTGAATACTTAGACAAGGATAAGTTCTTAAAAGTATCCAGTGATGATTTTAAAAATCCTACAGCATTAACCACAATCAATCAGAACGTACTGATGTGTCAGACAGGATATTTAACTTTAAGATCAGATCTTAATAAAACCTCTACAGTAGCATTAGGTATTCCAAACGGTGAAATCTATAAAGCCTTAAACAGGTTGCTTGCAAACAACATCTTTAAAGGCAACACCGATATTACTGATGACTATGGTAGAAGCCTGTTAGAAGTAGGCACTGTTGATGACATCATCAACCTCTTTAACAGTGCTTTAAACTCTGTGTCCTATGACAATTATCCAATCGTGTCAGAATCATCAGTACAGAATATGTTAAAGCTTTATCTGTTAGGTGCACATCAGAAAGTACTATCTGAAGTTCATGAAGCAAAGGGTAGAGCTGATTTAGTTGTAAATACAGATAACAGAAGAATTGTCTTTGAATTTAAGTATGCAAAAAATGAGACTGAAGCTAAGTCAAAACTACACGATGCAGTAGAACAGATTAAAACACGAGACTATGGCAATATTGTGCCTAATAAAACAGAGCTTTTAAGAATAGCTGCCGTGTTCAATGCTGATCCTAAAGTAAGAGCTTTTACTGAGTATCAGGAAGTTTAAGCTTACAATGAATTTTAAGTGCAAAGCTTAAGAGAATAATACCTACGTATCCAAGGCACCACATAAAAACTATCCTGTGGCGAATTAAAAACTCAGCAAAATAGTGAGGTGCAAATTTTAACTTGTAGTAGATAATACTAACTACAGACAGCTATCTTGAATATAAGAACAGCAGACCCATTCAGAGCAATGAGATCTATTAGCTCTGATTTTAAAAATATCCTTCTAAAATCCTCTTTAATTAGGCAATAATTATCCCTGATTAGGGCAAAATAAGATCTTTTCACGCTATAATTCTTAGCAGTCTGATGGAGATTTAGAAGTATGAAAAAGATTGGTAACACAGGTTCATTTAAAAAATTTTATTTAAATGACCAAATTTATGTGGATAAAACAGAATATATCTATAATCTCATTAACAATGAAGCTAGAGTCTTTATCTCCCGTCCGCGCCGTTTTGGTAAATCTCTTACCTTAGATACCATAGCAACTTTATTTGAAACAGGTGTAGAGCCTTACTTTAAAGGAACCTGGATTTATGACAAGTGGACAGAGCCTACCTATCCAGTATTCAGACTGAGTTTTCTAAATTTAGATAACTCCTCATTGGACTTATTCAAAAAGCAACTAAATTCAATAATTTCTGAATTTGCAATCAAAATCAGCGTTAAAGGCTATGTTGAAAAAACAGAGCCTGAAGATTCAATATTAAGTCTGCTTGAAAAACTAGAAGAAGAAACTCGTCAAATAGTGATCTTAATTGACGAGTATGACTATCAGTTAACATCTAACATCAATCATGATGTCCTCTATAAGCAATTTCAGCAAAAAATTAAAAGATTTTATGCCAACATCAAAGATAAGTTTGCAATTAAGTTCTTAGGAATAACGGGTGTCACCAGATTAAAAGATGTATCAATCTTTTCAGTTGGTTCTGATATCAGAGATATTACCAATGCAAGTGCCTATTCTCAGATGATAGGTTTTACACGTGATGAGATTAAAAAGTACTACATTGATTATTTGACACTTGCAGCCTCCTATGAGAACAACTGTAGAGTTGACAAAGTAACTGACACTCAGATTGAGTCTATGTTAGATAGTCTTGCCAAGAACTATGATGGTTACTGTTTTGATGAAGACTATGAAAAGAAAGTTTTCAGTACATGGTCGGTAAATACATTTTTCCAAACAATGGTTGGAAAGAAAAAAGTTCAGTTTGGAGAGTACTGGTACGACAATGGTGGCTTACCATCAATCCTTGTTAACTATTTAAAAACACATGAACTAAATGCTTTTGAATACTTAAATAAAGAAAAATCAGTAACAATCCCTGTTAACGATTTTTTAAATCCAACATCTTTAACTACTATCAATCAGAATGTACTGATGTGCCAGACAGGCTACTTAACCTTACGTTCTGCACTAAAAAGTGGTGATCTTACAGTAGATTTAGGCATTCCAAATGGTGAAATCTATAAAGCCTTAAACAGATTACTTGCCATCAACTTTTATAAGGAAGGTATCTATGCTTTAGCTAAAGGTGTAAGAGACTTATTAGATGCAGGTGAGATAGAAGATATCATAGATAGATTCAACTCAGTTATAAATTCAGTATCTTATGATCATTTCCCTATTAACAGTGAAGCTGCGGTACAGAACTACCTATACCTATTCTTAATAGGTGCAGGTATTGAAACAACAACTGAAAGTCACTCTTCAAAAGGAAGAGCAGATTTAATTATAGAAACTAAAAACAGACGCTTAGTCTTTGAATTAAAGTATGCTGAAAATGATAATGCAGCAAAGACAAAATTGAGTGAAGCAGTAGAACAGATTAAGTCACGAGACTATGGCAATACTGAGCCTAAGAAAAATGAGCTGTTAAGAATTCCTACAGTCTTCAATGCTGAGCCTAAAGTAAGAGCTTTTACAGAGTATCAAAAAGTCGTATAGCTAGTTTCAATATATTAGCTAAAGCCCTAATCTGTATGGTAAAGATGTAGGGCTACTATACTGAAACCTACACTTCAATGTCATACGTTGACTTTGAAGATCATCTGCTAAGCACTTAAGCTATGCTACTGAGCTTTCTTTGAAAAGGATCTTGTGATTTGAAAGCAGAGTTTAGCTTTTCTTTTACTCATTTATCAGAGTTTTTAGCTCTGATAAAGAAACATCGCCCGTATAAGAACCTTTAATTTTTCCTTTCTCATCTATTAAAGCTACAAAAGGTACACCTACAATGGCTAACTTTTTTGCTAGCTTTAAATTGTCATCTGTATCTGGCTTGGTAAAATCAAAACGTATCAGTTTTAAATCTTTTGTAGCCTCTTTAAATTCACTAGTTGAATAGAGCTTTTTATCCAGTTCATGACAATTTGAGCACCAGTCAGCTGATACTGTAATTAAGATCTTTTGTCCTTTATATGGGGATAAACTCTCATAAGATTGCCCATAGGTAAAAGGTAACTTTTGAGTAGTACCTGCAATAAAGAAGATGCAGCTGAAGAGTACAAAGAAAGTTGCAAGAGAAGAGGTAAGAATAATAGAGAGTTTGCGTGAGTGCAGTAAGATACCTACAGCGTAAGCTGTGCACAGGGCATAAACAAAAGGCTCAATATAAACATCTAAAGCGCCGAAAAGGTGCTTTACGATAAAGTAAGAACCAAGAATTAAAGGTATAGCTAAAAGGTTTTTAACTACATTACTTTTACCTCTAAAGATATTTAAAAAGCGAGAACCAAAGGTGCCAATGACAAGTAGTGGTACCCCCATACCAATACCTATAAATAAAAACATCAGCATGCCTTTTACAATAGAGTTAGTGCTTATAACATAAATTAAGGCACCTGCTAAAGGAGCACTGGTACACGGTGTAGCAATCAGTGCACTTAGTGCACCAAACACAAAAGCCTTTTTCAAAGTACCGCTTTTTTGTCTGCTGATTGTCTTTTCAAGTTTTGCATTTAAGCAGGATGGGACTTTTAAATGAATAGCTCCCATGCAGTCAAAGGCAAAGATTAAGAGTAATGATGCCATGACGATTAGACTTAATGGATGCTGCAGAACACCATGAGCTGCAACTCCTACCTGAGCAAAGATAAGTCCTAAGACACAGTAGGTAAGAGCTAAGCCTAACAAATAACTTAGGTTCTGTTTAAATGCATGAGCTGTATTTTCAAATCTTCCGCCTAGGATGGTTGCTGAGTAAATAGAAAGCATTGGCAATACACAAGGTGTTAAATCAAGAGCAGCTCCAAAGATTAAACATAGAAGTAAAATTAAAATAAAGTTATCTGAAGATTTGAATAAAGATCGCTGATCCTGTGAATTACCAGTGTCTGAGGATGTTAAAGCAAAGGCTTCACCTGAAGATTTATGTTTTGGTTCAGAACTATTTTCTATCCTGTTATGATTTTTTAGGGTATCTGAATTGAATGATACTTCTGAATCAGTTTCTTCTTTTCTGTCTTCTTTATCTGAAGATCCTGCATTTGTATTCTCAACATCTTTAGTGATTGCAAAAATTATTTTTTGTTCTGGATAACAGATGCCTGCGCTGTCGCACCCTCTGTAAAAAAGATAAACAGAATCTCCTTTTAAAGCCCTTTTAACGGTTATTTCAACATCAAAAGATGTATCGATGATACTGGTTGTTCCATTAAGATCTGTATGGCTGGTACCATCAGGAATTGATGACAAAACAGTCTCTGCATTGTCTCCTTTTACCAGTAGGGAATCTCTGTAAATATAAGAGCCGGCATCAATTTTAATACTGCATTTAATTTTATTGTTTTCTTTATAGGCACAGTTGCCTGTAAATGGTAATGATGAAGCTGCATTACCGTCATTAGAATTATTTTCTGCTTTAATTTCAGGTAGATTAAACAGAGAGGCAAATTCATCATCAGCTAGAGCATAATTGCAAATATATATTGAATTTAATAGAAAAAATAATAAAAAAGTAATAAAAGATCTGAGCATAGATAATTATCTTGAAAAATAACAACATTGAGATTATATCATTACAAATATTGGTCTGAACGTACTGGAAGAATGTTAATTGTCGGTATATCAGAGATCTCTACAACAGCATATGATTTGTGTTAATTTAGTTTATACACAGCGGTAAAGAAGATTTCATCTGATTATTGATTAATTAAATAAACTCTTAACACTTTTCTTATCATGATATGGTCAAGAGTGGGGGGTAATTATCAAGTTTTGCTTTAATTTTATGTATTTCATGCAGAAACCTTTTTCATCTGCATTTTGATGCTACATTTACGATCTACTGATCTGCATACATCACAGATCACTTTTTAAGAGAGTTGTAATGACACTGTTCAGTAAAGAGTGCATTGGATCGCCAGCAGTTACCTAATGCAACTTATCATCATGCTCTTTGTGTCTCAAGTATTATGAAATGTAAGGTGAGTCAATAATTGGTGCTAAAAGAAAAGTGCAAAGTTTTACATTTTGTGAATTGAGTCACACAGTTTCTTTAATGAGCTGACAGTTCACCCTGAGACTGTCATAATGAATTGGTTTGGGGGATCACCATTTGATTCCATTTTTCTCTTTTTTGAAGAATTGAATACAGTATGTATTTTGAAAAGATAATTTTAGTTGGATCTGGCGATGTTGCTTGTTTTTGTTCCAATTTTCTTAATAAATTAGCAATAAAACATGTTGTTATTGAAACCGAGCAATCGCCTTTATCAATGCTCTCGTATTCTTGCAAAAAAGGAGAAATTGAAAAAATCGATCTTTTCAAATACAGAAATTTAGATGATGCCATTATTAATTTAGCTCTAGGAAAAACTTTAGTAATAAGTGCTAATAATAGATTTATTTTTAAAGACTGCCTTCAAGAAAATATCACAATCATAAATTTTCATTATGGGCTTATTCAAAACTATAGAGGTATGAACATCCCAACCTGGGTAATTTTTAATGGAGAAAAGTATACTGGTCCAACTTGGCATTTTGTTTCCTCTGCTGTAGATGCAGGAGAGATTATTGCTCAAGATAAATTTGAAATATTCAATACAGATACAGCATTTACTGTAACTAAAAAAAACATGAAACTTGGAGAAGAATTGTTTGCTAAGTTTATCCAAGAATTTTTGAACGAACCCATAAAATTTAAAAATAATCAACCGTTAAATTGTATATCAAAAGTTTATAAAAGCTATGAGCTACCTAATGATGGGGTGCTGTCAATGAGTCAAAATGCAATTGCCATGATGAGACTTTTAAGGGCTTTTGATTATGGGAAAATCAAGTACGTTCCACCTTTGAAATTTTACGAAAATGGAGTTTGCTTTGACATTGTAGACTATGGATTTTTGGACAAGGTGGCAAAAAAAAGAAATGTAGATGACAAGATACTTGAATTTATCAAAGATAAAATTGTATTTACGTTAATATTACGTGCCAAACACAACTTTTAAAATGCTAAAGATGATATAGCAACAATTTAACAACTTGATTTTAATGATTTAGAAATGCTAGTTCGTATCGAGAGTATCAGATTTGAAAAGAAAACAACAAGGACTCTTTTATTGATTATGAAATACAGCATCGTTTCTTGATTTTTCGATAATTTTATGACTTGAAAACTGTAGCAACATAGGTTTCGATTTTTGCTTTTCTATGCACTTTGCAATTTAATTGGCTCTTCACTAACTAAGTGTACATGAACTGAGGTGAAGTATGAATAAAAGAGAGTTTTTATTAAAAATAAAAGAAATTGTTGGGGCTGAATCTGATTTAGACGAAGATGCAAATTTTTCAGTCTCTGACGATTTTGATTCCTTGATTCTATTTAATATTTTTTTATTGCTGAAAAATTCTGGCTATGACATCGATGTTCAATGTTTTACCAAATGTAAAACTATTAATGATATCTGTAAATTAGTCAAAATTGGAGAATAGGATGCTTCATGGTTTTGAGCATGTAAAAATAGAGTGTATTGCTGGAGTAACAGGAAGCAAATCTTTAGATGTTTTGACTGAGAGTTTGAAGTGTAATATTCCTGAAAAGAAAGCAAAAAGATTCATTTCATCTATTGGTTTTTCTCAAATAAAAGTAGTACAAAAACCAAAGACTGTAGGTGATATGTGCATAGAAGGTGCGAAAAAATGTATGGTAGCTTCAAATACTTCACCAAACGAAATAGATGCACTAATTTTTATTTCCCAATCTCATGATTATATAGTTCCAGCGACATCTTATACCATGCAGAATAGATTAGGCTTAAATAATAATATAATTATGCTTGATCTGGTACAGGGGTGTTCAGGTTTTGTATATGGTCTTTTTTATGCGTCAACTTTGATTGAGTCAAAGATCTGTAGAAAAGTTTTAGTTTGTTGCGGAGATTTAGCTCTTAGAGATCTTGATTGTTTTGTGTCTCAGAAAAGTAATAATTTTGTTTTTGCCGATGGTGCCGGTGTTGCTTTATTGAGTTTTGATGATAAAAAAACAAGTTCTTCATATTTGATTAAATCATATGGAGAAAAATCAGATGTTGTAATGAATCAAAAAAGTGGTTTTAGATATTATCGATCTCTTACTCCTAGCACGATGGATGATTTTAAAATAAATGGGGTGGAACTTGCTTCTTTTGAAGTAAATGAAGGAGTTGCTTGTGTAAAAGAGCATCTGTCATCTGTTCATTTGAGTTTTGATGATTTATCCTACTTAATTATCCATCAATGCAATAGGGCTGTAATTAATTCTTTTGCTCTTTCGATAGGCATTGATTTAAAAAAAGTTCCATTTTTAGCTGAAAATACAGGAAATACATCCTCTGCATCAATTCCATTGGGAATAACTGAAAATATAAAAAATTTACCCAAATTAAGAACTAATAAAACATTACTTTTAGGTATAGGTGTCGGTTTAAGTATCGCAAGTGGAGTTGTAGATTTATCAGAGACTTTGGTTCTGCCAACTGTATATTTGAGATGAAATTATGATTAAATTATCAATTAATTTTGAATCGATGATTTTAAAACATCCCGTTAAAGTCGACATTGCATTACCGTATCCCTGTTTGAACGATAAACCTATAAAGTCTCTAGTTACATTGCATTGTGCCTTTAAGGATGGATCATTTTTTTTTGACTCTTTAGGTATTGGTAATTTTGTTGATAAATACAAAATTGCTGTAATTTCGCCATCAAATTCTGGAACCGATGCTTATCTTTCTCAATCTCAAGATTATCTGTCTTTTTTAAATGATGAATTTTATCCCTGGGTTATAAATAATTTTAATTTATCTAAAAATCGAGAAGATCATGGCCTTTTTGGAATTTCTATGGGGGCATATGGCGCTTTGTTGTGGTCATTAGATGAGCAGAATTTATTTTCGCAAGTGGCTTTAGTATCTGGGGTTTATGATTTTAATAACTATGATTTGAGTTCATTAAAGAAACAAAGAAATCATTTTATGATTTATAAACTTATTATACCCAGTGCAATTGAATCTCAAAAAAACGTAAAGAATCACGGAAGTTTAATTAAAAGACTGTTGGCTGAAGAAACAGTGGCTGTTAGTAAAATTGATTACCATATTTTCTACGGAACAGAGGATGGTTTAAGCGACCTTCAAAGTAAAAGTCTGTATCAAGCTTTTAAGTCGAAAAATTTTACATGTTCAATTTACAGTTCAACTGGTGGCCATGATGCTGATTTTTGGAAACTTGCTCTGAATAAATTTATAGAATCTTTTGCTAATTAGGGAGACTCGAAGTGTCATATAAAATCAATGTTATAGAATATTTCGAGGAGTCTTATAAAAAGTACCCTCAAAGAATTGCTGTAAAAGAGGAAAACAAATCAATTTCTTTTGAAGAATTGCATTCTAGAGTCCTTTCATATGCAAATTATATAAAAAAAACATTAGGTGCAAAAAAATCTATTATTGCAGTTTTATTGCCAAAAGGCATTGATTCGGTAATCGCTGATCTTGCAATTTTATATAGTGGCAATGCGTATATGAATCTGGATGTAAAAAATCCAGAAAACCGGCTGAACGCTATTTTAGGACAAGTCAACCCAAATTGTGTTCTGACAAATAATTCTATAAAAAAAACGTTAAATCAGAATGTTAAGGTCGTTAATTGCTTCGGAGAAAATTCTTTTATACAGAAAAATGAAGAATTTGATATCAGTTTTTTTAATGATCTTATTGATACTGATCCTTTATGCGTTATCAATACTTCTGGTTCTACAGGAACACCAAAGGCTGTAATTTTAAATCACAGGAGTTTTATCGATTTTATTGAAGCTGTGAGATATGAAAAACTAATTTCAGATGGTGAAATAATTGCAAGTTTATCTCCAATAGTATTTGATATTTATAGCTTTGAACTGTGTATGCTGATGTGCTGGGGAGCAACAATATGTGTTGTTCCAGAAATGTTTTCTGCTTTTCCAACGAAACTTGTGCAGTTTTTGCAAGAAGAGCAAATTTCTTATATTTTTTGGGTTCCAACCATAATGGTAAATATAGCTAATCTTAAGCTATTAGATTTTTTCAGTTTGAAAAAGTTAAGAATGATATGGTTTGCAGGAGAGGTTTTTCCTACAGCAAAATTCAATTATTGGCGTAGTAAGCTAGAAAAATGTAGATTTGTCAATTTCTATGGTCCTATTGAAATTACTCTAGATTGTTTATTTTATGAAATAAAAGAAAAACTAGATGATAATTCTCCTATTCCAATTGGAAAACCATTTCGAAATACCTCTGTTATTGTTTTAGATGATAATAATAAATTGGTCAAAGATGGAGAAGAAGGAGAACTGTGCATCAGAGGAAGCTCGTTGGCAATGGGCTATTTTGGAAACAAAGAAAAGACTAAAAATGCATTTGTTCAAAATCCGTTAAATTCGAAATATCCAGAAATAGTTTATAGAACAGGAGATATTGTAAGCAGAAATGGAGACGGAAACTTTGTTTTTAGAGGCAGAAAAGACACACTAATCAAGCGTATGGGATATCGCATTGAATTAACAGAAATTGAACATGTTGTTGTAAGCAATTTAAAAATAGTTAAGAATTGCTGTGTTTTGTATGATAGCCAATCAAAAGACATTATCTTGGTGTATGAATCTGATAATCAACTTGATGAAAGAATTATCCAAAAACAAATTATGTCGGTACTCCCCAAATATATGGTTCCTACTAAGTATATTCATTCTTATTTACTGCCTAGAAATACAAATGGCAAGATCGATAGAAATGCTCTTAAGAACAGTTTAATAGGAGAATAAATGGATAACTCATATATTTTTATCACAGGCGCATCTTCAGGTTTAGGTGAAGCAACCGCAAAACTATTAAGTAAGCAATACAATGTTGTTTTAAATGGGCGTGACGAAGATAGATTAAATTCTGTGGCCAACGATTGCATAAAAAACGGAAATAAAGTAGAAACATTTTCTTTTGACCTAGTCAGAGCTCAGGAAGTAGCAGAGCAGTTAACAAATTTCTTAATTAAGAAGAATATTGAAGTTTTTTGCTTTATCCATTTTGCAGGTATGACTGAAGTATTACCAATATCAAAAACTAAATATTCTGTTGGTCTTGAGGTTATGAATGTAAATTATTTCAGTGCAACAGAGATTATATCCACATTATTGAAAAAAAAATCAAATCACAAGGCTTTAAAAAATGTAATATTGGTGTCATCAATAATTTCTGAAGGTGGTAAGAAATACCAACCACACTACTGTGCAAGTAAAGGTGCGATAAATTCATTAACACACGCATTAGCATGTGAACTGGCTCCAAGTGTAAGAGTAAACGCTGTATCACCGGGATCATTTAAAACCAGAATTGTTGATACTGTGTTTGTGGATCAAACTGAAGATTGGAATCCTCCAACTTTATTGGCTCCTGGTGACGTTGAAGATTTAGCTAAAGTTGTAAGGTTCTTGGTTTCAGATGATTCAAGTTATATAACAGGACAAATAATAAACGTAGACGGTGGTGAACGTTTTCCTAAATTTTAGAACAGTTAATTCAAATTTAGAAAATAACTAGAAGCGAATTACTTAAAATTAAAATGGAATTCTCTATGATCGATCATTTCAGTAATTTATTGAACATACGGAGATCTGACAGCAAAAGAAGTTGTTTAAGTTGAATGATAACCTTTTTTTTCCTGTGATTAACTAACCGATATCACTTTTTTATTTGTGAGTGCTTTTATGATTGCAGACGTTTCTTACCGGCAATATGTGCAAAAAAAATCAACAGATCTTAAAAAACAGCTAATATCTGATCTTAAACATTTTAAAAATAATTCATTTGTTATTTGGGGAAACGGTGGTTTGGGTAGAAGTATACTTGGTGTTTTGTCTGAGATGGGATTCAAAAATAATGTAAAGGCTTTTTGCAATTCGACTATTGGTGAAGACGAAGTTCTATATGTAGACGGGATACAAGTCCTTCCTTGCAAAAAGGCTGTTTACACATATCAAGACTCTTTTTTTATAATAGCAACATCTTATAAAAAGGAAGTAATAGAGTATATGTCTGAAAATTTTAAAGACATCAGTTTAAAGTTCTTTTGTCTTTAATTTTAGGTAATCATTATGACTGTAAAAGAATACTTCTTACTCGAAAATGGAAAGCCATTTTTTGTTTCTGAATGCTATTCGAATAATAGATTGGATAGTGAACCATCAGTAAAAAAAATCTCTGTGGAAAAACTGGAAACACTTTCAAAAGTTAAGTTAACTAAAGAGCTAAGTGAACTGTATAGCATAAGACGTGATATTGAAAAGCAGAGATTGGATGTAAGTATTAATATTTATTTGGCTGATCACTGCAATTTGAACTGCTCGGGATGTTGCACCTTTTCTCCTATTGCACCTAAAAAATTCTTATCTTTGGATAATTTTAAAAATGACATGAAAAGATTATCTATCCTTACACAAGCTAATATTTATAGAATCGTGTTGCTTGGAGGAGAACCTTTATTAAACACACAATGTAAGGACTTTTTTTATTGGGCAAGATATTATTTTCCTGACATTCACATCGCACTAATAACAAATGGAATCTTACTGAAAAAACAAAAAGAAGATTTCTGGGAATCGATGTCAAAAAATTCAATTGAACTTATTCCTAGCTTGTATCCGATCAAGATAGACTGGAAATCAATTCAGGAGATTTGTTCTAAATACAATATACAATTTGCTTTTGCCAGTGGTGAAGATTCTGAAACCGATCCGACTAAACTGAAAAATGCAGAATTTTGGTTTTCCGCTAAAATGGCTCATAAACCGATATTTGATATAAATGATTCATTTTATAAATGTCACCAAAGAAAGGATTGCTTAAGTTTAGTTGATGGAAAACTCTACCCATGTTCTGTTGCCTCAAGAATTCATATTCTGAATGAAAAATACGGAGTTAATTATCCTACAGACAATTATCTTGATATATATAAAGCAACTTCAAATCAAGAATTGGTAGATTTTGTTTCTTCTCCAGTTCCTTTATGTAAGTTTTGTGGTATGCCTGTTAAGGAACCAGCCAAATGGCAATTATCGAAACGGGATAAAGATGAATGGATTTTTACTGATAAATATTTTTAAAATCAAATTATCTCTGGATAATTCATCGTTTCTAGTGTTGCAACTACATAAATTGTATGGATAATATAATGACAGTTTTATTTAATTCAAAAAAAAGTGGTGATGTCACATCAGATCAATTATTAGAAAAATTAAAAAAAATTGGTGCTAGTGATTGCGATATTTTATATATTCATTCAAATTTAAATTTTGGTCTGCCTTCGTTAAAGCGCAGTTTTTTATTGGAAGAAATGTATTCTTCCATTGAAAAACTAGGAGTTCGCACAATCGTTTTTCCAACGTTTACTTTCAGCTTTTGTAATAAGGAAGAATACGATATAAAAAACAGTTTCTCAAAAATGGGGGCGCTGAATGAATATGTGCGGAAAAACGTTGATGGAGTAAGAAGTTCTGATCCTCTGTTATCTGTATTTGTTATCGGAGATAAATTAAACCTTATTGATAATTTGAGTAAAGAATCTATTGGCAAGAATTCTAATTACGACCGATTACATAACAGTGGCAAGAGTGTAAATTTCTTGTTTATTGGTGCTGACATGAGAGAGTGCTTTACATATACGCATTATATGGAAACAGTTGCAAAGGTACCATATAGGTATAACAGAGAGTTTGTTGGAACAATTATTGATGAAAACGGTATCAGACATGAAAATGAAACTAGATTACTGTTTAGTACATATGGTAACTGTCGTTTAAATCCTGTGCCTGTTGTGCACGATACAATGAATGAATTAAAAATGTTGTCTGAATCTGATTTTGGAGACGGACACTTGTGCTGTTTCAAAGAAATAGACGCATATAAAGTAATGTTAGATCTGTTTGATAAAGACATAAATTTTTTAACAGATGGAACCTTTGATTTAAGCAAGAAAAATACTGTTTACAATCCAAACAATGAAAAGATAGTAAGTGTCAAGTAGGAATAAAAATGAATAGAGAAAAAATTTTAGACATTTTAAAAGAAATTCAGCCCACAGAAGATTTTGAAAACAGTGATAACTTTATCTTAGATGGATTATTAGATAGCTTTGATGTGGTTCAGTTGGTTTCTGATTTAGAAACAGCATTTTCCGTACATATCAGTGCCCTGGAAATTCTGCCAGAGAATTTTCAGTCAATTGACTCAATTCTGTCACTTTTAGAAAAAAGCAAATAAAGACAGAATATGTAATCAATTTTGATTTAGTTATTGTCAAGATGTAAAGAAATTAAAGTCTTGTTGTCAATTCTGTCCAGCATAATTTTTTAATCTGATTATCTTATATGACAATAATCAATAGCATTGTATGTGATGAATTTCTGTTTTAGATTGTGAAACAGAAATTTTTGAGTAAATAAAAATACGACTTCGATTACACTTTGTATGTCTATCGTTTTTTAACTCCTACCAATATTTAACAAGTAAATTAGAGGATTAGATGCAATCTACAGTTAAAGGAGTGAAAATAAGAGGAATTTGCGCATGCGTTCCTTCCCACGTATCCTATTACGAAGAAGAATTAAAATCTTTTCCGTTTTCAGAGCATTCTTCTAGGAAACTGGGAAAAGTAATGGGCTTTAGAGAGCACAGAATTACTGATCCTAAAACTACATTGTGTGATTTAGGATCTTACACATTAGACTACTTAATCAAGAAAAGTTTCGTTAATAAAGATTCTTTAGATGCCATCATTTTTGTTGCTCAACAATTGGATTATCCTGTACCAGGCAATTCAAAAGTTGTTCATGGCAATTTGAAGTTAAATCAAAATACACACTGTGTAGATTTATATGAAAACTGTACGGGATTTATAGCTGCTTTGTTTCAAGCATCCTGCTTAATTAATGCTGGATTAAATGAAGTTGCTATTATTGCAGCAAATAGTGGAGCCTGTTATGCAAATATAAAGGATAGAAATACCTATCCATTAATTGGTGATGCTGCAGGAGTTGCAATTGTATCTAAGAGTAGTCATGTAGATGATAATATTAGCTTTGCTTTTAGACATGATGGAACAAGGAGTAATGTTCTTATTACCAAAGCAGGTGGCATGAGAATGCCTATATCAGAGGAAACTTCAAAAGTTTTTAAAGACGAGATGGGAAATTACAGGTCTTTAAATGATCTATATATGGATGGAACAGCTGTTTTCCATTTTGTCATGGATGAGGTTCCAAAAATTATAGATGAATGCTGTCGTTTAAAGGGATTAACTAGAAAGGATATAGATTACTTTATTACACATCAGCCAAATCGCTTTATGTTAGAACGATTGGCAGATCTTATGGAAGTTCCAAGAGAAAAGCTATTTAATAATACAGGAGAGTATTTTGGTAATTCTTCTTGTGCAACTATTCCGGTAACAGCAGCGTTTAATCTTGGTGAAAAATTAGAGATAAACCGTTATAGGGTTTGTTTTGCAGCCTTTGGAGCAGGTCTGTCTTTGGCAAGCGCAACGTTAAATCTTGGAAAATTGGATTTTTGTAGAATGATTGAGCATCCTGGAAATGGTGCCTTTAAATATGAACTTTAGTAATTAAGGAGTAATTATGGATATTAAAGAAAAATTAGCAGCACTTGAAGATATGATGGAATTAGATGCGGGAACTCTTACTCCTGAAACATTGCTGTCAGATATTGAAGAGTGGGATTCATTATCTGCATTATCTTATGTTGTAATGATGAAAGATGATTTCGGCAAGAAAGTTACAGGTGACGTGGTTAGAGGTTTTAAGACTGTCAAAGACATTATGGATACCATGGAGTAATGATAAGAAATGCCACATCTGAAATACAAAGGAATACATATAGCAGCTCTTGCATGTGCAGTTCCATCTAATATTCAAAAGATTGAATTAAACCCTGATGCTGAAAATTACTCTTATATGAAGTCTTTTGTAAAGCAAATTGGTATTAGTCAAAGACACATTTCTTTGACTGAGCAAACTTGTTTGGACACGGGGTATGTTGCAGCTGTGGCAGCTTTGAAAAAAGCAGATTTAGAAGCTAAAGATTTAGATGCTGTAGTTTTTCTGACTCAAACACCAGATTTTAATCCTGGTACCTCAAATTCTATTTTAATTCAGCATCGGTTAAATATGCGAAAAAACGTATTAGCCTTTGATGTTCCTTTAGGTTGTTCTGCTTTTCCGTACGGATTAAACATTTGCTCATCGCTTATGAGTCAACCTTCGATTAACAAAGTGTTGATGCTTATAGGAGATTCTCACTGGTGCGACTATCCTAATAAAGAGGCTTTACTTGCGTCAGAAAAGTTTCTGAATGGAGAATCAACAACTGCTGTTATATTGGATAAATATGGAAATGATGAGTTTGATATTTCTCTATACACAGATGGTTCAGGGTATAAATATTTATTTAGACCTAGTTTGGGGATCAGAAATGAATGGAGAAAATTTTCAAGAGGTTGTCTTCCAAATGGAACTGTTGTAGGTGTTGGTGAGTATATGGATGGAATAGAAATCACATCTTTTGCTACGACAACTGTTGTTGATTCATTGAAAGAATTTCTTAAAGATAGGAATGAAACTGTAGATAATTATGACGGAATTGTCTTACATCAGGCTAATAAGCAAATTGTTAAAACAATTGCAAAACGATTAAAAATCGACATGTCTAAGGTTCCTATATCTTTGGATAAATATGGAAATACTGATGGAGCAACAGTGACAACTACCATTGTAGATGCATATGCAAATAAGCCAGACCCAAAATTAGAGCTATTAACTTGTGCTTTTGGAGTTGGTCTCTCTTGGGGCATAGCCTCAATTTCAATAGAACCAAAAAACATAGTACCTGTGATCGAAGTTGATGATGATCGCTTTGTGGAAGGTTATGTTGATCCAATTGAATAATATGACAGAAAACTTCTTTAAAAACAGAAATATAATAGTGGCAGGCGCTTCTTCTGGAGTAGGAAGAGAAACAGCGATTGCTTTATCTAAATTAGGTGCTAATGTCATATTAGTCAGTCGAAATGAAAAAAAACTGGACGCTGTCCTTTTGACAGATTTAGTCAAAGGTGAACACTCAAAGTTTGTTTTTGATTTTGAAAAAACAGAAAATATATCAGACCTACTAAATCAGATAATGTCTCTCTATGACAGCATTGATGGCCTTGTTTACTCTGCAGGAACATCAAAACGAGTTAGGTTCAAAAACCTCACAACGGATGTTTTAGATTCAGTAATGAGAGTTAACTTTTATTCTTTTGTGGAGCTGATAAGAGGCATAGTTTCTAAAAAAAGAAAAGATAATGAACTAAGGATTGTTGGTGTTTCTTCCCTTGCAAGTTCAGAAAATGCAAAATTCTTTTTACCTTATGCTGCTTCAAAAAATGCACTTGAAAGTTCTGTTCGAATCCTTTCAAATGAACTTAAAGGACAAAATGTATTTATAAGTGGTATAAAGCCTGCATATATTGATACACCGTTTATCGCTTCAAATAATGATATATATGGAGATTTTAACAAGTATCTAACAGAAGGCTATCAACCATACGGTTTGATTCCTACTCATGTAATATCTGAAGCAATCTGTTTTCTTTTAGGTCCTAACGCAAAATACTATTCCGGAAGTTGTGTAAAGATTCCTGCAGGGGTGTGCTGTTAAAATGTTAGAAAAAATACAGGATTTTGGTCAAGTTGAGAAATCTATTAAATCAATAACTCAAGATACAGGATTGAAGAGAAATTTTCAGATCATTGATTTAAACAAGTTAAAGAAAAATATACAAAACAAGAATTGTTTTATGTATTCTTCAGCTTATTCTGTTGTCATTTTCTCTCCGTATTATGATTTTTTTGAGGTTTTCTTGTATTTATCAGATTATTCTGTAGCTTCTGATGATTTAAAAAATGCAATTTCAGCTCTTGAGTCATATTTTAAAGAAAATGGTAGCAATGCATATAAATACTTAAAATTCTCTGCATGCTGCAAAAATGATTTTGAAAACTCGCCTATTTATGAAATTATCAGGTTTTCGAATTTTAAGAAGATCAACTCGATAGCAAGATATGTATTATTAAAAAATAGTGATACATTGAAGATGCTTTATGAATTTGTTCCTGAACAATATAGGCGTGTTGAATTTGCAAATGTAGAGGACGCTGATGACATTATGTCTTTAATGTTAGCTAATTTTGATGTTATGGGAGACAGTGTGCCAGAACGAATTGATCTCATTGAGAATATCAAAAAGAAGCAGGTATTGTGCGTTAAATATGAAAATCAGCTTATTGCATTTCATTATTTTGAAGTAATCAACAACATTTATTATGGCTTATTTGATTGTACTCATAAGAAATACAGAAAGTATTTTGTACAATTTGCGATCGCCAATTTCTTATACATCTATAACCAGAGTCATAAAATAGAGTACAGCCGTTGCTACGGTTGGAGAGACTCCTCAAAATCAAGATTGAACTCTTTTGCCAAGAATATTTCCCAACAAAAAGATGGTGTTGTCATATTTAATTATAAATATACATTGAACATTTAAAAGAGGTCAGTTTTTTTTATGGAAAAGTTTCTTAAATACTTTGAAAGATTAAAAAGAGCAAATAAAGCCATTACAGATACAAATCATCGCAGATTGTATTTAGTGTCAATTGATTCTTTGAACTTTCTTGCTAGCACTAAATTTCAAGTAAATGACCAAACTTCGTTGGGGGGGAGTACTTGTAAATTGTTTGTAGAAGCATTAAAAATGCTTGCATTGTATTCTCCTGAAAAAGAGTTAGTTGCGCGTAATGATTTTTTGTTAAGGATTTTTCGTGAACTTGGATACTTTTGCTTTTCAGCACACGAAAAAGGTCAGATCTTAGTATCAGTTCCTAAGGCAGATACTTTTGAGTTTGAAGAAAAAACATCAGAAATTGTAAAGCTGTTTCAACTTCAGCTTCATTCATTGTTATCTGTAAAAGAAGAAAAAAACGAAGAGTTTTTCAAAGCATTAGCTGAAAGAACTGCTATTGCAGAAGATTTCTTTATATCTCAAAAGGGAGAATGGATATCATCGTTTATAGAAAATCTTGGAGATGAAATTTCAAAGTCATCCTTTATAACTTATTTATTTCAGAGAATACAAGCTAAAGTATTTGATAATGCGGATATTTGTTACCCAGTTGCCCCACCTATGGTGACTGCAAAGTGGAGACTTGAAAGAGAAAATCTAAAATTAGAGCTTCCAATTTTATTAGATGAAAATAATCAAAAGGTCAATGAAAGACACTATCATTGCGTATTTGTTCTTGATCAATATTCTATTAAAGGTGAGGTTGAAGCTTTGCCTGGTGAGCGTGTTGCAGATGTAGGTGCTTTTATTGGTGATACAGCTTACTATTTTAGTCGAAAGGTTGGTAATTTAGGAAAAGTGTTTGCTTTTGAAATATCTTCAAAGTCAAATGAGCTCGGACAAAGAAATATGCTGTTGAATAATTGTAAAAATGTACAATTCTATCGGTATGCTGTGTTTGATAAGGTAGGTTTTCTAAAATTATCGATTTCTGAGGATGCATCAATGAATTCGGTAACAGAAAATTCAGAAATTGATAATACAGTCGAAGTTCCAACCATAACCATCGACGAGTTCTGTAAAAGGTATAATGAAAAGATTGATTTTATCAAAGCTGATATAGAAGGCTCAGAGTTGGCAATGTTAAGAGGTGCTTCCCAAACAATTAAAGAAACAGCTCCAAAATGTGCAATTTGTCTGTATCATAAACGTGATGACTTTTGGAAAATTCCTGATTATTTGAAGTTTTTGAGACCCGATTATAAGTTTTATTTTAGATGTGAAGCTGAACCGGTTTTGTTTGCAAAACTAAAATAGTATTAAGAAGTATTGTCCTTGCAATTAATCAAATTTGTAAATTTTACTCATTTAGGGAAGTCTGATCTGATCAGAATTCTAGAAAAGAGAAATTCTGATGAGATTCGCTCAAAAATGGTGAACAGAGCTCCCATTCCTTTGGAATCTCATCTTAAGTTTTGTGAGCACTTAAAGAAAGATAATAGTAAACTGTATTTTGCAATATATGTTGATTCAGTTTTGGCTGGTGTAGCAGATTTTCAAAATATTAATTATGAAAATCATACATATGAGCCAGGAATATATTTTGTAAATGATAACTCAATAATCAGATCTCACATAACAGTAGCTCTATTGCAGGTGAGGCTCCATTATAGGCTATACAATCCGGTTATACGTGTTAGAAAAGATAATCTTCAAGCTCTTATTTTTAATACTATGAAAATGGGGGCAAAGGTAGAAAGAGAAGATGATGAATTCTATTATTTATCAGGATCTAGGATTAATGTAAATAATGAGAAAGAACTTGGTGTAGTTTATTGGGATTTAGCTCAATTGGAGAAGAAATATATTCTACAATATGAATATTAGAAGCTTTTTGTGAGAAATCTCTGGCTTAAAAGAGAATCAATCCCGATTTGACATTCAATTATTTCAATTCATATAGAACCAATGATATGAAAAGTCGGTTCAGTCCTAAAAATGCATATATGGGCAATCTACCATTGGATAAATGTAACTATGTTTCAAATTGACCAGAATTAGTCAGAAAGTTAAAAATCTGACTTTGCTCTTTCAAAATGTGATCTATGGGATAAAACTGTTCTGAGAATAATTAATATTCTTTGGTTGTAACCTAATGAACTTAACAGGATTTTTAGTATGTCAGAAAACACATTGCACTCAAACTAATTGTTCAATAACCGCAACCGGGTTAGAGATTTTGTGTCAAAATTCGACACTTGACTATATAAAGGTTAGTCCTTTAGGACGAACATTTTTAAATAGTTATCCACCTTTTTCTTTGCTTTCTCTATACTGTCATCCAAGCACAGCGCATAACCTCGACTTAAAAGACTTATGCCGTTTGTTACTGCTTTTACCTCGTCTCCTGCCTTAAGATTGTTTTCTGCAATGAAGTTTGCTGTATGAATGCTCTCTGGTACTGACAGCAATTTTCCACTGCCAATGTTAAACATAGAAAAATATGCTTTAAGTTGGGGCTTTGGTAGCTGAGGAAGTTTTTTGTTAAAGATAAATTCAAGGTACATTCTTCCGAGATCTTCACCTTTGTTTTTTGCTATTGAGCATATAAAATTACCAGGAAATCTTGCGGATACGTCAATTACATATGGACCTTTTGAGGATAATATAAGATCACAGTTAACCACAGAGTTATTGATCTTTAGTGTTTTTGCACATTTGCTGATATAGTCTTCAATAGTAGCTTTTTCATCATCATTCAAAGCATTGTCTTCATATGAAACTTCCTGCCTGTAGGGGATTTCTGTCATCTTCTTTTTTAGAAAACAGTAAATCTCTGCTTTACTATCTCTAAAGAAAAAATTGCAGCTGTACTCATTGCCTTCAATATATTCTTCTATAAGAATATCCTTGTCTTCAATTGTTGCAGAAAAATCTTTTCTGCAAAATTCGCATGCTTCTAACAGTTCGTTAAAGTTTTTTGCTGTTTTTACTCCTCTGCTACCACATCCGAATCTTGGTTTTACGATGCACGGAAATACAACTTTATCAAGTTCTGTTGCATTCCATTGTGAGGCACAATTTAAGTTGTTCTCTTTTAGTAAGTTGTAAACTTTAAGTTTATCTGTAAAGTTAAGACAGGCTTCATATGAAACACCAGGGAGGTTAAGTTGTGAATTGATATAGCCGACAGTTGAGAACACCTTTCCTAAAGGAACAGGAATTAAAGCATCAACTTTTTCTTTCTCTGCTATATTAAGGATCAAGTCCTTATCAGCAAGATCACACTCGTAGATGATGATTGATTTTGCATAGTGAGCTTCTGATAATATATTATCCAGTTTATGGATACTGGTTTTATCTCTTTCGCAGAATATTATCCTGTGACCGTCATCTAACAGCTCTTGTATAAAAGGGAACTGCTCTGGGCTAATACCTAACATCATTAGAGTTTTTTGATTGTCAAAAGCTTTCATCTTTTTCCTTTGCTTTATATGTATATGAAAGGTTATTGTGTTTTACCTTAGCATGGATTTTTCCGATTTTCCTTACATTCAAAACGAACCATGAATTATGAACTGCTGGTTGTTTGCGGTAAATTCAAAAATATCAGATGAAATTACATCAAATCCAGCTTTCTCAAAAATGTCGCTTAATTCGTTTTGTGAACAAGAAAAATAGCCAACTTTAGCATCAGAGTTCCTAAATTTTACTACGTAAAAGTTTTTATCTACTGCATACAACGTGAAAAAGGATCTGCCATTTCACAAAAATGGCATTATGCATTTACTTGAGGGATCATGTAGATTTCACCAAAAGGATCAGATCTGCGATGCAGTCTAAGCTGCATCGCCTCCTCGTCTTTGTTTTATTTCATCTTTGTTGGACTTGTATAGGCTCTCATGTTCAGATCACCTAACACAATATCAACGCAATTGTGCACTATTCTGTCGATTACCGATTCAGCCTGGACATTTCCTCCAAGTCTGTTGTGCCATTCAGATTGTTCGTAAAGAGTACACATGACGGTACTTAATCCTTTTCGCCTTTCAAAGATTTCAAGCAGACAATTGCTGAAAGACTCTGTAGTTGGTTGCAACAGCCATTCATCAATTATCAGTAAAGTCGGTCTTGCGTATTTTTTGTACAGTACTGTTTTTGACAAGTGCATAGCTTTTCTTTCTTCCAATTCCTGAATCAAATCAGGCAGGCGAACATACAGAGTCTTATAGCATTTTTCGATAGCTGCGTTTGCTATAGCGCATGCCAAATAAGTCTTTCCTGAGCCTGACTGAATATTTGACTTTTATTATGCAGTGAGTGAACGGTCAGATTTCAACAGTGGCAATTTTTTCTTTTTAAGTTCAAATTTGCCGTAATACGATTAATCAGAGTTTTAATTACTTGAACAATACATTAGTCTTCCATTAATATTTTTCTCTCTTCTTAAGAATTTACATTAAAATCAATAAAATAAAAATATTTAATGTTCTTTATTTATAATATGGCACAAATCTTGAAGTAGATACAGCATACAAAGTGAAAGTGGCAAAGCTTGCCACCTAATGATTTCAATGGGGGAACATTCGATGAGTTTTGATTACAGTACAATAGGTAAAACTTCCTCCCGTATTGCATCTGATGCAGCAGAGGCTACATCCAAGAAAAATAACTCTCTAGATCAGGCGGATTTCTTAAAGTTATTAACCACTCAGTTACAGAACCAAGATCCTAGCTCTCCAGTTGATAACAACCAGATGGTTACTACCATGTCTCAGTTATCAGTTGTTGAGAACTTATCAACAATTTCTAATAACGTTGATAATGTAGTTAATGCAATTTCATCAAGCTCTGCTTTATCAGCTTCAAGCTTGGTAGGTCGAAGTGTATTAGTTGATACTAAAACTGCTTTCTTTGACGGCTCTAATCCTATTACCGCTCAGATTGATGCTGGTGATGGTGCTTCAAACGTTAAGATCAGCATTACTGATAGCAACGGCAATGTTGTTTCAACCTTCGAGGCAGGAGCTGCCTTAGATGGCAAAATTGACTTTAGCTGGGATGGTATACAGGATCAGAAAACTGGTGCAAAGTATGATTCAGGTAAATATACAATTAACGTTACTGCTTCACAGGACGGTCAGAACGTAAACTTACCTGTAAAGACATATGCAACTGTAGGTTCAGTTGTATTAGGCAAGACTACTTCAGACACCAAGTTAAACTTATTAGGTTACGGCGAGGTATCTTTAGACAAGGTAGAGCAGATTGCTCTATAAGAGTTAACCTCATTTTAAAGTTAAAAGAGATCTTAAAACGTGTACTTTTTAGGATCTCTTTGTGTTTTATCTCAATTGCCAAAACACAATAGCAATTCAAACAACTAGCGTAAACAAGCTTCAAGATTGCGCAATTTGCAAACGACTCAAAAAAAGAATCCTCATAAAATTCGTTCAAGTAGTTTTGTATCAGTAGCACAGTCATTTTCCTGACAATTTAAGCTCCCTATTAATCTTGTATTAATCACCTCAAATCTCAAAGCGCTATAGAATGCTTATTTATAGAATATGGCACGGCTATTGCATTTAAAAAATCAGTAAGAGGAAAAGTCATTTTCCGGAGGTTTTAAATGGATAATTTATTGTGGATTGCAATGTCAGGTGCTAAGGAGAATTTCCATAGCTTAGCTGTACGCAGCAATAACCTGGCTAATGCAAGCACCACCGGTTTTAAGGCAGACTTTGAAAATTCACGTGCTATGTCTGTTTTTGCCGATGCTTATCCAACCAGAGCTTTTGCTATGACAGAAAGACCTGGCTACAACATGGATGGTGGTGCTATTGAGACAACTGATAGACCATTAGATGTTGCTTTAAATGGCGATGGTTTTATTGCAGTCAATGACAAAGAAGGTAATGAAGCTTACACCAGATTCGGTAGTTTTGAAATAGACGTTAACGGCAATTTGAGAACTACCAATGGTCTTCAGGTTTTATCTGATTCAGGTGATCCTATGGTATTACCTGCAATGTTATCTGATATTCAAATCAGCAACGACGGTACTATCTCAGGTAGACCTCAGGGCGCTGATTCAAATGTAATTGGAGAGTTTGGTCGTATCAAACTTGTAAAACCTGATGATTATAAAAATATTGAAAAAGGTTATGACGGTTTATTCCGTAACATTGACGGCACTGCAATGACTGAAGATCAGAGTGTACAGGTTAGAAGCGGTATGCTTGAATCATCAAATGTTAACCCAGTCGAAGAATTGACAAGCCTTATCAGGATCCAGAGACAGTATGAGACTCAGGTAAAAATGATGGAGTCAGCAAGTCAGATGGATGAACGTCAAAACACTTTATTGAGCTACGATTAGCAAGGAGTAGAACATGATCCCAGCACTATGGATTAGTAAAACAGGTCTTGATGCGCAGCAGACCAATATCTCTGTAACATCAAATAACCTTGCCAACGCCTCAACAGTTGGTTTTAAGCGTGGTAGAGCTGTATTTGAAGATCTTTTATATCAAAAGATCAATCAGCCTGGTGGTAGATCATCAGCTGATAGCTATTTACCTGAAGGTTTAATGATAGGTTCAGGTGCCAAGGTAGTTGCAACTCAAAGACAGTTCTCTCAAGGTGATGTTGAAACTACTGACAACTCATTTGATTTAATGATTCAAGGTCGTGGTTTCTTCGAAATTGAGTTACCAGATGGTACCACTGCTTACACCAGAAATGGTCAGTTTACCAAGAATGAAGAAGGTACTATCGTAACCTCAGGTGAAGGCTATCCATTATTACCTCAGATCCAAGTTCCTGATAACGCCACTTCTTTGACAGTAGGTCGTGACGGTCAGGTATCTGTTGTATTAGCCAATGATACAGCTTCACAGGATTTAGGTCAGATCACAGTAACAGATTTCATTAACCCTACAGGTCTTGAGTCCATCGGTGACAACCTTTACTTAGAGACCACTGCTTCAGGTGCTCCTCAGCAGGGTATAGGCGGTGAAGATGGTATGGGTGTTATCAGACAGAATATGCTGGAGACATCTAATGTAAAAGTCACTGAAGAGTTAGTAAATCTAATTCAGGCTCAGCGTGTTTACGAAATGAACTCAAAGGTTCTAACTACTGTAGATTCTATGATGGGCTCTTTAATCCAGTCAGTATAGTTTAGGTTATGAGTGGTAGGTAAAGTAAGAAGTAGGTTATTAAAATAGGGGTGGGGTAAAATGAAGAAGGTTATTTTAGCAATTGCTTTATCACAGTTAGTGCTATTACAAGGTTGTGCTTTAGATACATTCTCAGCAAAACCAGATGATCCAAAGTATGCTCCTGCGCTGCCTGAAGAGGATTACACCAACGCAGTACCTACAGGTGGTATCTATAATCCTTATACCATGAACAATGGTATGTATTCAGATACATCAGCTCATAAAGTTGGTGATATCATCTCTGTAACCCTAGAAGAAGCAACTTCTGCAAGTAAGAATGCTACTACTGATCTTGAAAAAGAAGGAAACAATAACTATGGTGGCATTACTCTTGCAAGTAAGACTTTACATTACAAGAATTTGACACCAACACTGTCTTCTAGCAACTCCAATGATTTTTCAGGAAGTGCTAAGGCAAAACAGTCAAACCAGTTGTCAGGACAGATTTCTGTTAGTGTAGTCAAGGTATATTCTAACGGTAATCTGCAGGTACAAGGCGAGAAGTGGTTGATGTTAAACAATGGCAATGAATATGTCCGTGTAACCGGTTTAATTAGACCTTCTGATATCAGCTCAGACAACACTGTATCATCACAGAGAATTGCCAATGCTAGAATTCAGTACGGTGGAACCGGCGATTTTGCGGATACTCAGGAACGCGGTTATCTGTCTAGACTGTTTAACAGCGCATTTAATATATTCTTCTAGTTTTGTAAGGTGGGGACTATGAGGATTGCAACAAAGTTTTTTAAATCATTGTGCTTAGGAGTAGCTGTATTAAGCTCTTTAAGCATCAATGATGCAGAAGCTGCAAGATTAAAAGATATTGCTTCAATTCAAGGTATTCGTGAAAACCAACTTTTAGGTTATGGTCTAGTAGTTGGTTTAGCAGGTACCGGTGAAAAGAACTCAAAGTTTACAGAGCAGAGCTTCCGCTCAATGCTAAATAACTTTGGTATCAAGATTGATGAGAGTACCTCTTTAAAGATCAAAGACGTAGCTCCTGTAGCAATTCATGCTACCATGCCTCCATTTTCAAAGACAGGTCAAACTATTGACGTAACTGTATCAGCAATAGGTGAAGCAACCTCATTACGTGGTGGTACCTTATTACAGACCATGTTACGTGGTGTAGATGGCAACGTTTATGCTATCGCTCAAGGCTCACTGGTAGTAGGCGGTTTAGGTGTAGAAGGTGCTGATGGCTCAAAGGTTACTGTAAATACTCCTACAGTAGGCAGAATTGCCAATGGTGCAATTGTAGAGCGCGAAGTACCAGATAACTTCAGTCAGACTGATTCATTTGTCTTTAACTTAAATCGAGCTGACTTCACCACTGCTAAAAATGTAGTTGATGCAATTAACGATCTTTATGGTGATGGTTCAGCTGTAGCTCAGGATTCTGCTTCAATTAGAGTAAGTGCACCACGTGATCCTTCTCAGAGAGTGTCTTACCTATCAACTCTTGAGAACATTGAAATCGATCAAGGTGAGGATGCAGCTAGAATCGTAGTAAATTCACGTACTGGTACCATTGTTATAGGTAACAATGTAAAACTAAAACCAGTTGCCGTAACTCATGGTGGTCTTACTGTTACTGTATCTGAAGATCCAAGAGTATCTCAACCTAACAGTTTCTCTCAAGGACAGACAGCAATTGTTCCTGATTCTCAAATCAATGTAAGAGAGAAAAAGGGTAAGATGTTCAAGTTTGATACAGGTGCGACCCTAGATGACTTAGTAAGAGCAGTAAACCAAGTTGGTTTAGCTCCAGGTGATCTAATGTCAGTACTAGAAGCTTTAGATAAAGCAGGAGCTATTGATGGTAAGTTAGAAATTATCTAAAAGTTTTTAAAGGTTCTGCCACCCCACCTACCTCTTCAAGGCAGAACCTTTAAATTTCTGTTCATCCAAGATTAGATTTCCTTCTTTAGTCGTGAGTACAAATTAATTTTGAGTCGTTGTACTTAATATCATCCATGATTACATCAAATGATTTAGCTAAATCAATAACTTTAATGTCTATACCTTCAACTCGTATTGATCGGTAAAATTTTCGAATAAAACATCATTATTCAGTTAATCAACAAGTTAAAACGCTTTGTCCTGGTAATACGACTTAAGGTAATACTGGCACCATTCATCTCCCATAGCTATCAGGACCAGTTTTACTTCAGTCGGAAGTCCAAGTACAGATACTTTTCCTTTACTTCGGTTGCACTGAAGGACGATTCCACTGTTGCCTATATACTGATACAGTCTCATAAGGCTTGGCTTTTCAAGCTGAACCTTATGCTCCGGAGATGGTATAGTGAGCTTCTGCTCCTGCATCTTCTTTCGCATCAGGTATTCTGTTGCGGTATATATCAAAAGAGCAGTGGTCATAATCCACATCAGTGCATTTATTCTCGAAGGCAGCTCCAGATAGATTGCGTTGATAAGCAGTTTCTTATCCTTGAGGCATCTCCAGTTACGCTCTACTACAGACTGCTTCTTATATACACCTATGAGCTCTGCCATAGTCTATTTTCTTTCAACATCATTGGTGCAGATGACGTAATAGGTATCCTCTTTTATCTTCTGCTCTATGGCGGTATCATCAAGCTCAACTTCAGCTCTAACCTTAACCGCAACCGTTACCTTTTGCTCATCCTTACCATGTCTGCCTTTATGAGTGTATTTCTGTACTTCCTCATAGCCAATACCAGCATCAGTAAGCTTTACAAGCTTAAGCTTAGCTGTGATTTTCTTTAATTCCTGTTCTGCATCAGCCTTACATTTGCATGGCAGCGTCCAGAGTTTCTTCAGCTGAGAATTTACCTTATCAAGCTCCTTTTCTGCTCTTTTGGTAATGGTTCTCTTCTTGGTGGAGTAAAGTAATTCATTCTGTACCAGCAGTTTCTTTACGGTTTCATCTCCAAGTTTACCTTCACCACACCACATGGCTTTAGTTCCTTCAGGATTGTTCTCATCTACAGAAACAAGCTCTTCAGGATGTGCCTTTAACATCTTTCTGCAGGCTGTAGCCTCGTCATTCTTGTCAGGAATACGAGTTACCATTTTAATGCCATGTTCTTTAGCAGCTTTGGCAATAGGAGAGGTGCATAAGGCACTGTCTCCTGTAAGATAACGTAAATCCTTAAACTGAGCCTTGATACTGTCCCAATAGTCAGTAATGACATTTCTGAAACTGGTCTTATCGGATACATGTCCTCTGACACTGGTTTCAAATATAGGCAGTTTACTCAGTTCATCACAAAGCATCAGCTCATTTATTTGTCCCTGCTCTGGATGATTGTCTCTACTGTACCCCTGGTCGAGAACAATATTGCATCCATCTTCAATTCTTGGCTCTCCAGAATAATGGAAGCTAGTACTGTCCAAATGGACACTCTCTACCTTGAGCCCCAGTTTCTCTGCTACCTTTGCAGAGCATCTTAAAAACAGCTTCTCTGGTCCAAATTCAGCGATGGCATCCAGAGTTCTTGAAAGAACATTTCTATCCAGCTGCTCAAATGTAACATCTTTACGATTTATCAGAGCCTGTAATGGTCGGTTTCGGTAAAACTCCTGCGTTCCATACAGTGACTGATATGGTACATTCAGGACCTGACAGCATAAAAGCTTTACTATTTCAGAGCTCTTAAACTTAACATGGGAACCTATCTTTTCTATGCACAACTCAATAGGCTCATCAAGGTTGAAATAATCAAATCCTGCTGTTGTTAATCCCAGACTCCCAAGCTCAGCTGTTACCTGTTCCTTGTCATCATCAAAATCGTCAAGCGATGCCATATTCCTGTGCCTTATATTCTTTTGTATCCAAGCTTTATGAGGCATCTGATGAAAAATTAAAAGCCTTTATATGATCTGGTGATCCTTAAGTCACGCTGATGAAATTACTACCGATCGTTTTGATCCTTTAATCGCAAAATAAGCAAAAAGTCGTTGAAAATTAAATATGTAATTTTATGATGACCATAAATTAGTAGAAAGTGATCTGAAATCAAACAGTTACGACTAAAGTTTTATTCAAAATTTTTACTGACCAATGTCTGTTTTAGGTTATCAATACTAGATATAAGTAACTTTTTATCTAGGTTCAAATTTATTCTTTTAATATAAATTTCAAGAGAAGATCTACTCTTAGAATTTTACTTTTGATAGTGATTTAGTATATAGATAAGCTCAAACTCAACATAATCAGATATCTTTATAAGATCATCTAGCTGTTGAGCATTCAAGAGTTCTTTGACAATAGAGTTGATAACAACAGGGTAGTCACTGTTCATAAGAGGTGACAGAGAGATGACATCCTCTAGTAGTGATGCCATCTTCTCATAGGTTGCAGCAGGACAGCCATCTTTAGCAGTATCTGCTACAAGATGGCATTCCTGAACAACTTTTTGTACATTTAGATTATGCACATTCTGAATGTTTTTTTTGTCGCTCATGCAGTTTTAGCTTATTTAGCTAACTTTGAGAGAATTGTTTCTACAGCAGAATCTAGCTTTAAGTTTTCCTTATCACTGGTTCTTCTGTACTTGTACTCTACATTGCCGTCTTTTAAGCTCTTCTCACCTACGGTGATGATGTGAGGTATACCGATTAACTCAGCATCAGCAAACATTACACCAGGACGTTCATCACGATCATCATACAGAACTTCTACGCCACGAGCGGTAAGTTCGTTGTAGATTTTTTCAGCTGCGTCTTTAACTTCCTGTGACTTAGATGGCTTAATTGCAATAATTGAAACTTTAAAAGGAGCAATTTCTTCAGGCCAGATAATACCTCTGTCATCATGGTGCTGTTCAATTACAGCAGCAATAGCACGAGTAACACCGATACCATAGCAGCCCATAATCATAGGAATGTCTTTACCGTTCTCATCTTTAACAGTAGCTTTCATTGCTTCTGAGTACTTAGTGCCAAGCATGAATACCTGACCTACCTCAATACCTTTACGCAGGTGTAAGGTACCCTTGCCATCAGGGCTAGGATCACCATCTTCAACATTACGTAAATCAAATACTTCGTATTTAGGTACATCTCTGTCCCAGTTTACGTTGATTAAGTGGTAGCCAGTCTTGTTAGCGCCACAAGCAAAGTTAGACATCTTATCTGCAGTTCTGTCTACTAGGATTCTGCCCTTAAAGCCTACAGGACCCAATGAACCAGTGTGAGAACCTGTAAACTCATTGATTTCTTCTTCTGAAGCCATCTCTAAAGGATCGTTAATACCATCAATCTTGATGGCTTTAACTTCATTTAGTTCCTGATTGCCACAAAGACAGAGCATAACCAACTCATACTTACCGTCTTCTTTCTTATTGCCATGAACGATAAGGCTCTTTAATACTTTCTTTGAATCTAAGCCCAAAGCTTTAGCTGCATCATCAACTGAATGACAGCCAGGTGTTGCAACCTCAGAATAAGCAGCTCCTGGTGCTTCTCTATCATAAGTAGGAGCTAGAGCTTCAGCCATTTCAATATTAGCAGCATATGATGAACCATCAGACCAAGCAATAGTATCTTCACCAGCATCAGCTAATGCCTGGAACTCATGTGAGTGGTTTCCACCAATAGAACCTGTATCAGCTTCTACTGGGCGGAACTCAAGACCCATACGGGTGAATACTCTTGAATATGCATCATACATATCCTGATAAGTCTTCTCTAAAGAGGCCTTTTCAATATGGAATGAATAAGCATCTTTCATTAAGAACTCACGACCACGCATTACACCGAAACGAGGACGGATTTCATCACGGAATTTGTTCTGGATCTGGTATAAGCATAATGGTAACTGTCTTGCTGATTTAATTTCACGACGAGCAATATCAGTTACAACTTCCTCATGGGTAGGACCTAAGGCAAACTCGTTTTGCTTTCTATCCTTAAAACGGCATAACTCAGGACCGTACTTTACATAGCGACCTGACTCTTTCCACAGTTCAGCAGGCTGGACCATTGGCATGGCAATCTCTAAAGCACCAGTCTTGTCCATTTCTTCACGGACAATCTTGTTAACTTTAGATAACACTCTCATTCCGGTTGGTAACCAGGTGTAAACACCTGAAGCGATCTGACGGATCATGCCAGCTCTTAACATTAAACGATGGCTCTCTACAGCAGCCTCTTTAGGATCTTCTTTTAAGGTAGATAGTAAATATTGACTTGTACGCATTGTAAGTCCTGATAAAAAAATTTAGCCTGCTAATCTTAAAGACAGGGGGTGAAAAATAATTGCGCTAATTCTAGCACAAAAGCGCTTTGTTAAGGAAAACTAATGAAGCTTTAAAGCCTGTAATACAGTAACTTTTATGTGGAGTTTATTGATTTTAGTCACTAAAGGATGATGACTGTATAATTCAGTCATCATCCTTTAAAAGAAGAGCTAGAAAAAGCGCTTGTTCTATGCTGTTTACGAGCAATTTTATCGCAAAGTAAAACTAGCCAAAGACGCATAAAATTAGCTTTTATGCTAAAATTAGGCTGTTTTAGTCAATTATAGGGGACAGACATGGTATTTGTAGCAAGTTTCATCGTATTTTTACTGTTTGTTCTAGCTTTATCAATGAGTATGCTTATTAAAAGACGTCCAATGATGACAGAAGAAGAGGCTACAGCCTCAATCATGGATGGTGGTGCATGTACTACCTGTCAGCAGTTGTGCTCTATGGCTGGTAAAAAGGTAGAAAAGCGCAAAGATGATTGCGCTATTAAGAATATGGAAATTCCTCACCAGAGCGTATAAAGAACAATAAAATTTCTAAGCTTGCCTGTCATTAGGCAGGCTTTTTTTCGTTTTTAGGTTTCAAAAATGTTAAAAAAATCAGTTTTAGCTAATGTTGTTTCACGCGCTTTTCTCTTTGCTGTAGTTTCAATCTCATTAGTTGCGGTTACAACTCTTACAGCTTGTGACAAAGACAATCAACGCACTGTTGCTGCACAGGTACAGACATCAACAATCATTCAGGGCAAAACCATGGGTACTTTCTATGCTATAAATGTTGTTGGTGGTTATAAAGGAGGAGAAGCAGGTTTAAAAGCTTTAGCTGAAGGTGCGTTTAAGCAGATCTGCGATGAGATTTCAACTTTTGATAAGAACGCTGAGTTATATAAATTCAATGATTTTAAATCTACAGAACCTTTTGAGATTTCAAATGAGCTAGGCAGGATCATTCAAGATACTGTTTATCAGGGCAGACGTATTGAAGGAGCTACTGATATTACTGTAGGTCCATTGGTAAATCTGTGGGGCTTTGGTAAAGATAAAAAGAAAGATGAAGCTCCATCTCAAGATGAGATTAATCAGGCTTTAGAGCTGGTTGGTCTTGATAAGTTTGAGGTTAGAACAGAAAACAATAAGAGCTATTTAGTAAAGCACAATAAAGACATCAAACTTGATCTTGCAACTGTAGGTGAAGGCTTAGGAGCTGATGCAGTGGCTGCAAAACTGGTAAAGGAAGGCTATAAGAACTTTATGGTAAATGTAGCTGGTGCTTCACGCTCATATGGTGTTAACGCTAAAGGCAAAAAGTGGCGTTTGGGAATTGAAGATCCTACCTCACCTGAAAGACGAGTATTCGTACCAATCTGTGCTTTAGACAAAGCTGTAACTACAGCAGGTTCTTACAGAAACTACTTTAAAGATGAGACTACAGGCAAAATCTTTTCACACGCAATCGATCCTAAAACTGGTTACCCTGTAACTCACAAGACTTTATCAGTAACTGTGATTTCAGACTCAGCTTTTGAGTCAGATGCCTTAGATACCGGTCTTTTAGTACTGGGTGCTCAAAAGGCTCTAGACTGGGGTAAAGAGCATGGCTATGCTATTGCAACTATCGAGTATGACAAAGGCAAACCTCTATTTAGATATACAGATAACTTCAAGCAGTATTTAGACTGTGCAAAACAGCAGTAAGTTAAAACATCAGATTTAGTCATTCAATAAGATTGAAATCTAAAGCTTGAGAGAATACTAGAAAGAAGATTAGGACAAATTCATGCATATTCATATTTTAGGTATCTGCGGTACCTTTATGGGCGGTATTGCCATGATTGCAAAACAAGCTGGTTTTACCGTTACAGGATCAGATAAGAACGTTTATCCACCAATGTCAGATGAGTTATCAAACGCTGGTATTAAGTTACATACAGGCTTTGATGCTGAGCAGTTAGATGAAAAGCCTGATTTAATTGTAGTAGGTAACGTAATGCGTCGAGGCATGGATGTTGTAGAGCGCATGCTAAATGACAGATGCCGTTATGTTTCAGGACCGCAGTGGTTAGAAGAGCATTACCTTTTAAATAAGACTGTTCTGGCTGTAGCTGGTACTCACGGTAAGACTACCACCTCATCAATGCTGACCTGGATCTTAGAAGATAATGGTAAAAATCCAGGCTTTTTAATTGGTGGTATTCCTGAGAACTTTGGAATTTCAGCACGCAGTACTGACAGTGAGTACTTTGTAATTGAAGCTGATGAGTATGACTGTGCTTTCTTTGATAAGCGCTCAAAGTTTGTTCATTATCATCCTACAGTTCTAATCATGAACAACTTAGAGTATGACCATGCTGATATCTTTGATTCAGTAAAAGATATTCAAAAGCAGTTCCATCATTTAGTAAGAACCGTACCTGGTAAAGGTCTTGTTGTTATGCCAAATAACGACAAGAATCTTGATGGGGTAATAGAAATGGGCTGCTGGACTCCTGTGGTACGAATCGGTGATGAGAACGACCTGAATGCAGTCTTAAAATCAAAAGATGGTTCATCTTTTGATATTTATGATGGTAAGGAATTTATCTGTACTGTAAATTACAACTGTACTGGTACCTACAACGTACACAACGCTCTAATGGCAATTAGAGCTGCCATGTATACAGGTATCTCTATTAAAGATGCAGCTAAATCCTTAGAGACATTTAAACTTCCAAAGAGACGAATGGAGTTAAAAGGTATTGCCGATGATGTCAGTGTTTATGACGATTTTGCCCACCACCCAACAGCAATTAAGTTAACCACAGAGGGCTTAAGAGCAAAGATAGGTCAGGATAAACGTTTAGTAGCTGTATTTGAACCTCGCTCAAATTCCATGAAGATGGGCGCTAACCATGAATTTCTAGCTCAGTCTTTTGAAAGTGCTGATGAAATTTTTGTCTATGCTAACACTTCTGTTAAATGGGATGTGAAGTCGCTTGAAAAACAGTGCAAAAAGCCTCTACATGTTATTGACGATTTTGATAAATTACTCACCGAAATAGTAAACGCAAGCCCTAAAGGAACAACAATCCTTGTAATGAGCAATGGTGGCTTTAACGGCATACATCAAAAGCTGTTAGACAAACTGCATGACAGAAAACATGATAAAAAATAGTCTGCAAGCAGTAAGGCTACGAATAAAAATAATCAATATTTTTGAGAGAGAATATGGCTGATAACTGGAATCTTCGTGGTAAAACTCAGATGCTAGATGATCTTAATACTCCATCACTTCAGTGCAGAGTTTATGATCGTATTGCAGTTCAAGATAGTAAGGGTAAAACTCATTTTTACTGTCTGGAGCTTTCAGCGGGTAATACCTTTGATTTTGGTTTCTGCAGAAAAGAGAATGTCCCATCATTACTGCGTGATGTAATGACCATGGGCAGTATCAGAGTTTTAAGTGGTATCTGCGATGATCTGATGGTGCCTACTGTTCCTACAGTGCTGTGGATAAAACAGGCTCGTAAGTATGATCCTAAACATGTCATTATGTGGCTTGAAAACTCCATTGAACTTACAGAAGAATATAAAGATACCATTTTACGTTTACGTAAAATGGGTATGCGCTTTGCCGTTAGAGTTGATGCCATGGGTGAGATTGCATCAAATGACGAAATCCTTGCATGTATCGATTATCTAATGGTGGATTTTGAAAGAAGCGCAGAGTTTATGACTGTAATTCAGTCATTACGCAACAAGAATCCTCTTTTAAAAACAATTGCTTTTAAACACCATATTTCTATTTTCTCCTTTAATAAAGAAGAAACCAGAAACTTTGACTACGTTCTAGGAACAGTTAATAACTTCTTATTAACCTATGAAAACGAGCGTCCTAAGTGGCAGCATGAAATGTTGCGTACTTTCGCTCAGCTCTACTCTTCAATTTATGATGTCAAAGAGATTGGCGTGATTGTAGCTAACTATCCTTTAATGGCTTTAGCCATGAAAGGTATGGTAGCTTCAAAACATTTAACCAATTTAACTATTCGCAAAAACAGCTCGACCTTAGGTGAAAGTCAGACTCTAACTCAGTTTGATTTAAGAAATTTCCTTGCTATCTCTGTAGGTTACAATCTCTTTACACTTACAGAAAAGCAGACCTATGAGCAAAAGAAGATCCCATTCTCATCAGAGTTTATAAACTATGAGCCATTTATACAGGCATTGAACTTTGCCAAAATTGTAGATTTGATGGCTCAGGATATCTGTGATGATATTACCGCTCCTCAGGCCTTTATCGCAGGCTTCTTACGCTTTGCGCATGTCTTTTTACATGATACAGAGGAAGCTACCTTTGCAGAGTTCCCTTTAGATGCAGTAGCTTCTTGCTATACCAATGGCGGTGGTCAGTTAGGCAGTATTATCAGAATTTTAATGCTACTGTTTGAACACAGAATTAACGATGCTATGGATGTAGCTAATAACGCAGGTTTAGTTTTAGTAAAAGATCGTTTATATGGTTACATCTCTCATGCTATGGCATGGACTGATGCTGTGTGCTGTGCTTTAAATATCATTAAAGGTCAGCAAGAAGAGTAACAACACTCTTTCAAAGATCTTCTTTTTGAAGATCCTTTTTAACTTTGCTTTTTTAAATCTGTCTTATAAAAATAAAAGCTCAAGACGAAAGTCGATGAGCTTTTATTTTTGTGAGAGAGTCTGTACTGATTAAATCAGTACAGAGTAAGCAAGGCTTGAGAGAACTACTTAGTGAGTAGTCTTTTTAATGATGAGATTACCTATAAACTGGAAGATACTTATCATAATTAAAATTACAATTACGGTAAGCCAAATCATATCTCTGTATCCCATCTGATAACCGTAGCGTACTGCAAAGTCACCAATACCACCAGCACCGATGGCACCTGCAATAGCGGTAATACCGATAAAGCTTACAAAGGTGATCATGGTTACTCTGGTAATTCCAGGGATACTTTCTTTTAAATATACTGAAAAGATGATCTCTAGTTTTGAAAAGCCCATAGCGTCAGCAGCTTCAATAAGACCTTTATCCACATCAGAGAGTACTGATTCAATTTGTCTAGCAAAGAATGGTACTGTACCGAACACTAAAGCTACAAATGATCCCTGAAGACCAGAACCTGTGCCTACAATGAATCTTGAGAGGGGAATTAGAAGCACCATCAGGATAATAAAAGGAATTGAACGTAAGATATCAATGACTTTATTTGCTATAGTAAAGACAATCTTATTATCTAAAATACCGTTCTTTTTAGTGGTAACTAAAATAATGCCTAAAATTACACCTAAGAACCAGGCAATCGTACCTGAAACTCCAATCATGACGAAAGTGTCATGCAGGCAGTGCAAGAACTCACCTGAGAGTCGTTTAAAATTAGGCATTAAAGTCATAACTAAATTCTCAATCATTTTAATACCTCCAGTTGCACACCTGAGTTTTTAATATACTCTACAGCTTCTTCAATTTTGTCCTTATCACCTGTAAGGTTTACAGCTAATTTTCCTAAAGGCTTACCTTTTATGTAATCAATATTGCCGTAGAGAATGTTAGATTCAACGGTAAATTTCTTGTAGATCTCACTCATTAAAGCCTTACCTGCAACATCACCAGTATAGGTTAAAAGGTAAATATGAGTGCCATCTGAAACATCTGCTAAAGAGCCTTTCTCATCTAGAATGTCAAAGAATGAGCCAAAGTTATTGGCTGTGTCCATAAAGGACTTGGTAAGCTTAGTCTTTGGATTTGAGAACAGATCATAAACATAGCCTTGTTCGATAACTTCACCTTGCTCCATGACAGCTGCTCTATCACAGATATCTTTTACCACAGACATCTGATGAGTAATGATGACAATGGTAAGTTTAAGCTCCTGATTGAGTTTCTTTAATAATGCTAAGATCTGTGAAGTAGTTTTAGGATCCAATGCTGAGGTTGCCTCATCACAGAGTAAAACTTTAGGATCTCCTGCTAAGGCTCTTGCAATTGCTACACGCTGCTTCTGACCTCCTGATAATTGAGATGGGTAGTTGTTACCCTTGTCAGAGAGTTCTACTAAAGAGAGTAGCTCTTCAATTCTCTGTTTTCTCTTATCCTTTGGGTAACCATTATGTTTTAAAGGTAACTCAATATTCTCATAAACTGTTCTTGAAGGCATGAGGTTGAAACTCTGAAAGATCATGCCAATTTTTTGTCTTGCTTCTCTTAACTTTTTATAAGGCAGAGCTGTAAGCTCTGTGTCTTCTAAAAAGACCTTACCAGAGGTTGGTCTTTCTAGTAAGTTAATACAACGCACTAAGGTAGATTTACCTGCTCCTGAGAAACCTATAATTCCAAAGATCTGTCCTTTATCAATTTCAATGGTTACATCTTTTACAGCATGTACAGTCTTTCCATCAACGACAAAATCTTTACTGATATTTTCAAGTCTTATCATGTTGTTCCTAAGTTATGCCTATAAATAAGGCTCTAAACCAAGTTTACTTATCTAATCAATTGAATTTAGATAAGTAAATTTATGGTGATTAATGTTTTGAATTTTCTTTTTTACAATTCTACCATTTTATCAATGCTTATGACATATAGTTAATTTTTATAACTGGTTATAACTTAATGAAATATAAAGAAAAAATATTAAATATTAGTTGACAGCGTGTATAAAAATAGTAATTTATGTAAGTAGACAGATGTATGAAATGACATACAAAATAAATGAACAAAAAAACGTACAGAATTTTATAAACAAGAGGTAATTTTATGAAGATCTTTTCAAAGTTTTTAAAGACATCAGCATTAGTTTTAGCAACAGCTGCTACTGTAGCTCACGCAGGCTGGTTTGAGTCAAATGATGTACCTGAAGGTTTTAAAGAGGTTAAAGTAGGTGTTGTAGGTGATTACAATGCTCACTGGGATACAGTAAATGAGCTTTTAAAGCAGGATAAAATTCACGTAACCTTAGTTAAGTACTCAGACTATGCAACTCCTAACCGTGCTTTAAATGATGGTGAGATTGATTTAAACGCATTCGAGCATGAAGCATATCTAAACAATGATATTGATAAAAATGGCTACAAGATTGTGCCATTGTGCAAGACCTTTATCGCTCCTATCCGTCTTTATAACAACAAAGACAAGATTAAATCAGTAAAAGATATCAAAGATGGTGACATTATTGGTATTCCTTCAGATTTAACTAACGGTGGTCGTGCTCTAAAACTTTTAGAGTCAGCTGGTTTAATAGAGGTTGATCCTGCTAAAGGTTATGTTCCAACCAAAGCCGATATTACCAAGTACAACGTAAAGATTGAAATCCGTGAAGCTGAATCAGGTGTGCTCTTTAACATCTTACCTGATATTGCAGCTGCTGCCATCAATGGCGGTAACGCATTCTCAGCAGGTCTAAAGCCATCTGATGCTATCTTTAATGAGAATGTTCAGGATAAAGACAATCCATACATCAACGTTATCGTAGCTCGTCAACAGGATAAGGATAATCCTGTATATCAGACTATCGTTAAGAGATTCTTAACCCCTGAGGTTAAAAAGGCAATTCTAGATGCTTACGATGGTGGTTATATCCCTGTTTTCTAGTCTTAAACTCAAGTGTCACTTGATGATGTAAAACAGTAAGTAAAAAAAGGCAACGTTAGTTGCCTTTTTTGGAGGAACTTATGAAGATTGAATCAGTTACTTTAAGACGTATCAAGATACCTTTAAATGAGCCTTTTACTCCAAGCTTTGGCTCCATTACAGATAAAGATCTGTTAATTGTAGAGGTTCATACCAATTCTGCTACAGGTTATGGAGATGATCCTGCTTTATCTCTGCCAATCTACAACGAAGAGACTGTAGCTTCAGGTGAATTAGTTTTAAAAGAGTTTTTATTACCTCTTTTAAAACGGAACTTAAAGACAGTAGATGATCCTTTTGATGTAGCTAAGGTCTTTAAAAGCGTTCGTAGAAATTACTTTGCCCGCTCTGCCATAGAAACTGCTATCTTTGATGCTTATGCAAAGTCTGTTCATAAGCCTCTGTATCAGTTATTAGGTGGCAATAAGGACAGAATTGAAGGTGGTATCAGTATTGGTATTAAAAGGACACCTCAAGAGTTAATCGATACCATTAAGAGCTATCAGAAAAATGGCTACCGCCGAATCAAGGTTAAGATAAAGCCTGGCTTCGATCTTGAATACATAAAAGCTGTACGTAATGAATTTCCTGAGATTGAGTTGCAGGTTGATGCAAACTCAGCTTATACCCTTGATGATATCGATCTCTTTGAAAAGTTAGATAACTACGATTTAGCTTTAATTGAGCAACCTCTAGGTTGTGAAGACATCATTGATCATGCTGCGTTGCAAAAGAAACTGAAAACTCCTATCTGCCTTGATGAGAGTATTGATTCATTAGATGACGCAAGACAGGCAATAGACATCGGTGCTTTAAAGATTATTAACATTAAGGTCTCCCGTGTAGGTGGTTTAGCTAACGCTAAAGCAATTCATGATTATGCTAAAGAGCATGGAGTAGGTGTATGGTGTGGCTCTATGTTAGAGTCTGGTATCGATCAGGCTCATAACCTTGCAATAGCATCGCTTGAGAACTACCGCTACTCAAATGACATCATGTCATCGACCTGCTATCTTTCAGATGACATTATCAAGCCTCAGATTGAAATTGGTAAAGACTCCTTTATCACAATCCCTAAGCGCGAGGGTATAGGCTATGATATTGATGAAGAGAAACTTCAAAAATACACTTTTAAACTAGAGCATTTTGATTTTTAAGAAGGTTTTATGAGCAAGAGCTTAGTAAATGCAATTGAAAATCTTGAGGATTATGTAAAGAAACTTGAAACTGTTGTGAATATTGATTCAGGTACTACAGATACACAAGGTGTAACCAAAGTTGCCAAGCAGTTTGTTCAGTGGTTTTCTGATATAGGCTTTTATGCAGAGGAAGTTTCCTTTGATGATGTAGTAGGACATGGTGTTTTTGCAACAAATGATAAAAACGCAGAGCATTATGATCTGCTACTCTCAGGTCACATTGATACGGTATTTGCTCATGGCACTGCAGAAGAAAGACCATTTAAACGAGAGGTTAATTTAGCCTATGGCCCTGGTGTAGCCGACATGAAAGATGGTGATCTTATCATTTTGTGGGGACTTACTAAGGCTCTTGTAAATGGTACTTTAGAAGGTAAAAAGGTAGCTGTAGTCTTAAACCCTGATGAGGAGACAGGCTCTACCCATTCATCAGAGTTTATAGACAGCATTGCTAAAAAGTCTGACTATGCTCTTATCTTTGAAGGCAGTGAGGAGATTGATAACTTTACGGAAGCTCGTAAGGGGATTTCTCATATTGATATCTTTTTAAAGGGCAGGGGAGCTCATGCAGGCTTCTGTCCTGAGAAAGGTCGTTCTGCTATTAACGCTATGGCAAACTGTATTCAAAGAATTAATGCTCTGGCTAACGAGAATGTCACTGTAAACTTTGGTGTATTAAAAGGCGGTACCATTGCTAATGCTATCGCTGAAGACTGCTATGCCAGAATCGATGTCCGATTCTGGAATAATGATCAGTGGGAAGACTTCTTAGCTAAATTTAAGCATGAATTTGAAATACCTTTTGGTCAGGATATTCAAGCAAGCTTTAAGATTTTGCTTGTAAATCCAGCCATGGTGGTAACAGAAAAGACTGCTAAATTAAAAGAAATCGTAACTAAAGCATTAACAAAATTCTGCATCACCCCAAAATTTATAAGATCTGGGGGTGTGTCTGATGGTAATCACATCAGTAGCACAGGTACTCCTGTACTGGATACTTTTGGTGGACGCGGAGGTGAATGTCACACCACTCGTGAATGGCTTGATTTAACCTCAGTTGAACCTAGAGCAGAGCTTTTAGTTGAAATTCTAAAACAGTTGTAACTGTATAATTTAATTATCACAAAATAAGAACTCTCTTTACTAAACTAAAGGGAGTTTTTTTATGTCCAAAAGTTGGTCAATATTCTTATAGCTTAAGGCTATCGTTTAACATCATTATATAGTATATGTTTTTTGTTGATATCTCATTTTCGGACGATTAGTATTTAAAACATAGAAAGTAGATAGGAATTATAAATAACGACTTCTTCAAGGTTTTTATTAGTTTTAAAGCTAGATAAAGATAAAAAATCTAGTTCTAGCACTTCAAGTTTTAGTAAATAAAAGAGGAACAGAAAATGTCATACAAGTTTGAAACTTTACAGTTACACGTAGGCCAGGAACAGGCAGATCCAGCAACTGATTCAAGAGCAGTGCCTATTTACCAGACTACTTCATACGTATTCCACAACTCACAGCATGCAGCTGATCGTTTCGGTTTACGTGATGCTGGTAACATCTACGGTCGTTTAACCAATTCAACTCAGGATGTTTTAGAAAAGAGAATCGCAGCTCTAGAAGGTGGTGTTGCAGCTTTAGCAGTAGCATCTGGTGCAGCAGCAATTTCATACACAATTGAAGCTTTAGCTGCAAACGGTGGCCATATCGTAGCTCAGAAGACCATTTACGGTGGTAGTGCTAACTTATTAGAGCACACTCTACCTGGTTTAGGTATCACCACTACCTTCGTTGATGCACATGACTTAAGCGCTGTTGAAGGTGCAATTCAGGAAAACACTAGAGCTATCTACATCGAGACCTTAGGAAACCCAAACAGTGATATTCCAGATATCGATGCAATCGCAGCTATCGCTCACAAGCACAACTTACCATTAGTTGTAGATAATACCTTCGGTACCCCATACTTAATTCGCCCAATTGAACATGGTGCTGATATCGTAGTTCACTCAGCAACCAAGTTTATCGGCGGTCACGGTACAACCTTAGGCGGCATCATCGTTGATTCAGGTAAATATGATTGGAAGAAGAGCGGTAAATTCCCTGGTATTGCAGCTCCAAACCCAAGCTATCATGGTATTTCATTTGCTGATGCTGTAGGTCCTGCTGCTTTTGTAACCTACATTAGAGCAATCCTGTTAAGAGATACTGGTGCTACTATTTCTCCATTCAACGCTTTCTTACTGTTACAAGGTGTTGAGACCTTATCTTTAAGATTAGACCGTCACATCTACAATACCAAGAAAGTTATTGAGTACTTATCAAAGCATCCTAAGGTTGAGAAGGTAAATCATCCATCATTAAAGGATCATCCAGATCATGCTTTATATGAGAGGTATTTCCCTAACGGTGGCGCTTCAATCTTTACCTTTGAGATTAAAGGTGGCGTAAAAGAAGCCTTCAAGTTCATTGATAACTTAAAGATCTTCTCATTACTAGCTAACGTTGCTGATGTTAAGAGCTTGGTAATTCACCCAGCTACAACAACACACTCACAGTTGACTGAAGAAGAATTATTGGCAGCAGGTATTAAGAATAACACCATCAGATTATCAATCGGTACTGAGCACGTTGATGACCTGATTGCTGATCTTGATCAGGCATTCAACGCTTAGTTTGAAAAGATAGCTTAGATAATCAAAAAATAATCCTCTCAAACAAAAGTTTAGGAGGATTTGTTATTTTTAGGACCTAACTAAAAAGTAAGGCCCTAAAGGTAAACTAATCTTTTAGATTAGTTCTGCTCGAACATTGCTGAGATTGACTCTTCGTTGTTAATACGACGAATTGCTTCAGCTAACATAGGAGCTAGAGTTAACTGACGGAAGCTCTTTAACTTCTTGAAGTTGTCACGAGCTGGAACTGAGTCAGATACTACTAAATGATCTAATGCAGACTCTGATACGTTCTTATAAGCATCTCCTGACAGTACAGCGTGAGTGCCATAAGCGGTAACAGTTTTAGCACCACGCTCTTTTAGAGCTGCTGCTGCCTTGCATAAGGTTCCACCAGTATCGATGATGTCATCAACGATAATACAATCTCTGTCCTTTACCTCTCCGATTAGGTTCATAACCTCAGATACGTTAGGACGTGGACGACGCTTATCAATGATTGCAATGTCTGCGTTATTTAATAACTTAGCAATTGCACGTGCACGAACCACACCACCCATATCTGGTGATACAACGCAAGGATTCTTTAAGTTTAAAGTTAACATGTCTTCAACGAAGATCTGGCTTGAGAAACAGTTATCTACAGGTACATCAAAGAAGCCCTGGATCTGCTCAGCATGAAGATCAACTGTTAATACACGGTCAACACCAACTGATGATAAGAAGTCAGCTACTACCTTAGCAGTGATAGGTACACGAGCTGAACGAAGACGTCTGTCCTGACGAGCATAACCGAAGTAAGGAATTACAGCGGTAATACGACCTGCAGATGCACGACGTAGAGCATCGATCATAACGATAAGCTCCATTAAGTTGTCATTTGTAGGTGCACAGGTAGACTGGATGACGAAGATATCGCAACCACGTACGTTCTCATTGATCTGTACGTGAACTTCTCCATCAGAAAAACGGTCAACAGTTGCATTGCCAAGTCTAGTGTATAGACGGTCAGCGATTTTTTTAGCTAAGTCCGGTGTTGCATTTCCGGCAAACAGCTTCATATCAGCCATAAGATGAGTGATCCTGATTGATTTGACATAAAAAGAAATTGAGCTTTAAGAGCATCTTAAAGCTAGGCGTATTTTAAAACTTTTAATCACATCGATAAAGGGATAATTTAGCTTTTTACGGATATGTTGCAATGAAGAAACAGTAAAACTTGCATAGTAACGACTACGCAAGTCTTAAGTATTTATAAGCTTTCAAGCTTTGAAAGAACAGGAGATTTACTTACAGATTTGGCAATAAAACTTTTTATATTCAGCTTATCAATTTTCATTTGTGCACACTTTGCGTGATCATAACTGTCAAAAGCGACAAAACAGGATGAACCGCTACCTGACATTGAAGCTGTACCAAACTCTGATAGGGTATCTAATAACTCTTTAACCAGTGGATATTCATTTACAACTACAGGTGTAAAGCAGTTATCAAATCTTGAATGCAATAGCTCATCAAAAGTTCTTACAGGGGAATCCTTTTTTAATTTGTCTGATGCAAATAAAACCCTAGTAGGTACAGAGCAATCAGGTGTTGCAACTAAGTAGTACTTATTCTCTACATTTACTGGTTCTAGAATTTCACCAATACCTTGAGCAAAACAAGTTGTACCTTTAACAAAGATAGGTACGTCAGCACCTAAAGAAGCACCTAGTTCTATTAACTTATCCTCAGATAAGTTTAAATCCCATAACTTGTTTAAGACAGAGAGGGTAGTAGCTGCATTGCCAGAACCTCCACCTAAACCACCGCCTTGAGGCAGTACTTTATCAATAGAAATATTGACTCCTTTTTTACAATGAGCTTCCTGTTTTAAAAGCATAGCCGCTTTATAGATTAAGTTTTTCTCAACAGGAAAACCAAAGTCTGTAAGCAGTTTTACCTCATCATTTTTATCACTAGTTTCAAAGGTCATCTTGTCACCATGATCTAAGATCACAAACAGTGTCTGCAGATTGTGGTAACCGTCAGGTCTTTTACCTGTAATGTATAAAAACAGGTTTAACTTACAAGGACTAGTGACTTCTAATTTCATGGTTAATTGAGCCTTAAGACGTTATTGATGTTTACTTTTACCTGAGTAAATGGAGTTAGGATCTCAAAATTAGTAGGCAGTGGTAAACCTTTTCTTTGAGCCTGATACTGCTTGTAGGTTACAAGGTATTCTTCACCCTGTTTAGCAGTTTTTACAAAGCCTTGCTCATCATAGGTAAGCTCACCTTTAGGAGCACCTACCATGATAGCAGGTAGATCCTCAACAGGAATATCAAGTCCAAACTGAGTCTTTAACAGATCTCTTGCACTGTCACCTTTGTTAACTTTACCTTGAGCTTTTAAGAAGGTAGTGCCGTTAGCATAAACCTCTAACATGGCATACTGCATACCCATGGGACCAGTAAACTCTAATGAGAAGTAATTCTTTTTGTAATGATATGTACAGTTAACTGCAAATCTTGCTTTTTTATAACGAGAGATTAAAGCAATCTTACCGTTCTCTTCTAGCTCACTGATATTGTTTAATTGAGCTAATTGCTCTTGTCTTGAGAGTTTTGCAAACTCCTCATTTGAGCTAGTAGTAGAACATGCATTTAAAAGAGTTAACATTGAGGCTGTAGTTACGACTGTAAACAGCTTCATTAAATTATGTTTTTTCACGGTTAACTCCTTTATTCTTCTACGTTATCTTTAGCGTCTTTGTTTTCTAAAGGAACATCATTTTTAAGATCCTTTTCCTGAGCATCTTTAATGATGTTATAGATCCTGATTAACTCCTGATGAGATTTAAATCCTTTTAGATTTAAATCTGAAGCTGTAAGCCCATTAAAGCGAGCATTACCATTTACATGATCTAAGACATTCTGAAGCGTCTTTTTACCATATAAGATCTCAAAGCCTTCTAGGTAATCCTCTTCATTTAAAGAACCTTCAGTCTTGCACTGTAAAACTTTAATCAAGCATTGATAGAAAGATAACTTATCTAGTGAAAAGTCATTTTGATTGTATCTTACAGTCCAAATTGCGTAGGTTAAAGCTGAAGGGTAAACCTTTGCTGCAAGTGCGATTAAGCATCTTAATTCACCCATTCTTAAACTTGCCCACTTTGATTTAGGATCAGGCAGAATACCTAACAGCTGGCAAACTAAGACATCGTTATCGATATCTTCACTTTCAAGTTCATCAAGATAGTCTGCATAAGTCTCAACGGTTTCTTCAGAACCTGGTAAGGAGAGAAGAGCATCCTGAAAATCAATACCACTGTTGGTATTGTTGTATACAAGATCATCAACAGGGTAGATTTCAGACATACCTGGAACGATGGTTCTGTAGACGCATACACCTAGTTCATTGTATGAGCGTACATAAATATCAAAACCTAATTTTGCAATCATGTAGCGCAGAGCTTTGTACTGTTCTTGAGTGTTACCTGAAAAATCCCAGGCTACAAACTTATAGTCAGGGATCTTTCTGAACATCTGCATTGGCAGAATACCTGTTGAATCTACAAAGTGACTCTCTAGATTTACGATGTCAGATGTTCTCTCTAAATCAAAATCAGGCTCATCAAAGTTGTCTAAATCACTGAAGGTGCGACCCTGCATTAACTCTGTAATGGTTCGGTCTAGCGCAACCTCAAAAATAGGATGGGCACCAAATGAGGCAAAGCAAGTACCGTTACTCTGATTGAACAGCACCACGCAGACAACAGGAAACTTACCACCTAAAGAGGCATCATAAGCAATAACTTTTAAGTTATCGCCTTGTAAGGTCTTTAATGAGTTATATGACTTTTCATATTTTTGTAAGATCTCATCAGGAATTACAGGAAGAGCTAAACCTCTTTTAATAATTTCCTTTTTTACATAACGCTCTATAATTTCAGAAAGTCCTTGAACAAGTGCTTCATATTCAGTATTGCCCTCTGACATACCATTAGAACCATAAAGGTTATCTAGAAGGTTTACAGGAAAATAGACAACTTCGCCGTTTCTGGCATTTGTAAATGGAATTGAGCAGACACCACGTGAAAATGCTGATGACTGCAGATCAACCAGATCTTCAAGATTTAAATCAGTACCTTCAGAGTAGAACTTGCGTAATGATGAATTTAAAACATCATTAGGGATCTGCGGATCGTTCTGATCGATTACTGTCCATTTCTCATCTTTGAAATGAACATAGGGCGCATTGGAGTTATCAAGACCTAAATAATAGTCTGAAAATGACATATGGGTTGATAAGCGTTCAAAGAGCTCTCCATAAGCTGAAGCTCTAGCTGCAAGCCTTGATGAACCTTTACCATTTGAATAGATGCATGGACATGACTCAATGTCTAAATGTACAGAGTAAACATCATTTAAAGGGTTAAGCCAGTTACTTTCTCTAACAACGATTTTTAACTTTTTTAATATTTCCTGAAAGTGAGCAATACTCTGTTCTAAAGGTGCATCCTTACCAACAATAGTAGTCATATCAAATCCCAAAATTATGTAAAAGACTGAATTTTATTAACAGATAATGATAACACAATGACCATAACTTCAAGACAAGTAATGGCATTATTCACAAGATTTAATAAACCTCTTAGAAAAAAGATTTACAAACATAAATATTGCCATAAATAGCGTTAAAAACTTCAATAAATGTAATTGAATTAAAAGTGACTTAAAAAAGGTAATGTATAATTAGATATGACATTGAAAACAGGATTTAAACATGAGAAAAAAAACATTCTTAGCCTTACCAGTAACAGGGGAAACCTTTGCTGATGTTAGAGAAAAGAACCGTTACTACGTAGATAAGACTCCATACTTAAAGCAGGTATTCTCAGATGATGAAGCAGTAGATGAGAAGTCTTTAATCGATGGCACTACTGTTCTGCTCTTAACAAGACCTAGACGTTTTGGTAAGACCATGCTCATGAATATGTTTGAGTCTTTCTTAAAGATTAATCCTAAAGAGCCAGGAAACATAACTAAACATCTAAACTACTTTAAAGATACCAGGATATTTGATGATAAAAATTTCTGTGACAAGTACATGGGACAATTCCCAGTTATTGCCATTACTTTAAAAGGAGTTAAAGGTCCTAATTTTAAACAGGCCTATTTTAAACTTGCTGAATTAATTGTTGAAAAAGCAAAAGAATTTAAATTTTTAGAAAACAGTCCTGCTCTAGATGAAGATGATAAAGCTACTTATGCTAAGTTAGCTAGTAAAGACTATCTAAAAAGAGCAGATGATGAAGCTCAGTCTTATGCAACCTCAGCAATGGCATCTTTAGCATCAATGCTCTATAAGCACTTTAATAAACAGGTTTATATCTTAATTGATGAATATGATGTACCTTTAGCTAAAGCTCAAGAGCATGGGTACCATAAAGATATGGTTACCTTAATGTCATCTTTTTTGGACTTCTTAAAAGATCCTCAAAAAGATCCTGAAAAGGATACCGCAATAATAAGTAAAGTCGTAATCACAGGATGCTTAAAAGTAGCTAAGAACAGTATCTTTACAGGTGTAAATAACCTTTACGTAAATACAGTAGCGGATCAAGAAACTGAATATACAGGCATCATTGGTTTTACCAAAGATGAAACACAAAAAATCTTAAAAGACTATGAGTTTGATGTCTTTTCACAAACTGTAAAAAATTACTACGACGGTTACAAATTCTATGACAAAGAGATGTTCTGTCCATGGGATGTGGTTAACTTTATTAGAAAGAACTTTAACCTAAAACAAACAGGTAACACAGATGATATTAAACTTGGCAACTACTGGGATAACAGCTCATCTGACAGTGCACTAGGAGAGTATTTAGGATATCTTACCGACAGTGACAACCAAAAGATGCAGGATTTAGTTGATGGTAAATCTATTAGTTTTCAACTAAACGATTCCATGAACTATGACTCTTTATCAGAACATAACTCAGATGATTTCTGGTCACTGCTTTTACATACTGGCTATTTAACTTTAGATTGGGAACAGACCAAAAAAGAAGAGTTATCTAAAGGCGGTAAAACCAATAAAGAGGTCTTTGCAAGAATTCCAAACCTTGAAATCTTAGATTGCTTTGATACAAACATTAAAGCAAGATTTGCTGATGTAGTAAAGAAAGATAACCTTGCCTTAAATATAGCTAACGCTTTATTAGAAGGTAATGTCGATTTTGTACAGGATAAGCTAGGACCATTATTACGTTCATTTGTATCTGTAAGGGATACAGCAACTAGAGCACCTCACGAGAATTACTACCACGGTTTCTTAAACGGTATCTTTACTAACTGTAAAGATAGCCTTGGTGAGTATCACTCAAACTACGAATCAGGTGATGGTTATGCTGATATTACCTTTAATAATCTAGGTGGCACCAAAGCTTGTGTTATTGAAATTAAAGTCTGCAAAGAAAAAGAAAGCAGAGCTAAAAAGGCTAATGAAGCTATAGAACAAATTCTTGAAAAGCACTATGCAGATGCTATTTTTGAAGATGAGAACATAACATCTGTTAATGCCATAGGTATAGCTTTTTCAGGAAAGAACTGTGCACTTGCCTGCAAGTGGTTAAAAGCTAAACAGTAATAATCTCTTATTTTTGCTTATAGCTTTTCAATAAAAAAAATGTTGTCAAGTTTGTCTTGAGACAGTGTTTGAAAATTTGCTCAAATATGTTTTCGATAGACGTCGATACTTGTTTACGTTAAAGAATTGCCTGTTTGAGCTCTTAGATCAAGATACATTTAGAACAAAGAGCTCTCTCCTAAAATAGACTTACCATTGTAATCATTGTTATCTATTGTAAGGTATTGAAAATACTGCCAGTATTTAAATAAAGTCATGAAAATAAAAAGACAACTTAACCAAGATGAACAAAAAGATCTTATAAAGGATTTTGTTCAGAATAATAACTCTGATTTACATAGTACTTATATAGATTCTTTATCTTCAAAAGATACCTTAAAAGATAGTGATGCTTTAGTAGATGATGATTCAAATAAAGAGCAGTATAAAAAAGAAAATCCTTATGAGAATCTAGCAGGTCCATCTTTAATTTATGAGGCTTTAGATCATGTAAGACGTCTTAATGGCACAAAAACAATATCAAAACCTTTAAAAGTTAGATTTCTACCAGATGATGTCAAAGAGAGACTAAAAGATCTTGAAGAAGAGTTTGAAAAAGAAAGAATGTCAGAGAATAAAAAGCCATCAGATGATAATTCAAACTCACAAGATGAGATTAACAAGAACTCTACATCTTATATGGAGAAAGAAGAAATTCATAATATAGATCTTCAAAAATACAAATCATTTAAAGATATTCACATAGGCAACAAAGCAGGTAATAAAGTTGATGAGAGCCTCTTTTATAAAAAGGCTATGCAACACGTAAATCGTATGAATAATGAAAAAAAAGCAGTATTAGCAAAAATTAGTAAAAACTTTAAGCTATTTCTTATTATAATAGTAGCATTCGCAGGTTACTATGCTTACAACGTGTATACTCGCAGTGACGAAGAACTTTCTGTTTCTGCACTTCAAGCAAAACTACCCATAAAGCTTGATTCTTACACCACCTTACAAAAGGTGTCCTTAGACGACAATTCTTTAAATCTTGAAGTAATAAAGTCAAAAGAATCATTTCAGGAAATAAAAGATCTTGATAGTGCACTTAATGTGTACATTCAGAGTGCATCTTCAAATTTCTGTAAAATTCCGCTTTTTTCCGATATGATTAAAAAAGGCAGAAGAATATCAGTGCTTTTAAAGGCTGATGACAATTCTTTTAATAAAGAGTTTGTAGTTTCGAACTGCGATAATAAGATTGATTAAGAAATGTAATTTTTAAAAATTTTGCAAATTTTTGTGAGGATATAATGCAAAAAGTTGGTTTAATCGGCTGGCGTGGTATGGTTGGCTCCGTTTTAATGGAGCGTATGCAGCAGGAGAATGATTTTGCTCTGATTGATGCTGTGTTCTTCTCAACATCACAGGCTGGTCAAAAAGCTCCATCATTTAACGGTAAAGATTATGGTGTGCTACAGGATGCATACAATTTAGATGCATTAAAAGCTATGGACATCATCATTACTGCTCAGGGTGGCGATTATACAACTAAGATGTATAAAGCCTTACGTCAGTCAGGTTGGAACGGTTACTGGATTGATGCAGCATCAACACTGCGTATGGAAGACGATACTAAGATCATCTTAGATCCTGTAAACCACGATGTTTTAGAAAAAGCATTAAATGATGGCATCAAGTCATACATTGGCGGTAACTGCACTGTAAGCTTACTGTTAATTGCTTTAGCAGGTTTAATTAAGACCGGTAACGTAGAGTGGATTTCTACTCAGACTTATCAGGCAGCTTCAGGTGCCGGTGCTAAGAACATGCGAGAGCTGTTATGTCAGATGGGCGCATTATATGATTGCGTAAATTCTGAACTTGCAGATCCTCACAGCTCAATTTTAGACATCGAAAGAAAAGTTCGTGCAAAGATGAACGATAACTCTTTCCCAGC
>ERZ791628.5-NODE-5-length-169617-cov-4.60381_pt1 | contig 169617 bp, 254 predicted proteins | sample MGYA00510265_ERZ791628 | MGnify/ENA primary metagenome ERZ791628 (study PRJEB30046, sample SAMN00715184) | human gut metagenome | study: EMG produced TPA metagenomics assembly of the A metagenome-wide association study of gut microbiota in type 2... | reverse complement strand
TTATCGTAATCGCCTGTTCCTCGTCTTTCCCGACACGGTACGGATAGCGGAACAGATTCTGCTCCAGATGTGCCAGCGGATGTCCCTTGCTCCACCGTTTACAGCCATCCTTTCCTAAGAACAATGCCGGTTCCACAACCACATGTGCCTGCTCGGCAGTAAGCAGCAAATGCTCGATTGTCTGCTTCGTAAGTGCAAACAGTTCATGCTCTGCCACGTGCTTTTTCTCATAGGTTGCCGCGTCAATCGTCAATACGATTGTCACTTTTTTCGCCCGGCGCAGCAACACGGAAATCAGATTCAACTGAATCGGTGTAAATCCGGTAAATCCATCTAATACGATCTCACTGCCTGCAATCAGCTCCGATTGTTCCGCTGCCGCGGTCAGGAGCTCCAGCATCTGTTCTGCTACGATAAAAGACTGCCCTTTCTTCTCCTCAAACGCATCGAAAATTACCAGCATGTCCTGCAGCTTTCTCGCAAGCACACGTGCCTCCTCCGAATCGTCCAGCTTCTGTAACGCCTCCCGCAACCGTTCCCGTGGAATATCATACTGGTAGATCTCTGACATCAACGATTTTGCCTCGTCGATAAATCCTGCCTTATCCAGACTTCCGGCATACAGAGACAGCTCTTCTTTGTGCTCCTGTGCTGCCTTTCGCAGCAACATAGATTTTCCGAAATCCTCCAGCACCTTCTTCGGCTTGATATGCAGCTCATCAAATATCCGATATGCCAGCCGGTTAAACCCGATGACGTCAATCTGGAAGCTGCCACCGCGCGGATGCTTCTGCACAAGCTTTCGTTGAATCTCCAGCGAATACTGTTCCGGGACAAGCACGATCACATTTTCCCGCTCATCCTGCATTGTCCGACGTATAATGTCCTCGTAAATATATTCTGATTTTCCTGCCCCGCTTGGGCCAAGGATAAACTGTAACGCCATGTACTCCTCCGTCAAAAAAATAAGCCGGAAGTTTTTCGCTCCCGGCTTTTTCTTAATCCTGTTTAAACAACTGATCCTGTACCTCTTCGATATCCGGATACCAGACGCCTTTGATCTTGATGAAATCAATATTTACTTCCAGATACTGTCTCTTCACGCCATTGCGATCCTTCATCGTTCCACGCAGTCCAAGCTTCAGGGTAACACCCTCTCTTGCATCTGCAGTCTTACCATGCTCCAGCTGGATCTTGTCGTTGAATGCATTTACCTCAGAAGTGCCCCAGATGGATGTATCAATAATCTTGATCGATGTGTAGTTTGTCTCCTGCACATATGGTAAGATTTCCTCAACCAAGGCTTTGTTTGCTGTTATGTATTCCGGTACTAATGCCTGTAATTTCTCACTGTCATCCTCATTGACCGCTGTCTGGAATGCTTTGACTGCATCCTCATAAGTCTCCGGTCCGTTCGGCTTTAACACAACCTTTGTCACAAACATATAAATACCAAATACGATTGCTGCAAATATGATGAACTTGAAGATCGTGCCAAACACTTTGCCGACGCCGCTTCCGCCGCCCTGTTTCTTGTTCAGCTCTTTGTATTCCTTTACGTCTTCCTTCGTAATCTTGACAGGATCTGTTCCCCCGATACTGTTCCCATCATAGATGTCACCATAATCATCGGTTGGTGTATATGCCCTTTGCTGTACCGGCTTCTTTCCGTTCTCACCTTTCAGCCCAAGACTTGTCTTCATCTTCACCACCGGGCGCCCACATTCCGGACAGATCGTAATTCCATCCTGCACCCTTGCTCCACATGATTCACATACAGCCATATTACTAACCCCTTTCTTCTGTATCATATGTAGTATAGTATATCTCACGGAGGCATTTTCTTCAAGTGATTCTTTTCTTATGAAAGGGAAAATCGCGAAAAAAAAAGGATACAATCTGTATCCTTTTAAAAGCAGTTCGTAGGGGAATCGAACCCCTGTATGCACTTCAAAAACCGCATAAAATAAGGAGGTTTGAGTACATCATCTTGAAGTGTAAACAAAAGTGTAAACAAATTGTTTACACATCTTATATCGTTAATTTATATCACTCAATTTTAGGGTAGTCATATTAATTTATGGCTACCCTATTTTTTACGTTTTACTTATTTAACTTGACTTCTCTAATTCCGAAGTGCAAATACTCCTTATGATTCTCATCACTTTTCCACTCTTTCATATCGTTGAAATAAGAAATTCTTGCGGTGTCTAAATCATCATATTCTTTCATAACTTTGAATGTGGAATAATTTGTATCAGTTGAAGCTATTGTCTGATATTTACAATCATTTTTCTTTAGTTGTTCTTTCTTTTTTCTTGGTGGCATTATTCTCACCTACTTCCCTGTACTTCCGAAACCACCAAAACCTCTATCTGTATCAGATAATTTATCTACTTCCTTAAATTCGATTGGAACATAAGGTAAAACCACTAACTGTGCAATACGTTCTCCTGGATTAATAAGTCGAGACATATTAGAGTCATTGTGCAAAGCAACAATATATTCTCCACGGTAATCGGAATCACATACACCAGTGCAGTTACTAGGTCTAAGTCCTTCCTTAGTTGCTAACCCTGATCTCGCAAAGATTGCACCAAATGTTCCTTCTGGCAACTCCATTGCTAGTCCAGTTGGGATCTTAATTGTCTCATGTGGTGAAATATAAATTGGTTCTGATATTGCAGCATGTAAATCCATTCCTGCCGAATATTCACTACCTTGCTCTGGAATAATTGCTAAATCATTGAGCTTCTTAATTTTAATTTTTGTTGTCTTCATATCTTGATTTATTCTCCTTCTTTTTACTTAATCACAGCTACTGCCAATGGAATATTGCATATAATATTTACCATTGTTTTCATAAACAGAGCCTCCATAATAACCATATCCATAGATAATATCATCAGACATTTCTGATTTAATGGCTACACTTACGTTTGGCTGTGAATCATAATAGTCGTACTTTTCTTTTGTTATTTCTCTAGTGATTTCTCTCATTTTTATAATTCCTTTCTTAAATAATTAATGTAATTATCCCATTGTCCAATTGAATGAATATATTCTTTACCCTTCAAACCTTTTAGTTTCATATCTGCTTTTATATTCTCCATTGGATTTTGTTTTGTTACTAAAGTTTTGATAAAATTATTTGACGTGTGACAAATAGATAGAAGTTTGTCTTTCGGAACATCTGAGATAACTGATTTATATTGTGCGAGGTCTGATTCTGGGATTGTATAATTAGATTTGGGAAGATTCTTGGAGCTGAATGGTGAGATACCTGCTCCTGATGTTCGTGGTTTCAATAATGGGATTACCTGATCTGAATCTGAATATTTGAATCGAAAGATTACTTCTGAATCACCTTTTTGAGTATATAAGATGATGTTGGGATTAATTTGTTTGATTGCTTTGAGAATATTGTTTCCACGCTGCAACGATGGTATGTATGCCTCCAAAATACTGTTACCATAGTAGAAAACTTTATTGCCATGTTGGCATGATATATAAATATCACAATCTTCGTAAGTGTCATTTAGTTTTCTGTTAAAATCATTTGTGTCTCGGTTGTATTCAACAAGAAGTCGATACTTACCTTTAAATTTATCAATAAGATATGACGTATTTATCGCCTCCTTTCTTCTTTGTCTTCTAATATCCATATTTTTCCACGTTGTTCAATTACTTCATATTTATCATTTAGTTCTGTAAATGAAACAGTATCATCAATTGTTACTTCATACTGACATCTGCCTGTTGGAATAAGTTTTTGCGATGATGTAATACTGGTTATAATTACTACAATAAATCCTACAATTATTGTTGAAAGACTTGCTACAGCCATTGTTACTGTTGTTTTATAAGTAAATTTATGCGCACCATCCATAATCATAGTTATAATCATAAAAATTGCTCCTATGGTTGCTATGAACAAGCCTATAGATATCAAGTTTATAGCCCAAGATGGGTTTCCTAATATTTCAGTTGTATTCAGAATGTTGACACCTTGCATCTATTATTTCCTCTCCTTCAATATTAAACGTAATCACTTAAATTGCAGTAGCCTTTTACTAAAAGTTTATCAAATATTTCATTTACTTTAGAAGTATCTGTAATATAAATAGACGTGTACAAGTCATTAGTGTCGTTTCTCATATACATGAGATTATTGTTGAAGGATACTTCTGATACTTCCCAAATTTTATTATCTAATAATTTAATACGCATTGTTAACCTCCTATTATTTAATCGCAATAAAGTATAATTTTGTTCTGAGTACATGTTTGATTTATATCAATTACACGTTGATTTTTACTGCCTCTCCACTTTAATGATAGGTCTTTCTGCTTATCTATATATTCTCCGTCAACAAGCACATCTACATAATTGGATATAATATCCCATCTTTTTAACCATATATTTGAAGGATCATTAGGCATTTCACAAATTTCTTCATATTGTGTTCGTGTTACAATATCTTCTATTTTAAATCCAGTATATAACCAAATAGTTTTTTCAGGAAAAGAAATACGGATTTGTTGGACTAATTTGAGGACTTCATTAAGGTTATTTTCGTGTAGTGGATCACCACCACTGAAAGTAATGCCCGATATATAGTCTTTAGACAGTTCGTTGAATATCTCTTGTTTTGCCGATTCGTCAAACGGAATGCCACTATCAGGATTCCATGTTTGAGGATTTTGACAATTATAACAATGGTGAGAACAGCCTGAGAGCCATAAAACGACTCTCAGACCATCACCATTATTTTGATCAGGATATGTTATTGTGTGATAATTCATTTAATACATCCCTCCTTATATTTGAAAATATATCCACCAGTTTGATTCCTTCTCCCTTTTAATACAGCTATTACATTAGGTTGACTAAATCCATAATCTTTAACCCTCTCGATAGTGTTATATTCTCTAACAAAATTTTCATTTAGATCATATTGAATAATTGATTTTCTGCGTTTAACTTCACTATTTCTAATTGAAAATCCAATTTTTTCTTTTCGTGTTCCATAATTTGAATTATATTTTGATGTACACCATTCAAGATTATTTACACTAGGGTTCTGCTTATTTTCATCTTTGTGATTAACTTCTGGCAAATTATCGGGATTCGGTATAAAAGTTTCTGCTACCAACCTATGAACTTTTTTGATTTTTCTTTTCCCATAATCACCCCTAAGTTCTACTTGTAAATATCCTTTTGAATCTAACCAAGGCTTTAAGTACCTTTTGCTCAGAAGGGAATAGACATTCCCCTCTGTATCAATAGTATAATTTTTGAAACCACTTATTTCTTTTGTTATAATTTCTATAATTTATTTTTCATCTCCTTATACTACATTGAAACTCTATCTGCAATTTCTGCATTCTTAGCTTCGTTATATCTTGTCTCACCATGTACTCTTGTAAATCCCAAGTATCCGTTCATCCTGTCAATTTTAGTAATCATCTTGCTTCCACACTTAGGACAAATATCCATTTCTACTTGCTGATATCCACAATCTTCGCAGTAGCACATAGCAAGATTCACACCTTCGTAAAAACCTTTATCCATTGCTCGAAGAATAAGTGTTTTAATCGCTTCTTTGTTATATCCTAGATTGTATCTGCAATACTGAATCTTTCCACCATTAAATAAATTCCAGAAACGTCCTTCCTTATCCTGCTTTTCGATAGGCGACATCTGCTCCGATACATGACAATGGAATGAATTGCTTACATAAGGCTTGTCAGACACATTCTCAATAATTCCATAAATCTTACGGAACTGTTCAATCTGAAGACCACACAACGATTCAGCAGGAGTGCCATAAATTGCATATAAAATACGGTCTTCCTCTTTAATTCGATTTGTATAATCATTGATATATTGCATAACTTCTAATGCAAACCGTCCGTCTTCACGAATAGATTTACCATTATAAAGTCTTTGCAATTCGTTCAATGCAGTAATTCCATAACTCATAGTCATTGGTGGAAGAATTGTTTTTATCTTATCTGTTGGCTTTAAATTACCACCAAGTAAACCACCTTCACAGAAAGCAACTGGATTTACACTTGCTCTCAATTCACCAATATAATCATATGTTCTTTTATGTAATCCACGGATTAATTCAAGATAGTAATCAAGAACTTCATAGAAATCTTTAGACTCCCTACGAGCCTTTGCAAGAATCATAGGAAGATGAAGAGAAACAACACCAAGATTAAAACGTCCTTCAAATATCGGTTTATCATTTTCGTCTATTGGATGTATACCACCTTTTTCATACCACGGCGATAAGAAAGCTCGGCAGCCCATTGGAGATACCACTTTTCCATATTTCTTATACATTTCTGCAACATATCCATCACCTGTTAATGATAACCAATCTGGATACATTGTCTTACTGCTACAGTCAAGACCAGCATTAAATACATCTGCACTTGGATATTTGTATGAACCATCTCCGTGAAGATTTTTATCATATAAAAATACAATCTTTGGAAATAATACAGGTCGTTTGAATCCATTCTTCCCCTGTCCTTCAGAATGAACTTTAAGAAGTGAAATAGCTGCCATTTTGCCGAACTTGGATGTTGCTAATCCAAGTGTCATCGTGACAAAAGGATAGTCCCCTCGGCTTGATCCGACAGAATTTAACTTCATTTCAATACCCTGCCATCCTTGTTCAAAATCACGCTGAACTTTATTTGTTGAGTTTTTATTTGCAAGTTTATCAATGATAGGATTAAATGCCTTTTCTGCAAATGAGATGTGCAATTCTCTCAGTAATTCTTTAGCATTTTCTTTATATTCATTGACATATTTTTTATATGATTTTTCTGCATATGGTTCAAGAATTTTATCTACTTCTGGAACTGTAAATCCTCCATATTGTTGTGCGGCTGTTGAAAGAATAATATCTCCCATTACATCAAAAGCAGTATCAAGATAATTTGGTTCATTATACCAAATATTACCCATTTCAAAACCGCCCTTCATAACTTCGCCTACTCTAAACAAATCACAATTAAATGTATCGAGTCTTGCACTTCTATCATGAATATAGATATATCCATCTTTTGCAGCTTGTTTTTCATCGTGAGTTAAAAAGAACTTCTTATATAATTCTCCACTTAATTCATTATAAATAAGACTTCTTTTTGTTGCTACCAATGCCGAGTCTGTATTAGCGTTACTTTTATCTCCAATATATCTAATAGACTGACTGCGTTCGTATACCTTGTCCATCATATGTACAAAGTCTTTTTTGTAGTTTCTGTATTCTTTATACATTTTTGCAACTGTTGGAAAATCTTCTTCCAAAACAGATTCTACAATGTTATGCATATCGTAAATTTCAATATCTGTATCTTCATCGTAACTTTCATCTATTTTTGCTAATACATCGTTTAAAATCTGTGCATAATCATTGTCTGACAACTCATACATGGCACGTCTAGCAGCTTTGTTACAAGCATCAATGATCTTCTGCTCATTATAAGGTTCTATAGTACCATCTTTTTTTATTACATTGTACAAATTTTATCTCCTTTCTCGATTTCATAAGAAATCAACCTTTCTTTTCAATTGTTAATGTTGCATTATATTTTTCAACACGGGTTTCATCATGAAAAAAGAATCCAATACCATCGTCTAATCTTACTACATTTGAATAGTCGTTATCGTCCAATAATCTTATTTTTGAATCGTAATTAATAAACATAGTATTAATTTTCATATATGTATACGTATCATATTTGTTATGATACAATTTAAAGACATCTCCGACATTTAAATTTTTAAATACATCGTATTCTTCTTGTGTCTTCTTACATTTAATTGTCATATGTGTTTCCTCCTTATCTAATACATTTCTTGTCCATTAGGACATCTTCTTAAATTTAATCTCCAAGAACGTATAGGATCATCACTATCATCCCATACATCTTGGAAGCTACTAATTGTAAATTCATTATCACCATGCGTAGCATATATAAATCCGTTAGGTAGTCTAAGTAACTGCTGCGCTAACTCGTGACTCATCATCTATAGTTTTATTCTCTCCTTTCATCAAAAATTGTTTAATGTCTTGCCAATTTTTTACACGGAAACCTGTCCAGTTTTTATTCCACTCATACACATCACCATAACAAATATTAACTAATGCATTACTTGTGATTAAATTTTTCATATTATCATCAATCAACACACCTGTTGACATATCAATAGATGATTTATCAAAATGTTCTTTTGAATTTACACCGATAAATTTACAGAATGGCAGATGCTTTTGAATCCATACTTCCTTTGCTTTGAGATTTGGTGAATACCCTAAAGAAACAATTGTAATATTATAGAAATCTTTGAGTTCATTTAACACCTCATATGCCCAATCCATATAAGTTAGTTTGTTAAAGAAACGAGGTGTATTAAAATATGTATTGATTACATCTGGTGTTGTACAATTACACTCTTGAAAGTCCCAAGTCTCAACTTCCCACCATTTAACGGGATGAAAAGCTTTATAATATTTAAAATCCTCATTGTAGAGTTCGCATATACTGGCGATAGTGTTTACGATCGTTGAATCAAAATCAACAAAGAGATCCTTTTTCATCTATCTCCTTTCTTGAACCAATCCACATGTATATTCCTCTCCTAATGCTTTAGGCATATCAAACTGTTTACCACATTTAATACATTCACAATAATATACACGAGAATTAGGATCACATTTAATAATTTTATACTTTTTATGTCTACACAGTGTCTTAAACACTTCACATCTCTCCTAATCTTTATATTTTTCTAATTGAATAATTCTCTGAACTTCTTCAATTGCATCTGATAATTTACCAGAGTTATTTATAATGTAAGAATAGTTCACTCCCGGATAAAACTTCATAAATTCCTGTTCTTCCTTCTTAAAATTAGCAAACCAGTCATCATAATTATCACGCCTCTTAGCTCTCTTCATCAGCGTATCATTATCACATCGAATCCAAATATCTATTAATCTAAGATTGGGAATATTTTTTGTTTTGTCTAGCAATTCGGCAAATCCACTTGGATTAATTACATAAAAATCATTATTCATCAACTGTTGCTTTGTCGCAAAGCTACAATACCCAACTCGTTCAGTATAAGCCACCATATCGGCTCTATATTTATCAACTTCTGAATCGGAGATAAAAGTATGCCCACAATTATCTCCTACTTCATTGCTTCTTCGTGGACGAGTTGTATATGACTGCAAGATATTCATATTTAGATTCTTTGCTACGGCATCAACAATAGTTGTCTTTCCTGATGCCGTTCTTCCAATTATACAGTAAACCTTATGAGTCATATTTTTCCTCCTTCCTTACCAATCTGTCGCAATATCAACTTGTGTTGGATTTTCAGCTGCAAATCCGCCTGTATCAAGGACAATACCTGTACCAAGCGATGTCTCAACTGTTGATCCTCTTGGGTGCACGTCTAAATTAGCTGCTACAATAACATAATCACCATACATTTTTACACCATCTTCACGAACCCAATACTCACCTGGGATACCTGCTGCTTGAGCATTCGATACCACCTGATCCATGTTTAGATTATAATATGTTTCTTTTTGCTCTCCATGATAATTCACTCCACCAGATGCGGTTAATCCTGAAGTGCTATAATACTGCTGGGATGATTGTGTTGGAGTAGGCGAACTGACATACTCTTCATGTATTTCTTCAATCTCAATTTTGTCAGGTATAACCATTACCACACCATTCTCTTTCATAAGTTCTCTATCATTGTGTAGGTCAATTGGCACAGTCAAAGTAGAATCTGTCTCAGTTGCATCTGATTCAGTAGCATCACTTACTGTTGCAACTGAATTGAATTCTTGTTTGTATAAACTTAATTCGTGTTCATATTCTCCACACTTCTGACGTAGTTCAATAATTTCTTTGTTCTGTTGTACAAAGCAAATGAAAATGATAGCCATAATAATGAGACAACACATCTCATAAGCATAAGTTACTAAATTTACGTGTTTCGTTGAAATAATAACCAACTCCTTTGTATATTAAATATTGATGAAAACCATCTGTAGATATATTCTCTGAAAAAATGAAAAAAATAATTGAAATTAACAAGACAACATTGTGATAAGTTCTTCTTCTGTGATTACAGGAACTCCTAATTCATGTGCTTTCTTAGACTTTGACGAACCAGCATCCTCATTACAGACAAGAAACGATGTATTCTTCGATACACTGCCTGTAACTTTACCACCACAATCTTCGATTGCTTTCTTTGCTTTATCACGATTCTCGAATTTATGTAGAGAACCTGTAATAACAAATGTTTTGCCATTCAATGATGTATTAGATAGTATTGTCTTTTCTTTTGTCGTGAATGTAAATTCCTTAGATAACTCCCAAATATCAGAACAATGCTTATTAAAATAGTTATTCAATGAACCAATTAGTGCATTGCCGACACCAGGCAAGTATTTGAAATGTTCTGCACCACCTACCATTTGTTTCATCCAAACGCCAAACTCATAGTCAACTGATTCTGCAATCATTCTACTTGCAGACTTACCTAATAATGTGATTGATAATGAATTTAAGAAATGTTCGAGATCAACTGATCGAGATTTTTCAATAGAGGCAAGAAGCTTATCTACTGATTTCTTACCAAATCCGTCTAAAACTTTCATCTCATTTTCATGATCTGATAGATGATAAATATCCTTAATGGAAGTCAACCAACCAAGATTGATGAATTTTTCTATTGTAGATTCTGAAAGACAATCAATGTTGAGTGCGTTTTTACTAGACGCATGTGTAAGTTTGCCAAGCAATTTACCTTTACAATTTTCGTTAGTGCAGTAAAGAACTTCTGAATCATTATCCTTGACAATTTTTGTTGAATGATTACAAATGGGACATTTATCAGGGATATGAAGATAAGTCTTTTTACTATCATTGTCTTGTTCTGCCCATCGAATTTGTGGAATTATGAGGTTTGCCTTAAACACACCAATATGCTGACCAACCCAAGGATTATCCATAATTTCTTTCATTACTGAAATATTATGAAGTGAAGCTCTTTCTACTATACTTCCATCAATTTCTATAGGTTTAAATACAGCAGTCGGAGTTAAAACACCAGTCTTACCCATCGTCCATTCAATATCTACCAACTCTGTTTCTACGGAATCATTGAATATCTTATATGCAATGCCATTTCTAAAATGATGACTTGTATTTCCAAGAGACTTTCCATATTCAACATCATCAAACTTAAATACCACACCATCTTGAGGAAGATTATATTCTTTTGCAATATTAATAAAATTGTCAATACAAATTTGTAATTCACTAAAATTATCTACAGATACGTCACAACATGGGACTACATCAAATCCAAGTATTTGAGCGTTTAATAATCTTAAATAAAATGAATTATTATTATCTCCTTCTACAACTTCCCAAGCATACCAAGATAGTTTTCTATCTTTTACAACCGATGTATCGAGACTTGATAATGTGCCTGCTGCTAAATTACGGCTATTCTTATATTCTCCGTTTTTGTTAATCTCTGCAAAATCATCTAATTTAATTAATGCTTCACCATCAATTATATAAGTTCCTTCCTTATTAATATGTAATGGAACGTTGCTGAATTGCTTAACATGTTCTGTAATATCAGATCCGACTGTGCCATTCCCTCTGGATTCTGCTAGAAGTAAATCACCATCTTTATAAGTAAGACGCACTGTTAATCCATCAAGCTTTACAGAAGCCACAAGATTATGATTATTTGCAAACTTCATAATTTCTTCTACACTATGACACTTTTCAAGTGATAACATTGGTGTTTTATGTGTCACATCTTTTATACTATCTAATACTGTTGCGCCAACATTCTGTGTTGGACTATTTGATAATATAATGCCTGTTTCTTCTTCCCACTGTCTGAGTTCTTCTAACTTCTGGTCAAACTCAGCATCACTCATAATAGGCTGTCCAGAATTATAATATTCGTAAGATGCTTTATTAAGCTCTCTTACTCTTGCTGCTATATCGAATTTATCCATTAGCATTCTCCTTTCCGCAATACTCTTTCCTATTCAAACGTTCATTTTTATAAATCCAATGGTATCCCGCTGCTGTTTTTGTGCAATCTTTTAACGCTATAAGAATAGAATTTTTACTTTTTAATTCTACTTGTCTTGTAGCTTCTCTTATTGATATATATTCCTTATTATTTTCTACTGAAATAACTGGTTTATTTGTTTTACAGTTTGTTTTCATTTTATTTATTGATTTTTCTGTATGTTTTTTGTTAAACCAAGGATGATTTTCTTTAATTTTATATCTTTCTTTTAGAATATTAGACATTTTTTCTTTAACTTCCTGATTATATTTATATCCTAATGTAGTCTTTAAACCACCTTCAGAAACATTGTATCCAAATTTAGGATTTTGCAAATTCCACCTCTTTATATATTCTTTTTCAATATTACAAGCTTCTCTTTCAGTTAAATTTTCATATATAATTTCATGCAAGAATCCATTGTCCCATCCATATTTATCTATATCCTCTCTAAATTTTATATTTCTATATCCTTTACCATGCAACCATCTAATCTCTGGTACTTGTGAAGTTATTCCAACATATTTTTTATTATTATAAATACAAGTATGAACATATACACAAAATTTGTTTGTTGAATTATCAAGATTTTGTTTCTTTTCTTTTATAGATTTATCCCAAAACAAATTATCTGCATTATCATTATATTTATTACCATCTTTATGTTTTATGGTATGATTAAAACTATCTGTTTGACAATATTCCATTGCAACTAATCTACTTACATATGAAGATGTTCTTGTCCCATTGTCCTTAGTTAAATATACAACATATCCATATTTTGTTTTAGTTTTAGATAAAATCTTGTTTGTTCTTAAACTAACAACATCTCCATATTTTGTTATATAATAATTACTTAAATCTTTTAATATAAAACATCACCCCTTCTCATTATATAATTTATATATAATCTATTTGGATCTCTAATATTAATCACCTCCTATGAAATGAACATTTATTTGTGTACTTCATAAAACCATTCATTGTATAAATCATACCTATTTTGAATATTAAGCCAATTAATTTCCTTACTATTATCCTTTGCCCATTTTATAAATTCAGAAATCTTACCACAGCAACCAAACTCAGGACACCCTGCCCTATAAATGCAATTAGGCACTAAAACATCTGATTCTAATGGATGAGTTTTATGTAGCTCAATCTTAAAATCTTCTGCCAATTCAACTGCTTCTGGTGTAGCATTGCCACACAATCTTTTTCTCCAACTATCAATAAGGTTTTGCATATTAGCATAACCATCAAAATTGACCAATGCATCTTGTGGTTTCTTTCCTCGTGGAGTATCATCAACCAATCTATCATCTCTTTGAGAACTAATAAATTTTTCGAACCGATGCCTACTCCATTCAGTGCTTAACCAGTAATAAATCCTTTTCCAAGACCAATCAAATTCAAGTAATCTAATTGGCGAATGTTCAGATATAAGCAACTTCTTTTTAAAAGTATCTGTTGCTTCGCTCTCTGTAAAATCTTTATTATCCGTGGTTCTACAATGATTTTTTACTCTCTTCCAATCATCACCGAACCAATTAAAAACAGTTTTCATTTTAATTCTCCTATTTTTCTTTTAATCTCTTCATATGAAATAATGGCTTCTTGCTATTTTTCTTTTATCCACACTGCAATTTTATCATCAATATATTTACTGTAATCTACTCCTGGAAATCTTGTACCCTTGCACACAAATGGACATAATTTGTTATTATCTTTCTTCATTATATGAAATGTGACATCCATATTCGTTGGTTCAAGATTACAATGTGTTGTCACTCCATATTTTCTCTGTACTTTTGACGTATATGGGCATTCATAACAATGCATAATTACCTCCAATCTTCCAAAGAATTTATCACTTAACCTATCTCTCATCAACCAATTCTTCTAACACACCACCAACTTCAGCAATAATAATTCCTACTGCTAATGGAATAATCGAACCGTTCACCAATGTTACAATTCCACCAATTACTCTGATTGCTGATTTTCCTAAACTAATAAATAAATGTCCTTTGCTGTTCATTTCTAATTTCCTCCATAACTTCTTCTACTATGTATTCACAATTTGATTCTGTAGAAGCAATCTCTTCATATTTAATATTGTACTGATTTAACTTATCAATAATTTCTTTTCTTACTTTTTTTGCTTCGTCTTCATTTTGGAATCTTCCTTCGTTTTCATAAGAATGGTGTCTTATGAGTAGATAATTTCTATTATTGTATGAATTGAATACATTCAGTATAGTCTTATTAAAATCTTCCCCCAACACTTCATCGGTGTTATATACAGCACATAAGATTAATGGTGAATCAACAACCATAACCTGCACTTTATTCTTAACTCTACCCATCTTAAACGACTGCTTGCCAAATAAGTATTCCTGATGTTTAAATACTTCACCATTATTTTCATATACCTTATCCTTGGCAAACTCCGAAACATATTCAGCATTGATACCGTGTCTTTTTAATTGTGCTGTAATATCCATTGCACAGGTACTCTTACCTACTGATGGTTCACCAAATAAATTTATAACAATTGTGTCCATTTTTACCTCCAATCTTCCAAAGAAACTGTCGATTCTTGTTTTATTGTTTCAAAGTCTCAACAAATTTCATAAGTTCAGATTTTTTACTTGATGGAATACTAACTGTTACCTCTTCCCATACATCAAGATTGTCAAAATACTCTTTGATCTCTTTCTGCTCTGAATCCCAATCAATATTATTATCCTTATATAAATCTTTTAACTCCCATTCAAGATAATCTCCATCGCATTTTGAAACACCTGCCTGTGCATAATCGACATCTGTTTCCCAATCATCCTGTATTTCTACGTCACCCATTACTTCACTATATTTTCCATCTAATTCTCCACAACCAATCTGTGATGGAAAATTATCTTTTAATTTCTCATATGATGATTTCTTAATCCAGATATTATCCTCATAAGTCGCTTCGCTATAATATCCATAAGCATATAGGTTTACATTTACTAATTCCATATATTTGTTCTCCTTTCTTTTGACGAACAAGAAATCCGTCTTTCAAAGGATTTTTTGACCTCGGAAACGCCCTATTTATGCGGTTTCCGAGACTTCAAAATCTCAATTTTGCCACTTTTTCATATTTTTAACATTTACTCTTTATAATTGAGCTAATAAACTTCTTACAGGCTCTTTAGTCATATTCTTTTTCGCCCAACTGATATAACCAGGATCAGACTGTGCAACATCAACTAAACGCTCACCGCTATGTTTTCCAAAATTCAATACATATTCCTCTAACTTTGGTACTTCCTGCTTTGGAGTTTCAAAACCATCAAAGAGGACTTCAATATCTTTTCTGCTTGCAAGATAATCTGATAAATGAAGTACCGTTTGATATTTATTCTTAGGCAATGGTAATGTAATAGAACTTCTTTTATCTGTATTCCACTGTCCCATATGACTCTCAATAGTTGTTGCAATCATCTCGATTTCATCATCAGGTAATTCATTACCTTTCAATTCACGAATGACATTGGCTGCAAGTAATGGATGATCAAATTTGGTATACTTATTCTTAGAAAAATCATCATCGTTTCCACTCTTTCTTGAATCATGCATTAAGCCAGCAACTCTCATTAAATCTTTCTCTCTTTGTGTGAAATTTTTACCGAAACAGTCAACCTCAAAAATGTGATTCATAAATCTAACTAATGCACATGTATGTCTTGCCAATCCCAAATCACCAAGAGCGTACTGTGGATGATATTTTCCTGTACTCGATGCACCCACATCCCAAAAATAATTTGGGATTGTTTCAATACATCTTTCTGCAAATTTTCTAATATCTTCTGATACAATCGTATCTAAAATTGGATTAAAAATACTTGACTTATTATTCATATATTCTCCTATTCTGCTTTCATAAATGTTTGTAACATCGTTTTTCTATCGAAATTTTCTTTCTTTTTAAGTGCATTATTAACTGTTCTAATTTCTCCAAGGTGATAGCATTTTTCTTTCGCTCTACTTTCTCCTACATATAACAAATTGGAATTCAGCATGAAGGTGTGGGCTTTAGGCGTAATTAAAACAACCACCTTGAACTGACCACCCTGAGATTTGTGTGTGCTGATAGCATAAGCCAATCGAATATTTTTCATAGAACTTTTTGGGATATAGATAAGCGTTCCATCATAATCAACAACCATTGCATCTTTTAGAATTTTTACAACTCTACCAGATTCACCATTAGCAATAAATGTTGTATTTTTATCATCAATATATTCCTCATTATAGATAATTGCTTTGTAATCATTAGCATAGTTCATTACAATGTCATTCAATCTGAATTCTGTATCTCCAAATGTAATTTTCGCCTTTGGATTAGAATTAACTGCGTTCTGTATCTTCTTATTTAATGCTACTGTTCCATAATCACCTACGTTATAGCAAGATAAGACTGCAATATCATCAACAGAATACCCTTTGGATAACAATGTCTGATAAAGTTTTACTGTATATCCCACAAGTTTATCTTGAAGAATCGGCATAAATATATATGACTGATCCTCACCAAATACTTGCATTCCTGTTTTTGTCTTATCTAAATATTCAGTACCAGTTCGTGTATCTGTGGCAACCGTAGATAAACCACCTTTGCCATAACGGAATACCTTATCAAGTGTGATAATTGGGATATCCTCGCATTTCAATAAATCATAAAGTACATTGCCAGCACCAACAGAAGGAATCTGTGCGTCATCACCAATAAGAAGTAATTTTGTTTTTTCAAAATCTATTGCTTCAAGCAATTTTCTGAAAAGAAAAATATCTACCATTGAAAACTCATCCACAATTACTACATCGTATGGTAATTTATTCTCTTCATTAAATCCCCAATCAGCAGGTGGCATATACATAAGACCTCTGTGAATTGTCATAGCATTTTCATTTGTAAAACCCGAAAGTACCTTTGCAGCTCTACCAGTTGGTGCTAAAAGTAAGTGTCTTTTGTTATATGCATTAAGCATATTTACAAATGCTTGTGTACTCGATGATTTACCACTACCACCATAACCAACTAAAAGAACTATGTTGTTTTCACACATATATTGAGAAGTTTTACACTGATTGTCTGTTAATTTGAATCCGTCAAGTTCTTGAAATTTAGAGCAATCACAATCCCATTTAGTATGTATTTGTAATCCTTCTTTAATCCTATCTGATATATATTTCTCTGTTTCATATGTTTCTTTTTTACATACACTTAATAATTCTCTATCAAATATAACATCATTCTCACCTTTTAATATGAGTGGCAAATTATTTTTTGCTTCTGGAACTAAAACATCAAACTGTTTCTTCAAATCACCAACATGCATATATGTATTGCCATTGTTCTCATTTTCATCAAGTAAATAGTCTACACATGCTTTTGCTCTTTGGTATGATGTAATCAAATCAAATCCAAAAAACAATACTGGTTTCTTTCCATTTTTTTGACATTCCTTGCCATCTTTATCAAGGGTAAGTAATAATGAATCGGCGGTCTTAAAACCAATTCCACCAAGTCTACATAAACATTGATAAGGTTCTTCTCTGATAACTTCCTTGATTTTATCTACTGATGTATATTTGTCATACAACTTTTTTACTGTTGAAAGATTGAATAAACCTCTGAACTCTTCAACAATCTCAGCTAACTTGAAATTTTCTATAACTTTATTTTTAATGACATTGAATGTATAATCCTTGATTCCTTTAGTCTTATTCAAATCAATATCATCTAATCTGTTATTCATAATCCTATCTACAATATCAGGGTACGCTTCAAGTAATACATCCGTTTGATTTGGTGTTAATATTTCATATAAGAAATTTCTTGTTGCTGCTAATGTAGTAGGTTTCTCTCTTTTAATATTGATTACATCGTATCCGACTCCATGAGAATCGGATACCTCCTTTGCTTTTACAATGTAGTCAACTCCAAGATTAAGTTCTGAAATATTACCTTTAATAGTTGCTGTGCCATATTTGCCAATCTGTACATCAGGATATTCAAATGAATTGACAGAAACACCATATATTTTGAAGTCAGTAGAATTATATACAAGTCTTTCTGGTACACATTTAAACTCAATTATTTTGTCCAACTTTACATCTCCTTCTAATATACGTCCCACTTTTTTACTATTCTCTCTTTTTCATCTGTTTTAATCCAATCGCCACCAACTTTCTTCATTTTATTTTTCTCACCAAATTCTTTTACATTGATGACATTACCTGCTATAAATGGGGATTCAATGAATGACTTTCCAGAAGTGATTTTTGTTTTTAGATACTCGCCATCTCTCATGTTATAAAGCATAAGATATGGTTTTGTTTTATCCTTATAGAATTTACATTCAAGCACATAATACATATCTTTTGGTGCTTTCGGATTTTTATACATTATGTTTCCAAGATACTCTTGTTCATATACAATCTGTTCTTTTATTGATAATGGCTTATTCTCTAAACCGCTTATCATAAGTTTAACAAGTTTGTCTTTATCAACATTGCTATACTGTTTAGGTGTCTCTTTCTCTGCACATTTTCTTACATCTTCTTCTCTAATGTTCAGTGATGCAATTTTATCTTTTTTCAATGTCTTGCATTTTCCTAACAAATTGTACATATCAATAATTGATAGCAAATATTTATTCTTGCCAAACTCAGAAAAGAAATTTAGTGTTGTAAGAATATGTAATTGTCTATCATTCACAGATGTTTTTGATATAATATCAGAAAGTAAATCGACAAAATTATCATAATGATTTTTAGACAATTCATATAATTCGTCTGCGATCTGATCATTACAATATTTTATAGAAGAGATTCCTTGATAAATGGCATTTTCGTCTTTATCCATAAAATACTGTGCTTTGGATTTGCCAAATTTTATTCCTTTGATTTCTATTCCCTGTGATTTGATATATTCTTTGATATTTGACATTTTTTCATTATTGTCTACATAAACATTCAATGCTGATGTTAATAGCTCAATCTTATGGTAATACCTTAACCATCCAATAAATAGACCTATCATACTATATGGAACGGAATGATTTCGTGAAAATAAATAATTAGATGCATCTTCGATTACTATCAAGAATGATTTTATAGTTTCTTTTGCCTCAGCTTCTGTCATTCCATACTTCTCTTGTGCAATTGCAATAAATCCTGGAATATATCTATCATCTTTATTACCGTGAATATCTACCATATATCCACCATTTTCAATAATAGGTATATCTGCTTCAGTACCTGTTTTTTTAGCAAAATGTCTACGGACAATATCTGCTTGTCCCATAGTAAATCCACAGAAGTCATGTAAGAAATCAATAATCTGTTCCTGATATACTAAATAACCAAGCGTAGGTTTCAAGAAATTATTAAGTGCTTCGTTGCCATTATCTTTGTAAATACCATTGAATAACTGTTCTCTATAAGATTCACCTGCTGGTCTAATAGCACCACTGACCATAGCCATGACATCAAGATATGAGATGTTATCATTCTGTGCTTTAATATTCTCCAAGGTTTCTTTACTAAGTGTTCTTTTTAATGAATCACTTGCAAAACCACTTTCAAACTGAAATATCAATGTAGTATCTTTTGCTATTGAGTTAATAACATTTTCATCTGAGAAATTAACCTTATCAGGTGTTAAATAGTCTATACCTGCAAGTTTACAAGCACCATCAATTAATCCAACAGCATTTAATCCTAACAAATCTAACTTTACATAATTTAAAGAATCAATTTCGTGCATGTCTATTTGGCTTACAGGACGTGGATCTGATGTAATAGATAATGTTCCAAAATCATATCTTATATCTGTAGGACTACAAACAATTCCTGCTGCATGTCTGCCAAGTGATGTAATTGTTCCGATTACCATATCAATATATTTAAACATTTCTGGATATTGTTCTCTGATTTCTTCTGGCATATAATCCCTGCCTTTATCATCAGTTTCTACCATATTTGATAATTCTTGGGTTTGATCAGGAGTCATCCCATATGCTCTACCGACATCTTTTATCGCTGCTTTTAACTGAATTGTATTAAAAGTAATAATGTTGCAACAATACAAACCTTCTTTATTAAATAGATACTCACGCACTTTATATCTATCTTCTGCGTAAATATCAGTATCTACATCAGCCAATGACATTCTTTCAGGATTCATAAATCGTGAGAAGTTAAGCTTATATTTAACTGAATCAACATCAGTACATTTAATCAAATATGCAATCTCACTACCAGATACAGAACCTCTTGAACATCCATAGTGCATATTATTTTTCAGCAACCAATTCTTGTAATCTGAATCGAGTAACATAAAATCAATAGCGTCATTATGTTTATATGTTTCTAACTCTTCCTGTATCCTTGGAATATACTCTGTTTTATAATTTGGGAGTTTGCTTATCCCACGTTCTTTTACGCCTTGAACTATTCGTGACTTAAATTCTTTCTCAGCATCAGGATATAATCTTGGATATTTGTTACTATAATCCAACTCATATGATTCAATAGCATCTGCAAATCTATTTGTTTCCTCTATTGCATCAAGATATATTGATTTTGGCAATGCGTTTTGTAGTTCAAATGCAGCAACCATATCATCATAAGACTTCCATGATAAATCACATGCATCTTCATCATGGAAATTTACATTTTTGGATTTCTGCATTACAGCTCTGCCCATCATATGATCTTTGTCAATTGCATGTACATCACTTGTAGCAATTAGTTTCATTCCATATTTCTGTGAAATTCTATATAAATATTGATTGTAATATATTTGAACATCAAAATTATGAGGTTGTATTTCTAACCAACATCTGTGTTTATTTTTAATAAGAAATTTTAAAAATCTCTCTTGCACCTCTTTAGTGCCTTTACATAACATACCTGCTACGCAAGCTGTTAAAACCAGAATATTATCAGATGTATTTTCGAGTTCTTCTAAAGTAATTCTCGGATTATAATAGAAATGCCCATCATTACGGTTAAACGAATCTGATGAAAGTTTATTTAATTCCAATACTCCATCATAATTTTTCGCATATAAACAACAATGGTAATTATCTCTTTGTAAATTATCCATATCAATTTTTTCTGTTACATAAAATTCTTCTGCATTGATATATTTTAATCCAGCCTTTTCACAAGCTTGTCTTTTTGCAATATTATGAAGGACTGCGCCATGCTCTGTAAAAGCTATGGCTTTCATTCCTTCCTCTTTTGCTTTATCAATATAAGCTTGAAAAGGTGTAATTGAGTCAACTTCAAGACCGCTATATGGGTTAGAATCCATACTATGTAAATGTAATACTGTTAAATTACTCAATTTTTCACCTACCTATATTCTTATAAACTATTTACAAATGCCAATAAATCTTCCTCGTCATTATCAGTTTCGTTTTCTTCTCCACTCTTAAATAATTCCTGAGCCTTCAAATATTCATCATATGGTTTATGTAATGATCTTGAATATCCTGATAGGGTTGCCAATCTAAAAGCATCTGCATCTGTAACCTCTTGCCAAAAGATATTTTCATCTTCACTATCTTTATATTCTCTTTCTTTCTCGTTGATTTCTGAAATAGTGCTAATGATATCTGTCTTTAGATCATTGATCTTCTCTTCTGTTAATGGAATCTGCACATAACAATCATGTATCTCAAACTTGTCTCTAACTTCGTCTGGTAAACAATCAATGTTATTATTTAATACCATTTCATCAATATATTTTTCAGTATCATCTTCATATCCGAAATTTTTCAGCCACATCTTTGCCGTATTGATAAGACTTTCGCCTATAGAATTTCTTTCTATATATCTATCTTTTTTCTTACCATTTTTCTGTTCAATGGTAACTGTGACATATTTTAAGAAATTCCATTCGCATACAATATCTTCCAATGGAATATTTAATGCTTGTTTAATACCTTCAGCATAAATAACCAACTGACCACATTCAGCGTCAATTTTTGCGCCTTGATAACGTGTAGATGTTTTCCAATCTACAATATGTACACGTTTTTTCTCATTACCATTTTCGTCTTTGTATGACTCGATATAAAGCATGTCAATATATCCTTGCATATAAATATCATCAGAAATTTTAATTGTAATAAAATGCTCAACTTTATGTGGAAAAGTAATCAGATTATGATTTTTAAAGAAATGTCTAATGCAATTTTCATATCTATTTGCTATTGCATCATTTTTATCAGAATCACTGCGATTGTATTTGAGTTCTGCACAATTCATTGTAAATAAGCTATCTTCATATAAATCTGGCATATCCTCATATTTAATTTTGCCAGTATATAGCTGCTCAATAATATCATGTACATTACCACCAGATACACAATAAATACTATTTGTTCTATCTTCTTTCTTGTGTAGGATGTATTTCAAAAAATATTCCCATCTATCTTGTTTGTAACAATGATACCTTGACCATGACCATAATGTATCAACACCAAATTTGTTACAAATTTCTGTTAATTCTTTACTTGTCTTTCTTGCCAATCTCTTAACTTTCTCCTTTCTGACTCATCATATAAAACACGATGCTTGAGAAGGAAGTTGTATACTTTATTTGGCATATCAGCAGGACTGTCTTTGCTACCTTTCTTAATCAAATCCCAACAATCATATATGTAACTTACTTTTCTAATAGGATAAAATTTATCACATTCCTGCCTAATATGGTTTATATCAATTCCTTCATCTAAAGCCACTACAATTTCTACATTTAAACTAATCAGTATCCTAACTTGTTCTTCTGTAAGCTCACAATTTCCTATTGCAACAGCCGTACCATCTTTTCGTGAATACCTTTTAAGCACCGATTTCTGCGCTTCCAAAACGACTGCATAACCAGCCTCTTGAATTGTTTGATAATTCTCATTTAACCCATATACATTTATTCCTTTTGGATATGTTTTTGATAATTTAAAAAACTTCGGAATATCAAACATCTCATAATTCGGTACAGTAGTTCTCCCACTGATACCTATATATTCATTGTCATCTCCATCCCACTTTCGTTCAGGAATAACAATTCGTTTTCTATCATATGAATATCCAATGTTAAATCTTTTACATGCAAAAGGCATAACGCCTTCACGAACCCAATCAATATATGGTAAATCAGTATATTCTTTCATACATGAATCATCATACACTGGAACATCTTTATCAATTGTGTATCTTTGGCGTTTCACCTTTTTGAAGATTGCTAATGGATCTTTCTTATTATCTTTGTTGTCACTCTTGCTATATGAATATTTCAAACCTAAAATATTGTGGAGATATTTATTAGCTTTCCCAAAAGATATACCCTTTATTGTCATAACCAATGTAAAAATATCTCCACGCCTATTTTCTTCCGAACTTCTAATCGCCACTGATAATGTATCTTTCTTTACACATATAGCAGTTTTATTATTGCCTTGTGGTAAGGCGGCTCTCCATTCAGTAGGATATTCGTGTAGTCCATGACATTCCAACGATAATAAAATCTGTTCTATACAATTATTCTCTATAATGTATTCTTTTAGTTCATCTGCATTAATACACGCTCACCGCCTCCATCACAAAATTATGAAACATTCTTCTTATATTCCCATATATAACCACCAACAGTCTTTCTTTTATGTTGACAACACTTAGTAATACTTCCACGATCCAAGCCAAGTTCTATTGCTGCATCTTTTGTTGATGGGAATATTTTTATAATTTCATTTGTATCTTTATTGATTTGAATAATAGGTTTCTTATTCTTTTCCGCTGTTTTTATTATTGAATCCATTGATGGTTTATACCAACTTCTACTATCAAGAAGTTTTTTAATGCTTTCTTGTGTATGATGTTTCCCATAAAAAGGATTATCTTTTCCTACGCATTTTCCTGCCCTTGAAGCACTAATTTTCTGTAATGTTTCTTCTGTATGTTTTTTACCATACATAGGGTTATTCTCTCCTTGAATGTCTTTCGAATGTTGTTCACACCATTCTTTCGTATGCTTTACACCTGCAACACCATCGCCACCAATTGTAATATTGTATCCAAATTCTCTATTGTTAGATTTCAATTTTTGTATCAATAACTTTTCAAAATTATTAGCTTCTTCTTTTGTTAAATTACTTGCAACAATTTCATGATAGATGTTATCCCATCCATATTTCTGAATTGCATTATAGAAATATTTCTGAGAATAATATCCAAATCCATTTCTCCATCTTTCACAAGGTTCTTTACTTGTAATTCCAACATAATATTTGTTGTTTGGTGTAATATGTATATAAACGCTCCATGCCATATTAATCACCAATCCTGTACAATATTGCAAATACCAAGATCTTTATTTGTATTTGTACTAAAATCAAATTCACTTATAATTTGTAAAGCATCGGTTTGACCAAACCTATTTTTAGGAATAAAAGTAATCATATAATGTTTATCTGGTTTTAACTTAAATGGAATTTTACTTTTACCATTAACTCCATCAAATCTATAACCCACAATCTCATGTTTGCCACCCTCGAATTCATCTTCAAAAGGTCTACGGATCATCAGATTTACACTCATAACATCTACAATACTTTTACCAAGACCAATTTCATTATTTGTTAAATATCTCATTTTGATACTAGCCTTACCAAGCTGATAAGTTACGAATAGCCCAACATTTTTTGCTGTTGGCTTTACAACGTCATATAGTTTAACCATATCTCGTGTCATCGACTTATATATCTCATCAGTCTTTGCATCAAAACTTTCTTTTAAAGTATCAAGAACAAAATATCTAACACCTAGACTTGCATATTTTTTTATCAATTTAATTACAATATTTACTGAATATCTCTCAAGAGGAACTATTGTAATATTTTGTTTCTCTTTTTTGTCTTCAATCCATTCAGCAACTTTTCTGAGCTGTCCCATTGTTTCTTCGTCAAATTTACCATCACGCAATTTGTACTTTGGTAAATCGAATTTAAAGACATTATTAGCAACCCATATAACTAATTCTCTTTGAACTTTTGTCTGATCTTCCTCATTGATAAAAAATACAACCTTTTCATCATAATGAAGAATTGATGGAATAATATAATTCATAGCAGTTGTAGATTTACCAACACCTGAGTTAGCACCAAGACCATAAATATTCCCATCACAATTGAATCCACCTATTTCCTTATTGAGAATGTCACAATTATGTAATGGCAATCCAACGCTTTTGCCAGAATTCAAATCGTCAATAAACTGATTGATTCCTTCGCAAGCATTGTAGGATTCAACGTCTCTTGCAGCATTTACAAAAATGTGATTTATCATTGCTTCATATTCTTCATAAATTTCATCCAATGACATATCACAAAATTCATTAATACGATTGCATACAGGGAAGTTGTTTTTTAACATAACCAGGACAGTTTTCCATTTGTAAAGCTCTTTTACATACCCATCCATATTACTGACATTGACATATTCTTTTGCTTTGTCAATTGTCTCATAACCACCGTAGTCGTCATATTCCTTCTTTAGTTTTGGATGTTTTTCAAGATATAAACCAACAGTCATATCATCTAAAACAGACTTTTTCTCAACAACCAGTAAATCACTAGCGATTTGCCAATAAACACGCCACGTATTTTCACTAAAATCTTCTAATTCCAGTGTATAATCAAAAAATAATTCAGGCTGTTTATATAGAATCGCTACTATATTAGCCTCTGCTATTACTTTATATTCTTTGATTTGCTTTGCTGCTTTTAATACTTCTTCTTGATAAGGCGTTAATTTTTTATTCTCTTTTTTTGTAGTAGCCAATTAATACCTCCTCAGAAAAGTTTTTTCATTCTATCGCTTGTTTCTTTCGTCTTTTTCACATAGCTTGCACTATCATGGTTCTGATTTTCATATTCTACATTTTCAGCTTTTGTTTTTGCTTTTTCTGCTCTCTGCAATCTCAAATATACATCGTTGATTTCAGGTTCAATCATTTTCATAATAAGATTGATTTTATGTTTTTCATCTTTGATTTTCTTTTCATTTTCATGTAAATATGTAACAATTTTTCTCTTACATAACTTAAAAGTACATAAAATTGTGTAATCATCATAATTAGCTTTTGCTTCATGATTATTATTCGCTATATGTTCGCCACGTTTAATACCTTGTAGCTTTAATGCGAGATACTGTGGAAATTTCATATTATCATCGTATTCAAGAATTTCTTTCTTTACATACTCACATAGTTCAATCCACTGCTCGTTATCTTTCTTTTTTACATTTCTCATTTACCAAATCATCCTTTCTTAAAAACTCCAACAGGCAATTAACCTGTCGGAGCATAATTTTAATTAGGCTAACTGTAACTTGGCAAAATCAATTAACTCTGTAAGAGTATCTGGTGACTGCATTTCAAGATTCTTTAATGAAACATCCTTATCCTTCATCTGCTTGTTTACTTTGAGCAAAGCATCTTTATTATCCTTGAGCGACTTTAATACATCTTTAAATTCAGCAGCCAACTCTTCTGCTTTCTCAGCTTTGTCAACCATAGAATCTGTAGAAGTCTTTAAGTCATTCTTGTATGATGTCTCATTTGTCTCAAGATCGTGCATTGACTCAAAATAATCCTTCCAAATATCATAAGATGGGTTCTCAATAATCTGTCCAACCTTAGTTACATTTGTTCTGTCCTTCTTAACCTTTGCAAAATAACGAACATCCTCACCATTCTCTTCCTTATAGAACTCAAGGATTGTATCATAATCAAATTTAACTGACTTATGCATATCAGGCTTAATGCCAACTAACTTACGGTTATCGCCTGTTCCTTCATATACTTCTGTTGCCTGTGCAACTGATACAACATGCTTACCCTTTGCAGAGAGATCAATCTTAGCCTGCTGAAGCTTCATGTTAATAATCTTGATACGTCCCCACTGTCTCTGAGAAACTACTGTATCGTCAACATCTCCACCCTTTCTACGAGCTTTCTTCTCTTCAACTTCTGTAGCTCCAACCTGCATTGTTGCATAAAACTTAGTCTCTGAGTCGATATCAAGTGTCTGAATCTCATCCGAATCTACTGCTTCGTCAATATCATCCTCTAAATCATCAAGATCTGATGTGTCGTCTACTAAAATAAGATTGTTGTAAGTCTTACCATTTGCTAATGTAATATCCTTACCTTCATAGTGAGCAATACCTGTCTCTGAGTCGATACATGCAACCTTTGGGAATGTAAGAGCAAACCATGACTTACCAGAACCCTCATAACCATATGCTAAAAATTTTCCACCAATCTTTGCTTCTCTTGCTTTTCTAAATGCCAATTTTTTGTCCTCCTAAAATGTATATATTCTTTTGATAAAATGCTCACCCTGTATTAAACAGGGCAAGCGTATTTTTTTAGTTCATACCTTCAAGCATTGCAAGAAGGTCATCATCTTCTGATGAAGTTTCCTCACTCTCTGAATCTGTATCATTATCTGAACTTGGTTCTGCACCAGCATCAAGTAATGCCTGCTCATAGAAATAAAGGTCATCCTCATCATATTTACCATCTTCAAATGCTACAGTAGGCTTTCTATCGTCACCAGTTCCCACATATGTAATGTCAGGCTTTACAATAATCATTCTTCTCTCACGATTGCCATTACCTACTGCAATCTTCTTCTCTGCTTCCTCTTCTGAATACAGTCCCATTTCAATAAGTTCTTTAATATCATCAGGAATATCATCTTCTGTAATATTTACAGTAGATCCACCCTCTACTAAATTACCTGTAACTGTAATCTCAGTAATTTTACCCTTCTTAGGTTTGAAAAATCTCTGAAGCATCTTAGCTGTAATCTCTGGATTCTCATTAATAGCAACTTCAAATGTCTTAGGATATGTGACATTTTTCTTAACTTCAATCTTCTCTCCGTCAATCTTAGGCTTTCCAACATAGTCAACAACATATGCTGCCAGTTCCATAGTACTCTTATCATCATTCTTCTTTCCGATACTCTTTGAATCAACAAGAATTGTCTGTGAGAATGTAGCCTTAAAATCTGCCTCATCATCAATTTTTGAAAGTACAATAGATGTAATCTCTTTCTTTGTAGAAACATTACCTTCATACTCGCTGTAACCGATTGTACCCTTTACATTTACAATCATTCCGTCCTCAAGATGCTCATTCAGATACTCTACTGCATCATAAGCTGTGAGGAACTTCTTATATACAGTCTTATCCTTTACATCTTTTTCAACACCAACTGTTAAGAATGAAGAATCTGAAATGCTATCATACAGAGACTCATCAAGACGATCCTCCCACGCAATCTCTACTGACTTGCTCTTTCCTGCATCGTCTTTCTCATCCTTACTGTAAGCACGAATTACATTATCCTTATCAGGGAAGAAACCACTTCTCATCTCTGCATATACTGTATTGCCGTTTCCACAATCAACACCTACATACATACTGTTATCTGTCCAACCAGAATCATAACTATTGTCAAGATTGAATGTCTTGTCTGTTACTTTTACACGACCAATAAGATTGAATGCTGCCTTACCTTTTTTTAATGCTTTTCTTTCCTTTGTCTTTGCCAAATTACTTGTCCTCCTTAAAATTAAAAATTTATATAAATATTGTTAATAAAACAATCTATCTAAACGCCCAAATGGACGGAACACAGAAAATAAATTTATGTAAAAATCTATCTTCAACAGTGATTTTTGAGTGCAAAAAGCCCAAGGGTATGCTGTTCTTCCACCCATATTTATATTCTCTATTCAGTTTTGATTTTTGGAATTTTTGAACTGAATTGTTCAATGAAAATGCTTACTGAATTTACTGTTTATGTAATCTTCTACAAAGGCTATCGTATGAATTACTAATTGAATTTCCCATAGCAAGCAATCTTGAAATATAATATCTGACGGTTTTGCAAATCTAAATCCATCTCCATATTTTGAAGCATGTTTCATTGTTCCGTCTCTACAATGAATAACAATAGCAATAATTGCTCCAATTATATGAATACTCATCAAAATTACTAACATGTTCACCTCCTCGAATTTCGCATGAAACAGTGATTTACAATCAACTTAATTCATCGTGTAATTTCCCACATTTCTTGCATCTGAAAATGTGCTTTACTGTGCTATGTTCATCTATAATTTCGTGAGCTATTTCAATATAATCATGTGACTCACATGGACAGATAAGATTTTCTAAATAAGATATTCTCTGTCTATATTTCAGTTTTTCGACTTCATATTTTGTTCTGCTAATCCACATAAGACTCTCCTATATGTTTATTCTCTATTTGTTTTTTATTTTTATTGGAAATTATTAACTGAATCGCTAAGAATATTTATTAAGACCATCCATCAGGATAAAAAACAGGAATATCATTATGTAAATATTCAGGACATTTCACTCCACAATCATATCTATCTTTATCCTTTTGCTCCATGTTAGAAACTCTGTCGTCATTGTCTTCATACCATCTTAATTTAATCATACAATCAGCATCATATAGTGTCTTTTTCATACAATTATTGCATTTTTCTTTGTCTAATATTTCTGTTTCTAATGCTGTTCCTCTATGATATCTCTTCTCATTACTAATTCAAACTCTGTGCCAGAATATGTGATCTGATATTCTTCTTTCTTACCTTCAGAGTCTTCCATATTACCCATAAACCATTCATATACAGCAGCTATCACATCATCTGTAACATCTATTTTCTGTCCAATCCACATATGTTTTTCTGTATCCTGTGTTCCATAGTAGATTGTATTTGTTATTGGACTCACACCAAAACCTTTCTTTTTCGCCATTTATTTTTCTCCTTACTGCAACATTTCTGGATAAAAGTCATACAAATAATCTCCAAAATCTCCACTTCTCTCTGAACCTGTTTGACTCTGCCAAAAATGTTTCCATTCTTTACCTCTTTCAGTCTGAATAAACTGTTCGTATTTAGGTCTTAAAGCCTCTCTATCTTTACAAATATCACTCATTCTATAATTCGCCTCTTCTGCTTCTTCCAAAACTGCAATACTTAAAGTTCCTGTATCACAATTTCTACCCATTCTTGTCTTAAATCCAAGCTCATTCAATTCTTTGTCTAATTCATATAGATCATTTTCAACTGTACTGTAAATCTTACTACCTTTACAAATCTCGACAGCTCTTACATAATTTTTATCTTGCCAAGCCGAACTAATATATAACCATTGGTCTGTATTTACTTTAGATATTTTATTTCGTGGAACTACTATGAATGGTTTAAGAACTTCTTCGATTTCATCTTTATGTTCTATGTAATTATCTACTGGATCTCGTATCAAATTAAGACACACCATACAACCTCTTTTATATTCCATAATATTATTCTCCATTACTTTTATATAAAACATTAAAAGTTTCAATAACTTGTTCTCTAACTTCTTCCATACTTTTTGCTTTAACTACAAGAACAATTGAATTATGATAACAATCAGAAGCATTTACTTCATCATAAAATTTTTCAATCATTTCTTGAGTTGGTTTTGGCTCAAAACCTAAAGATAAAATTCTTCTTGTCATTGTTGTTATTGGTTCATATTGCACCAAAAACATATTATCCATAACTATATATTCTCCAATCTGTACCAAGAAATGTCAGTTTCCTTTAGTCTTGATTTTCATACTATATATAGTGTTTATAGTGTTTTACATTCACTATATATAGTATATTATTTACTCTTCACCAATAAATACCAACCTATCAATATATTCTCTGCCTTCACCCTTGAAAATAGGAATATCTGTATCAATAATCCACTCATTTTCTGATTTAGAAGTATCTCTTAACTGTGCAGTTGCCATAACACCATCAGATTCAATAACAATCTTATTTCTTACGCAACAGCTTCCTCTCTTCTGATAAGTTGGTAAATTATTCCAGTTAATACTTTTCTGAGCCATAAGCATATCTTGAATATCATTACATGACTTATTCTGTAATTCTTTGTGTGAGAAATTGGCTTGACCTACCATCTGAATTGAGTTACGAGAAGCATCTAACTGTCTCCAATATACGAGATTTGTTACTTCTTCTTTTGGAATATTGAAACAACGAGCATCGAACATTGCACCTTTTCGCATAGAGTGAACATGGTTTATATGAATTATCTCTAAATTGTCATCGACTACATTTCCTTCTTTATCTGAATTAGAAAGTATTTCTTTTTCAACATTATCTGCAAAGAATTTATTAAACGCCATTGTAGCCATACTTGCTGCGATACTACAAATCTTCTGTACTTCATAATCAAACCATGCTGAAGAGGTGAGCTTCTTATAATCAACGAGGATCAATGTAATCTCATCTGACTGTGTATAACCAAGAACACAGCCCTGAATATTCTCACATAAGTATTTCATTGTTTCCTGCATTGACTTAATTAACACTTCATCAAATGGTTTCTGAAATCCTCTTGTAAATGTATGAAATGCTTTCCCATCAATTCTGATAGCAACTGGACACCTTCTCATTAATTTTGTTTTAGGAATCTGCTCATAAAATGTTTTCATCCTAACGCCTAAATCATCATGTACTGGCATATATGTACCTCTCTTTCTATAATTATATTCTCCACAAAAAATCGAAATTTACTTCGTTTCTCTCCAACTAATACTGTAATATGGCTCATTGTACTGAGTACCAGTCTCAACTTTATAACCAAGTTCCTCTAATTTCTTTCGTGTTTCAGGCTTCAGAGAACCATCTTCACTGATTGAAAATTTGCCATCTGCAATCGCATCTCTAATTAATTTAGATAATTCTGCTAATTGTTGCGTAGTGTAACTATCAATTGCATTATTTGTCATCCTATTTGCTTCATGTGCAAATGGGATAAAATCTTTTGGCGGCTGAACTTTTGGCATAGGAATGTTAGAAGTAAATGCATCTTCGCAACAATCCATATCACTACAGCCTATACAAAACTTATAACTTCTGCTAGTTATTGGATACTTACAAGTCATTTGATATTTCACCTCCTGATAAATTATTCTCCATACTTTTCAAATAATTTTGCCATTGTCATATCATTGTATTTTGCAAGATCCACACAACAAGCACATACATTTTTACCTGTTGAAGCACCTACACAATCACAAAGATATTCAGTTAGATTGGTATATCTTGTTGTTTCATAACCCAATCTATTCCATCCAAGTAAACATTCACCATTCACTTCAAAATATGTATCAGGAACGCCAAGTACACTACCATCACTCTGTCTCCACCACGCTTCTTCACCTGCTAATTTAACAAATTCATCTTCTGACATATTACACATCTTATTAAATAGATTTTCCGATACTTCCCATACTTCATATCTATCGCCAGCATATGTAATTTCAGCATCATTTAGTGGATTATCTACAATGTCAAAAAATCTTTTTAATTTATTTCCTAAAATCTCCACTATTTCACCTCCAAAGAAACGTGCTTATTTGAAGCCAAATGCTGCTTGAATTTTTTCATCGCTAATGTTCTTTAGTAAATTATCTCTAGCAGATTTTTCTTCTCTAATCTTCCACTTAATTCTTCCGTTTTCTTTTCTAATATCTGATGCACATTCCAATTCAATTGAAAAAATCTCACGTTTCATATCTGCAATTGCTTTTAATTTATTCTCAAAATCACAATCATCCTTATAGTCGATCATGTTCTTTGCAGTTGCAATAATCTGTTTCTTCAATTCATTATACTTCTCAACCTTTTCAGATTCTTTCTCTTCTTGTGTTGGTTTTCTGATTTTGCTCTGTAATTCCGAAATGTTTTCTTCGTAATGTGAAGTAATTTCATTTCGTATATTCTTCACATCATTCACAATGGCAATCCATGATGGCTCGACATCTTTATATGCACTACTATAAACACTTAAAATAGCATAATTACCATTTTCTTTATGCTTGAGAATCATGCCAATATTGCTTTTAAGTCCATTTTCACCAGTTTGGAATAACACAACATCGCCTGGTTCAAATATTGATACTGTCTCTTTTCTCATTTTTTCACCTCCACATGAAACCGATATTCTCTGCCAAATTATATTTTTTATTATGTAGGAGCAACCTACAATATTTTTAAGTTTCTATTATGCTAACTTCTGTACTGTCTGTCCTTTACTGTTTAATAAGTAAACGCCACTTTCAAATACACGAGTCACATTCTTATTTTTGTCATTCAAAGTTACTACTGTTACATTCTCCATCTGATCAAAAGGCTTATCAATGTGATAAACGATTTCATCACCGCAATGTGTTTCTTCTCGAATAAGTCTGTCAACTGCTTTGTGCATTTCTGCGACATAATCTAAATCAACTTTGTTTAAATCAGATTGATCTGGTGTTTTACCATTTTTATAAAGTTCCGAATATTTCTTTTCGTATCTTACTCCACCTTTACGATAGGCACGAGTTTCTTTGCCAACCCAAACAACTGCTGATGTAATCACTTCTGCTTCTTCATAAATCCAATTATTATTAAATCCTTTATATTGTAAAACCATATTTCTACCTCAACTTTCTATCTTTCTGTCTATCTAAGTTGTAGGTTGCTCCATATAATAGGCTGATTGACATTTACAATCATTTAATGTTTATTTTTTACTTGCTAAACAACCAAATAAAATAAAATTTCTATATGTATATTCTCTTTTATCTGTGACAAACAGATGAAACGAATCTTTCCTTCAATTCTTTATTCCACTGTAAACAACTCTATGGTTCTCTCTGATATATGGCTTTCTCTCGCTCTATCAGGTGTCATAACAAATACACACCAACCACCCGACACTACATATTTGCCAGGATAATTTTCATGTAGATATTCTCTGACTTTTTCGATAAATTTATCTTGTGCTTCGTCAATATCATTGTGAGAATATTCATCTTCATACTCTGACTCATCAATATATCTTCCGAATATCATTGATCCATCTGCCATATCTTGTAAGAACTGGTTATATTCATCTTCTACAATTTCATACATAATTATCTTCCTTATGTTTATTCTCTTATTGGCTCAACCCTATATCGTTTATTCCAATCTTCTCTCTTCTTCAATAATGGAATCCAAGAACAATACAAATTTTCAGATTCAGTTCCTATCAAGTCATCTTGATCACAACCAAGATATTCTTCATGACCACAATTAGGACAAGCTACTTTATATTCAGGAACTTTATATTTAAAACTACAATAGTTAGGAAATACCATCTGAACATTCCAATCATCCTTTGATTCAACTTCATATACACAGTTGCAGCATCTACATACAAACTGAATATTTTTACCGAAATAATCACCTGCTACAATATTCATATTTACTCCAATCAATTTCTACATACTGCTTATAACATGGAAAATATGTAGTTGCTCCTGTCTGAGCTTCGCACCAGCCATCTAACAGAGTTTGCAAACTACCAATATCACACTGCTCATAAGCATTTTCATGTAGCTCTTGGCAAACATTGTCAACTACACTGTCAGCATCAATATGAATCTTTTCTACACTACATACCCATAATCTCTCAGGTCTTTCATTATCATCTTCTTCATAATTACATGCATAATCGTCAAAGAAATCGTCAACTGTATCGTAATACTCGTCCAATTCCTCACAGTAAAGCATTGTGTCTACATCTTTTTCATCAACTGGAACTGCTTTAGATACTTTCTCATTCCACTTCTTTATTCTCTCTTCTTCGTCAGCTTTCTTTTGTCCTTCACAGTCGCAATGTAAATAAGCCTGATTTTTATAAGGCTGTCCACAATAAGGACATAAACTCTGTACTCCATTAAAACAACTCTGGCAGAATGAAAGTGATTGATGCTTGTATGGAAAATGATATTTTCTACCAGCTTCAGAACTATCACCTTTGATTCCATAAATATTATCTTCTATTCTCATGCCAAGACCATTACAGACAGGGCAGATTCTTTCATGTTCTGTCAGATCCTTGATAAGAATTTTAGGAAAAGATTTCTGAATTGCTTCATAAAGATTTACTTCTTCTCTACGTGTTAAATTATCCATATTTTTCAGCTCCTACTCTTTTGCAATTCCAATACCATTTACTGTAAAGCTAGTTACCTGACCATCCTTCATTTCAACGCTTTCTTTTGTGCCACCATACCAAACAAGACCAACGCCTGTAATATACATACCATTTTCATCTTCAATCAATTCAACTTCTTGTGCTACTCCAATAGGAACAAATTCACCATCATTGTTTTGTATCTCAATTGGAATATTTTTTACATTTTTATAAGCATTTCTAATTGCTTCTTTTGAATATATGACACCATTCAAATCAGGCTTATCAACTGGAATTGGAATTTTAAATGTTACTTCTATATTCTCTGTTCTCATATCGTTATTCTCCTTTTTATCCAAACTGTAGCCATTTCATCTACTCTATCACCTATTGGCATGTTTCACTTGTTTTTACGATACCAATAGCCCTTTCATATGCATCTTTTAAGCCTTCAGCATAGTCAACGCTACTACTTCTTACGATCCCATAACATCGTTTCAACTGTTCTATGACACCATCAATATCATAAGCTGTCGGCTGAATATCAATTATTGTGCATAAATCATCAAGTAATACATAAGCATTTCCATTTTTATCTAATTTTACAAATTCCCCTACATTTGAAATATTGTCTGCATCAATTAATCTCATTTTACACCTCCAATCTTCTCAGCGACTTTTGCTTCACATATGTCACAAATACAACCATTTTTCTTATCGTATTTTTCAAGTTCACTAATGAGATTACTACAACACCAGCTTGATTCATTAAGATGAAATTCAATCATGTCGTCATCCCAATCCGAAGGAAAGTCCATTGGAAAATTTATTGTCCACTGTATAGTTTTTGTTTGTCTGCCTGTCATATTATTCTCCTATGCACCTGTATTCGCTCTTAAAACACACTGTTCTTCATTCATATCAATTTCTGTAATAGTAATCTCTTGACACTTCTTAAAATCATCTGAACTTACCCTTGCTTTTCTTTCAGCATGTCGTTCATCTTCTGCAATAATTACCATTGCGTAATCTTGACACCAACAACTTGCAGGTCGCTTTACTAAATATGCTTTCACATTGTTATTCTCCTCTATCTAATATCTCAACATCAATACAAAATAAATCATGTAAGTTTTTAATCTGCTCATCAGTTGGTTTCTTCCATGCCATTGTTTCATCAATATTAATTGTCACAGCACCACCACACAATTTAATTCTTGCAATGACTTTTGGATTACGATAAGTTGCAATTTCTGGCATTGGAATATTACAACTTGTTTTTGGTAATTGTGTCATATAGTTATTCTCCTAATCATCTTTATCTATAATGAACCAATATAAGAAACTTAAAAGTGTAAAAGTAATTCCAAGTATTTTATTTTCTGCCTGATATGAATACATTGTTACACCACTACAGAACCATACCAAAAGAAATGCGATTGCTTGTCTATAATACTTTTTCATATCACACCTCCAATCTTCAAAGGAAAGAAAAATTTCCTTTGATTATTTGATTCCTTCCACATTCTTTTTAAGTATCTCTATGATGTGAAATTGTTGTATTTTTCTCATTGCAATACAATTTAGATATTCTTTCCAATCAAATGTAGTAAGCACTTCAATAATATCTTCTTTTAATTCTTCATTATTTATCTTGATTTTATATTCTGCCGAATAATGTTCATCATCCTTTAATATCTTTCCAGCAGATCCATCACCCCAATAGCACATACGAACATCACAATCTTTCTCGTTATATCCCTTGCTATCCTGACGATAGATAGTGACATCCTTTAATTTTGCGACTGGTTTACTATTTAATTCTCCACTATCAGGTCTGCGATAAATATTAAAGCAACAATGTAAATCTCTATCTGTATAATGCTGGATACCTAAATCTTCACTATATACCAAATCAAACTCATACATTGACCTTGTGTTATTCAATTGACTTATAGGAAGAATAAATGCAATTGTATCTGCAATTTCAACTGACTTCTTAAAAAATTTCTGTGCCATATTTAAACATCTTCCGTATGGTGGATTTCCTATTATCAGCCTTCCCCAAAGATACTTTATATCAGCACTTAAATAATCCTGCTTAAAGATATGAGTAAAATTAGATTCGCACTCAGGTTCAATATCATACGCAAAATGTGGTAGTTGCTCTGCATGATGAAGAAAACTGCCATTCCCAACACTAGGCTCAATAATCTCTGATATATTTTCTTCACCAACAACTTCAAAAACCTTATCCCAACAGTGATTCGCTAATTCTATTGGTGTGTAATACTTGTCATTTTGTAATTTCAATAATTAGTACCAAAGCGGTTGCAACCTTTAAAGCCAGCTACTAATTATCCTTTCTTTGTAATATTCTCTTATTTACTGGGATTCCCATAGCCGAATGGCTTAGATATGATTAAAAATTTCCAAAAGAAAGATTGGTTTACTTCGATTTCTCTTTCTCATCCATAATTGCCCCACAATTAGGACAAAATTTTGATTTCAACTTCTGGTTCGCATAATATAGTTTATATACTTTTTTATTACAAACTGAGCAATATACACCTTCATTTGCACATTCATCTAATGCAACCCAATGACCATGTTTTCTATCATTTTCTTTTGCCTCGTCTTTTATATTATCCATTGGAACTGTCATTGTTCCTGCTATAACATTTGCATTAAGAAACTTTGATAAAACATCTCCAAGTATTAATTCTACGTTATCTACGAGTATTTCATTACTCGGTATATATGGTCTGTGACATTCTAACCATTCATTTATCGTATAAACTTCTATATTAGCTGATATACCCATTCTCTCTGCCATATCTAAAAGATTGTTTTTATTATTCATTGTAAACGTAATAATTGGTTTTCCTGTTACATATGCTGTTGAAATAAGCATTGCTGTTTTGCCAGTTCCACGTCCACGATTTATAATTCTCATGTTTTCCTCCAATGTATTATTCTCTTTTATTCAGAATCCAATAATTCATATTGCTTCTGCAATTCTTCAATTTCATTTCGTTTAAAATCTGCAAGAGCTACACATTCTTTATGATCTAAATATATACATGAGTCAACACAGTCAATGTCTCTTTCTGAACAAAAATAACCTTTATATGTATACTTTTTTGGCATCAATGCCTTAACTATTGAATGAGTTCTTCTCATATTCGCATCATCAAGGAACTTTATCTCCTGTTCAAGCCTTAATATTTCTTTATTGATTTTAGTTGCTTTTTCCAAATTTTCTCGTTTCATATATCACCTCTACAATACAAGAATATGTTACTTTCTTGCAAATTTACCCAAACTAATTACAATATTTCTCAATACCCTGTGTCATAATATCTCTTAATTCATCTTCTTCATATGTAGAACCAAACTGCGACCAACTACAACTATGTTCTGTATCATTGTGTACTAACGCAAGTTTAAATACACTTCCACCATAATTCCTATATGCATCTAATTTGATAGCATTAATATGCGGAATTTCTAAATACCAATTATGTTCTTTGTATTCAAACTGAATATTAGTAGCTTGACCAAAATTAAGATCAATAAATTTAACATTATTCATATACTCAATACCAAGAAGCTTTTTAATATAGTCAATATGCCAATCATATGTTTCCTTTTCCTTATACTTCTTTCTTTTATCAAGCTTATTCCCATCAGTATCCTGGTTCTTTGATAACATATTTAGCCATTCTCTACACGTTTTAATTATGGATGGCTGATCAAGCAACATATACTGGATGTTCTCTTTATAAGTACGAAATACCTGTTGTTCAATAAGGTCATATTCATTCTTCATATCGTCCAATGCCTGTTTCTTTGCAGATAATCTTCTTTCTGCTCGTGCAAATTTATTTAATGAACTCATTTCATATTCGCCATTATAGTTATATGTGTCATTTTTATATACTAAAGACATTAATTCACCTCTTTTAACTTTCCTAGCTTATAAAAATCATTGTTTTAATATTCTCTCTTTTCAACCAAAAGAAACCTTAATTTACAGTGGTTTAATAATTAACATATTTTTTAATTCTTGTTCCCTATCAAAAACCAACTGACTATATCCTTTAAATCCAAGGTCTTTTTGTAGATACTCGATAATTGGATTTTCTACTATTTCATAGACATGCTCTATGTCAAACGCTTCCAACTGATCTTTATAGACTATTCCATTTGCCAATGGAAACAAATCTACATAAATCCTTTTTCTCAAAAAGGTTTTACATCCCATAAAATTATCAACATATCCACATCGTTTGACTAACTCCGAAAATACAGTATCTTTGTTTCTAAAATGTTCTACTCTGTTTTTTGGCAATTCTCCATATAAATAGACATACCTGCCACTAATATCATCTGCATATTTCCATATCCCATTTATTTTTAAATGTAAATATCTTTTATGTATATATACTGCTTTCATATCTCTCCCAACTCATAAAAATCGTTAATCTGGTCATCCAACTTCCTAACTTGCTTTCTTAATTCAGACTCTTTCTTCTTACTATCTGTTTTCTGGCACTTCTTCCATAATTCTTCACGCTGCTTAGTCAGTTCATCATACTTTTCAGAAACATCAATCTCGTCCACAACTGAAATCTCAATCTTCTCTCCACAATGAGGACAAAACTGGATTGGATAATTGTCTGTTTGTTCCCATTCATCTTCATACGATGTAATAACTTCTGTATGTGAAGTGCAGAATCTTGGAATGTATCTTTCGTCACCCCAACAATCATCGCTATGAACCAAATCTTCACCTGTAAATACAATAGCTTTATCATTCTGAATTTCATCACAACAATGCGTAAATGGCTTATACTTATACGAATGAGTGCCATTGAATTTTAATTTAGTTAATTCTATCTTCATATTTATTCTCCTAATTTCATTCCACACCAAGGACAATACGAAATATATTCTCTCTGATGAACAAAGCCGTCATCATATTCATCCCATTCAGAAGTTTCTATGTCCAAATAATATTCATTGGTCAGTGGATCTACATATATCTGATTGTCAGGTGAGTCATAATTACAACGGTTACACATACACTTACCTCGCTTTATCACATTCATTAAAATCTAAAAGCATCTTATATTTATATTCTCCAAATCTTTCTTTCCAACGCTGCTTTGCTTTATCGGTTGTCCAATTAAAAGGCATCATATGATAATTAATGAGGAAACATGTGTCCAAGATGACTTCTGAATCAACATGGTACATAGCAGCCATATATTGATATGATCCATAACAATGATGCTGATAATAATGAGCTACTCCATTTTCATCAAATGTTTGTGTACTCAATTTGCCTAAATCGTGATATAAAGCACCTATCCTAAATCTTGCTGGATAAGCATATTTTGTAGAAAATAATCTTGATGCATACTTGCAATGTTCAAATAAGTCCATTGTATGATGTGGATTTTTCTGGTCAAATCCTCTCATATCTGGAATATCACTTGGTCTGTAATCCTTTAATGAACTGTGAAAAACAATCTCATCGAATCCTTCCTCGTAAAATGGAATCTGGAATCTCCTAATCTGCTTATCCAATACTTCATCTGGAACAGGATGTTTACGATTTTTATTATCAATCTTACACTGTTCAAATGGCTTCGGAATAATTACGCATATCTTATGTACTTCAAGACCATTCACTTTCATCATAATTGCTCTGCGAGATTTCATAGTCAGATTAGTTGCATCTGCAATCACATTCTTTTTATTCTCCAAATTCTTGCGAATTCTATCATGGAAAATCTTAAACACTTCTTCGTTATGTTCTTGGTCTTCGTAATTACCTGTTAATTCCTCACGAATTGCATCTGATGATACAATTACTGTGTTTGGATTTTCGTTGGCAATCTGAGTGGCAATGGTTGATTTTCCACTACCACTTAGCCCAACGAGTACCCATAATGTAGGTTTATTCATTTAATGTCTCCTCAAATAACTCTTCTGCTTCTTCCATATCTGGTGTATCAGAAGTATCTTTAGCGATCCCTTCAATCACCTTAAATTCAAACACCTTATCCTTAAACGCTGTAAATGTTGCTCTATTATCAATACGAACAACCACACCTTCGGCAACATGTGTCTTACCAATCTCGTCTGCTGGCATATTATCAAGATATTTATTAACTCTTTCCTTCAAATCCTCTGGTGTAGTATAGATAAACTTCTCTAAATCAGGTACATGCTTAACTCCTAACTTATCACACCATACTTCTACAGTCTCCCAAGGTACTTCAATAACTGTTCCATCTGCCGTTGTCATTGTCATTCTATAAACATACATCTCATTTTCACCTGGTTCACAACCATATGAAAATGTAGTTGTATCACCAAATTTCTTAGTAAATTCCTTTTCTTTAACACCCTTATTTGATACAGAACCCATAATTGGAGTTGATTCATTTACATATCCTACAATTTCATAAAAAACTTCACAGCCTTCAGGAAGCTTGTCTTTTAATAAATCATGATACTTCTTCCTGAAACTATTATCAGAATAATATCCATCATTCTTTGTCATATCCTTTAATACAACTCTTCTGCTACCAGATACAACAGAAACTTCTCTAGTAACTTTTGGCTGCATATGTAAAAATCTTCTTAACTTGTTATTCTTCTTTGTAACCTTAACAGTCTTCATAGTACGAGCCGATGTTCCGTGAAGTTTACGAGTAATATAAATCGTATCACCTGGCTTAAATGCTGACATATTATATGCAAGCTGTGCAGTATCTTTATGCTCTTCAAAAAATGGATATGATACTGTTTCTTTCTGAAACTTGTTCTTCTTATTTGAACTATTTCCATTACCTCTTGAACGATTCTTTCCTCTTGGGATATATTTCTGACAAATCTCATGACCACCAAGAACTGTAATCTGATCGCCATCTTTTAATTTTGAAATATCTGTATACTTAGAAAGCGTCTCAACAGGTAATACAAGTCCTTCTGACTTCTCACCTCTAAGTCTAATAGCGGTTACATTTCTCTTCTCAGCATCCATATAACCACCAATGTTGCTTCCATTCTCGTCTTTCTTCCTAACAAGATTATTATCTGTTGCGTATTCAAGTGACAACTGACCGTCAGATGGGAAGAAAATTACTTTCTGTCCTTCCTGATAGCTCAAATCTACAATTACATTCTGTCCAAATACTTCTACACACTGTAATCTATCAGCATTACTATGTTTTCTTAATCCTTTTAATGTTGTGATATAAGCACAATACATAAGTTCCTCTTACCTTAGTAAGTAGTGCGCACTTTATCCTATAGGAACTTTTCTATTTTTCCTTTCTTATTTAATCTTCTAATTTGTTACCTTTAGCCTTATTACATGGCTCACACATTGTTTGATAGTTACTAATATCATCAATACCACCTTTTGAATGTGGTAAAATATGATCTTTTGTCATTAAAATTTCATCACCATTATCATCAATTGCATACAAATTCAGATGATATGTTTTATGCTGCAAATGTCTTTCTTTTGCAAAATATTTACCTTCAATTCCACAAACCACACATTTACAACCTTTAGTGAAAAAAGTCTGGTATCTCTGGCTGTTACCTTTTATTAAATCCACATCGAAATCCACTTTTGCAAGTCGCCTATCTTTCTCAAATAAAACATCTTTAACATTATGGTATACCTCATCTATGGAATATGTAGATTTTCTGATGAGATTGTCATGTTTTGGTTTAAACTCATGCAATCTAATGTCTTTATTTGAAATAAAAACATTTTCTGCATTTTCCTTGCTTAATAAGTCAACCAAATCTCTTACTGTGTGAATTTTATTGGAAATAGAAATAGTATTACCATTCCATTTAATTCCTGTAATCTCTGTATCAAGAGTAGGCGACAATGGATTATTGTTCTTTGGAAATTCTGTATCTAAGAAATCCTCAATTGTCTTATATTTACTTTTCAATCCCTTCCCATTTATGGAATAATTAAATTTCAAACCCTTAAATTGCTTTTTCTTACTCATAAAACATATCTCTCCTTATAATTTATTGTCACCTATATATTCTCTCTTTTTATCGTTCAAAAACTCCAAGGAAATGCTTCATTCCTGCTATTCTCCTATTCGTTTACTTTAAATACTTTCGCATCACCAACCGCCAAATATTTCTCTTCCACAAAAGAATTAAAATACTCATTATTCTTAAAATTATCTTCTAATATTTCGGTAATAATATCATCCAACCGACCAAAGAATTTTACAGAAGGATGAAATACTGGATATATCTTTGAGCGATATTTATTAATATCACCTCTTAATACAGATAACCCATGTCTTCTACGCTTATTGTTGCTCCAATGAATAGGATCAGCATAGAAAGCATTTTTATTTCTTTCATACTCTTCTTTTTCTTCCTTTGCCAATCTGTCAAGTTCTTTTTCTCGTTCAGTTTTTGGACGAGGCTTCATGATTTCTTTAACATTTTCTCGAATTTTATCATTCGCTTTTGCTTTTTCTGAATTACTCATCTTATTATAGTTCATAGCAGCTTCTAAAAATATATTTTTCAATTTCTCACCTACTTTCACAACCACAAGAAACGTGGTTTTACTTCGATTTTTAACATTGTCATTACATTGTTATATTTTCTGTTTTACTATGAAACTTTTTACTTGCTTCTAAAAATATATCGTGGACACTTTTATATCCACCATCACTATTTTGTATATCTGTATCAAATAATTCTTTGAAAAATACTTTGAATGCTTCTAATTGTTCTGATTCTGACGCATTTTCATCAATATCATAATTTATGATTCTTATCGCTCTATCTAAGTCCAATAGATCACCTCCATAGGAAACCAAAATTTCAAGTCAAAATTCATTTTTAAAAGCCCTTATTTTAGGCACTTTTTGAAGTTCAATTTTTCTCAATTCTATATTTGAATGACAATGGGCAGCCAAAACCTAATTCACCACCCAAACATGGATAATCATTCTCATCACCAGTTATAAAACTGCAACCATATTCACGATATCCAGTGTCGCTTTCATAGTATGTCGTTTCACAGTAATCGCAGTCTTCATAATTGTTTTCGTAGATTTCTTCTTCCATAGCCTATACCTGCTTGTCTGCAATACACTTAATATTATTCTCTATCTGTCTATAGGTTTCATTTGCACCAAGAATATTAAGAACTACATTTGATAACATACTCTTTGTTGAGTTGTCAAAAGTTTCCTTCATGGTTTTATTAACCTGTTTACGAATATCATCCATGAATTTATCAAGATCTTTTTTAATCATGTCATCAAAATCAAACTGTCTGTTGATATATTCCTCAAATGATACATTTTCGAAATCATCATTATATGAACTTGTGTGTCCTTTCTTCTTAGCTCTAAGCTTTTTAGAATCAAGTCTTTCTTTTAATTCCTTCTTAATATACTGTTCTACTGTATATTCCTTTTCTTCTGTATCACCCCAATAATCTCCACCAACTTTGATTTTGGTATTTGCTATGTATTCATCAACAAAACGCTGAAAATTCTCAGATACCTTTTCTTCAATAATCTTCTTAGCAAGATTATCAGCAACCTTTTTAACAGTACCTTCAATCTGTTCTTTTACAATGTTTTCAATATTTGTCTCCATTGTATTCTGCACAAGAGACTCTAAATTTTCTAAATCAATCGTTACCTTCATATTTTTTATTCTCCTTTTTCTTAAAATGAAATGCGAGATTCGTTTGAACTAAATCTCAAATAGCTTTTCTACTGCTTTTTCACCTACAATTCTATCTGATTTCTGTAACACCTTACGTTCTTTCTGCCAAATACACTTAAAATCATCAGGCATATTATATTCACTTACTAATACTATATTATTCTCTGAAAGTTTACGAAGAAAATCGTAAAATGAGTCATAGTCGATTGACTGTTTAGAATACTGTTTCGTATTTTTATAGGGTGGATCAAAATAGAATACACAGTTTTTATAATCTGAGAAATTCTGATAATCACAACACATGAATTCGATGTTATTTAAATTCGGTGCTTGTTCTTTGAAATTATTTAATCTCTTATTATAAATGCTTCTGCCACCCTTTGAATCTCTACCATAACCACCATCAAAGTATCTACCACCATAGCTTGCCATATATCCAATCAATGCAATATATTCTGGTGAATACTTATGAGTTCCAAGTTTTCTATCTTCTCTAACCTCTGCATAATGTTCAAATGTACATACTTCAGGTGCGATAGATAAGCTGTTGTCTGTCTGAGCATATTTCAATAAAGCAATTAACTCTTCATTAATATCTGCTCCAATTCTCTTATCACATTTAATCTTATCAATAAGATTAGCTCCACCACACATAGGCTCTATGTAAGTTTTAATATTATTATCATCAATATACTTCTGAATAATCGGCACTAAAAATTTTGTCAACCTATTTTTACTTCCTTGATATACCATTTAATCTACTCAGAGCGAAATTTCTTTAAGGCTGCCACTCACACTCCTTTCGTATTATTTAGTTAATTATTCTCTACTTCCTTTAACCTTTTCTGCTAATTCTTCGATTCTTCTCATATCGTCAACCAAGCATTCGTCTCTATCTTCTTCATCAATAGTTTCTACAAAATCATCAATTGCCATATTGTAAATTTCTGAACACTTCTCTGCTAACCAATCTTCAAAAGAATCTTTATCAGTCGCAACTTCTACAATAAATGTCTGTTTACTAATTTTACCCATTTGTTCACCTCCAATCTTCACATGAAAGATTTCTTTCAATGTATTGTTGTCGCAGTTGCTCATTTATGCATTCTCCCAGTCTAATTTCTGACCACAATCTTTACAAAAAGAACCACTCTTTACAACATGTTTGCAGTTAGGACACCAATATGCACCTCTAAGAAATCTTGCGTTATCTATCACATCAATATATTTTTCATAGTCAATAGGCGTTGGCTTCTTCGATATCTGCTTTTCAAGTGCTTTTATTGCCATTCCATAAGCATTTTCAAAAGAGCATCCCCATGAAGTATCACATGGGATTGCTTTACCAAGTTCATTACAATCATATTTTAGTTCTTCGATAGCTTCACTTTCTGTCATTTATTTCCCCTTTATACTCAGCTACTCTCTTACTTCCAACCTCAAAAATATCCTTGTCCTTCTCGAAACATATGTAATTCCTATTCGTATTCAAAGCTGCAACTGCCGTTGTACAACTTCCTGCGCATGAATCAAGAACCAAATCTTCTGGATTAGTGTAGGTTTTAATCATATACTCACATAGAGCTAATGGTTTTTGCGTAGGATGTAAGCAAGATTTTTGCTTATCACTTGCAAAAGTTATTACGCTTCTTGGATACCTATCTGTTTCACCACCACCAGATAATTCTTTATTCATTCTTCCATAAATTTCTGTATTATTTTGAGTTTCTACATACTTTGTGTATGAATGAATTGGTGTATGTCCAGTTGTTTTTTGAGGATTATAAGTTGGAAGTTTTTTATAGAATATTAATATGTTTTCGTGTGCCTTCATTGGCATTTTTTTAGCATTAAGATGACCTGTGGCTTGTGTCTTTTCCCATATCCATTCATAACGCAACATACTAAGATTAGAAGTACCTAATACTTTATCAAAAGGCGTTTGTGCAAATAGTGCAATACAACCATTGTCTTTGATGATTCGATTATAATGAGTCCACAAGCCATTTTTCTTATTCTCATAGAACCAATATCTTGTATATTCAAGACTGCTATTTGTTACTTGTGCTAACTTAAATAAATCTGTTTCATAAAAATATTGACCTGATAATTCCACATAATCATTTAATGGTAAAGCAGAATCCCATTTACAATGAGTTGTTCCATAAGGCAGATCCGTGAAGATAAAATCGACTGATTTATCATCAATCTTTTTCATACCTTCAAGACAATCTTCGTTATATATGTTATTAATCTCTAACATTTCTTACTCAGAGCAAATCCAGATTTAATGCTGCAGCAAATCTCTTGCTCCTTTCAATATTATTCTCCTAATGTGTGTATTTACTTCTTGGAAACATTCCTTCAAGGTCAATACCATATCCAGAAGTAACTTCTTCTAAATCGATACATACACAATCACTACAAATTCTTGCTTCAATTCCACCTTCATCAAAAAGCGAATAGCCAAAAATATCATTCAATCGTTTGACAAATTCATTAAACCAATTAAGATTAATCCAAACATAAAACTCTGTATTACTAACCCATCCAAATTCATCTACGTATGAGATGTCAATATCGTCTTCTTCTGGATTGATTAGTAATTTATATAGTTCTAATTCATAATTTTTTCTCATCTGCCACCTCCTAAATCACCAAGAAACTTCGGTTTACTTTGTTCTATTCTCCAATTCCAACTATCTGTTTTGTATTAGTATCATAGATGCATAACTTACCATTCTCTGAATAATATGGTGACATATAACCATATCCAGCTTGATATTCGGCTTCATTAAATACTATATAAACGACATGAGTTGTAGAATAATAATACAAATCATTTTCACCTTCTATCGAAATGAGCTTTGAATGACTATCATAATTTTTACTACCTGTACTAGTACCACATCCAGTCATTCCAAAGCACAATATCAATCCTAATACAACTGCTAAAATTTTCTTCTTCATATGATTTATTCTCCTATCTACCATACATAATGTATTCATCACCAAGTTCAAGATTCATTTTGTAATTTCCATTGTTATAAACCTGAACTCTCATATTGTAAAACTTACTATCCTGCTCATGAGAATTTGGATTATAAGGATAACTGAAACCTGCCCTTGTTAGATGTCTAAGAACACGTCTCTCTGTTGTAGCACGACTACACTTTTCTTCAAAAGCTAATTGTCCATTATCGAGATTTACTAAACTACAATATGTTGACGTACTATCACTACCATATTTGTTTTTATTATCTCTGAACGAAATCACTAAATAAACACCTATTACATTGTTATTTTCTTTCTGTACTATAACTGCGCCATTTGTTAATTTGATATTTCTGTCTAAATCTACACAATCGCAAACTCCTTTAATACTAATATTCTGCATTTATTTGCACCTCCTGTTAATTTATTCTCCTAATCCATATCTTCTTAACCATTCTTTTTTATTTAATGTAGTTACACCACGTTTCTTTTGTTCTTTCCATACCTTGATAGCATATTCTTTTGTCATTTCTGGCACTGGATAATGTATTACAGATTTTGAAATTGTATATGGTTTTCCTATAGAAGCCATCTTAAATAAATCTAACAAATCAGTCATGTGTTCTATTCTCCTTTGATATTAATAAGAGCACATTCATTTCTGTACTCTATGAGAGCATCCTTATTCCTCATCATTACATATTAGGATTGAGGTTTGTTCTAAGGCATTATATTCTCAAATGAGTTTCAGCCTATACGCTCATCGGTTGACTGACTTGTTAATTTCAGCCTTCACCTTTACCTTTTCACCATCTCAGGTTTTCAGTTCGTTTTACCTCATTTATATATTCTCTACTAGAGCAGAAGAAATCTATGTTTACTGTGCTACGAAAATACTTTTACAAACTTCTCATAATTGCCATCTCTGCCACTTGGAACAGCAAATACAACATTATAGAAGCATTTATGAGTAGTAGTTAAATATTCTTTAAATATATTCGCTACTTCTGTTGCATCTTGACCAAAAACACCACAACCATAAGCTCCTAAAATAAGAGTGTTTACATTATTATCTTTCGCCATATCAAGAACAAACTTAATTCGACTTCTTAACACTCTAGTATTCTCTTCGTCTGACACGTTCTGATATTTCTGAGCAGCCGACTTATTTGGGGCAGCACAAGTAATAACACTACACTCTACATGACTATTCTCTCTAAAGAACCAAACACCTGAAGAAAATAATCCTCTGTTCAAATATAAAGCCTTATTCTTGTGTCGATTATTCCAATCATAAAACTCTAATACAAACTGACTCAACACATTGTATAAGAATGATTCGTGACATAAGCACTCTTCCTGTGCCTTACTACCATTTAAAAACATTCCACCTGGATTTTTATATGAAGAAAAATTAAGAACTGCTGTACTTGGATTGCCGTATTTCATTACAGCACCTACACTATCAATATCCTCTACAATAATCTTGGTATCTTTATCTTCGATATCCTCTTCAAAATCCCTATTAAATGAATTTGTATCATAAATTTTTGTTGAAACAATAGCAGTCTGAATACAACGACCATACTTATTTTGCATTTCTTTTGTATGTTTACGGGCAGTTTCTGCTCTCTGTTCTTTATTCTGCCAATACTCTTTTATATATGCCATTTACTTATTTTCCTCATCTTCGCATAAAATTTTCTTTCTTAATGAGTTCCAACCATCATCATAACCATCGCAATATTCGTCTAAATATTCCTTACTATGTATTTCATCTGGTAATTCTTTTAATGGACACCAATTTGGTTTTTCTTGACAATATCCATTTTTACTATCAATCATTCTACAAAGAGTATTGTCATTTAACTCATCCATTAATTCACAACATGCTTCGATACCTTCTTGTATTTCTCTACAAAAATTACAATCACAACAAGCTTCAGGCATATCTAACACTAAAACAGCTTTACTCATTTACTTATTCTCCTATCTCCTAAACTTTTCAATCCAATCCTCGTAATCGTAATTCTTCATAAAATCATCAATATCAATCCAATCATCTTTTATGATATTTCCAATTTTAGTAATACGAGAACCCCATCCGTTATCCTCATATCTAACATACTTTCCTTTTAAATCTTCCCAACTTCTTACACCTACAACTTCCATGATTTTTCTCATACAATCTAATCCAGCAGGCGAAGATTTTCTTTCATAATCCCATTTATTGTCATTTTTATTAACCCTAAATGATTGATCCAGTGCATATCCTCCTAATGCACAACCCCCACTGCCAAGATCAAGACCAATGCTAAATGTTAAAATATCATGGTCTTCAATATACAGCTTTACATAGTCAATTTTCGCATTCTTTATCTCCATATTCTCTCCTTTCGCCAAAAGAAATTCCGCTTTCTTTCGGTCTTGATTTTTATACAATATATAGTATTTGTTGCAATTATTTAATACCATATATTGTATATGCTATTTTATTTTCAACTACTTATTGTATTATTCTCCATTTTATTTTCTAACCACATATAAATAACTAAATCCACCAGCATTACCTACAGGCTGTGCTAATAAACACATTGCTACATGGTCTGAATCATATACCCTATTACCCTGACGAAATTGCTTTCCAAAATTTATTTCACCGATACCACCAACTAACTGAGGTTTATCACCACAAGCAGAACTTAATCTGCTTGTGGGTTTGTAAAATTTCCAGAGTTGATTCCTTCATATAATCTGTTTAATGCTATCTCAAATGCGCCAATCCCAGAGAAAAAACTACTTAATCTCAAATCATCAAAAAGATATGGCATAGCCTTATACAATTCAACCAATATGTAATATAAAACATCTACTACAATGGAATTCCCTGCTTGCTTGTACAACTGACTGTTGCTTACCATCTTCTCAGCAGCTTCAAAATTCTCATCTGAGAACCCCATAAGTCTAAAACACTCCTTCGGAGTCAATTTTCTGATTCTAATAGGTGATTCAATTCTACAAACCCCTGTCTCAGTTGCAGTAATTGTTGGACAAATCTGACCATTTTCCTGAACTCTACCTCTTCTTGTTTTAGACTCTGGATATGATAAATCAGCTACGCCACCCAGTTCACATTCGATATATCCTTTCTTAGTTGCCTGGCGAATTGCAATCTTATTACCCTCACCCTTATTTGTTGTAAGAGTCGGTGCTAATCCATTCTCGTCAAACACATTACCATTCATACCTTTTCCAGATGGATTTACATTTCCTAGCTGAACAATCTTTGGTTCATGACTACCACCTCCACAAGTATTTAATGTTGGACTACAACCATCTGTACTGTAGATTCTTCCTACTTGTGGATTCTTCCAATTTCCTTCACATTTGGAAATATTGCCGACCTGTTTCACTACATTATCATTTACAAGACGTGGATCTTTATAATCTCTTGCTGTTAAAGTAGGACAGAAATCATTATATTCTCTTGATTTTCCTTCTCTTTTAACCTGACAAGCATCGTATAATAAAGCGTCTTCGTTGTTGAGATTTGTTAAAAATCTCTGAACCCTATCTTCTGAGATATAAAATTTCTCATCAACATTCTCTTCAAGAACATCTTTTAATCTCATTCCATTATCAAATGGTTCAGGATATGTAAACTTTCCATTGTCCAATTCTTTCTTAATAAAAATCAGATACACACGCTCTCTATTCTGAGGAATACCATAATCTTTTGCATTAAGGACTTTCCAGTACACATTGTATCCATACTCATCCAACTCATCTGTAAACATCTTGAATGTATCTTTAAACTGCTTTCCTACAATGTTCTTTACATTCTCGTACATACCGAAATTCGGTTTGTTTGCTCTGATAACTCTCAAATACTCTACCAAAAGAGATGAACGAGTCTTCTCAATGTTGTTACTTCTGCAGCATGGACACTTATCTCTTTCTGACCAATGAACTGTCAGTGGATTATACTCATGTCCACAATCTTTACAAGTCCATACAGAACCTTTCTGCTTACCAGCGACCGAAAAATCCTGACAGGGCGATCCTCCGCAAATCATGTTAAATGGTTCAAGTTTTGTTTCATCAACCTTAGTAATATCACCAAGATTTTTACTTTCGTTCTCATTGTGAATAGCACAATAAGAACTTGTTGCATATTTATCAAACTCACAGAAGTTCACTAACTTCCAGTTCTTCTCGCAATAATTATTTTTTTCTTTATTCTCTGTCAAAATCCTTTAATCTACAGAGATTGCGCAATCATTTATCCTAGAATTTACTGTTAAATCCTTTCATTTTAATATTATTTTGTTGTAAAATCACTCGGAAATAGGCACGTCTGCCTAATCGAATGAAAAAAATATTTCTTATTACTTTTACTTTTTTTGGAAAATTTGGCTGAATCGCCAAGATAGAAGTTTCTATATATGATTATTCTCCATCTCGAAATGATTTAATTCGATTTTTTAAATAATCAATCTCATCATTCCAATGGTCTATTAACATGTCTTCGATTTGATGCTTTGCATCTTCTATACTGTCTGCAAACAATGTATCATATTCAACATTTAGTTCTTTTGATACATATATAAATATGTTTTCGTCTGTCTCATCTTGTACAAAACCAGCTACTACATTTTCATCATCTTCTTCATAAAATTGACTAAAATGTAATTTATAACATTCCTTACCAAAGTCATTCTTTTCACCTGTTTCCCAATATTTCTTCACTTTATCACCTCGCTTAATTTGGCTGATCAGCCGTGAATAGAATTACCACTATATTAGATTATTATCTGTTTAGAATACACCATTGATGTAAACAACATCATCTAACAATTTATTATTTATAGTAATAATATTGTTACCTAATAAGCTTATTCTAAAATGTTTTGCTGTTTGATTATTGCAGATAATGCATTTAATTTTTTCATATTTATTGCAAACATTTTGCCACTCTTCATCAGTTGTATCGTTATCAATAATATAGCCATTCTTCATATGCTCAATTTTATGCATTCATTTCACCTCTATTAGATTTTTCTCCACATGGAATATCACCAACAATAGCTTTGTCAAATGCTTCTAAAAACATTTCTGCGATTTCCTTTTCGTAAAAACCACACAGACCATCGCAGTTTATATCTGCAATTACTCTCGAAAAGAAATCTTTGAACTTGTCAGCAATAAAATCTCGTTCATATTCTCTTGGAATATCAATCGTTAGTTTCACTCTCTCACCTCATTCTACTTCCCAAACGGATTCTCCATAATACAATGATCAACCATATCTTTAAATGCAAAAGGCGAATCAATCACTCTATCTGAATATCTAAAACGCTTCAAAAATTCAAGAACGCTACGTGCATCTCTATATGACAATGGAATAAATGATACATACTCTGGATGACCTTTAATGCATACAACCGCCCAAGAATGGTCATCTGAATAAAAACCAACATCCGTTCCAACATCTACCATCGAATTCATCATCTTGTGACAATCATCAACCAATTTATAAGAATTTTTATATGTAGCAATTGCGTCAGATAATTGAATATTTGCATATTTACATCTTTCCTCTGCATCTTTGTATTTTTCTATTGCATCCTTATATGATTTTTTAGCTGCTTCTACCTGAAATAAATCATCTTCTAATAGCCAAAGACGTAATTTATCTCGTATTTTATTCTTTAATTTCACTCTTCAACCCCCACTTATTCTTTATATGGTTCAGGTAATGGCATCCAAGCTCTCATACCACCATTAATTCTTCCCCAAAACCATGTTGTTTCATCATATTTATATCTTTGTACTTTCGTTACCATTCCTCTATCGGTAGTTACAAGTACATTTATTACTTTCTTATCTTTATATCTTTCATCATCTTCAGGCATATACCCTTCTACACATTTAATCCATTCCAATTATTATTTCACCTCACTTTAATATTTAATCCAACCATCTGTAATACCAGTCATCCAATAAATAAGATCTTCTCTATCATTTTTTAATCTTCCATCTATTACACGAGTTAAGATTTCATTGAGCCAATAGCCAACTTCTTTTCCACTTTTAATGAGCATTGTATCCATTACATCCTTACCATTAACTGCTAAATCCTTTAAAGAAAAACATTCATCATCCTGTAAGACTTCTTCTAAAATATATCCAATGTTATCAATCTTCTGTAATCTTGTTTCCTGATTAATGTCTGCTTGTGCTTTAATATCAGCTCTACGAACATTTAATAACCTTCTGAACTGTTCTTCTCCAATTTTATTAAGCCATCTCTTGACATATTTCTTTCCCACCTCAAAAGTAGCATCATGATAATAGACTAATTCAACAACTTTTTCTCTCGTATCATTGTCAAATCTTAATCGCTTCATTATTTTATTGGTCATATCAGCACTGACTCTTCCATGACCTTTAAAATGTCTAACGCCGTCCTCGCCATCTTGATAACAATGTGGCTTTCCAATATCATGAAAAAATACAGCCAATGATGTAATCAAATCTCTTGGATTCAAGTCTGGTTCACAATCACATTCATATGCTTGTACTGCATGTACTGTATGATTCCATACATCATAAATATGATATGGATTATTCTGTTGAAAGCCAAACATGTCTTTAATTTCAGGAATGAATAACGAGAATACTTCGTGATATAAGACCATTTGTACACAGAAATCACTCGATGCAGCAATTTTACAGAACTCACTATTGATCCTTTCAATAGATATATTCTCCAAATTCTTATACATTTTAGAGATATTCCAATCTGTATCAGGTTCAAGGACAAATCCCAACTGTGATGCAAATCGAATAGCACGTAAAATTCTTAATGCATCTTCTGAAAATCTGTCTTCTGCTCTGCCAACACATCTAATCTTGTGGTATTTAATATCTTCCATACCATTAAACGGATCTACAAGACCAACTTCATCGTTGTATGCCATTGCATTGATTGTAAAATCTCTACGCTTTAAATCTTCTTTAAGACTTCGTGTAAATGTTACGCTATCAGGTCTACGACTATCTGAGTAATTACCGTCAATTCTGTAAGTTGTACATTCATATCCTTCACCGTCAATTAAAATTGTGATAGTTCCATGCTGCAATCCAGTTTCAATAATCCTCTTGTCCTTGAATACTTCCATCATTTCATCTGGTGTGGCAGAAGTTGTAATATCATAGTCATGAATTGGTCTGCCAAGAATACTATCTCTTACTGCACCGCCACATAAAAATGCCTCATATCCATTACTATGCAGAATATTGATTAATTCTTTGCAGCCTTTTGGCATTGATATATGTAATGATTTTGTCTTTATATCTATCATCTCCCTTCATTTTATAGAAATCTTCCTTGGTAATCTTACGAAAATAATAACCACATTTTCCTTTCGTTGTTTTGTTTTTATCAGAACGCCTAACTGTATTCTCACTAATATGATAATATTTAGAACAGTCCAAAATATTTTCATATATTCCATCAATTTCATTATTGTTCCTATATGCAATAACAGGAGAAGACTTCCAATTATCTATTCCTGTTTTATTCAATTCATAATCAAAAGAATGATTTATATTATATTTCGCAGTACACCACTCTAAATTCATAATATCGTTATTTAATTTATTTCCATCTTTGTGATTGACTTGTGGTAGATTACCATGATTTTCAAGATAAGTTATTGCAACAACTCTGTGAATTCCAATATATTTTTTGCCGTATCTATTGCTTAATGTGACAGTTTCATATCCATATTTATCTATTTTAGATTTTAATTTATAAGGTATAATCTTTCCTTTTACCAAATAGATTTCACCACTCTTACTCACCAAATAATCTTCATAATTTTTAATAAATTCACACCTAAGAAAAATTTCTATGCGGTTTTGAATTTTCTGTAATAATTCATCTGTTCTATATAAACCAAACCCATCCTTCTTCTTAACTGGATGAATTTTTAACTTATCAAAAACACTTGGAGATATATTCAGAAACTGAATGATTTGTTGTTTGGTAAGATAATCTTCTTCTAAAATATTAATATTTGGTATTTTCGTATATAGTATTTTATATCACCTCTTTCAAACTCACCTCAATTTTCGGTTCATCAATAAACTTTGCCAATAGTCCTTCATGGTAGAATACCTTGTCACTTTCAGTAATTTCTTCTCCCAAGAAATATCTAAGTACGAATGGCATCATATAGTTGTCTAAACATTTGAACTCAATACTATATTCTCCATTTTCTTTGTAGATTTTTTTACAGTATCCGTCAGTACCATTGATTTTGTGGAGCGAAAATAATTCAACTCTGAATGGAATATTAGATTTTGTACTTAATCTTTCTTCAACACAATTTTTCACAAGACTTAACATGTGCAAATTACTTGCCGTTGTCATATCATAAACAATCTCATCATTTGAAAAGAATACAATTCTCTCTTCACCAATGATGTCATATAATAACGATAATGTCTGATCCATAAGGTATTTTTCATAGGTGATATGTCTTTTAGGATTACAATTACCAAGAATAACCTGGCGAATATATTTACTATTTGCAATATGTTCGTTATCCGTGAATTGAGAAATAAAATCTTCCCATGTATCAGTCCCACGAAATATATTCTTATCATATTCGTGTAAAGATGAAAAATTAGCCTTTCTCATATCAATACTGATAAAAACTCTTCCAGTATTAGTTGGCTTAAATATATCTTTATTAGATAAATTTTTATGAATCACAGTGAATTTGTTCATATCTTCCGCATTAAATCTCTGATATGCCTCTGACTCTTTGATACTGTTAATAGCTGCATCCTTTACACAATTATATTCTTCAAAGTAATCTTGTTCACAATTATATTTCTGCAATTCTGCTACAAATCTGTTCCATTTTTCAACAGTTCCATAGAATTTATCAAAAAGCTCAATTCTATCTAAAAAATATGGTTCTTGAAATAGTCGAATCGGAATATTGCAGTCCTTACAAAACCTTTCTTTTGCTCTATTAGATACTTCCATTAAATATCTCCTTTCACAATTCGTTCATTTACATACATTTTAAATTCATTAATCCTCTTGTAATCTGGCTTATCGGGTAATGATGTATTCTTCTTAGCATATTCAAAACGCTTTTCATACTCATTTAATAAGTCATAGAATTCTGGAATAGGCTGTCTATTCTCATCTAAATATTCTCCATTTCTAATACTCATTAACAAATCGTGTTCATCTGATCTATAAGTGATAATTTCTTCCTTTTCCAAAATGTCAATACACATCATATATAATCGAATCAAATGAGCCATATGCTTTCCAAGTTTATCATGTGCAACTGCTTTTTCATTTCGTTTACCAAACTTACTATAACTGCTAACAATAGCTTTCATTTCATTCCACATACCAGCCCAATCTCTTAATGGGTAATGTTTCAAATTTACATCCATAAAAATTTCGCTGTCATATCCTTCTTGAACCGCTTTATCAATATACAGTTTCAAATCACTTTCATTGTGTGGATAATATCTATTTTTAAATTCATATCGAGCATTGTTAATACTTTTCAGAATGTATGCTTCATTTTCTGCCTGACCAACCAATCTTGCAGCTTTGTTCTCCATGCGTCTTAACTGTGATGACGAATAACCTCCAAAAGTATGAATACAAATCTTTGATAAAAACATCTTTCTATTGTCTAAAAGCTCTCTACCCATATCAGACAAATGCAAATAATGTTCTGGTAGACAACCAAGTTGTTCAATTGTATTAGGATTACTTGATGTTAAAAGCTGTATCATTTTATTAAACGAATACATAGTTGTATCCGTATCAACATCTACGACCTGTTCAAAGTCTGTACCAAGTAAAATATCTGATTTGCTATTGAGTGCAATACCTCTCACATCTAAATCAGATCCTTCTTTATCCATTCCATATGCATGACTTCCACCAAGAGTTAAGATAATGATATTGTCACCCAAATTCTTATCTGTTCTCAGGAAGTCATACTCTTTTGATTTTAATTTGTCCTTAATTTGCTCAATTGTCATTGTCTTAACCTCCAAAAAATTCCGAAGAAATGTGCGTTTCATTCTAATGTAAAATATATACCATATATAGTATATATTGCTCGTTTTTAATACTATATATGGTATATTTGTAACAACTACTCGCCTAACTCTGCAAGTGCCTTATCCAGATCCTCATCAGACATATTTTCAAGTTTTGCATCCTGTCTCTTTGCTTTGATTTCAAGCAATCTCTGTCTCATCTCAGCATTTTTCTTAGCGTCTTCTCTCTTCTTTTTCTCATCCAGCTTCACACTAACAATATACTTGACAATTTCAATCTTATTAGAAAGCTCCTCGTCTTCTTTTGACTTAGTATTCAGAAGACTCTCTTCCTCAGACTTCTTTACTTCCGCATTGAGTGTCTTAAATACTGAGTCCAGATTTGTGAGAGATAAATCCCACAAATCAATTACGTTAATCATTCCTCTGAATGGGAACTGATAGTTTGCTCTTGTTGCATTAATAAATAATTCGCTGTTTGTCATAATAATAATCTCCTTTTCTAATTAAAACTTAATCTTCATTACACGCTCTGTTGCACCCTTAACCTTAACAACTAAATCTGCTCTCTTTGTCATAGAGAATCCAATTCCTGAAAGCTGATCATCAGTATCTTCTACATGACACTTAGCACCTAAAGCCTCAAATACTCTCTTATGCTTTTCAAGATCACTCTTTAAGAATTCATTGTAGTATCCATTAGGACTTTCGTTATTCACACAATCCTTCAAGAAGAAGAATAAATGTCTATGACCAATTCCATCCTGCTCATCAAAATAGTTTGGACTATAGCTGATTACTGATACAGGAACAAACTGATTAGTATTTACACCCCAAATCTCACGACTTGAAATAGATGAACTTCCAGACAGTTTTTCCTTAATTGAGAAGTTTCCATTCTCGTCAAGTGTAACTTCTGCCACCTGAACATTTTCACCAGTTCTCATAGGATTGCTATAATCAAATGAATAAATCTCTCCATTAAACTCAACTTCCGCTCTGAATCCATGCCTTACTGCGCCTGAATACTGATGTACAAAGAATCTATATGTTCCTGGTTTCATTTTTGATAAATCCTGCCATGTAATATTCTCTACTGCAACTTTTCCACGTGGATCAATAACATCAACATCTAACTGACCGCCCATAGAAGTAATTCTTGGTGCTTTGTAACTACCATAATAAATTTCTGTTCCATTTGGCTCAACACAATGGGCATCAAGGTCGTAATTATCATGACCATCTTCATTCCACTGAATAGAAAATCTGAGTACACCGTCAACATTACCGCCAGCAGCTTTTACATTCTGCTTCATATCAGAGTCAGTAATGTTTCCTGAATAAGCCCAAGATAATCCATTATTCCATTTGAATATTGTCTTAGCGTCTGGATTAACAGGTGCAATCATAGAAACAAAGTTCTTCTCATGCTTATTCTCTACAAAAGCTTCAATCTCCTTTGCAGTTGGAAGTACCTTATCAATGAAATCCTGTGCTGAAATCTCCTCAACCTTAGAAAACTTCTTAGGACTTACAGCAACATCTTTTTCCATCTGACCAAAAATATCATCTGCGCCAACCATTCTTCTTGCAGCACTCTTATTTGAGAACAGTACATTATTTACAGTAATATCATTCAGATTAGCAAATCTTCTCTGTAATGAATCCATATATCCAAGTTCTGTAATGGTTTTCTTTGCATCCTCAAGCATCTTCTTTGTAAAAATAGCCTTTGGACGCTTATAATTACTTGGAGCGACAATCTGCTCATACTTCTTAACTGCTGTGTCAAGATCCATATCCTCACTCACATTGATAAGAAGTGTTCCAATAGAATGATTTCTAATTCTACCGATAGCCATACCTGCTGTTACCGACTTCTCCCAAGCATATAATTCTTTCTCTGAATCAGAAGTCAGCTTATCATATTCCTTCTTATACTTCTTGAACTCTGTGAGTACGCCTTTCCACTCTTCACCCTTATAAAGTGTATTTGAATTGATAAGTTCAAGAATTGTATCAAGTGCTTCCATAGTAATCTCATCAAGAGAACGCTTAAATACATTTCTTGTATCTCTAAACTGTCCTTTAACTTCCTCATTAGAACGACTACTTCTATTTACAAACTTACTTGGAAGCTCTAAGAAGAAATGATCCCACTGATGAGACTTTCCATTGATTTCCTCAAAGTTAAAATCTGTACCAATCTTAGGAAACTTAGTTGTATAAATATCTGTAACTGTATGAGCTTTTACAAAAGCATCAAGTGCATCGCATACTGGCTGATATGTTGTATCGCCAAGATTCAGTTCCCAAATACTGTGAATCTGATTATCCTTGATGGTGACAGCAGAACCAATATTCTTAATAAACTGTCTACAACAACTACAATCATGCTCTCTACGCTCTCTGAAAATCTCATTTGTACCAGCAGGGAAGCTATCAAGATATGTATTCCATAATTCATCCTTATCTACATTTACCTCAAATAAATGTGTTGCCTCTTTCTGCATTTCATCGAAGTGCTTCTGTAAAGCCTTCTTAAACATCATAAATCCATCCATGTTTTGTACCTCTTCTTTCTTATATTTATTTTTTTTAATTGTTTCTACTGTTATATTCTCCGTTTATATCAAACCAGTTGCCTTATCTGGATTCTCATTAGCCCATTTTATCCATCTTTCAGCATAAGATTCAGTTTTACTATTTAATCCAAACACTTCTCTTGTAAGTATATATCCCTTACCAATCGACTCTTCCATTTCTTTTGTGTTGTTATCTACGTCATCTGCGTCTAATGGTCGAAACACTGTCTTGGTAAAATATCTTCTACCATATTTCTTTGTTGTCGTGATTTTATTTATCTTATCTTTATATAACTTCCATACACCAGATGAATCTTTATTGATCTGCCCTACATAATCTTCAACGTTTAGCATATTGTCTCCTTTCTTAATTTCACATGAAACGAAGTTTTCTTGTTACTTAAATAACCATCTTCGCAATTCTTTATTCATCTTCTCTTTCTCATCTAATTCTTCATCTCTTTTACGTATTGACTCTTTGCAGCTTTCTTCAAATGCTTTCAAAAAATCTCTTGGCATACTACATAAAACAGAATATGAAATAATTAATCCAATTATTGAAAAAATAATTAATGCTATATCACCATTGCTCATATATTACTCACTTCCCTTCCAAAGAAATCGAACTTTATTTGCTTTTATTTATGAAGGAAGAAATCACATCTTGCCTCTTTGTGAAAATCTTCCTCTGTCAAATCGTATTCACTCTTACAGTCTTCCGATTTAGGATAACATTTCATTTTATCGTGGTCTGCATGTTTACACTCACCACAGCCTGAACATTTACGACCTTTAAAATCGCTGTTTAACATCTTTTCACCTCACAATCCAAAGAAAGAGAATTTTCCTAGCAACCTGCCGATTGATTATTCATGCATTTAAACTCGTCAAGATAACATTTTTCATTTTTATTTTTAATATATTCTCTTCCATCAACATCAATATATACTGACTTATCACTAACTCTATCCGTTTCTGTGTTATATACACAAACTAATTTATCTTGTTTAGGAATATCCTTATCATGCCACATTCTTATTCCATTAAATTCATCTAAATTTTGTTTGCCCAAAAGATACAAACCATTGTTAAATGGCTTTGTTTTCCATTCTTTTAATAACATTTTTCGTTTTCCTTTCTTTTTATAATATACTACTCTCACCCTGATTCATTTCTTTACACTTCTGCTCACATTCTTCCAATGTCTTAAATAAAGAACTTTCTCCTCTATTTCTTACATTGATGTAATCATCAACAGCATCAATCTTATACTTAATTGTGATGGCATCATTCCAAATATTAGCAATAATTCTTCTGATTCTAACCTTATGTGGAGCAACCACTGTCTGCTTTCCTACAATTTTGCCTGAATCATCACACTGTTTACATGGAATTTCATAACTATTGTAAAAAATCTTTTTAGTTCCTTTACAAATCGGACAAATAATGGCTAAATTTTCTCTTGCATAGGTATAACATTCTTCACCAATTTCAAACTTGTTATCTATTGTTTTCATTTTCAAACACCTCCTATATAATAAATAATGTGCCATACGAGATTCGAACTCGTGACAACTCGATTAAAAGTCGAGTGCTCTACCAACTGAGCTAATGGCACATAACTAGGCTGGTGGGACTTGAACCCACGAATGACAGGATCAAAATCTGTTGTGTTGACCGCTTCACCACAGCCCATTATAGATGAACTTACTATATTGCAAGTCCATCATATTTGTTATACATACTCACGCCAATGACGTGCAAAGAAACTACCATTTCCTTTGTCCTTATTAGGTTGAATAACGCCAGCTTTCTTCATTTTATGACGTGCGACCTCACGATCCAACCGTCTTGTGTGTAACTGATATGTAACTGTTTTCTTATTCATACAATTATTCTCCCTTCTTATTGTTCTTCTTTACAACATGTGCTGCCTTTTCCTTGGCAATCTTATTTTCAATCTTAACCATTTCACTCTTGAACTTACCAATCGGTCTACATCCAATACCCATATTCTCACCACCTTTCATTTTTATGCTATCTATATAATCAGGAATTATATATCGAGTTATAAGATACAAGATATTAGAATGTCAGAACTGACTATGTATACAAGATAGATGATGCTACGAAATATAATTCCTGTTATTGCTATCAACAAAGACATATACTTCGCAGATTTACATATATTTTTGCATTACAAATATTGCATTGTAAATATCTTTTATTTGTATTTTCATCCAGCTCTGTATCTTGAACTTGATATATATTACGTTCATAACACTTATTACATGTAGTAAAAAATTCCTGTGGAACAACATAACCTTGATATGGAATCAATCTTGTCATTTAATGTAACACCTCGCAATTGTTTTTAAACTCCAATTGATTACGATAATTGTGCATTTTACAATCATGTTCCAGATTGCTATATATTTGAACTTGGTTTGGCTTTGCCATATACCTATAACAATGTTCTCTTCTGTCACAATCCTTACCAAAGCACATACTAATATCCGGCATTACGCAGCCACCTCCTTTATTTTCAGCCACTCCTGAAAAGCATTTTTTATCTGGTTGTAATTAACATTCTGATCTGTTGTAAACTCACATGTATTATCAGCGTATCCGTTAATAAACTTATTAAACTCATCATCTTTATCGCAGCTATACACATATGCAGCCATCGCTAATAGAGCCGGGTATGCCTGATGGTATAATGGAGATGACATTCTTACTGTGTCTTCGATATAGTCTTTATAATCCTGCATATCATCATCTGTAATATCTGCCTCAATTACACTATGTACAAAATCCTTTTCAGAAGCTACTGTGGTGCTATCTTCTACTTCCTTATTCTCCGTTGTCTGTTCGATATGTAAAAATTCGTTCATAAGCTGTACAAGTAAATCAATCTTGCCTGTAATAGTTGTCTTTTTCTTTGTCTGTTGATCTTTAAAGTCTGCCATTGATACACCGTTGATATCTTTATCCTTGAGTTCTGTGTTGTAAGCATTTAAAAAGTCAACAAAACGAGAATCTTCCATATTATATGTAGTGAATTTATCAAACACTGCAATCCACATTGGCATCGTAGTTGGAGTAAATAATACCTCTGATAATTTTTTATTATTATCGCCTAATGCTAATTCCAGTCTGTTGAACTGTGAATTAAGTTTCATAAACTGCTGTTCCGATGCATTCTCATTAACAAACTTATAAATTGAATCCAGGTTTGCTTTCCATGATTCACGGAAAAACAACAACATAAGTGATTCAACAACAACTCTTTCACGTTTTCCCTTGATTGAATTATTATCTGTAAACTTACCACAATTCTTGAAGAAAGAATTTTTCTGTGAAATCTCCTTAATATGTACGGCAATATCAGCAGATACATTCAGCAAGCCACTCTGTTCCTTGTTCATACTTGCATGATTATTGTAATCACGAATATGATCTGCGATTTGTTCGTCTGTACAATCAAAGAACTTAGTTACATTAATATTAAAATTATTAAATCTCTTTTTCAGTTCATTTGGCAAATCCTTATAATACTTTCCAATCACATCGAACACTTTCATTTCGTATTCAGGAAGTCCGTCTTCATCTAATACACGATTACCATTTTCATCTAAAACATAATCTCTATACTGGATTAAATGTCTTTCTGCTCCTGCCGAACCAATTTTAATACGATTTTCCTTAAATGCTTCAGCATATGAAAGTCTTTGTAAACCATCAATTAGATGAGAAATTGTTAATCCTTTCTTCTTTTGTTCACAAAGAATAATCTCAGGAATTGGAAGATTGCTAAGAATCCGACAAAAATATCTATTTGCTTCTTCTTTATTCCACTGAAAAGGTTCACGCTGCAAAATGTAATTACAGTTCATATCTCCGTTTTTCTTGTCCTGTAATAATGCGTACATACTGTACTTGTCCATTCTGTAATTCTCTGATTCACCAATTTCAATAATTCTGTCTGCCATATCCGTTACCTCCAATTCATAATTTCCATCATTTTTATTCTCTGAAAATGCAGAAAGTCCTTTATTCATGTTAATTGACTTAATTGCACTATTATATTCTCTGTCAGAAATACTTAATTGCTGTTTGATATATTCCTTACTTTCGTGTTGTCTCAATAAAAGTAAAATATTCTTTTGAACTTTTGGTAATGTGTCCAAAAAATCTTCCACTTTTTGTTCTATTTCAAAATCAAATTCAATTTCGTGTTCGACATTGAAATCTGATGCAAGTTTATCAGCCAAACTATTATCATCGTCATCAGGTGCATCAAATGAGCTGTTTGGAATAATAAGCGGTTTCCCTTTTTGATCACTTGTTATATTCCCATCTTTATCAAACTTTAATATCCTTCCATTTTTATCAGTTAGCAAATTTCTTCTTTTACTTCGTTGATAATTGTCTCTATACCAATCTATAACCGACTTTTTAATGTTATTGGTTAAATAAGTATTAAAATTTGCTCCCTGAGATGAATCAAAGGTTACAACGCTCTCCATTAAAACATTCATTGCATCATCGTATAACTCATCATGTTCATATTCTGGAATACCATATCTGAAGAATGCGTTATAACTGATTTTTTTTAACTTCGACATATTGTTATCACAATATTCATTAATCCACCCCAATTGCTCTACAGAAAGATTTTGTAATTTATCACGTAATATTTCTTCTTTCATTCAATACACCTACCCTATATTTATTTTCGTTTAACTGCTTTAGTTATATATTCTCCAAAAGACAATTCATTTCTATCCAAACGTTGTTTCTTTGTCTCAGCATAACAACGAGGACATCTACAATATTTTTTATTGCCGTTATGCGAAAACGACATTGTAGGAATCATCATGACTTGGCAATTGTTGCATAAAACCATAATCCAATACCTCCTTTAAAAATTGAATAACTCATTCAAAACTCGTGGTTCATATGTACGCTGATCCATTCCAGCAATAGCTTTTTGGATTTCATCTGTTGCGGTTTCGCATATCTTTTTACTCAAGATAATATCAACAACCTGTAACTCATTTTTAATACTTCTCCGTTTTATTCTCCTATCTTTAATCATCTTGTATGCTTTATAGCCTTGTGCTGCATTCAAATTACAGAACTCTATGTAATGATTCACATCAGATAATTCCTGGTCAACCTTACTTAATTGTTGAACCAATTCATCTTTCCTATGTAATGCTTCAGTCGCAAGTCCATTTAACCCCTCAATTTTGTCAATCCAACGTTGCACATTCTCGGCAGTCGATACCTTTTCGGTATTTTCTTGCACTGTTTCCTGTGATATCTGCTTAATTAGCTTTGGAGGCTCATCAATCTTCTGCACACGAAATACCGATTTCAATGCTTTAGACAAGTTACTTTGGAAGATTCCTGTTGCTTGTTTATTGGAAAAAACGTCAGCAAGAGCCTCACAAGACGTAGGAACATATTTACCCTTCCTGTCTCGCATAATCCATCGAGTGCCATCAGTAATAACATACTGTGCCATTTCATCACTCCTTTATTTAATTTTAATTTAATAATGGAATATAAAAGATACTATGAATTGAGAAAGTATTGACTTTCTGAATAAAAATATGTAATATTATATAAGGTGTATCTAGTATATACCGTGTGTTGATGCAGTCAAGAGGAGTCGCCAAACTTAATCTTGACTGCATTTTTATTTTTCCGTCCACAAGCAATGATAGAACATATGTTTGCTTTTGTCAATATTTTTACAAAAATTTCTAATTCATGCAACTTTTGTTATTCTAAGTCATTGTGTCTTGACTTTTTTAGAAGTATTGTTCCAAGTTTTCCTTTTGGAATATAATTAATCGGATCAGGCTGGTATTCAGTAAAAACACGAATCTGATTTAATAAATCATCGGCAATTTGGGCAATCGTCTTTGCCTTCTCAAACATATCCGAACACTCAACAAACATCTGTGAAGTAAATTCTTCATTGCAATCTTCCTGCTCCAAATCTCTTACAGCAACAAGAACCGTTGCATTTTTCTTTGCAATTTTTTTTGCTTCATCAATAGTCGTTATTATAAATTCCATAATACTCACTCCTTTATTATTCTCCAAAATTTGCTTCATAAACTTTCTTAATTGCTAATTTGGTATCGTTGTCAGTAACTGAACCGATTTTTCGGATAATTCGCTGACTACTAATTACTCGCATCTGTTCTCCCAACACAACTGAATCTGTTTTTAATCCGTTATCGGTATCCTTATGGATAATAGTATGTGTTGGCATTTCAAGTGATTTTAATTTCGAACTCAATGGCATAATTATAGTACAAGAACTATGAATATTTCCCATATCATTCTGTATAACAAGCACAGGTCTAACTCCACCCTGTTCTGATCCAATTGTTTTTCCTAAATCAGCTTGTACAATATCGTATCTTCTAATATCCATAAGCATCCTCCTTTCTCTTTTGCTTTCTATGTTTTGTATTATATACAATACTGTATATATTGTCAAGTATTATTATAAATATTTTTTATATTTATTTTTTTAAATATATATGGTATTGTATATGTAAAGGAGGATCATTAATATGAAACTATCTATACAAAATAAACTGAAAGAAAAAAATATGTCCCGATATGAATTAGCTAAAAAAATCAACGTAACATATCCAACAATCGACAAGATTTACAAAGGAGAATCTACTGCAATTAAGCTTGACACACTTGAATCAATATGTAAAGTTCTTGATTGTTCCCCTAATGAAATACTTGTATCAGAAGATCCGCAGGTAGCAAGACTGTTGACATATCATTACTTATTATCTAATAACCAGGACGATGATAAATAACTCATCGTCCTTTATATATTCTCTTTTTATATAACCCTTAACTCATTTGCCATATTAATTGCTGCTTGATACTTGTCCACATCATCTGTGAGCATACGAATTATTCTTCCAAAATCATCCGACTTCAATGAGATAACTGGCATATTCTTAACTATCTCATCTCCCTTACCTGCAAGTACATTATGAATGAACTCTCCATGATCGTTAATCAACTGTCTATTTTTCTCTTCTGTTAATCCAATATAGTTCATAGTAGTCTGAAGGTCTGTGTGATTGAACAGCTTCTGAAGAGATAATAAACAATCAGGATCGAATGGATGAGTTTTATGTATCCAATAACCGAAAGATTTACGCAAGCTATGTGAACTTACGGCATATTGGATGTTGGCTGCTTCTACCGCTTTCTTTAATTTCTTTCTATAATCATCTGTCTGCCACTTTACAACATCGTTATACTCAACAACATAATGAAGATATTCACCAATTGTCTCATATTGTTTCTGCTTTTTGTAAGCTGAAGTAATATTTTCTTTTCTTTTATCAGAAAAATCTTTTTGTAACGCATCACACCAAATCTCTACATTTCCATATATAATAGAATTAACATCCCTCTTTAACCATGTTGTCTTAGGATCATATTCAAAAATATAATCATTGTAATGTTTCATCGGATCTACTTCTGTATGCGACAAATAATTATCAACTGCTTCCCATACCATATTACTCACAGGAAGATTAGTAATCTTTCCTGTTTTCTGTTCTTCAATAGTATCAATCTCACTCTTTCGATTTCCATTCTCATAATATAAATCCGACCACTTCATCATTACCGTATCACCAATTCGTCTACCGAGAAGCAATTCCAATAATGTAATAAGATATCCATCCCATTCGTTATTCTTCTCAAACCACTCGACAACATTTTTAATATCTTCCATATTCCAAAATGGCTGTACTTCTGTTTTTCCTTTTTTCTTTGTTGCATAATCTCTTGTCTGTGCCATATTTATCAACCTCTTTCTTTCTATTTACATCGGTGTAACAATTCCTCATCATCTATGATGTTTCCAATAATACTTAGAAAAATATCTGGATCTGGATAAACACAAAATTTGACAAAATCCATTACAAATGGATTCTTATTGATTTCTTCTAATATCCACTGTAATTTTTTTTCATTTTTGTAGCATCGTAAAATACAATAATATCGTTTTCCTGTTTTCATATTCTGTAAACACACAACATCTTTTTCGTAAATTGGAGTAGGTGCATCCCATCCATAATAGGGATTGTGCAAAGAGAAGCACATGCATACTGTATCTTTATTAATTTTTACCGATTCGTTCGATGATGTTTTAATTTCATCACATCCTATTAAGGTGCCTGTTACCCATTCTCTGCTCCATCTTTTTTTTGCTCTATATAATTTAATAATATCTATGCTAGGGCTAGAAATCCAATTTGTTGTACTCATTACAATCACTCCTTTACTTGTATCCATATTCTCTCTTTAATTCTGGAATCTTTGCTCTTATTTCGTTCACATCGTCGCACCATCTGACTTCAATACTCTTTACATCCTTACCTTCAAATACACAAAATAAATCTTTTATATGATCCTTTTCTCTCTGTCGTGGTCGTTGAATTCCATCCATAATAATTCGACCACAGGACAAACAAATAAATTCGCTTCTCTTTTTTGGATTTCCGTTTTTACAATTATTTTTCATATATGTATTCTCTCCTTTCGTTTTTTTTACAATAAAAAAGAAGCAGGTTTAATTTCTGCTTCTAATGTTTCAAATCATTCGTTACACTTTTAATAAGATGACTATGCCTTATATAATCTAAAATAATCATACGTACTCTTGAAGAAGATATATTATTCATTACTGCAAGATGATTCATACTAATTCCATTCATATAATTTTTCACAATAGATTTATTTCTATCGGATATTTGGACAATTTCAAGATATTGTATAAGATCTTCATTAATAATAATATCTTTTAGTTGGTTCATGTAATTTCCCCTTCTTCTACTGTTACTCTTTTTTTCTTTTTGGTTTATATTTTAACTCGTTTGGATAATCAATTATATACTCCGTTCCCTCTGCCTTATCTTTTAAAATCAGATTCATTTCCAGAGCATCCGCAATTTCCACTAATTCAAGAGATGAAAATTTATCCCTTGTCATTTTGTTACTTAAATTTTGCCTTGTTGTGTTGGTTGCTTCCGCAAGTTCTGCTTGTGATATATTTTTTACCTTTATTATTTCTTTTATAACTGTGGTTGCTGACATATTTACTCCTTTGCTTTTCTCATTTTTTATATATCATGTCAGTTACAATCATTTTTCCAAAATTTTCCTTTTGGATAAGAATTTAAACTAAATCTTTTTGCTTTTAATAATTCACCATATTCCATAATTATATCTCCAAATTTTCAAAAGAAATCGTCATTTACAGTGAAATTTTACCACTGTTATACCTCGTAATTCTTTCACCAATTTCTTCATCACTTGGACATTTTTGCAACTGATTTATTGAAACATGTCGCTGTTCAATATAACCATCTTCCATTTCAAAATCAACATCTGCTTCCTCATTTGGATTTTCCCATGCATAATCTACAAATATTCCAAACAATTTTAAATTTTTGTGAAACACTTTATCGCCTTTTTTAAATTCCATTTATACCACCTCTTCTAATCTTCCAAGTAAATCATTCTTTCTTTTTATCCTTGTAAAAAGTAAATATAAAACCATTTTGGATATCCATCCTGCCAAAATTCGCAATAATGTCTATATCTGCTTACTTTATTCTCTTTGTATAATTCTGCGAGCAGCCTACCAATTTCAGGTACTTTAGGCGTTCCATATGGATACCACTCTATTATTTTCGGATTGAATTTATTTATATATGCATTCACAAAATTTTCTGAGACAATATCAATAAATTCCTCCTTATGTTGTGACATATATTCAAGTATCCATTGTTTTTTATCTGCTTTTATGTTACCACATCCTTTTAAAGTGAAACTTAGATTTCTTTTTTATTTTACTGTTACTTTATCAAATTTCCGTAAATAATCTCGGCATTTTTCATCAATTTTGTTATGTAATATTTTATGTAAAACTGTCGCAAGATTATAATCTAATGTGTTTCCGCAAAATAGTTTATCTATTTTGTCAGTAATATCCACATCATTATTAATTATTATCTTCTTTGTCTTGTCTATTATAATTTCTCCAAAATTTATACTTTCAAAAATAATTTTGTTTGAATTATTAAATATTTCCGTTCTGGGTAAACGATATATCAATTATAAACACCTCCATGTCACAAGAAAACTTGGTTTACTTGGCTTTTAATTTAATGCATCTAAATTTCTCTTGTAATTATTCTCCACTCTGTTCCAAAATTCTTTCAAAAAATTTTCAGCATCAACTTTCGCCTCGTCAATATTGGACGATTTCATTTTCACTTTTAATCCTGTAGCTGCATCTGTCAACTGAAAATCTTTATATCTTAAAATCGCTACATTTTCACTAATTCCATTAATGAATAATGCTGCATTTTCTTCGTAATCTTTCCACTTAAACATATAAATCACTCCAATCTATTTAATTCCAGCTTCCTTACACAATTCTAAAAACTCCTCCTGGCTAATTTGCATTTCTGGTTTAATAGTTGTCTCATAATAATGAATTGTATCTGCCACAAGATTATAATTCTTATCAGACTTTGCAAGATTAACCATTGATTCCAATGTAAATTTTACAATCCCTATATATGTTTTCTTATCCATTTTATCCATATTATTCACTCCAATCTTCAAATTGTTTTATACCAAACCAATCATTTTCTCAAAATACATTGCTGCTTTACTACATATACTTTCATAGTATTAACTTTCGATCTTACTTAATTCAGGAAGTTTATTTTGCAACAATTCAATTACTTCGTTATTTCTCCTGATCGTAGACGCTATTCTTGACGTTTGCCGTTTTTCTTCAATGTAGCTACACGACATGTTATCTAGTCGTTCCATGATTTGCTCAACTGCTGCTGGTTCATCTCCATCATCAAATAAATCTTCAAATACGTTTGAATAAAAGAAATCATCACCAACAACACCTGCGTTTGCATACTTTATTCCCAGTCCAAATATTTTTATCATATTCATTCTTATATTTTTATTATCCATATCTGTATTCTCCTTTTCAAATTCCAAATGAATCTATTATTTATTATAGTAGTCAAAATCTGCCTTTACATATTCACGATTTTCTTCAGTATCTGGCAAATTATAACCACTTCTATTGTCTCCAAGAAACAACTCACCGAAATCATTAACTCCGCACTGCAATCCTGTATTTTTATTCTCTTTAAAAATTGTCATGATTATCACTCCTTTTTTGTTGTATTATATTCTACACAATATCATTCAATAACTCAATCACTTCATCAAGTTTATCATTCGCTTCTTCCATATTATCAATTGCATCTTCCGAACACATTCCTCTATAACTGCTCTGCAATCCTTCGGGCATATTATCAAATGCTTCCTGTTCTTGATCTAATACAATAGATAATTCTGACGATACATCTGTAATTTCTTTCTGTAATCTTGCTATATTTGCTTTGATATTATTAATACTACGTCTACGTTCCTTATTCATGTACGCCTCCTATTCCATATAATTTTTCCCACACAATCCTATCTGTTGGAGTATGAGCCATATTAAATGCACATTTACCCCCTAGCTTCCAATATTCTTCTTTAGTGATTACAATTCCGTAATCGCCTTTAGCGGTATTCTTATATGCATATTTTCCATGTTCTTTTAATGCAGCTTCTGTTACATACCATTTTCTATATTCTGTTTTTCTTGTTGTAAGATTATATACTTCATCGAGACAATTTATCACTTTTCCTGTACTAATTTCTTTTGTAATTCCAGAATTACAAGCAAATCTGTAATCACTATAATCTATATAGGACAACTGACCTCTTCTAATAGCATCCTCATACGATTCTTTTGTTTTTCTTTCGTCTTCTGCCATTATTTTATCCCATGTGTCATTATAGACATGACCGCTACTCATACCAATTGTCAATACATGAGCGTTTCCATATTTATCATGTTCAGTCCATTTGTACACTTTTTCGTTATTAATATATCGACAACAGTTTCGATCGTAATACTCGGTTTGTCCCTTTTCATTTACATGAGTAGTATTTATTTTAGTTCTTTCGTTATCAACAGCTCTACCAAGTCCACATACTGCCGACATTGCTCCATATAATAATGCTCCTAACATAACCATCAACCTTCCTTTCTATTCTATCTAAATTTATTTTCTCTTTTAGTTTCCATTTCTTTCAGATGTTTATCTGCTTTTGCATTGACATAATCTTTAAAATCATACATACTTGCTCCATCTCCGAACTTACGTTGTGGTGTATATTTTGTTGTCGTTGTTGAACTTGTTCCTGGATCACTTAATGCTAAACTAATAATAACAATCACAATAATAACTAAAATTAAAACTCCCATATAAATCAACCTCCTTCAGTCTAATTATATCATACTTATATATTCTCTACTATTTCTTTGCATGAAAAAAGCGACTATAAAATAATAGCCGCTTTTCGTGTTTAGTGCCAATAAGCACCGCTTTAATCTACAATAGTAGAAATTTCATTCATAATTATGAATGTAAGTATATAATATATTTATATTTAAAAATTGTCAAGCATTAATATTATTTAATATATTTCCCATGCTTTGAGTTCTAGCAATCTCTTTTGCATCTCCCTTTTCAATAAATCCTTCTTTTTCTAATTCATGCAAAACTTTCAATTTCTTCTCGTAATCAGTGCATGTGTGTCTATTTCCTGCTTCTAATATTGCCATCGCATGTTCCTTATTTTTGATATATCTAAGTGGGTTTGACCTTTCTAGTTTTCGGATCAGTTTTTCCCTTTGTACACTGTAGCGTTCGGCTTGGCGATCTTCTAACATGGATATCTGATCCCATTTATATCCCAGTTTTTCCTCTGCGATTTCTTTTGCATCATCTTCACTTATACCTGTCAACCTGCACAGTCTATTGATCCACTCCGTTTGTTTTTCTTCTTCTGTTTTTCTTTTTGTTGTAACGCTCGATCCTTCTAGTTCTCTTTTTATTTTGTTGAATTTTCGCATTTCAGTGAGCGATGTAATCTTTACCGCCATAGGAAGTTTCTCATATCCGTATCCGTTCCATTTGCCTTGTGGATTGAAAGTCTGCAAATTGTTCTTTTTGCAGGCATTTATAAGTTTTCTATTACCTTCCAAGCTAATTACTTTTTCTTTGTATTCCTTTTGCATACTATCACTCCTTGTTCATTTTATTAAAGCAAATAATCCATAAACCTCCTCTTTACACATAAAGAATCACATCGTCATATTGAACCTCATAATCCTGTACAATTTTATCCATGCAGTCTTTTTCGTTTACATCTTCCCTTGTTTCTTCATCTTTGACAGATATAAATAATGATTGCATATCTGGATCATGCAATAATTTAAGTAATTCTCCAAGTGTCATATCATAATTGCTTATCAGTTCATAAATACTCATTTCTTCCGTGGGTATCTCTTTTGCTAAACTAAAGCCACTAATAGCGTCTGTTTCGTACTTTGCTAAATTTACACCAGCAATCTTTCCATCATGCTCAATCACAAATATTTTCCACATATTATACCTCCATCACTCTTCATCATCTATCTCTTCATCTGCCATATCATAATCAGAACCTTCTACGAATTCACCATCTTCGTCACACTCACAATATTCCAAAGCCCACTCATCAATATATGTGAGTTCAATACCTTTTTTGTATGTACATTTTTTACTCGCCAACTCTGCAACAGCTTTATCTTTTTCACTCATTTTCCATCTTTTTACTTCTGTTGCATCAGCCCAATCATTGATAACGGTGTCTCCTTTTTTGAATTTTTTCATTTCCATTTTTGATAATGCTGCATCTCCGTGCAATAAAATAATTGTATTAAACATAATATAACCACCTTTCTTTTATTGTGAATTAACAAAGCGGTTATGTTTATTATAACATAACCGCTTTCTCTTCATCAATATTTTTATTGTACCGTATTTATTGCATTTGCAAACACAATCGCTGCTTCTTCCCAAGTGTCATTATTGTCATCGTCTAATATATAATTGATGACCGACAACTCTCCACAATCAGCCACACACGATATTTGCAGTAAATCTTCTAGCACTTCTTGTCTTTTATGTGATGTAATGTCTGCAACCAATTTATTTTTCAACTTCGTTGCCTTTTTCTGTACTATTTTGCTAATATCAATTCCTTCTTGTTTAATCTGTTCGTAAATTTCTTTCATATTATATACCTCCAATTTTATTTTAGATAGATTTTCGCTATCCTCGATCCAAATTGGTTAAATTATTTTGATTATACCTTAATATCCATTAAGGTGCAAGCGCAAGTTCCTTTATTGTTTTTGCGTAAGCTCTTACATATCCATATGTACCAGGACAAACAAATCCATCCATTGTACGTTGGAATAAGTAATATCCATATTTATATCTAGCATCTAAAATGCCTTTTCGAATTTGAAAACTATCACCTGTTTTATTTTCTAACATTTTTACAATCTCTGTAGCTTTCTTTGTTGTAACTTCTGGCATTTGAACTATATACATACAATCACTCCTCTCCAAATGGTAAACATACAATGTTCCATTCAGGATGATTATTTAACACATCATCCAAGCAACCTTTCTGTTCCAAATACGACACTCGATACATCGGCATCCCTAATTCATCCACAACACAGCTCACATATTCCATTTACATTCCTCCTTCTGTACTGTATAGCCCATGCTCCATCTATATAAATTTCTTCAATTTGATATCGCTTGTAATTCTTTGCGATCCAAGCGTTTTTCTTATGTAATTGTTCTTCAATGTTCCGTGAATTGTACTTCCACATTTTTACATTCCATCCTGATAAATCAAATATTGGCATTTGGACATCTCCCTTCCATAAAAATAAGAGGTCGAATCAATCAACCACTTATTTATTCTTTTAAAATGTGCTATGCATTATTTTTTTTGTATCCCAATATTTTAAATGATGTTTATGCAATAACGCACATTTGTTACATATAACAATATCAAGATACCGATTATCTGACCAAGGACAAGGATTTAAAATTTTTCCTTTATATTTTACCGATTTATTAGTCCCACAGAACCAGCAATGATATTGTTTACGTTCTTCTATTGGTAATATTTCCATTATTATCACTCTCCTTTTTTTACTTTGAAATTTCCGTTTCATGTTAATCAAGTATGAATCGGGTTTCTTTTACGTTACTTACTCTATAAATTCCATTTATCTCTTGCAAAGAATAATAAGTAGTATTATTTCTTATATACTTATTGGTAATTTTACAAGTAACTAATCTGCTCCATTTTTCTGTTACATAAACAGATATTTTTACTGTATCACCTATTTTATAATTCATTCCAATCACTCCTATCTAAATCACAATTCCAATACTTACTTATAGTCTCTACAGATATCCATTACTGTATCTATCACATTTAGTTTAGAATCAATTCCATAACCACTCAGTAAGTCAAAAGAACTGTTATCTTTGGTATAAACTAAATCGCAATAATGATGCCATCCATCTTCTTCATCATAAGCAAAAGTAATTTCAAGATTTATACCATCAACTATTTTACATTGCCAAGGTCGTTCATCAAAGCTTTCGGGTTTATCACCTTCTCCGTTCCATAAAGTAGGATTCATATCATTAAAAAATCCATTTGCAATTCTCGTGGCTTTTTCTCTTGTCATATTCTAAGTCTCCATTCTGTCATTCTGTCAAGAAATCATCGTTTCCTATGCTTTCTTCTTAGAATAATACTTAACAATCTTTTTAAAATCCTTGCTACTTGCATAAGCAACTCTAGGTTTACTTCCATCAATGTTAAATTCCGTTACGCTTAAAATCGCATAGCCTTGTACTGTTAATGTGGCAAGATATACAAGTAAATTTAATTTGTATCCAAGACTGTCAAGCTGAATTTCTTTTCTTAACTTCTGTACTTCTTCATCATAATTGTCATCTATTTCAATAATGTGTGCAGAAGCATATGTATTGATTTTATATAATCTGTTGTTCATCTTTCTTACCATATTATTTGCCTCTCTTTCCTAGTAAATCCTCATTTCATTTCATTATATTGCTTCATAATTTCACTAACCAATCCCTTGAGATTATATTCTCCATACTGTACATAGCAGTTCACTGCCTGTTCGAGATTATCTGCATTTTCGGCATTGGTAGTAACATCCAAATCTATACACATATCCTCTAATATATTGTATACTTTTCGTAATTCTTCATCTGCTCTTTTGCAAGCATTTCTTGCCTTTTGTAAGCTGTTTTTTAATTCTAATTTTATAGATTCATTTAATGCTTCATCTGAAGACATTTGATATATTTCCTTTTTCATTCATATTACCTCAATTCATAATCCTTATGAAACTCTTGTTTCATACTTTGCATTCTCTATATTCTTTTTCAGTTAATAGTCCTTCATCGCACATATTTTCAAGCGTTCTATATACAGCATTAGCTCTCCAACTTGCATATGAAAAACCATCAAACTCTCCGATAAGTGCATCTCTGTTTTCTTCACTTTGTTTTTGTAATTTTTCTGCTAATATAGAGTTACGAAAGAAATATGCTTTATACATAGCTGCTTTAATTCTAAGATTCTCAACTTCATATTCTTGAGAAACTAATTTCTCTTGAGCTTCTAATAACTGTAACCCCATATTCCCTAATGGGCTTCTTTCAATTCTGTTTCCAAAATAAGTATAATTCATATCTCATCACTCCACTTCTATATTAATTCATCAACTTCAACTACATCAGGATTATCACTAAACCATGAATCATTCTCTGCAATTTCCTTTAACTCAATAAAATCTCTTTCAGAATCAAAGCAATCGTTGTGTTTCAAATAAGCTACTTTCACCTTTTCTCTTGCATCTTCATATGACTCTGCCTTTACAATTCCAACAGCCAATTCTTCAATTCTGTATGCATATAAGTTTGTAATATCTAGCATAATCATCACCTCTTTATAATTTTATCTTTCCATAATCGGGAATCATCTGAATAAATTCATCTGCATTTGTAAACTGTTTATTGATTTCAACCCAATACTGTTCGTTATTTGTATCTGTACAACAAGCTTCTAATTTAAAATCATGCTGTGCGTAAATTGTTAAGCATAATTCTACTTTCTGAATAGATACACCTTCTGGAACTTCTTCAACTGTTGCGTACTCTTCCAAAAAGCTATCAATTTCGCTTTCTTTTAAATCATAATTGTAAAATGCCTGTAATGGCTTGTCTGTGTCATCTAACTCATTGAATGTAATTTTTGTATAATCTAACATATTAAGCACTCCTCCCTATAATAAATCTCTTAATTTTTCCGCAAACTCTTTCAATGCATTTTCTTTATATTCCTCGTTATGTACTAGATCAACTACACCAGGAACACCTTGAAATCCATTTCTCTTTGCTTCTAACATAAGATATGTTTCTTCCTCAACATCAAAGCCATCATAAAGTTCCCACATTTTTTCGTGTAAAGTCTCTATTAATTCTTTCTTTGTCTTTGGATTCTTAATTGTAATTTCAGTACTCCAATCCTCATTGCAAGGGTTATCTCCCTGCATATATAACTCAACTTCACCATTCTTTATTTCTGATATTCTAAAATCAAAATCAGTTCCTTCTGATAACTCATCAAGATATTTTTCTAATTTATCTGCTTTCATAAAATTAACCATCCTTTCTATTGTACTGGAATAACACATCCTTTACCTGTTGCTCCACATTTAGGACAAGAATACCTTCCATCTGCATGATTTTCAGCAAGCCATGCTGCACCACATTTTTTGCATCGCATATTGGTTGACCAGCCGCCATTCTTTTCACTATCAATAGTTCCATAATCAACAAATCCAACTACAGCATCATAATCAATCACTCTAATTTCCATTAGTCTCTCCATTTGAAATTGCTATTTACTGTGCTTATACTTTATCTACATTTAAAAAATGATTTTGGTTCATCACCTGAAAAAGATACATTTAATTTTTTGCAAAAATTATATGGTCTGATATAGTCAATATTTTTTTCTATATTCACAATTTTTGCATTTCTCAGGACATTTTATTATATTCTTCGTCTTCATTTGTCTCCAATCTACTTAAACAATGTATGTTTTCCATCTGCATCACGTTTCCATTCATAGTCTACAAACTCAAGAGCCTTTAAAGCTCCCATGTAATAACTCATATCTTGTGGTCTTGAATCTTCCATGTTTGCAATCAACCACCGTTCGTCCAACCATTTTTCCGTCTGCTGCTTAATTATTTTTGGTGTTCTCTTCATCTCCATTACTCCATTTCTTGTCCAAAATCTCCATGTTCTAATAGCTCTCCATAACTCATATCTGAATATGGTTGTTCAAAGTAAAACCGTTGAGCTTCAGGATAATTTTCTCTTGCCTTTTCTATTTTCCTATCTTTCCATAATTCCATATAGTCTTCATCAAGATCATTACCAACATTAAATGTTTTCATTTTCACTTCATCACCACATTCGTCAACCATGATCAAATCTAATTTCATTTTATAATGCACTTCCTTTCCATTTTATGTTATACTTCATATAAGGAGTTGAGGACTTACACGGCTGCTGCCACAGCCGATGCCTCTCATTGTTAGTAGTTCTCTCTTATATATTCTAAGGCTTCATCTTCTGTTGGAAACTTGATGTCTTCGCCTGGAATATAAAAGTCACCGTATTTCTGGTATGGTTTCATACTAACTTCCCTCCTTTATATGTATTTAGAAAAAGCAGAGATAATTAAATCTCTGCTTTAACTATCGCTATTCATTTATTCTCCCTTACAAATCTTGCATATCTCTCATTGCTTGATCCCATACTGAATCATCATTACATCCACAATCATTCCAAAAAATCTTTCCAAATCCAAAATATAAACAATCACAAGCATTCATATATGCATTCTGTTTCGCTTTATCTGTATATCTATTTTTATATAGCATAATTAAATCCCTTCCCTATATACATTCCTTTATCAATTTGTACATTATTCTTTTATTTCTATAAACCCTTGCTTTTCTTGTCTTTTTATTATAAACAGTTACACTAAATGTTTTTATCAAAAGTCCTCGATTTAATACAATTTGCTTTTCTGCATCATCTTTTAATATCATTGTTTCGACAGATTCCATGATCAGTACGCTCCTTTACAATTTTTCAAATAATCAGCTTTCTTTTTTCTATATTCCGCTTCAATTTTGTCCAATCTTTTCTGTTCTTCATCGCACTCTTCTTGTGATTCAAATACATCATAGTAATGTGTATCTCCATCCCAACGACATCGCACAATTTTATCTTTCTCTTCATCTGTTAATTGATATATTCTGTACATTCTAATCGTCCTCCTTATCTCTAAAATACATATCATATTCGATACCTGCTTCTTTCAGTTTCCATCCAACCCAATCTCCATAACACCAACATTCTTCTTCAACTTTTGGATTATTCCAAAAATCATCAAATGCTTTTTCCGTTACTTCTTTTGCCTTATCGAAGTTTTCATCATTTACTAATAAAACCAAATCCATCCACGGATTTATTTCGCAATAAAGATTAATACATCTACGTTCTACTACCATACTAATCACTCTCCCTTCAGATTAGGACATAAACCAAGTCCACCATCAATTTTAGGTACTCTTCTATATGCTCCTCTGTGTGGGCATTCTTCTCTTTTACATTCAGTACAATCGCATTTCTGATATTCCTCATAACTCATTTTCCAGTTTGTCTCTGCAAATCTTTCTCTTGTCATCATACTAATCACTCTCCTTTATAAATCCCCTAAAATCCAACTCTCTGCAAAATCTAATACAGATTCTGGAAAGTTTTCTGCGTCTTCGTCATAATTAAATGTTCTACCTACAAGTCTTGTTTCAATGCTTTCGCTTTCCTCATATGTAATTTTATATGTTTTTACATTGCCAATTTCTCTTACTAATTCAACTCTTAATACATTCATTCCATTCATAATTAATTCTCCTTTAAGCAATCCTGATCAACTACTACAAATAATTTAATTTCATTTCCCACTTCGCTTTCATCAAGATTCAAATCTTTAAGAAACTCTGCAAATGTCCCATATGTAAAATCTTCCCTATGCAAACACACATCATGTACTGTTGGAGTACACCATAGATGCAACCGAATGAACTCAATCAGTTCAATCCACTCACATTCGTTACAGATTCTTCTTGCACATCTAATTAATGACTGAAGAAATTCTGCTGTCATTAATCCGTTGCCTTCGATTTTTTCAATCTGTTCGTCAGTAATTTCCTTTACATTTTCAATTCCCTTATCCATGATATAGGAAATAACTGCATTTCCCATTCGTGAATCGAATTCTTCCTCAATAATCTTTCCTATTTTTGTTTCATAATATGTCATATTTACTACCTCACTTTCTAAATAAACAGTTCTTTCCTTTGGTTTTATTCTTTTATAGCCATCTTATCAATCAGCCACTCAACAGACATTCCATTTTGCATTTGCTCTAATTCGTCAAATTTCTGTACCGCAATTTCCAATGCTTCTTTCTGTTCGTAACCTTTCTTCTGAATCAGCCTTGCAGCTTTTAATACATTGTTATACGTTTTTCTCTTCATGGTTTACCTCCTCGAAAGAAACCAATTTTGTATTCATTCCCTGTATATGATGGAGAATATCTTCAATTGTCTTTTCTGCTTTTCGTAAATCGGCTTCTGCTTCCATAAAAGTATATTTTTCTGAACCATCGTTACATTTATAGATTACTTTGTATAATTTCTTCATACTATGCTACCTCACCAGCTAATCTAGGATTTACTCCTGCCTTTTCAAGAATTGTTTTTCTATTTTTATCAACAAGTTCATTGAATTTATCTTTTCCGTTCTTATCCATATACTCTTTTAATTTCTGTATACATTCTGTTTTTGTCTTTCCTGACACAATATTGCATCCTAATTCTTCGTGAGATAATTTCCATGTACCATAATCACAGAATAAAAACATCTTAATTCCGTATTTCACAAATGGTTCTGCAAGTACCTTTTGCCAAGTGAAGTTGCCTAATAAGATATAAAATTCTTCTTTCTGTGCTTCTTCCTTTTCTTTTTTAATATGTTTACGTGTCTTATATCCAACTGCACCTTTAAAATCTGCACTTGTAATACTATCAAGATAAGCCATTCTATCTCTATATCCCTTTGGTAGTTTCAAACCTGTAAGACATTCAAATATCTTGATACTTGCCTTGTTGTCATTATGCAATCTCGCCTTAACTTCTTCTTTACACATAGGCTTATCATAATTATTAATACATACAGCAAGTGAATAATTCCAAGGATTTTCCTTTCCGTATAATGCCAGGAATATTGAGTCAATTATCTCAATCTGAAAATCTGGAATAGCAGCAGACTCAACAAATAACCACTCTTTAAATTTCTCTTTCTCTTTACTTTTCTGTTTTTCTCTTTCTTTTTCAAGTCGCTTTGCTTCTTCCTCTGCTTTCTTATCAGCTTCCATTTTTTCAATATCTGCTTTATTCCTTGCAAGCATTTTCTCTTCTGTATCAATTCCATTATTAATGAGATACTGGACAAAATCATATTGTGTCTTATTCAATTCAAAATACTGTCTTCCGTGTTCGCCATTATTCATAAACATATATAATGTCTTTGGCTTAGTTCGCTCTCCATTTCTCTTGAGTGTCGTATAATTTTCCTCAATTTCAAGCCAGCAACCTTCCAATAATTTTGTACATAAGAAATTAACTGCACTCATTACTTTCCCGTGGTATCTATACAGATGATCCAATGTATTTTCAACCTTTGTCTTTCGTGGCTCTTTTATGTTGTCTGTGAATCCTAAATAACTTTTAATCTCTAACATATCAATCAACCTCCGTTCTATATTTCATAATCTCTTACTGGTTCTGTATAACCACTATCCAATTTAATTTCCGTTGTTTCATAATCATCATAAACACTCTTTTGTGTTCCTCTTGCATGAATAATCTTTGCAAGCTGCATAATTACATATCTGCGTTCACAACCATGTTCATCATAAACTTTATGTGGATAATATAATGCTCTACCATTACAAACTGTAAAATTATCAAACTCTTTCCCATAGAACTGTTCGCAATCACTAGCATGTAAATTCCGTAATGCGTGTTCTCTAATGTACTGTTTCTCTTCATTTGTTAATTTATCTGTGTTATCTAATAATGAGAAATCAAACAAGATATTTCTCTTACCAGTTTCAAATGAATCGACATATTCTAGGTTGTTTTCCTTTGCTGTCTTTTTAGCTGTCTTGTATAATTTGTATTCTTTAATTTTCATTGTCATTTTTCTCCTTCCATTACAAAAGGCAGACACAATTATTTGCATCTGCCTTTATATATTCTCTTATTTCTAATCAATCTCATCACACTCTAAACTATCAACATCCCAATCAAGTTCATCAATCGGCTTATCCCACAATCCATTATCATCCGCAATATAGTTCATAATCTTTGCAAAACTACTTGCTTTTACCTTTTCCATTTCCTCTGTAAATTTATAAGTCGGCTGCATAGCATCGTCTGTTTCATAGATGTACATATCAATTGTGTTGTCACTATTTACGAATGCCTTGATAAAGCCCATCTCATTTTTATGGAAAATGAAAAATTCACATAACCTGTTATTGCAATTCCAATCAAACGGTGTACTGTCGTTCCCGTTCATATAATGAATTGCTCCGTTTGTATAAAGCATTTCATCTGTTACATTAGGGCACATATTTCGTGCAACCTTAAAAATTCTTTCGATTTCTCTTTTAAATTCATATCCATTCATATTATTTTTCCTCCTTTGGAGTAATTAAGCTCATAAGATTCTCTCTAATATAGCCACAGAAAGCATCAATACTTCCATTTCCAATAGTCCAACAACTATCCTCGTCATAGTTCCAATGAATAATTACTTCATGCCCTGCTGTGATATTAGGTAAATCAACATCTTCCTTTCTCGCATATGAACTATTTAAAAGAGCTTTAAGATATACATATCTTCTGATATTCTCAATATCTCTTTCTGTTTCTGCATTGAAAATCTCTACCAGATATTCATCAGAACATTCATCATAAATGTCATATTCAGAAGCTCCATTTTTCTTATTATCAAGTCTCTTTAACTCTTTGCTGATTACAAATAATGCTGATTCCTCATATTTCTTACACTCCTCTTCGCTTCTAAATACTGTGCCGTCTTCTGCAATGTACTCTATTCTTACAAGTTTCTCGATTGTTTCTGTTTTTCTTACTTCGTTTACTCTCATAGTTTTATTCTCCTTTTCTCTGTATTACTGTTCGTTATCTTCAAAATCAATATCATCAATCTCAAAATTGTCCGAATATGGAATATATTCTGCATTAGCAGCAACAGGAATTTCATCAATGTGTTCCTGTGCATATTTACAAGCAATTTCCAACTGTTCTTCATCTGTTTTACCTTCTAATAATTCCATAGGAATATCAATTCCTGTGTCTCCTACATACGTGTAAGCCATACCAATGTGCAATCTTTTTGTTTTCTTTGTATCTACCATAAATATTCACCTTTTACCTTTCTAAAATTTCACTGTAAATTACAATTTCCTTTGCTTTATGGCTGCTGGTAAATCCAGTTTCCGTGTCTTACCTTATCACTATTTTTATTCCAAAAGCCTAATTTAACCATGCCTTTGACACTCCCTGTTCTATGTATGCAACTGCAATTAGTTGTAAATCTTTTTCCAGTTGCGTTTTCATACTTTCGTGGACTACTGTAATATGCCATATAACCACACTCCTATCTGCTCCATTGACCAACTTTATTTCCGTTTATGTCAATGATGCTTCCGCTTGTTGCACCATCTTCAAGTTCTCTACAAATACCTTCAAGTAATCTTTTGCATTCTATAGCTTCATCAAATTCGCTTGGCTCACCTGTAAACGGATCACAGAATGCCGCATTACCTGTTTTAATTTCAATTTTCAGCATAACATCTTACCTCCTATACCCATGCTGGCTTTACTTTAGTTTCTGGTAAACTTTCCAACCACTCAATTATATCCTGTGGTACTTCTTCCATCTTCCAAGCAGTTCCGTATTTATAACCGCACACTGGACATTCTCTACCCATAAAACCGAGTTTGTGATCTTTATAAGAAATCCAACCTCTTGTCTTATATTCTGTATTTGAATGTCCTAAACAATCTTTCTCTTTTAATTCGTATGCTTCTCCATAAGTGACTTCTTCACCATCATAAACATCAATAGAATATTCCATATTTGCATATGTTGTTTCCTCTTTAGTTGGATAAAATGGTTCTCCATTTTTCAAACATTCCAATGCTCTTTTCTTTGCGTTATCTTTTTTCTGACAAGCTTCTTTTGTTAAAGTCCATTTCTCAATTTTAACTTTATCCTGAGTGTGTTCTGTCCATCCAAGTTCTCTCATGTGTTCACAATAAGGACGCATATCATTCAAATGCCATCTATCCCAAATATCACATAATTTGTTAAGCATTTCCGTTGTCCACTCATCTGTTGGTGAACCATTTCTAATTTCATCTACACACTGACCAGCAGAGCCAAGGCAATCTCCATTTGATAATGGCGCAACTACACCACACATACTTAATTTTGAATCTTTATATTCAATTTTTACAAATGCATTTCTATCTACTTCGTTTCCTGTTTTTGTGTAAACCTTACACTTACATGGGTTAATGATTTTATACATAATTACGCCTCCTTAATTTCTTTTAACATACTGTCAATACACAACATTAAATTTTCTTCCATATTTTCTTTAGCCATTTTCAGATGTTCGTTTACCTGTTTTCTGATTTCTTTTTCTGTTACATTGTGACCATAATTTGCAATCACTTCATCCATAATTTGCCTATATGAAAAACCTAAAAGTAAGTCCTCATTTTCATGTATTGGCAAATTGTAAGTAAACTCTTTTCCATTCCGTGAATCCGTTTCAGGATCATATAACCATTTGCTCATAATTTGTTTCCTCCTTGTAATAAAATAGGCAGTTAGGAGAATAATCTACTAGCTGCCTTTGCGGTTACTATAAATTGTATTCTTTCCAATGTTCTTCCCACTCTTTCCCATACAAGTCTTGACATCTGTATTTTAAGAAATCGAGTGTTGTTTGCTTATCAAGTTCTTCTCCACTTGGTATAAAAGGATCATACAAGCACCCATCATTTGCTTTAAAAATCTCAATTAAATCATACTCCAAAGCTCTCTTATAAGCTTCTCTTTCGTCAATTCCATTCTGTCTTGTCCAAAACTTTACACAGTCTGCATGATATTTTTCAAGTTTTATCTGTGAATCATTTGCGTTTAACATTAGATCAGCCTCCTATAAATTTATTGCGTTTCCATCTTCGTTATATTTAATCGGTGCAATGTGAACTACATAACCGATTTCTTTTTCTTTGTCGTAAATCTCCATTGTGCCACCTGCACAAAATTCAAATGAGAACCGCTTGTCATCCGATTCAAGTAATTTAATCAAATGATCCGTGAGTTCATTTAAGTTCCGTGCATCTTCTTTCTGTTTTTCAATATCTGCCATTTTGTTTTCCACTCCTTTTCGCAAAGCCTCTCTCGTTTCAAATTCTACTTTTCTATCACTTGTTATTCCAAGAAAAGCATAATATTTATCTGTTAATAAATCATGATAACAAGTTACACCATTTAGTATAAAATATTCTGTCGATTCATCTTCTGTTCCTAAATTCCATCCTGTCTTTGAATGTGGTGTATTCCACATATTATCACTCCTTCCTAAGAAATCTTAGTTTCAACTACTACAAGTAATTCCACTGTTCGTTGTCTAACATAATGCCTACTGCTACTACGTTAGCATTTACATGCACTTCTCTTACCTTATTAGTTGCTTCATGCGGAGTGATAGCATTATCAATGACATCAACATTCTCTCTGCCTTCTCTTAACCACACAACTAAGTATCTATCCATAATTTCCTCCATTTCCTTAGCAAATGCGAATTTAGTCTGCTTTTACGATCTGGACTATTTCCATTTTGTAATTAGCTTTACCATTTTTTCTTTCTTCACATAATCCATAAAAAGCACTCAGATAAACCGAATTTGTTCCATTAATACTGTTGAAAAATGGCTTGAATGTGTGTTCGTAATCACAATTATTGTCTCCTGTTCTCTTTAAAGCACCATATTCTTCGCAATACTTACTTGCCTTTTCATTTACTTCCTTAATAAATAAAGCTGCATCTTCTTCATTATCAAAAGATAGTACATCTTTTGCGTCATCATCCCAACCCATCAGCGTTTTATTTTTCATTACAAGCCTGCCACCACTAAATGAGTTAAGATATGAAAATTTAACACCATAAGCGAATTTAGTATCTTTCCAGCCTTCAATCGTTTTACGTCTGATTTCTTCTCCGTATTCTCTATCAATAAACCGCACAACATGTTCCAATGTAAAATCAAACAACTTTGACTGCTGAAGACCATCGCCAAACCCATTTCTAATACACTCAATAGCATCCTTTGGCTTGTCTGTAAACAATCCAAATTTGCCATGCGGATTTGACGGGCAATAATATTCTCTTCCGGTATCATCTGTTTGGATAACACAACAATCAACCTGCTTTCCATTCTCGTCATAAATTGCAATTTTATCTACAATTCTTGAATACTCTCCCTTTGCTCCGTTTAATGCTTTAAATCGTCTTGTTCTATTCATAATTTTACCTATCCTTTCTTCCAATGAAACACGTATTTCACGAGTTGAATAACGGAATACATTTTCCCATCAACTCAGAATTATAGTAACCGTAATTGCCGCCTTGTTCACTACACAATATTTCACTATGTTTATCACAAAACCCAGCAATCACCTTTTGATCTATATAATTACCTAGAGCCATTTTCTTTTTTGCAATTACATGACCATGCCACATTTTTGCCGTACTTCCACATATAATACACTTTTCCGTTTTTAAATGCTGCATAATATCACTCTACCTTTCCTAATGAAATATCCATTTACTCTGCCTTTTTCAAACTGTCTTCGTCTACAATGCAGTAACAACCAAGTGCATCTCCAACCATGTCATCATCTATATCTAATGACTGTAAGATTTCATTAAATGCACCTTCGCTATAATCTTCCCTGTAGATTTCAAGATATTTCTGACCTTTGGTTACATAATGTTCTTCCGTTTTACTTCTGAAACAATCCAACGCATTCTGTAAGCAATCGGCTTTATTTGACTTGTTTTGGAAGTAACAGAAATAAGTTCCATAATTCCACTGCTGATCTTCAGGCTGCGTTGGATCATATCCACTTGCAACTACATACTTTGTATCACTTTCGCTTTGCAAAAGTGCATATTTATCTTTCCGTAAAATCTCTATCCATTTCATTTACCTTCACACCTACTTTCTGAATCGTTCCATGTTTAATCCAAGTTCTTTGTTTAAACGCTGCGCTAATGCTCCGTTGATTTCTTTTCCATGATTAGGGAATGAGCAATGGATCGTGATTGTCTTTTCCCAAATCTCATGCCCTCCGTTGCTCCGTTGAAGTCGGAAATTATTTGCCTTTAATGCAGCTCTAAATTCTCTTGTTGGTACTCCTGGTACTTTTGCCATGTGTATCACTTCCTTCCTATTTATATATACCGTGTGTTTTAATAGACCGTATAGCCGTTATCACAGCTTATGTATGTATATTCGCTTTTAGATTGCTTTTACCTTTGTGTTTCGCTTTACTGTCTTGCGTTTCTTTTCTGTGAATGGAGATTCCATTTCATAACGAACAATTTTTGTCATGGCATCATCTCCATCATAAAATCACTCAATATCTCTTGCATCTGTCCAACAGTAAACGCATTTTCTTCTTGAATCTGCGGATAGTTCAGAAAATCCATATCTTCACAACATAATTTACATAACTCAATCATTGTCCGTGTTGGTTTGCCTTTATGCATAGAATAATCATACTCTGATTTATATTCGTATGCGTTTGTCGCAATTTCTTTTTCTGTATACACTTGACAATTCAGATTGTTAAAATAATCGGCAATGTCATAAAAATCTTGGTATTCCATTTGCATTTCTCCCTAGTTCCATTCCTGTGTTGCCTGTTTATCTTTGTATGCATCTTTGATGTCTCTAATCGTAATAATTGGCATAGTAACAACCCCCTTCCTACAACAATGATGGTACAAGCATAATTGTTATAATTACTGCTGCACATACTAATGCTTCACCTAATTTCCGTAAGTCTACGACTAATACAGGTGTTCCGTTTTTGAGTTTCCGTGTGCATACCGTGTGTTTCATTTGGGCATTCCTCCTTTTTTGTCTTCTCAAAGTTGACAGACCGCATCTGTAGTTGTGCCTATTGTCGCCGAATAAGCTATCCGGATACAGTCTGTATAGTTATGTTTGCCTTTATTTGTTGGCTTCGATTACTGTAAAGCCTGCGGATTCAGCACTTCTGATTTCGCTTTTGGACATATGTGTTACACCTACATATTCTCCATTCAATTTGATTACAACTGCCATTTTTAACAACCTCCTTTTTGATTTTTTGTATAAAAATAAGAGCAAGTGTTTGCCTGCTCTTTATTGATCCGTTTTGAATTTTGAGTATAAAAATAGCACCCTATCGGATGATGGGTGCCTTACTGTTTTGGTTGATACCAAACTAAAAATTCTGCATTTCCCTTTATTTCATTATCTACTCGTTTCCAATCTTTAACATGATCGTTATTCAAAATACAATGATTTGCCTTTTCTTCTGAATTGAATCTAACTACAAGCATTATCACTTTCCCTTTCTAGTCACTAGATTTTATATTTGTTTTAATTTCTCTTGAAGTTCAGCTATTTGGGTTTCTAAATTCATTTTATGTTTATCATTATAGGAAGATGCAATTTTAGAATCAAATTTGATTTCCATTATATCGTTTGGAGTGCATTGTAAATATTCGCAGATTCTGCCTATGGTTTCCGTTGTTACAGCTCCATTATGCTTTAATCTAGTCAAAATACTTCCTGACAGATTAAGATCTTCACGCATTGTTTTTTGCATTATTCCTTTCTTTTTTAACATATCAAATAAACCTTGATAGCTAATTTCCATATTTTTATATGCCTCCAAATTTTATCATCTCCTTTCTATAATAACATATAATTTCAATTTTGTACAAGTTTATCTAGTGACTAGATATATTAAAGAAGTTTAATATTTATATCTTAGTATCTAGTCACTAGATTTCCCTTTTAATCTTCCATTCCAAAAAACAAATATGCGTAGATATTTCCTCTATATTCGCTAGGAATTTCCATTTGCCTTTTTATTACATCGTCAATGGTTTTGAATCCATTTTGACGCAAATACTCTAATGTTTCCTTACGAACCTTTAAAGTTTCTATGCTTTGTTTTTTAACTTCATCGGGAACTTTTTGTACAATTTTAGACATATATAATGCCCTCCTTTAATTTTTAGGCACACTGTACCTATCTACAATGTTACCATAAAAACAACCTCCTTTCAATTTCCGTTTCGCTTCTGCTCATCGGTTACGGACTTACACCGTAAGACGGAAGACAGATTGTTAGTCTGCCTTTATGTAATTATCCAAAACATAATGTTATTTTGCGTTCTGTATAAGTACGCAAGTTATTGTCCCAGACTGTACCTTCTGTATGTGAATATGTACATGGTAAACCTTCACATTTTAAATCTGCAAGACATGTATCCTCTAGTGGTTTATTAGGCAATTCAATGTCTAAATTTACCTTTATAAGTTGAGATATTATATCTTTGGCTTTATAGTTGCCTTCTTTGTCTGAATGAATTGTTGTTTGTATATTAAGCATGGTTGTACCTCCTATTTCTTATATTCTGATCTTTTTATAGCAATTTCCTCTTACTTATAAAAACATACCGATAGCTGCACTGGACAACCAAAATCAATACAACTGACATCACGCACTTCTTCTGTGGAATCCTCTATATAATGCATAGTATGAGTATGTGATGGTAAATCTATTTCACGCAATACATTTATATTTCCTGTATTGATTTTATTTGCAAAATTATGTATTCTTGCACTTGTTAAATGCATAGCTGTAGCTGTAATATTATTTCTTCTCATAATCTTATCCTCCTTAATTATAAGATTGTATAAAATCATGTAATGGATTTTTTGAACATTCGTAGTCTGTGAATGTTTTATCAGCACGGAAGTTTTCTTTGTCAAGTCGAATACCCGAACCGCCTGACTTGTGTGTTCTTGCATGATGCATCATAGCTTGAATGTTTCGTATATGTCGTTCTTGTCTAGTCACTAGATTTTTTTGTGTATCCTCTTCTTTGAACCAGTGGCATTTTGTCCACCACAAACGCATAGTTGTAGCCCATTGACAGATATTTTGTGTGGTTTCTGAATCTTCACGTACTTTGATCCAGCATGTGCCATTAAATCTACGCAATTCTAATTCATTACCGTTCTCAGGCTTGCCGTGAACCGTGCAAAACCACCAACCGACAGAATCGCAGCCATACCATGCATTAAGTGGGATATGCTGATTCCAGATGTATTCATAGTTATTTTTGCATACTGAAATATTCATATTGCAATACCTCCTTGTTATATTATTTTTAAATCTAGTCACTAGACAACCCATATCAATATAATTATCTAGTCACTAGATTTAAAGCATTAAAAAATCCGGGTATTTTTACCCGGATAGCATTACAAAAAGGGCGGAATTTCACCGCCCTAGTTAGTGTGTTAATAGCGTGTTAGTCTGCTATCATGTTATCGGCAAGCCATTTTTCAAACGCTAATTTATTGACCTTGTATTCCTTGCCGTTATATGTCAGCGTTGCGACTTCCCCAGCTTCTTCTTTCGTGTCTGATTCTGTTGTTGTGGTTTCCTCTTCCTTGTTTTCGACTTCAGTTGCCCCAGCTTCTTCTTTCGTGTCAGTGTTCTTTTTCGTCTTCTTTTCGGCAGTGTGTACCATATCTTCTAATGTTCTTGCAGACATTTTGAAAAGGTCGACCAACTGAATGCCTTTAAATACTTCCGGATTGCGGAAAATTGCTATAATTTTATCATATGAAAACGGAAGAGAACCGTAGGCGAAGGTTGCAAAATAACCGTTATCAATTATAAGTCGCATAGCAATAACCCACCGTGAAATTGACTTGCTAGAACGATTAACAAGTGTAATAAAATCTGCCTGTTTTGCTGGCTTTTCACATGTTGCTTCGCCGTGTACAATACCTTTACAATCGGTATAGGTTGGAATTGTTACACCCGTACCATATGCACAAAGTAAAGCAATATTAAATACGGATTTTTCTACCATTGCCAACCGTGTGTTTACTTCGTTTAATACCTCTTGCGTGTCCATGCCGTTTACTACTACATCAATAATTGAATTACTAGCTGGAGTGTTAGCTTTTACCATTGTTTCCTTCTTTGCTTCGTTCATGTTTTTTTCCTCCTTGTTTGCTATTACTTCCTTGTTTACTGTTGTGTTGTTTGTTGTGGTTTTTTTCATATTAACCAACCTCCTTATTTTTTGTATCTAGTCACTAGATTTTATATTTGTTTGTCTAGTGGACTAGATTTTTTTATGTACTTCCTCCGCTGGGCTTATGCCCAACGTTTGAGTATAAAATACTACCTTTTAGCGTATTTGTCAATACCTTTTAAAGATATTTTTTAAAAAATACGATATCATTATAAATTATAACTAGCTATAATATTTGCTTATAACTCAACAGACTATCTGTTATATATCAACTATAACACACGGAAAAATATAGAAATACCGTGACTAGGGGTACTAAAAACTAAGAGCCAGATCCGGAAAAGGTGCAAGCCTGATAGCTGATTCATCTATACACCAACTTCAAAATTTTACCATCAAAAATCCCAATCCCCCAACAAAATCAACCAAATCTCCCATTCCACTCTCTCCAACCCCCTTATCGCACCTCATATCGTAAAACACCACGAAAATCAACAAAAAATCCACCCAACAACCATTAAATCTAAACCTAATTTCATCTAAAACCACATCTACAATTCAAAAATCTTCCTTATTTATAAGCACTTTTTACGATAACGATTTTTCACTCTTCCTCTTCAATATAGGGGGCTACCATAAAACTACACACAAAATTATCAAGACAGTAATTGCACTGTCTTATTTTTATGCAAAAAATAAAATCAAACAGAGAATATATAATCAGAAACTATAAATCGCAAAAGAAAGGAATTAAAATTATGAGTAATTTACAATTAATTAAAGCAGAAACATTTAACAATTTACCATGTAATTTCTATAGGAATATGAATGATGACATTCTTCTTACAAGAGAACAAATTGGTCAGGCGTTGGAATACACTGATCCTATGGTTGCTATTGGAAAAATTCATAATAGACACTCAGATCGGCTTGACCAATTCTCATTTACCAATTTGGTAAACGGTCATCAAACATACTATTATACTGAAAAAGGTGTTATGGAAATTTGTAGATGGTCAAAAAGTAAACGTGCAAATGAGTTTATGGATTGGGTATGGGACATCGTAGAAAAGTACAGACATAACGAATTTCCAGATTTACCACAAATAACATCGACACTTGCTTTAGTAACCAATACACTCACTTCTCTCACACAAACGGTGGAATCAATGCAGCAGGAAATAAATACAATAAAGGAGTCACATGATAACCAATCAAACCTACCTAAGAAGAAATGGTCATATTGGGCATTAAAGATGTATCCAAAATATCAACTCTTAACAGATTACTTTCATATATCCAATACGGAGCTATACAAGAATCTATATATGGAGTTACAAAATACATATCCTGATATAGATCTTAATCAAGAAATAGATGATTACTGCTATGAGAATAAATTGGAATCAGCTTACACATTAGATGTAATAGAACATAACTTAACGTTGCGAAAAGCATACGAAAATATTGTAGATACACTATTAAATAAATATAATCTCTCTGATGGAAATTATGAAACAAGATACACCACTATCTTTGATGACATACTTACATAATTCTTATACTGGGATTTAAGGAGAAAAACATATGATTCTGACTCAAATTTGAACGAAAACAGTTTCAAGGATAAAATACTTACCTAAAAAATAAAAATGAAAAATTATGCCTTAAAACGCTATTTTAACCTAATAATTTTTACAAAATCAAAAAAACATAGAGAAAATAAGGAGAATTGATATATGAATAAAAATATTCCAAACGAAATACCAAAACATAAAAAGAACACAGGAAGTAATATATCAGACAGCGCAAAGAAAACAAAACATAAGCATCATTATGAAGAATGTCTTATACAATATAATTTTAGTTTTCCTGGTAAAGAGTCTCACGTTACAACTGATTTACAAAGCTATTGTATTATTTGTGGGAAAATAGGAAATAGATTCAATGCAAACAAATCTATTGTAAAGGATTATTATAGAACAACAAATTCTGTTTTAGGAATGTGCAGATCTGTGATTACAAGCCAAGAATTATATGACCGTTATCATAATAAAATACCAGTATTTTTTGTAGAGGATATTTATAAGAACAAATATGTTGATTTGAAACAAAACAATAATTGAGATGGAGAATAAATAATTAGACCAACTAAAAACATTAGATAAAAATTTAAAGAGTAATTTATGAGCGTAGCGAATAAATTACGAATAGTCTGTCTTATTAAATAAGTTGTATATCTTCTTTCAGTTCAGTTTATGTGCAAATATGCACATGGAATTTCGCATATTTTAAAAAATCATGTGCAAAAATGCACCTATACTGAACGCTCGTGAACTTATTTTTTCTTTATTATCCAAACAGAGAATAATTTATTAGTACCATATAAAGGAGGAAAAATTTTATTGCAACAAAAAGAATATTTTACACGTTTTCCAAATGATTATATACAAGGGAATATTAAAACAAAATTTGGAATTAGTAGAAAGTTTTATATTACATATATCCTTATTGATAAATATAGATCTTACGAAAATTATAGTTGGATTACGATTCGTAAGGTATTAGATTTTTATGGGTATAAAACACATCGGAACAAGCCAAAAGCATTTCAAGAAATACTTGACGTATTAGAATATATGATAAATAACAATATGATCGAAGTGCAACAAGATTTAGATTCTATTGGATATGATACAGGAATTGAGATTAAAATAATTTCTGAGAATTTTGATCCATGTAAAGATTTTTCAAAACTTACTTCATCTCAATATGATTTCATAATGATGAATGAATCGTCTATTAATAGAGAGAATATATTAGTGGCTTTCTTATATATAAATTCTTATATTTACATACGACAAAGAGATAATAATGGCAACGAATTATTATCAAAACCTCAAGATAAACCTGAAGCATTCTTTAGAAGTATAGATTCTATGTCAAAAGAACTTTCCATGTCAAAAGATACAATTAACCAATGCATCCAATATCTCACTTCTTCTATTGGTGATAGAGAACCACTTTTAATAAAAAAGGAAGTTGGTAGTGTTCAACCTGATCCTAAAAAACCACCTAAAAATGTACCCAATATATATGTTCTTAATAATGAAAGATGTGAACAAGAAATAAAATGGGCTATTGAAAAAATGCTTGAAATTTATAAAGTTGAATCATTTGGAGAAATGAAAAATGGTAATAAATAGTAACCAAATAAGAGAATATACATATGTACCCATCAACGCAGCACTAAAGGAGCTGAAAAAATTATGAATAAAAATTTTAACAAACAAAAAGGAGAACAAAAATTATTATATGAACAATTACATGAATTATATTATACAGAATATTACAAAAACCAACCATAATACTTATGGAGGATATGTTACCGAATACGATTTAGACACAGATCACGCAAACGGTCATATTGTAGAGAATATTATCGCAGATTGGAAATTTGATAAAAGATGTAAGGAAAATGCAGAAGCAAGAGAAAGGAGAATTGAGCATGTTTAATTATAAGAATGAAGGTTACACTATTACTATCCCACTACCAGATGGCAAATATGATGTGGTATGTACATATATTCATGATCAGGAACTAGATCAATATAAGGTGTCAATGTGGTTGCATTGGGATACAATTGATGACAGATTTAAGATTGATGCACAGGAAATCGGAATGCAGTATGTTGCGAGTACAAAGAAGACTATTAAGACTGATATTTGTAAGCTTGTTGAAAAATTATATAACAATGGACGATTGGACAAATATATGAACTTGTATCAGTATACTTATGATTGTTTCGACATGGGAAATGATTCAGTTGAAAGTAATCGTGCAATGGTGGAATACTATGACGAGAACTGATGAATATTATTTTACCAAGGCAAAGAATGTATCAACTTGTTCTGACTTTCATAAAACACATATTGGATGTATCGCTGTTTATCAAGGGCACGTCATTGCAGTTGGATATAATACCAACAAGACGCATCCAATTCAACAACATTATAATAAATATAGAGAGAATAATAACATAGGATGCTTTGCGGCAAAGCTTCATGCCGAAATCAATTGTCTTAATTCTATCCGTCATCTGGATATAAATTTCTCAAAAGTAAAATTGTATATTTATAGAAGTCGTTGTGATCAGGAATATGGAATGTCACGCCCATGTCCTAGTTGTATGGCTGCAATTAAGGATCTTGGAATAAGGCATATTTATTATACAACCAATGATGGGTTTGCGTATGAAAACATACGAAGGGAAGCGTCGTAAGTAATAAGTTAAGTGGAGAATATATAAGTGGAGGTAAATTTTTATGAAAATAAAAAAAATAATTGATTATGTTACACAAGATTATGGAATCTTTGGAACATATTTAATTGGATCAGAACTAGAAACGTTTGGAGATCTTCCTACTATTCCAGATGGGTATATGTTCTATAAAGTTGATTGTGATGAAGATATTAAAAATGTCAAGCATATAATGAAACTTGAAAATGAAGAAATAGATGAGTTATATCCGAATTCTGAAAATGAAATTCGCATTGCTCTTGATGATTATGAAAGTAGATGTTTTTTGGCTATGTTGTTTTTTGAGAATGTATTTAATTATTGGTGTGGTAAGTACACTAAAATTATATATGATTCTAAAAACAATCATAATATTGCAGCCTTTGATCATTTATCAATGGAACTATGGAATTGGGTTCGAGATGAAATTTCAACAGAACAATTAAAACGAGCCGCTTTAAATTTTAAAAAGGCGGTGATGTAATAATAAATGAGTGAATACGGAATTAAAATAAAAAACATCAGTGCAGGCATGTTATATGATGTTAATCTTGGGACAAGAGATTATTTTACATATACAGATGCGATGTTTAATAACAGTTTATTTAGTTTTTTTTTACAAAAGAATGGATTAAATATTTATAAAGGCGAAAGTACACGAGATATAATTTGTCTTGATTATGAATTTGGAAGTCGGTCTTATGATAACGAACATGCTCGATTGGAAAAGTTGTTTAATGATACTGATGGCGATTCGAAGGAACGTATCAAACAGGCATTACAAAAAGTTGAGGACAGAAAAGACTTATATAACGAAAAATCACGAGATGAAATTAGAGAGTATTTTTATGAGAATGGTGTTGATGTCACATATAAGCGAAAACGCAGAGATGGAACAATCAAAGAGGAAACAATTCATTATGAGATGCTTTTTCGGACAAGTGCTAAAGCGAAACTTGGACAGGTTATTTTCATCAATAGCAAATTATATGACATTGCATACGATTGGTTAACAATTGGGCTTGGAAAGAAAATGAGTCGTGACAATGCTAAAATTGTTGAAATGTCAGCTTATGCACCACTTACCACTTCTACCATTATTGGTACACTTCATATACCTGTTGAGAATATTCTAATTCTCAAAGACCAGGATTCCTTTTTTGAAACAATGACAAAAGTTGTCAAAGCAGAAGAATACGAAGTCAAAGTCAAAAAGAAAAATAAAGAAACCAATAAAAATGAAAAAGTGATTGAAAAGCGTAAAAAATGTGTTGTAACTGAAGAAAAAAGGCAGGTAAAAAACACAATTTGGGACGGAATGGCATTAATTGAAGCTGATTCGAATTATTTTTACTTACCATCTTACATTAACGGAATGATATTACTTAGAAATCATCTTTTCAAGGCGTGTGCTTTCAAGTGTTATCTTCAAAAGTTTTTTAAAGATTGGTGCAAAAAAAATGGATATGATTATAACACATACCAGATTCAAGATATGTTTGGTAAATGGCATTATTTGAAAGATATTAAGATGATAACTACTGATAATGCAATTAAGTGGAAGAAATTTCAAGATCTCATGGGTAACAATAGTATTGAAGCATATGAATATTGGTGTAAAAGAATTCATGCAGATGGTGATATATGGGGCATTGTTAAAACTGATCATCCAAGTAAATTGGGGCAATATCAGCAATTGAGTTATCAGATGATTAATACTCTTCCATGTACGAAGGATGGTGTAAAAGATATAGCTCAGATTAGCATTGATTATGTTGAATTACTTAAACGTGATAATGATGAATTTGAAAAATTTCTCAGAAAATATGCAAATGAAGTAAACCATTATCAAATGCTTGCTGATTTATATGCTCAAAATCATGAATTTGGAAATAGTAAATTTTTTAGATATGAAAAAAAAGAAATAATTAAGCAATATGTTTTTAGGATGCGAAAAGGTAAAATTATGGTCAATGGTGATAATCTGACCGTGTGTGGTAATCCTTATGCACTTCTACTCTATTCTGTTGGTGAAGATTTCGAAAAAGATCCAACACTTTCTCAGGAATCTAATTGTATTCAGTGTTATACTAAACGTTTTGATGATAATGAATATCTTGCAGCGTTTAGAAATCCGCACAATTCTCCAAATAATGTGTGTTATTTACATAATTTATATTCAGATGAAATGGATAAGTATTTTGCATTTAGTAAAAATATTATTGCAGTTAATTGTATCCATACAGATATTCAAGATAGAGCAAATGGGATGGATGAAGATTCAGATTTTATGCTCGTCACCAATCAACCAACGATGGTTAAGTGTGCTGAAAGATGTTACAAAGAATTTTATACTATTGTAAATGCATTGCAAGAGTCTGGTATTACTTACAATAACACAAAAAAAGACTATGCCGCAATGGATAACAAGTTTTCAAAGTCACGTATGGGAATTGGATATTCAAGTAATTTAGCACAGTTGGCAATGACATATTATTGGACGGAATTGCAAAAAGATAATCCTGATGAAAACAAACTTAAAGAACTCTATGACAATTTTATCATTTTATCTGTTCTTGCACAGGTTATTATTGATGGATGTAAAAGAGAATATGAGATTGATGGCAATAAAGAGATTGATAGAATTAGTAAACTTCCTTGTATGAGCATTAAAAGAATTGTTGGATATTCTGAGTCGGGTAAACCTAAATATAAAAAGTATGACTTTCCTGAGTTTATGAAGTATACAAGAGAAATTAAGTATACCAAAGATGGAAAAGAGTTGCCGCAAGAGGAAATTGATGAATCAAAGAATAAACTTAAAAGTCGTATTAACAAAGCATTATTATGTCCTATGAATTGGCTTGAATATTGGATTAGCAAGATTCAAAATGCTTCCACTACCGATACAACTCCAACTGAATATTTTTTTATTAAGATGGGTGGATATGCAAACAATAGGCAAATGACAAAAATTAGACAAATTGTTGAAGAATATGATTCTTATATTAAATCTATTCAATCTAATCCTTCTTTAGATGATGAAACATCTACCGAATTGATTATTAATAAATCAAAATGTGTTTTTAATGAATTAAATAAAATAAAGGTAGGAAATATTGTTACTATCAATAGATTGATTGAAACTTCTCTTGGAATAGAACCCAAAGATAATGGAAGTGTTTTTTATAACAAGAGTCAAAAATATACTAGAAAAATGTTGAATTGTTTATATAAAATGAACAAAGATAAATTTTTGCTTAATTTTAATTAGTTTTTGCATAATTTTTACTTAGTAACTTTATACTCAATCTCTTAAAAGCTAATAAAATCAAGTGTTTTGGCGTTTTACTTAATGGGTGTAATATGGAGGGAAGAAAGCGCAGAGTTGCGTTAGTAAACTCCCACGCCATTGCCAATGCGTGTAATAAGTAAGGGCTTGCAAGTTTAAAAAGTATACTAGGGGCAGACGTATCATTATCTGCCCCGAATATAAAACAATGAAATCAGCTTTCTTAACTATAATATTGTTTTTTATACAATATTAAGCATCTCTGTACTATGTACGGAGAATATATAATTAACCGAAAGGCAGTAAATTATTTCGTCTAACACATGGATATATTTTAGTTGCTGTGATTCCATGTGAAAAACTTGTGCATGGTGTGGAAAACCAGTTCAGTTCAGCAAGCGAGACTGTACCATGCATTCTGTGGAAGTAAATAATCTGTCAAAGATAATGGCGTTTATAAGCAGATTAATAAGAAATACAATTGAATAATGAATATATAATTATAGTTATTGGAACTCAGTGAAGATCGGTTTAATCACCGTGCTGAGAGCATGTGGATGTCGGCATATTATTATATGGGATACTTTATAGTTGTGTGCTTCGAAATGTCGTGAGATATCTTAGAATACTGTGGAAACCACTAAAGACAAGCATGTGTACTAATAATAAGCGTAGTAAAAAGTTCTGTTCTCATCGCTGACGTAATAGAGAGTTGCACTGCAATGCTGAACCCTGATGCCTATGAGCTGGTAACTTATAGGAGGTAAGTAAGGGAATACCAAATAAGTCAGTTCTGCCGTGAGTGTGAAGAAATTCGCACAATAAGATGAGTTGCAGGAAGTAGTAGTCCAAGGTAGTCATAATAGAATGCATATTTTAATTAAGTACATATGAAATTACAGTATATTAACGATTCTGAATGATGGACGAGGCTTATGGATAACCAATTCCGTATGCACTATGTTGGGTGTTTCCCATAGTACAAGAAGTATATATGCGACGGTGTGTATGCTCAGACTTGTATTTGCATTGACTGAATATTAGTGCGTCTATTAGAAGTAGCCCGAAGGGGTGCAGTTGCTATAATTATATATTCATTATTTCGATTTTCTCAATACCCCCTCTTTCTATGTGCCGATGGCTGTGCTTTCTTTCTGATTGTATAGTCATCGGATTTTTCTAATTTTGGCTAGTAGAACAAAGGTAGTTCAATTCCCCGTTAAGGAAAAGGTTGTAGGTTCGAATCCTACTTAGCCAGCTACTCCCCTGCTATTTAGCAGGAAAAATAAATCAAAGGATGTGAAAAATTATTAAACAGATTTCTAAAAATGAGGTCGAAAAGTTATTATCTGAAGGTGTAATCCGCAATACAAAACATGGATATGTTGATCGTAAAGGTGAACACGTAGGTTACTACAAGACGTGTGGAAATAAGCGTTACATCGAAGATAGATTCGTTAAGTAGGTTCTGCCTATGAATGAACAAGATTTCGCAATTGATAAGTTGCAAGATGGAACATTTCGAGTAACACGTACTGACATTGAAGGCGATTATCATACACATATGAAAAGTAAGCAGTTGGCAAAGACTGTAATTCATAATGTGTGCAATGGTAAAATTCCATTAAATTCACGTAATTATACTCTCATTAGTATGTACAGATTAAGTAATAATGAGGAATATCGTGATAAAATTCAGGAAATATTAGACACTCGAAAACAAAAAGGTAAAAAAGATAATTATTGTAATCCTAGCAGATATAAGTCTGGTAGGAATTTTTAATGTTATGGAGGAATTAAAAGGATGATTAAGATCACTGAATCTCAGGAGAAAATTACTGCTCCGAAGAAAACAATTAAATTAGAAAATATTTCTGTAAAGAATTTAAAGATTGTAGACGTAGAAACTGGTGAAGATCTGTCTCAACAGGTAGTTGACGCAATTCCATTTGAAGCAATTGACTTCAAGATTACATTTGAACTTCCTGTAGAGGAAGGCTCTGAAGAGTAAGGCGGTGGATATTATAATCGACTTACATAGATTAGAAAATGAAACAGATTTTGAATGGAAATTGAGATGTTGCCTTGCGAAAAAGCGCAAAGAAACAGACATGGATTGGATTGAGATTCGAGATATGCTTGGATTAAATATTACACCAGATCAGCTTAGAAAACAGGCTGTTGGATATGAAGAGTATGATAATTATATTCATGGCTATCAGGGTGTAGCCACTACTATCCTATCTGTGTCAGATTTACATGTTCCATTTCAGTTACCATATGAGTTACTGAAAGATTATCGTGGAGTTGATATCTTACAAATTAATGGAGATGTTGTAGATTGCCAAGCATTATCGAAATTTCCAAAACAGTATAGAATTTCACCAATGGAAGAAATGATTCAAGGTAGACAATATCTTATTGATTTGATTGAGTATATGCGCCCTAAGAAAGTAGTATGTAATTATGGAAATCACGACAAGCGATTTGCTAATTATTTTTCAAAGAATTTAGATACTGACATTTTGGAGCTTATGCCAGATACATCTTTGGAGCTTATTTTTGTAGATGGATTTAAACATTATGATAAACGCAGTAAATCAAAGATTTGGTATGAGCCAATTGTAAATATATTTGAGGATATTGATATTCAGTATATTGATGACTGGAAATGTAAGATTGGTAAAACTTGGTTTGTTCATCCATTAGCATATAGACAAGGGATGCTTGCTACTGCTGACAAAGCAAAAGATTATTTGCAAGACACAGATAAAGAAGGATTTGATTGCGTTACAATGGCTCATACTCATATGATTGGTGACTCAAAGCGTGGATACGTGAGACTTCTTGAACAAGGTGCTTTTGCAAATGTTGATAAAATGAATTATATGGATGGCAAATTAACTAAGCCACAAAAGGAAGGTTTTGCAATTGTTTGCCAAGATAAAGACGGTAATTTAATTGACAGTAAGACAAAAGTTATATCATTGAATTAAATAACAATTGTAGTCCACTATTCGGCTCAGTTTGGAGCAATTGTGAAAGCAGATATTCACAGCTACAATTAATATATTATTTTGGTTGACAAAGCCACATTTGAGGGAGTGGACTCATTGCAGCCACTACCCTCTTCTATTATTTCGGCAATAAAATAAAAAATTGCCAAAAGGTATAAAAATATTAAGGAAAGAAAAGGAGTTTAAAAAACATGACAAAGGATTTTATGATTAAGGAAGTTTCAGAGAGAGCTACAGATATTATTACTACAGAAGGTAAGAAATTCACAAAGAAGGAAGTTGAAGCCGTTATCAAAGCTTATGTTGATTGTGTATTTGATAATCTTGCGGATAACAAGACAGAAAAGATTCCTCTTCCTGGCGTTGGTAGCTTCTCAGTAAAGCATGTAGCAGAAAAGTCTGGTGTTGCTGCACTTGCAGGTGGTAAAGCTTGGTCAGTACCTGAACATGATGAGATCAAGTTCTCTATTACTAAGTCAGTTAAGACACTTGCGTAATTAAGGGTGGTGACAAAAATTGAAGACTTTCAATTTTGAAGACGTATATGATTTTGTGGAATATTTAGATGATACTTATGACAAATTGTTTATTCACACAAAAGAAAAGGATTATTCAGAAATTTTAGTTGTTGCTAAATATGATGCAATGATTGAGATTCTTAATTCTCTAATTAAAAATACAAATTATAAATTAGTGTCTTGTAATGACCTCAACCATCCTTGTTGGGATGGTTATGATGACGCTTTTGTGCTTACCATTGATGCCGATATGAGCGTATGGATACAAGCAGCTAAATGTAATGAAGATACTTATATTTATACGGATTCAACAGATATTGTGTTTGTTCATGGTGATGTAAATTCAAGTTTTGTAAAACAGAATACAGATTCTAAATGTATTATGCGTGAATTTAATATTGCTGAGATTGATGAATCTGAGGATGATTATGAAGATAATAAATCTACTGAAGATGCCAAAGTAACTTATAAGATTAATGGTAAAAAGGTATCTAAAGATGAGTATGATCAGGCTGTAAAAAAGTTTGATGAAGATTGGGATGATATTAATAAGAGTATAAATTTACATCATGATAAGTATTCTGATAATAAATATAGTTTGAGAAAGAAACCATATTTTACTGGTAATATTGATGATATTGCTAGTTTGTTATGGTTGGATTTATTCAAATGTTAATATAATTTGTTAATTGTAACATATTTTTTGTTAATATTCTAAATTTATGTTATTAGTAACATATTTGGCGTTTTAAGCTAAAAATAAAATATGTCTTGTAAGAGTGTGTGGTGTATGCTGCACACTCTTTTTGTTATGCATCGGTGGTGTAATTGGCAACACAGCAGTCTCCAAAACTGCGAGCTTATGGTTCGAGTCCATACTGATGTGCTTTTCAATGTTTCTGTGAATGGAAACAGAGAATAAATAAATAGGTTGAACAGATAGTTCAATAAAGAGTTTATAGGATGGCGTTACTCTCCTATCTCTACCTTCGTTAGTGAAACGCATGTATAGGGTATGTTCCTATCGCACTAACTAGCGGAGAGTTTGCAGGATAATTACCTGCCACTCTCCTATTACTAATAACAAATGTTTTAATAATAGGAGGATTTTATAAATGAGTGAAATTATTTTAAAAGAAGAAAATGGACAAGTATTAGCAAGTAGTCGTGAAGTTGCAGAGAAATTTGACAAAAACCATAAAGAAGTTCTTAGAGCGATAAAGAATATTTCTAAAGAAATTAGTACAGCGCAATTTTGCGCTCTATTCAAATTAAGTAGTTATAAGGCTTCTAATGGAAAGCAAAATCCAGAATATCTTATGAATCGTGATGGATTTTCATTATTATCAATGGGCTTTACTGGAAAAGAAGCACTTGAATGGAAACTTAAATACATAAATGCTTTTAACCAAATGGAAGAAAAACTTAAATCAAGTACTCAGCTTACAGTAGAAGAAAAATACAAACTTATGTTATTTAGTAAAGACGCAAGTGAAGTTGCATATGCACACAATAAGCTTGTTGAAATTGCTACTGCTCCGCTTGTTGCAGAAATTAAAGAACAAAAACCCAAAGTTGAATACCATGATGATGTTTTAAATAAAGAAGGTCTTATTACCACAACTGTGATTGCAAAGGACTTAGGATTTAAGAGTGCTACAAAATTAAATAAAATTATGAATATGAATAAAATCATTTTCAAAAACCAGTCAGGTACTTGGTGTCCTTATGCAGATTATGAATGGTTAATTTCTGATGGATATGCTGACTATCAGAGTTACACACAAGAACATTCTTCACCTTGTTTAAAATGGACTGAAAAAGGTAGAAAATGGATTATTGAAAATTATAACAATTGGGTTATGAAATTAGTTAGTTAATTTTAAAGAAGCGATTTAGTTCACTACTATCTCGCTTCTTTTTGTTTGAAAGGAAGTGAAATTTGATGGGTAGAAAAATACAGCATAATAATATTGTTACTGATGAGCTATTGGTTCAGTGTAATAAAGAGAATATAGAATTAGGAAATGACTTTTTGGATTATCTCCGTTCAGTTGATAGATCCCCAAATACGATCAATGCGTATAGGCGTGACCTTTTCATTTTTTGGGTATATCTGCTTCAGCATTGTGACAACAAATTCTTCATAGATTTATCAAAGAGGGATATTGCTCGTTATCAGAGTTTTTGTCTTACAGAATATAAATGGTCGCCAGCTAGAATGCGTAGAGTAAAATCTACTCTCTCTTCTCTTTCAAATTATGTCGAAGCTATATTAGATGATGAGTATGAGAACTTTAAACCGATTATACGCAAAATTGAAAATCCTGCAAATGAGAAGGTATTTACTAAAACTGTACTATCCGATGAACAAGTACAGGATATGCTTGATTATTGGGTTGAAAAAGGTAAATATGACAAGGCTTGTATTTTAGCATTAGCTGCATTTAGTGGTAGACGTAAGAGTGAGTTACCACGATTTAAAGTATCTTATTTCGATGATGAAAACATCATATACGGTTCTTTATATAAGACACCTGAAAAGATCCAAACAAAGGGAAGAGGCTCTAGGGGCAAAATGTTGACGGTATATACACTTGCAAAACCGTTTAAGCCATATTTTGATTTATGGATGAATTATAGAAAAGAACATGGAATTGAATCGGAATGGTTATTCCCTAAGAAAGTAAATGGGAAATATATAGATGAGCCTATGGATTCAAGTACTCTTGATAGTTGGGCGGATACATTCAGTAAACATTTAGGAGAAGACTTTTATTTCCACAGTCTTCGTCACTTCTTTACAACTTCTTGTTCTCGAAGCGGTCTTCCTGATGATGTAATTCAAATGCTAGTCGGTTGGAATTCGCTTGATATGGTTGCGGTGTACAAGGATATTGATGTTGATGAGCAATTTGCAAAATATTTTGCAGACGGAGAAATTAAAAAGGTTGAACAAAAATCACTTTCTGATTTGTAGACAATCCAGATGAAACTTTCATCTAATACTTCGTCTAATTCAGAGAATAATAAAATATACAAAGATTAGGTTGCGCCTTTACAGGCATATTGGATGGTGGCATTCAATAGCGTAAAACCTATGTCAACGTAAACCGACATTAATTTCCTAATCATCTTGGCATTTGCTATTCATGTAGCATTGTAAGTCCTACTGCTGCATTTTGATAGAGTCGACTATATAACGACTCTAGTGCGCACGAAACCTTAATGCAGTATATCTTTCCTACCGACATCTAAGATTATCGGTGACTCTCAACCTTAGAAATGAGAAGATGTTCGTGCTTCTCTACGTTAATGAGAACCCTTAATTGACGGATAAGAGTCATTAAACCTTATCAATTGGTGCAAAGCAGACAGCACCTAAAAAACGTGGAGTATGGCTTCTATATCGGTGATTACTTTAAAAATAAGAGATATAGAAATTAGCAAACAATTCCTTATATACATCGTACATTTAATGTGTAACAAGTATGAGTTAGGAATGAGTAAAATGTGGAAGCATGAATTAGGTTGCGGATAAGCGACCACAGTCCAATATCAGCTAGTTAGTGCTTTATACTGATTTTTTATGGATCGTTCGCCTAGTTGGTTATGGCACTACCCTGTCATGGTAGAATAACATGGGTTCAAGCCCCATACGATTCGTTAGAGATACTTGACTTTATATTTTTCAAAGCACTCTGTAAAGGTTACGAAAAATAATTATGGCTCTATGGTATAAAGGTAATTATATCCGACTGTCTATCGGAAGATTTGGGTTCGATTCCCAATAGAGTCGCTGTGTTAGTAGCTTAGTAGGTTAAAGCGTCAGATTGTGGTTCTGAATATCGTGGGTTCAAATCCCACCTAACACCTAATGATTAAAAGGAAATAAAAAATAAAAGAAAGGAGTATGTACGATGGCAAGTAGATTATCTATTGAAAATGATAGATTAAAAGTAGGTCAAGTAAAACGAGTAACATCGAATAATGGAAATAAAATTGATTCTATTACTCTTCTGCTTAATGAATCTGTGGAAGTTTTATTTGCACCAAATGGAAATACATTGGAATTTACGGTATCAAATCCGAATATTGATATGAGCAATTTGGACTGTACTATTGACAAAGAGACTTTAAGGGATTTAGTAATCAGTTTCAAAGACGCATACAACCAAATAATTGCAAACGAAAGTGAGGGTACAAATTCATGAAATTAAATATTAGCAAAACTATTGATGAAAATATTATTGGTGTAGATATTTCTGTCGCAGAATTAGGTACATCTGATACTGATGCTGCTACTGAAAAAGATATGTTACATAATTTTGTCAGAACAATCGAATATTCTAAGATATCCTTTAAATCTAATATGAAAGCTGACTCTAATGGAGATCCAGTTACAACTGATAGTGAAGTTGATGATTCAACTATTATCTCTGTTGAATTAAAAGATATTATCAACCAGTCATTTGTTGTAGATGAAAACCTTCACATTACATTCTCTGTAGATGTTACAAAGATTCCAGAATCAGAAGTCAAAGCACCTTTTGATAGTGTTGAGAAACTTGGTAAGGCAAAAGTTGAACTTTTCGCTACTAAGATTCAGGAAGAAATCGGTAAGAAGCTTGCTGAGATTCGTGCCTTGAACACTAAGTTTGAAGGTGAAACAGAAGTTATTCTGTAAAAATAATGGGTGGTACTCTTCCACCCTAAATATGGGGCATTAGTCAAAAGGTAAGACAACGGGTTTTCATCCCGTGAGTATCGGTTCGAGTCCGTTATGCCCTATTTTATGCGGTAAACCTGATGCCAAAACCTATTTTTTGGATGCATACAAAATTTAGGTGTGTAAGCTCAACACTTACTACCGCCCTATGCCCTTTGAGGTTTTCGGACTGGTACTGTTGTAACAATAGGATACGTCCTATGCAGTTTAGATGAAAGCTCGCCATTCGAGGATGGAATGAGAAAGGCAATATCATTTTGGAATTTTATCAAATATCAATTTTCTTAACTTGAGTTGATATTTATCATAATGAGATTCCCAATCAAATTCTTTTGTATTATCTAAGATATCTTGTTTGAGATTTTCGAGTTGCTGTTTATCTGTTTTATGCTTCATGATAATCGGTAATTCGTTAATCTCGTTCTCATAAAATAAAATGGTTGCAATAATACAATTCTTATTGGCAAACAACGCAACTAATTCTTGTTTTGTACCCAATACAATTTCAGCCATACCTACTACTCTATTCGTAGTCATAGCTTTACGAAGAAGTTCATATTCGATTTCTGACTCCATTTCAGGAATTAAATAATATGATTTATCTATGAGTAGGTCTGATATTTCCTTTGATTTACAGAAATATTTTATTGAAAGTGTTCTATCTTTGTTTGATGTAATTGATTCTATATCATATTGTTCCAAAATAACATACTTATCTTCTGCATATTTATATCCTTTTACAATATCTTCATTGTGGATTTCTTTATTACAAGATGGACAAAATTTGATATAACGCACTCTTTCTTTGGAGTCTTTGCAGAGTTGATTAAGTTCTATAGAACTATTGTGTGATGTTTTTAACATTTTTACGGGAATATATAAATCTTTGAATTGAATTGCAGTTTTATATGAAGCGTTCATGATAGTTTCTCCTTAGATACTTTTGGTTTAGTATATGGAGAAATTTGAAAAATATTATCTGGATATAGGACAATTTGGTAGTCCGCTAGTTTTGGGAACTAGACGTTGTAGGTTCGAGTCCTACTATCCAGACTACTGCTCTATACAGTTATAACCGGTTTGGCGACTGATTGGTAAAAGTTTTAAAGAAAGAGTCATTTCATGTGTTGAGATGGCTCTTTTGTTATGTAGTATTGGCAGAGTTGGTATTGCACCTGATTGCTAATCAGAGGTCATCGTTTATTCGGTGCATAGGTTCAAGTCCTATATACTACGCTCATGCCGTGTGTCCGGTTGGTCGAGGGTGCTGTCTTGAAAACAGTCTGGATGTAAAAGTCTTTGGGGTTCGAATCCCTAACACGGCGTATGCACCTATCTTTTGGCAAGAATGAAGTCTCCAAAACTTCTAACCTGTGTTCGATGCACAGTGGGTGTGCTAAGTGAAGTAAATTGCACTTTCATTGGAAATTTAATATTGGAAATTATGAGAAGTCATTTCGTATGAAGTGGCTTCTTTTTATGTTGGAATAAAAGGAGGTGGTCGTTAGTTTGGCTACGACAAAAGAGACACAGCCTACAAAATTAACGGCTGCACAATTAAAGAAGAAAGTTGAAACACAAGAAGAGAAAATCAAGTCACTCAAAGAAGGTGCTTGGTGTTACATGTGTGATACTCATAAAGCTAAAGATAAATTTTATGTAAGTACAGATCCTATGAGTAAAAGTGGTCTTACTCCAATTTGTAAAGATTGTGCTAAAAAGATAGCATTAAGAACTACAAATGGTGTTGATCAAGAGCCTACGAGGGAATCAGTGCAACTTGCCCTTAGATATTTGGGGAAACCTTTCCTCGAAAAGGTATGGGACTCAAGCATTCAGGAAGTTGAGAATCTTGCTTCTGGAAAAGTTAAATCTAATGTATGGACTGCATATGCTCGTCAGATTGCTATGCCGAATTACATAGGATTAACATATTTTGATTCAGACCATTTTGTTAAAGATAAAACTGAAAATGAATCAGTAAAAGAACTTACGACTGAGGAAGAACTTATTGAATCACATGCAGGGTTGGATACATATGATAGTTTTTTAAAAAACAAAAATGATGTAATTCGATTACTCAGTTATGATCCTTTTGAAAAAGAAGATATAGCCGACCAACCATTCTTATATTCACAGCTATTAGGATTATTAGATTCTAGTGAAGACGCAAATGAAGATATGATGCGTACTTCTTCTGCTATTTCTATTGTTCGTGGGTTTTTACAACAATCTAAAATTGATGATACCATATCAAAGTTGATGTGTGATATTTCAAATATTGAACGCAATTCTGCAACAATTAAATCTCTACAAGAAAGCAAAGGTAAAATTACTTCGGTTATTACAAGTCTTGCACAAGACAGTTGTATTTCATTAAAACATAACAAAAATGCTAAAAAAGGTGAAAATACATGGACTGGAAAAATCAAGAAAATTAAGAGTCTTAATCTGCGAAGTGGTGAGGTCAATGGTTTTGATATTGATACGTGTAGAGGTATGCAACAGGTTCAGGAAATCAGTGATGCTTCTATTATGAAACAATTGGCACTTGATGAATCTGAGTGGTCAGATATGGTTTCTGAAATGCGTGTCGTTAACACTGGTCTTAGAAAAAAAAAGGATGCCTACCAAGAAATTAACAGAATACTATTAAGAGAAAATCTTGATTTAAGAGATACATTAAAAGAAAACAATCTATTAAATGAAGAACAGTTAAAAGATTTAAAAGATGTATATTCTGTCTTTGCAGAGTTTGATGAAGTTGAAGAATCTCCTGACGAAGAGGTAAAGGAGGTTGTCGAAAATGAATCAGAATAAACAAATGATTATGAATTACTATCAGAATGAAATTCTTGATTATGATAAAGATTTTTATAATCAATATGGAATATATGTAAAGCCACATGGTTATTCTATCTCATCTCGTAAAATTGAGTCTTATATTCAAATTGCTGAAATTCAAAAATATCTGCAATGCAACCCAGTAAAAGCTATAGATCTTTTTTTCAACATAGAGCTTTTAGATGGGCAGGCACTTCTTGTACAAAGAAGTTGGGTTTGTCCAAATGTACTTGCTGTATGTACTCGTGGATATGGTAAAAGTACAGTTATTGACCTTGAGATAATGTCAAAAGATATGTGTTTTTGTAATGTATGGACATACATTGCAAGTGGTACAGGCGGTCAGGCTGAACAAACTTTTACTACTTTGGAACGACTTGCCAATGATAACATTGATACATTTTACGGTTCAACTGGTTCTTTATTTAAGAACGAGATTGAAATTAAAAATGCAGCAGGTGATGGATTTTCACACTCGTCCAATGGTTTTTCCTATTCATGTTATAACGGATCTATGACTAGGACATTGAACGGAAATATAGATGCAAAAAGAGGTATGCGAGGCACCGTAATTTTTGACGAAAGTGGTTTCTTGTCTGATGAAATGATGAATGTATATGGTGCATTCGCTGTTGTAAATAAAAGTTTAAAAACAGGTAAAGATGTAGATGGTAATTCAATTGATCCTATTCGTCAAAGGTGCTTACCACGAGATTTGTCATATCAGAAATATTATATAAGTTCAGCTTCTTCAACTGATACTCAATTTTGGAGACTGTATCGTGACTTTTCTAAACAGCAAATTATGGGAAATCCAGATTATTGTGTTTTACATATAGATTGCGAACAAGCATTCAAACCAACTCTTAGGGGCGAATTAGTTACTCCACTTCTATCTCGAAATACTGTTGAGTCAGAAATGAGAACAAATCCAGAAAAAGCAAGACGTGAGTATTATTGTATTTTTACTACAGATGCTGGTACTGACGCAATTATTCGTAGAGGTGTTATTACACGTAATGAAGAAACTAGAAAACCACTTCTATATAACGATACAGGTGATAAAAAATTTGTTATTACATATGATCCTGCTAGAAGTCGTGATAATTCAGTTATTCTTGTTGGAGAAATATACGAATATGAGCAAGTCGATGGAAGCATTGATACTAGGATGCGCTTAGTTAATTGTATCAATCTTATTGATGTCGGAAAAAAAATAAAATCTCCGATGCAGACACCAGATCAGATTGAATATTTGAAGAAAGTTATTCTCGATTATAATGGTGGGGCTGATGCTTACGGAAATATTGTTGGTATATACATTGATGCAGGTTCTGGGGGTTCTGGCGTAAACATAGCCGATTATCTTATGCCAGATTGGACTGATGCAGCAGGTATTGTTCATAGGGGCTTAATTGATAAAGAATATTCTGTTGATTACGTAAAGAAATTTCCAAATGCAGTAGACAAAGTTCATTTGATGTCACCTACTGGTTATAAATCCGAAATGTATGAGGCAATGATTGAATTGATGAATCAGGACAAGATTAGTTTCACAGCTCAATATGACCATAAGGGCTATCTTACAGTATTTGATGTCGATGAGAAGAAATTGGCAAAAGAAAAAGAACGAATTTCTAATGAACTTAGAAAACAAAAAGTAAACGAGAAAGAATTTGAAACAAAACTCAATGAAGAGTTAGAAAAAATAGAATCAGTTAATACCAAAACTATTAAACTTGATTGGCAAGATGAAATAGCTCTTGCTAATATTGATGCTCTTAAAGAAGAACTTGTGAATATGGTTCGTAAGAAAAGAGACTCAGGAAAAGATTCATTTGAATTGACACCAGAAAAGGCTAATAAACTCCACGATGATCGTGCGTATACGGCTTGTATGGCTTCTTATGCACTTATGTGTGAGCGTAGAAAAGCTATCACTCAAAAGAAACGTCCTGAAACAGATTCAAAAACTCTTTTATCTAAACTCCCTATCCGTCAACCATCACATTCATCATCATTCTCAAAGCGATTCTAATTAAATCACAAAAATTCACACATAAAAATTAAATAAAAAAATCTCAAAGAAAAGGAGGTGTTTACTACATAAATGGCACGACCAAAAAAAGAGATGTCAGAAACATCTCCTAAAACAACTACTACCAAGCGACAACCTACGGCTGCTGAACGAAAGCAGTACATGGAAAAGCTTGAAGCACAGAAACAAAAATTTGCTGAAAGCAAACAGGCATTTAAACAAGTTCGTGATGTAACTAAGACAGTTCGACAGACAACTATTAGTTCTTATAGTAAAGATGATGTCATCAGATACTTACAGAATATAGACAGTTATGAATCTGAATTACGTGGATTATCACGTTATCTCTTCTATCGTTCTCAGGTTTATTTCAGATTGATTATGTATAACGCTACAATGTTTGATTTGAATTCAAGATATGTTGTTCCTACATATAATCCCATTGAAGATAATGATAAAGAAGCAATCCTAAAAGATTATTATGAAACATTACAGGTCTTAGACAGGATGGATTTACAAAACAGTTTACTTCCTATGTTAATTAACAACTTCATCGAAGATGTTTATTATGGCTGTTGCTGGATAGACGAGACAGGTATTTTCATATTAAAAATACCACCTGAATATTGTAGGATTTCAGGAAAATATTTCACAGGTGATTTTTCATTCAGTGTGGATATGAGTAATTATAAAAAGTTTGAAGATGTTCTTGAATTCCTTGGAGAACCATTAAGTTCTATGTATAAGGCTTATGGTGGAGATAGTAAAAATAAATGGCAACCTATGCCAGATGAATATGCTTTGTGTACAAAGTCAAGAATGGAGTCTTGGGAAACAATTGTACCAATTTACAGTGGACTATTCATTGATTTAATTGGGTTGCTCAATTTGGCTGATGTACAAGCTGTGGCTGACGAACAACAGATTTATAAATTGATTACCGCTACTATTCCAACATTATCAGGTGCAACAGATCCCGATGCATGGTCGGTTAATATTGACTTGGCTGTAGATTATTATAACAAGATGGTTGCAAGTTTACCTGATTATGTAGGTGCTGCAATTACCCCTATCCCACTTGACACTATTTCATTCTCTGACGATCAATCTACTGATACAACAAAAGTTCAAAAAGCTACAAAGGAAGTTTTAAATACTTCTGGTGGAGCACAGATTTTGAACTCTTCTACTATTAGTGGAGCTGAGGCATTCCGTTCAGCAACTCGTGCTGATACAGAATTTGCAATTTCAGCGTTACTTGGTCAGATTCAAGGTTGGACAAATCGTATGCTTGGTTATCAAGTTTCTAATCCTGCTAAAGTGAAATTCTTTGAAGTATCAGCATATACCAAAGACGCTTTTAAGGAATCATTACAGAAAGATTTACAGTATGATGCAACAAAAATTCTTGCGATCAACGCACTTAATGGTATTAGCGAATTAGATACATTATCACTTGCATTTTTAGGTAATGACATTCTTGATTTACCAAACAGATTTAAGGTTCTTACTTCTGCCAATACAGTTTCAAATAGCTCTGATGGAACAAAACCAGAAGTTTCTGATACACAGATTTCAGATGAAGGAAGTAAAACTCGTGACCAGAATAAGAATGATAATTAGGAGATAAAAGGATGAAACAGAATTTTATAAAAACTACAGATACTTCTACTGCTGAGAAATTATCTTCTCTTGGTTTTCAGAAGATTGATGTTACTAATGGTATTTATACCTTTTTGAATTCTGGAAAAATTCAGTTTTCAAATGATGATATAGATAAAAGAAAAATTCAGTATAGTAATATGCTGAGTATTTAGCACTCTCCTATCTGAGTGCTTATTAATAATTCAGAAAGGAGGAAATAATGCAAAAGAAATATTTTACAATTGAAGATTTAATTAGTTTCTGTAAGCATAAGAAAATGTATAATTTTTCTTCAAAGGAATCTGGTAAACCACTTTATGTACAAGCAATTCAAGATTTTTCTTCTACTGATATAGAAAAAGCAGAAGATAATAAATTATATGCTAAAGTGCGTGTTTGCCATACATTACTTAATCGTAATGGTAGTTACATATCTGAAGATTCTATGAAGGCTGCAATGCCAAGTCTAAAATATTCTCCACTGCTTGCAAACATTCATCAATTAGATGACGGTTCTTGGGATTTCCATTCTCACGATTATCATATAGAAACAGACGAAAACGGTAATGAAATAACTGTATATGATGAAAAACAGGTTGGTACTTTTACATCAGATGAACCTTATCTCGAATATGACAAAGATATGGATAAAACATATGTCGTTGCTCGTGTAGCAATTCCAGAATCATATACTCGTTGCGCAGACATCATTCGTGAAAAAAATGGAACAAAGGTGAGCTGTGAGCTGATTGTATACGAGTGTTCATACAATGCAAAAGAAAAATATCTACAATTAGATGATTTTGAATTTGCAGGATGCACTTGCTTGGGAGCTGAGAAAGATGGAACACCTATTGGTGAGGGGATGCTTGGAAGCAAAATTACGCTCGAAGATTTCAGTGAAGAAAATAACAGTCTAATTAAATTTAACGAAAAAATGGTTGAATTACAAGCACGACTTGAAAAATTAGAGACTGCTTGTTTTGACAATAAAAATAATTCTAAGGAAGGAGGAAACAACGTCAATATGAATAAATTTGAAGAGTTATGTCAGAAGTATGGAAAGACAGTTAATGATATTACATTCGATTATGAAAATATGTCAGACGAAGAATTAGTTGAAGCATTTGCAAAAGCATTTGATGATACTGATACTACTGATGGCACTACAGATAATACTTCAACGGAAGATACTCCTTCTACAGACGAGGGTGTAGAACCAACTAATGATGAATCAACTGAATCTACTAAAGATGATAGTAAGGAGGATTCAACTACAGATGAATCAACTACTACTCCATCAGATGATGCTGAAGTCAAGAAGAAAGTAGATAATTCTGTTTCTAATAATACTGTCGAGTATTCATTTGTCAAAGATGGAGAAATTAAAAAGTTTGCTGTATCTTTGCAGGATAAAATCTATGCTATCCAGGATTTAGTAAACGCTACATATGCTGAGACAGATAATACATATTATGGTGTCACTGTTTATGATGATTATGTAATCATGTGTGATTGGTGGTCTGGAAGATATTATAAGCAGACTTATGATTCTAAGGATGATAACTATTCTCTTACTGGTGACAGAGTTGAAGTATATGTTGAGTTTGTTACTGCTGATGAGCAGAAAGAACTTGATGATATGCGTTCAAATTATGCTGAATTAAAAGCATTTAAGGAAACTGTAGAGAAGAATGAGCTTCATGAAAAGCGTGAAAAAATTCTTGCGGACGAGAGATACGAATCTATTTCTACAAAAGATAAAGAAGGAAATTTTGTGAATAAAGATTTTGCTGAACTTTATAAGAATATGGATAACTATTCTCTTGCTGAACTTGAAACACAGGTTAAGGTAATCCATTCTGATTTTATTGCAGAACATTCAACTTTTTCTGCATCGACAGAAGAGAAGAAATCAACTTCTAAGAAACAGTTCGCTAACCCATCTAAAGTTGTTAAATCAAGTAGATATGGAAAATTGTTTCAGAACAAATAAATAGAAAATTAAATAATCACTTTTTTGTTAGGTCGCTTTTATAAAGCGGTCTTTTTTATTTTATCAAATTTAAGGAGGAAAAAATAATGGCTTTACGTTATTCAATTGAACAGCATCATGTTTGCTTCCCTACTAAAGTCCTTTCTGAGCGTGTAGGTAGAACATTAAACATGGTAATTAAGACAGATACAGACAATGGTACTGTATGCGGAAAAGGTAAATATGTATCTTTTGATCAGTATGAGGTTGCTGACGCACCTACTACTTTTGAGGGAGAAATTCTTGAGCAGGCTGCCGATGGAAACTGGTATGTAGAAGTTAAGAAGATTGATCCTAATGCACCAGCAATTTTAATTTATGAAGTTCCTACTATTGCAGAAAATTATAACTCTAAGTTTACAGCTACTTCTAATTTCTTCAACGAAGCAAGCGCAAGTAGAACAAAGACTGTTAGAGGTTTTGTTCTCGGTGTAACAGATATATATGAGCTTAGTGCAGATGCTTTTGATGGTACACCTGTTGCAGGTAAGAAGGTAACTATCGAAGCTGGTAGCCAGAAACACAAGGTTGGAGTCTAAGAAGGGAGGATAAAATATAATGAGTAGAATGAATTTTACTGCACATGTAATGAATGTGTTTAAAGAAATGGAAACATCTTATGATGAAATTAAGAATCTTATGTTTGATTTATATAAAGGAGAACTCGATGAAGGTATTTCTAAGAAGGATGCTGAGGATAAGCTTCGTGAAATGTCTCTTAAAATCTTTGGTTTAACAAAGGATGCTAAGAAGAGAGAACGTATTCGTGCTTATGAAGAGTTTGGCAGACAGTTCTTTAATGTTATCGAGGAGGTAACAGATTGGACAGTATCTACAGGTCTTAAAGAGAACGAATGGTTCAATGAGCTTGTAAACTATAGAAATCTTAATGATGGCGATGAGAACTTATTTAAGAACGAGCATGAGGAAGTAATTCTTTCTGTTGCAAGAATGGGTAAGAGACACCATGATACAATGCTCCAGAGATTACCAGAAGGTGAGACATACTCTGTTGAGACTGACCTTTATGGTGCTGCTGTTGGTGCTGATATTGATAAGTATTTAATTGGACAGGAAGATTGGACAAAACTTATTGATGCTATCACAAAGGCATTCGTTGTTATGGTTCAGGATCTTATCTTTGCAGAAGTTCTTAATGCTCCAAAGAAGCTTCCTGTACAGACAGGTTTCGTTGAGACTGGTGCTTTAAATACACAGAACAGAGGTAAGTTCAACAAGGTACTTCAGAATGTATCTGTTGCAAATGACAATGCGGAAGTTGTAATTATGGGTACTATGGTAGGTCTTCAGGAACTTGAGAATCTTGTAAATGTAAACTGGATTGCTGCTTCTCAGAAGGAAGCTGTTGCCTCTATGGGTAGACTTGGTAATTACGGTCGTTATCGTCTTGTTGAGATTCCACAGAGATTTGCAAGAAATGATGTAACAAAGACTATGTACGATGATGATACACTTTGGATCTTCGCTTCTGGTGATAATAAGATGGTTGATATGGTTGATGTTGGTGAAACAATCATTGATGAGATTACTGACAGAGGTGAGGCTAATAGCAATATTGCGGATCTTATGAAGTACGAAGTACAGAGAGAACTGGGTGTTGCTACTCGTCTTGGTCGTTACTTTGGTCAGTGGAAGATTACTCAGGACTAATTTAATACAATACTTATGTAGGAGGGTATGAAAATACTCTCCTATTTTATATGGAAAGAAAGGAAATAAAAATGGCTTATACAAAGAAAACTGTCGCAAAAACAGAAGAAACTGTTGAAGCGAAAGTAACAGAAAAGCCAAAGAAAACTTTTACTGATTCTGACTTTATTTTATGTCGTTCAGTATGTTTTGGTGGCTTAAATATTACATGTCCATCTGGTAATACATATGAGTTTAAGGATTATGGAAAGACTTGCGAAATTAACTACAGAGATTTAGTTACTCTGATTCGTAAGGGTTCTGACCATATTTTCTTACCAAGATTCATTATCGAAGATGAAGATTTATTGGCTGATTTTCCTTCAGTTACAAAAGTATATGACAATATGTATACGGCAGAGGATTTATTAGAGATTTTAGATTTACCTAACAGCAGAATGAGAACGGAAATTGAAAAACTTCCTATCGGTGCAAAGGATGTACTTTGTCAGATGGTTGCAGGTGAAATCGCAAATGGACATCTTGATAGTATTTCAAAGGTAAGAACATTAAGTGAGATTTTTGATTCTGATTTTGATCTGATTAGCAAGTTGTTCGTAAAGTAAAAGGAGGCTCACAATGACGCTTCCATATGAAACAATTTTTTCACGAACAAGAGGACGTATTTCAGATATAAAAGAACTCTCTCTTGACGAAAATGATCTTAATGAAACATTGACTGAACGTTTACGCATGGTTGCAGGTGATGAACGAGTTATTAGAAAATTCGCTTCATTTAATATGGATGACGAAATCCAACAAATTGAATTTGAGATGCAATATCCTGTTAGCGATTTTGCAGATAAGGAATATGTTATAGGATTATTCACTCTTGGAATGACAATTGAATGGTTACAACCACAGGTTGACTCTGCAAAATTTACTGCTAGAGCTTTAGGAACAAAAGAAGAAAAAAACATACAGAATCAATATAAAGATATGCAAAGTAGATTGGATACATTACAGCATGAATTTAGCAGAAAACTTGCAAGTCATGGATATATTAATAATTCATATGTGCGAGGTGAATAACTATGGAATATATATATGGTTCGTTCACTAAAAGACAAATTAAAGAAGCTGCACATGCAATGCATAACGATGTCCATAAGTTATTACTTTATAAGGATAATCGAATAGAAGAAAAAATATTTGAGAATGATGAAGTTTTTCTTATATTTTTTCAGAATGTCATGTTTAAATTTAGTGGAACAAAAACTCTATTTAATAATAATGGAATTATGGTCACACTAATGGCTACTTTGCAAGCCGCTTATGACGAAGTTACATCCGATGAGTTTGATTACATGACATTCCGTAGGGCTATTTTAGATAGTCACAATTACATTAAGCAGATGTTTGAAGGAGGTGTTGGTGATGCCAAGCTTACAGACAGCACGGCGAATCGCTAACGCCAAAACAAATAATGCGAAAACTTTAGGTCAGATTTATAAAGAAGAATCTGATTTTTTGATGGAAGAAACTTGGGATAACAGTATTGCTTCCAAGACTTGTTACATTTATGACTATTTTCATGATGACTTCTTCACAGATAAACATGGAATTACACGTTCACTTGCTGAAGGTATGACTTATGAAAATACCAATAAGACAAAGATTGACGCAAAGTTTATTATCAAATCTTATCAGTCAATGGATAACGATCAAGTGGAATACTATCTTATGTTTCGTCCAAGTCAGCCTGTAAGATTCAATGAAGGTGATGACCTTTATTATTATGAGACTGATTTTAGAAAACGCTATGGAGCGACATTTCCGATAGGGCTTTTCGTGGATGTTCCAGATGATAGAGGAATTTATCATAAGTGGATTGTATGTCGTGATGAACCTGCAAATCAGTTTCCAAAGTATCTGATTTTACCAGTAAATTACGAACTTACATGGATTGAAAAATCTAATGATAAGCGCATCAAGAGACGTATGTGGTGTTGTTTAAGGCAGCAAAGTTCCTACACGATTGGAACTTACACAGACCGATATTTTACACACACAGATAATCAGGATAAGATATGGTTGCCAATGAACTCTATTACAGAGAAGTTTTGGTACACTTCTGAAGATTCTAAAAATATGCGAGTTGTAGTAAGTGCTTTAACAGAACATCCTACCGTATGGACAGTGACCAAGGTTGAAAATTCAATGCCATTTGGTATTCAAAAACTTACTATATATACGGCATTTTGGAACGAACATACTGATTATGTCAATCTTGAAACAGGCGAAATGTATGCGAACTATTTCGATTCAGAAATCGCCCCAACAGATCCATCTACTCCAACCACTCCACCATCTTCCATTACAGCAAGAATTTCAGCATCCACTTCAACAATTAAAGTTGGTGGAAGCTATAAAAATCTCACAGTAAATCTATTTAATGATTCCAATGAAGATATTACAACTAAATATGCTGATTCAACCTTTACGTGGACTTGCTCTATTGATAATGAAGATTGGACTGATAAAGTCACATGGCGAGCTGATACAGAGTACAACCAAAAGAAAGTAAAGTTTCCTAATGATAATTCTGTTATTGGCAAAATATTGTCTGTTAAATGTGAAATTGTTAAGGATGGCTTGCCGATTGAATCTGAAATTTTGCCGTTAGAATTAACTGAATAGGAGGTGTTTTATGGCAGAAAAATTAGTTACAAAGAATGACTTGTTGAACAAACTTCGTGCATATCAAACAACTCCTGATGACGAAAATATTCAGTATAAAAAGAAAATCAAAGAAGCTTTATTATCAAATCCGTGTCTTTTATATGCATTAAATGAAAAAGAACTTGAGCCAGAACTTTTCGATGATGAAGGAAATATAAACTGGGAATGGAATGAAGAAAAAAAGGAATATGAGCCTCTTGGAGAGTGGGATAGATATTTTGGAAGTAATTCAAATATCCGTCCTTTTTTATTTATTCCAGATACTCAGACAGATGTGAAGCATTATATTTGTTATCAGGTTAGTTTCCAAGATACAGTAAAATACCAGCCCGGATTAAAAGATACATTGGTTACATTTACTATTTTTGTGCATGGTAACGATAGAATGGATAAATTAACCGGGATTCCAAGACATGATTTAATTGCTTCTATTCTCAGAGAAAAGTTTGCATGGTCTAATATATTTGGTATGCAAACACACCTTGTATCCAATCGTGAGTCTACAACAGATAATAATTATCTTGTACGCACTCTCGTATTTCAACTTACAGATTTAAACAGTTCTGTCAACACACCTTACGGTGGACAATCACAGATGATTAACTATCAGTTAAGGCGGTGATATTATGGCACAGCAAAATACTGATATGTTGGATGGGCTTCAAGCTGCTGTTTTAGCTGATGCGCAAAAGAAACAGGCTGAGAATAAAAAGGACTATGAATTTGATCCGTTGGCAATGTACTTCGGTGAGGATTTTTATGTCGCAGGAATCAAAATTGTGCAGCCTAAGATTTATGATATTTTAAATATGGGTGAATCAAAGTTTTATTCTGGCTTATCTCCTATCCTGTATAACTCTACTTCAATTCGTGTGATGCTTTGGGATGCAAAAATAGATTGGTGTAAAATTCACGATATTGAAGTTTTTGATATTCTAAATAAAATTCCTTCATTTGATTTTTCCGCAATGCGGTTAATTTTCCCAGATTATGAAATCGAAAAAATGCAATTGATGAATATAAAATTACTTGATTCAGACACTTCTGAATTATGTCTATACGACAAAGATCAGGACTTTATATTAAAGGAATCTGAATACAATCAGATTGCAGAATATATAAGATCGATTCTTAATATTCATCCCAAAATTGAAATGGCGAAAGGGAAAATCACAAAGGAATGGATGATAGATGAAGATAGGATGAACGCCGCACAACGTACTGATAAAGAAAGTTCTACTCTTCTTCCATTGGTATCTGCTTGCGTTAATCATCCAGGATTCAAATATAAATTACAAGAATTACGACAAATGGGAATTTGTGAATTTATGGACTCAGTACAAAGGTTACAAGTTTATGAATCAAGTCGTGCACTTATGGCAGGATCATATAGTGGATTCTGTGATGTAAGTAAAGTTCCAAAAGAACAATTTAATTTCATGCGTGAATTGCATGAATAATTAGTGAACTATGAGCGATTTATTAGTCGCTCTTTTTTAATACAAATTTTTATATTTTTAAAAGGAGGATTTTTATTATGGCATTTAAGTTAGGTGACGTAATTATTGACCGTCTTCAGTTTGGATACGGTGCTTTAGCTGATAAGGCTCTTTATGCACTTACACAGCTTCAGAATGCGACAATTGATATCACAGCAGATTCAACAGATGTAAAGGATAAGGATGGAAACCTTGTCTACAGAAAGTATTCTGGTAAGACTGGTGAAATCACAGCCACTAATGCTTTTCTTAACCTTGCTATCGCAGAGATTGTTTCTGCAACTGATGCAGAAGTTGCAACAGCAGAAAAGACAATTGTTATGCCAATTTTTAAGATTGTAAAGGCTGGTGAAACACTTGATATCACAGATGCAGTTGCAGATTCATTCGTTGTAAATGCATTGTCAACAAATGGTTCTCTCGGCAAGGCATATACAAAGGGTGCAGATGTATCTCCAACAGAATTTAAGGTTGATGCCGATGCAAATACACTTACACCACCAACAGATACAGAGGAAGTACAGTATCTTGTTAAGTTCAAGAAGAACGTTAAGAGTGGTGCAAAGATTACTATCTCTGGTGATAAGTATCCAAAGGCTCACGAGTTGTACTTCAAGGCTCTCGCTGTTGATAAGTGTAATGTAAATGGTGGTTATCGTGCAGTTGTTATTCACATTCCATCATTTATCCCTTCTCCAGAAGTATCTATTGCTCTTGAGGGTGGAGATTCTCAGACAATGGATTACAAGGGTGCTATTCTTACAGACACATGTTCTGTTGGTCAGGAAATGGTTGAAATCTACTTCATTGACGAGGAAGAGGAAGCCTAATCTGATGAGTAATATTGAGGGCGGTTATGCACTGCCCTCTTATTATATTTAAGGAGATGAATAAATGAATAAAAGAGGTTTAAGAACCTGTTGCGTGTGCAGGGGCGAGCATCTTTTCTGTCCTCAATGCCGACCAGAAGATAGAAATAAACCAACATGGTATTTTGCATATTGCTCTGAAAATTGCAAGGATATTTATACTGTTACTTCTGATTATGAAGACAAAAAGATTTCAGCAGATGACGCAAAGAAGCAGCTCGATAAACTAGATTTATCTCGGATTGCAGACTTTGGTGAAAGTTACCAAAAGGCAATTATGAAGATTAACGAAGAAACAAAACCAGTTGAAAAAACTGATGATGTTATTAAGGAAGATGAATCTGTTATTTCAGATGAGAGTACAGATATTCCAACGAATAAGTATTATAGAAAATCCAAAGTCAAAAAGGTTAAAGACGATGGTGTTATTGATGAATAGTGATTTTGAAAATTCTGATAGGGGAATGTAACTTTACTATTCAATAGTGTTAGTTATATTCCCCTATTTTTTACGTTTAATAAAGGATCGAAAGGAAAATATGGTAGAAACAAATTTAAAGGAAGCGAGAAATTATTTACCACATGAAGTTGTTCGTATTGTCAATCCAAAACAGCAATTATTATATATTAAGAATAATGTGTATCCAATAGATATTTATACAAGCATTGATGATAAAGATAATGCAATTCTAGCGATGGTATTTTTAAAGACAGCTACATCAGATGTATATAAAAAGTGGTGTAATTATGAGCTTTCATAGGTAATTTATATGAATGAAAAATATAAAAATATACCAATCTCAACTCCTATAGAACCAGATATAGAATTAGACGGTGGATATCCATACTGTCAACGTTGTTATACAGAGTTGAATTGTTATCAATCACCATGTCCTCTCTGTGGTCAAATCATAGATTGGTCGTGGATGAATAAGGAGGGAAACTAATATGGACTTAGGATTTTTAGTAGAATATGCTGTGCCTATCATTGTAGGTATTTGTTTATGTATTGGTTATATGCTCAAGAATGTTGTGAAGACAGATAAGATTAATTCTTTTATTCCTGTCATTATGGGTGTTCTTGGCGTAGGACTAAATATCTGGATCAATGGAAAATTCACCCCTGAAATTTTACTTGGTGGTTTAATTTCCGGCTTGGCATCGACAGGTTGTTATGAAGCCTTTAAGAATTTAATTGACAAATTCAAAGAGAAATAGAGTGAGGTGTGATCATGACAGAAGCACTTCAACAGTTATCTCAGTATAATTTTCTTAGTGTATTGATTCTAATATTTCTTATTATTTCTGTTATTGTTACTGCTGCTACTTTAATTGGTAAATTTTCAGAAATTATAAAAAAACCTGTGAGTTGGGTTCGTAAAAAAAATGAAGATCATGAGTTGTTGATTAAAACTTCCGAAGGACTTAATCAAGTTCAAGATTCTATAAAGGATACTCAAGTAGCCATTCAGAATTATTCTGAAAACAGAATTCATGATAGAGAACAAAGCTTTGCAATTCAAAAAGAATTAACTGAGAGTATATCAAAACTTACTGAATCAAATATAATCAGAGATAAACAAATGGAAAACATGATTTGGTCACAGAAGGAATCTTTGGCTGATAGAATTAATCAAAAATATAAACATTATTTAGACATTGGCGGTATACCCGAAGATGAAGTAGATGAATTTGTATCGCTACATTCTGCCTACAAAGCTATTGGCGGAAATCATCATGGTGATGCGAAATTTAACTATTGTATGGAGCATCTTCCGATAATCCCAGTCGAAGTGAAATTAAAATATGATAAATAATATGAAAGGGTGGTTTCTTCGGATGCCACTCTTCTATTTTAGAATGGAGTGAAAAGGAATAGCAAGAACAAAATCAAAATATCATGTAGATATTTCAGAACAAGGTAAGAAAAATCGGACATATAATGGCGTAACCTATGACAGTCTAACGGAGCTTAGATTTTTACAAGAGTATATCGAACCCAAGATGAAAAGTGGAGAAATATTATCATATGAACGTCAAGTAGAATATGTTCTTCAAGATAAATTTAAATATAAAGGTAAAACAATTTTACCTATTAAATATAGAAGTGATTTTAATGTTATATGGTCTGATGGCACTTTACAGGTTTTTGATGTGAAGGGCAATCCAGATAGTATGTCACTTTTAAAAAGAAAAATGATATGGGCTAAATACCCAGAAACTAACCTGACGTTTATTTGTAGAAATCTCAAATATGGCGGCTGGGTGGAATATGACACATTAAAGAAATTAAGACGTGAGGCAAAAAAATGTACTCAGAAGAAATAGACTCACTGCTCTCTTCTCATAATTACATGATTGACTCCCATATGTACAATCATATATGTGATACATCACCACAGATATCATATATCAAATATGATGCATTTTCTCAGAAGACAACAATTGTAACAAATGATGGGTATAGTTGGATTTTTATAGTGATTAGGTAAACGTTTAATGCAGTAGACACATATTGTAGTAGTATATGTATAAGATAAAATAATTCACACATACTACATATATGAAAAATAAAGTTTGGTATTACAGAAATCAACAGAATATTTCTTTGCGGCGTTTGTCTGCGATGACTGGTATATCAGTATCTGCGTTAAACAAAATTGAAAATGAAGACACAAATGATATATGGTTACATCATGCCGTTGCTATATCAAAAGCACTCAAGGTAGATTTATACGAATTATTTTGTCTGAAATAATTTCTTGGGAGGAACAATTGAATATGGAAGGAAGAGTGTTTTATAAGCTCGTATGTGTTGATGAGAGTGATCCGCTTGAATATCAAACTCTTGAAGACATAAATTGTGGATGCTTAGAGGAAGTTCACGAATATGTCACAAAGAATATTGGTAAACACAAAAATGCCAAGTGGATGCTACTACCATTCAGTACATAAAGTTGATTAAGAAGTCGATGTATATCGGCTTCTTTTATTTGCAAAAAATCAGGAATAAAAGGAGTATAAAAAATAAAATATGAAAATTTTAGAATTGGTTGAAAAATATAATAATTATAATAACAGTACATTGAAAGAATCTTTATTAAAGGGCATTAAGATTACACCATATGTATCAATTGTTAAGAAAGATGCATACGCTCAGTTAATTGTAGATAGGACAACATTTGAACAGGAAGTCTATGATGACAATGGAAAAACAAAATATCGTAAAACAGATAAGATTAAAATCAATTCTGTTGCTCAGTATGTACAGTTTTGTCGTGCCGTGATTGAATTATATACCGACCTTGAGATTGACGAGGATGATAAAGGATTCATCAAGGGATATGATGCACTTAAATCATCTGGTTTACTTGACATTTTAATTGTTGGTTCAGAACAAAGAGAACCGCTTATTCCAATGAGTGAGTTAAGTGAATTTAAGACAATTCTATCCATGAAGCAGTCGGATGTACAGTTTAACGAAACAACTGCGCAGGCGTTTATTAGCAAACAGATTGGAAGAATTTCTGATTTGGCAAATGCTACTCTCGCACCGATTGTAGATATAATTAGTAAAAAGATTGATGGCATTCCAAAAGAAGATTTGCTTAAAGTCGTTGAGATGGCGAAGAGTGGCGGTTTTACAGAGGTGTAAGACATGAACAATATAAGTCATCTTGGAGAATTTAAAATTATTGGCAATGACAAAAAATATGATTTCTTACTTTTTGATAGATATACCTCTGTGGATTTTATTTTAGATAATGATATTATTTTCAAACTTGAAGGTGGGTTCATTCAGTCGGTTTCTTACACTTCCAATAGTAATATGGTAATTCGTTTGCTGTCATTTAGTCCTCTATTATATGACTGTATGATTTCAGGAAATAAAATAGCAACAATTAGAATACATGAGTTAAGGATTGATCCAATGACACGAGATGACTTTGAATGTGAATTAACATATCATAGTTTTGAATTTGAAAATTATTCATCAAATGAAGATTATCACAACAATGAATATGTTTACATTTTGAAAGGAATAAAGATTGATGAAGATTGAAAACGAATTTTATGTGCTAATCAAGCTTGGTACAAGAGATAAAGGAACGTTTAGAGCAAAAGCAGGTATTGGAGATATTGATACAGATACAGTATTTTTAGGAGCAGATAATACTTTTGTCGATGATATTAAACTGGCTGTCAGAGCCGTTAATAAAAAGACTTCAATGATGTTGATTCAGGAATATGAACGTAAACATGACTTTGAAAAATCTGGATTTGTACCTATTCTCGTAACAGAAAAACTTACTTGGTAAAAATTGTAAATTGAAGCAAAACGAGAGATAGCACCACATTTTTCAATATGATGCTATCTCCTGCCTCCTTACAGTTGTCTCCTTTTGACATCTTTGGCATGTGCAATTAGTCAGATTGCATTAAAGATATGGAACACAACATTCGTAATGGATTTTATATTATGCTTGTTCAATTGTTAATTATAACATTTATATTAACATTGTCAAGTAAATACTTTCTCTACTTATATCATTTGTACCTCAAGGACTTATGCAAATATAGGATTTTGGTATTATAGTTTCGTGTAGCAGAAGGTGACTGGTCTTCTACCGTCCTATCCAATTCATAATATTAAGTAGATACTCGTATTTTTTGATTCTTACGTATAGTTGGTTAAACTATTTCTTTTTATTGTCTCTGTAAATTGTGTATATTAATCCTGCGATTGCAACACAGACAGAAACAACTGAACAAGCGGTTTCCATTACTACTATTCCTATCTACCTATATTTACCACAGGTATAATAATTATATCATATATAATAAATAAAATAAACAGGCTCTATGTCCGTCAAAAGCATAGGGCTTTTTCTTATGGAGAGTGGTTATACTGCTCTCCTATTTTAATGTAAAAATAGTGAAATTTTTGGAGGTGATGAAATTGGCAAAAGGTGATTTAACAAAGATTGTTCTAAAGGATGTTAGACAAAAAGAACATCAATTAACGAGGATAGCAGCATCAGAAATTCATGAATTATTTAAAGAGTCAGTTTATGATTCATTAATTGGCTGGTATAGCGATTATACACCAGCTTTTTATTCAAGGACAAACAATTTTATGAATGTGTTTCAATCCGCAAAAACAATTGTGAATGGTAATCTTCTTATTATGCAAGTTGATTCTAGTCCGATGATGGATTATGCTGGATGGTTTGATCAAATATTGGATGCTAATAAAGCTTTTGATTTTATGTTTATGAATGGTGAGCATGGTCATGGTCGTTGGATGATGCATCAAAGCATACCTCCTTTTCATATTATTAGCAAAGATTTTGAAAGTGGTTTCGGAGGACGTGTTCAGAAAATTATAGATGATAAAGCAAAGAAATTATTTAGTTAGTTAGGAGGTATATATGTCAGGCGTTGCAAGCTGGAAGGCGAAAATTGAACTCGATATAGAAGATCTGCGGAAACAATTATTGAATGCAGAGAATTCAATTGATCAAGTTACAAAAGAAGATAGAAAAATTAAATTAGATTTAGATACAAAAACGTTAGAAAGTGTTATCCGTAAATTGGATACAATGCTCGATTCAATCGGTAAGGGGACAAATAATTTCAAGCAGTTTGAAAACTTGTCTGCTCAATTATCTTCTGTTACCAAGGATATTAGTAATATTGGCAAAGCATTCTCATCAATGAATGATGGAACTGAATTAGTCAATAATATTAAATCAATTAATACATCGCTTACAACATTATCTAATCATTTTGCATCTGAAGTATCAGGTAGAATGTCTACATCAATTAAAGATATTAAGTCTACTCTATCTGATGTCGGTGATGGTGATGAATTAACGCCATTGCTGCAAATAATAAATAATATTGAATCAGCAATCAACGAATTAAGTTCAAGCGTAAAAGGCATTGGACTTAATATGAATATAGATTTTGGCTCTGATACAGAAATGGAATCGAAGGCACAAGCTAAGATATCAAATGCGCTACAAGCATATCAGAGATTGTTCGATCATATTAAGATGTCTGGTGTTGGTGGTCAGATAATTACAGATAAGTTTTTTGACTTTGATATAAATCAATATGATACTTCAATGAGTAAACTTCAAGCATATATAAAGTTTATTGAAAATATGCGTAATGAAGCAAAACAAGTGTTCAACGGACAAGATGTTTTAAAATCTGATACAGATAAGGCATATTGGACTCAAGCATCCTCTGCTATGGCACAAGTAACAAAAACTTTCAATGAAATGAAAGCCGCAACAGATACAAACCCATTAGAGAATATTTTTGGGAAGACTGAGCTTACAGAGGTAATTACTCAGTTAGGAAGTATTGCAGGTAAACTTGATGACATTTCTAATTCTGCGAAGAATTTCGTTAATGCTTTTAATGGTGGTTTAGATGTTACTGCTTCTGTTCAAGAAGTTACGGATCTTACCAATCGTGTCAAAGAGCTTGAAGCTGAGTTAGTAAAAATAAAGAGCACTTCTGTTTCTACTCCGCAGGTTGAATCGAATATATCAAACGGACATTCCGAAAATGCAGAATCTGCCAATGTTAGAAAATACAAAAGAGTTGATAATGGAATTCCTGCTGTTGATGTCGGTAATCATGATAATGAAATTAAAGTATTAAGTAGAACTGAATTAGAACAGGCTTTGAAATCATTACAAGCTGAAATTATAGCTTCTATTAATACATCAACATCATTTGTAAAAGAAGTTACAGATTTTTATGATTCGCAAGATAAACTTGTTAAAACGCAAATGAAAGTTAGTGATAACAGTGGTAATATGCGTACTTATACTACTTCTTATAGCAAGGACAAAGATGGTAATGCTACTGCTTGGACAAGTCATATTGATACACAAAAATTTACTAATCAATCCAAGGAAGAATTAGAAGTTCAGAAACAAATCACCGCTGAAATCGAAGCTCAATCTAAAGCTAATCAGAAAAAATATCAAGAATTTCAACGTGAAGAACAAGCCTATCAGAAAGAACAGAATCAAATAGCTTATGATAAATTAACTGAAACGATTAGACAATATTCTGAAGTTGCAAAACGTGTTTCTAGTGGTAGGGCTGAAGATGGTGATCTCCAAAAGATGACTCAGCTCGAAGAAAAGATTTCTCAACTACAGAAACAACCTATTTTATCTGAGTCACAGGTTGCCAAATCTGAAAGTTTTTTGAATAACTTATATGATCAACTTGATAAAATTGAGAAAAAATTACAAGAAACAAACCAACAAAAAGTTGGAAATGGACTTGAAAAACTTTCTACATATAGAGGAAAATCTGATAAATATAGTGACACCTTAAAGAAATTTAACGATGGTGGTTGGGCAAGCGATGAGTATATTAAGAATGTTAATACCGTATCAGAAGCTCTTAAAACATATCAAGCAGCATTACAAGATGTCGGTACTCATGAATTGATTACATCTAAAGATATAGATTTATTGGATAAATATGAAGCTGAGTTAAAGCAAGCAATATCTGCTGTTCAAAATATGACAGCCGCCCAAAAAGGATACGATCAATTAGCTGGCGAAAAAGAATTAAATAAAATCTCTCAAATTCTTCGTGAAAATTCTAATATGTCTGAAAAAGCAAAAGCCGAAATCAGAGATTATTATCATCAAATTGAATCTGGCAATCCATCCGCAAGTTTAGGCGTTATTCACGGAAAAATTCTCGATATTGTGAATGCCGAAGAACAAGCAGGCAGAGCTGGCAAGAGTTTGTGGGATATATTTAAGACAAGTAGATTACATCAAATGGTTGCTCAAGTAGCTGGTATGTTTAGTTTTTATGATGCTATTAACGGGGTAAAACGAGGAGTTAGCACTGTAAAAGAACTTAATACAGCTCTTACAGAAATGAGAAAGGTATCTGATGAATCACTTCAGTCACTAAAAAATTATCAAAAACAATCATTTGATACTGGTGATGCTATAGCAACGACTGGTCTTCAATTACAAAATTCAATTGCAGATTGGCAAAGGCTTGGATATAGCATTTCGGAAGCAAATGAGTTAGCGAAGAATTCCAATATCTATAAAAATGTTGGTGATATGGATATTTCTACCGCTACGGAACATATGGTTTCTTCTGTACAAGCTTGGAAGAGCGAGTTTAATGATGATGCGGTAAAAACTTCCGAAGAAGTAATGAACCGATATAATAAAATCGGCAATGAATTTGCAATCAGTTCTGCCGACATTGGTGAGGCTATGGAAACTTCTGCGGCTGCTTTAAAAGCAGGTGGAAACGATTTAAATGAAGCACTTGGAATAATTACAGCAGGTAATATAATCCAGCAAGATGCGTCTACAACTTCATCGGCAATGAAAATTTTAAGTTTGCGTATACGAGGTGCAAAATCCGACTTAGAAAGCATGGGTGAATCAACAGATGACCTTGCTGACTCTACATCAAAATTAAGAGAAGAAATAAAAGGCTTAACTGGTGTAGATATTATGGCAGATGAAGATACATTTAAAAGTACAGCAGAAATTATTAAAGAAATTGGTGCTGTATGGGATCAAATGACAGATGTATCACAGGCAGCGACTCTTGAAAAATTAGCCGGGAAAAACAGAGCCTCAACTGTAGCAGGATTAATTGAAAATTATAAAACTATAGATAAAGTTATTGAAGCAGCTTCAAATGCTGATAATTCAGCTCTTGAAGAAAATCAAAAGATTATAGATTCAATAGATGGTAAAATTCAGAAACTTCAGAACCGTGTACAGGAGTTCTGGTATAACGCAATTGATGATTCTACTGTGAAAACAACAGTATCAATTTTAACTTTCCTAGTGGAAACTGGAACGAAACTTGTTGATATTTTTGGTGTAATGCCACCAATATTTGCTTCAATTTTCGCATTCATTGGTAAAGATAAATCACAACAACGATTTTGTCCTTCATGGTAGCGATACCATGTTGCAACGCCAATTAAAATAAAGTTGGGTGTCAAAATGACGGGGAAATGTATAAATAATATCATGCAAAAATATATAGTAGTTAATGTTATATATGATAGAGTCGAAAGACAGGAAAAGTTGATATTTGGTCATATGCTAACCAATAATGCTAAGTGACCGCTTATAGTAAAGTAGGTATTACTATATAAAGATTATAAATATCCGCAGCCAAGCGAAAGGAGTTAAGGCACACTCCCCTCCTATTATATAGGACGAAGGTTCAACGACTGGAAGGCACGATATCTCATGTAGATATGGAAGTACAGTCTGGTTTCTATTGTGTATGAAAAACATAATAGTCTATGCTCGCTGGTAACCAGACCAGCTCGGAAGTTAGTATAGAATGAATATTGAATATGAATAAGTAATTTGATATACAAAACAGAGAATAATAAAGTGGAAGCCATCACAAAGATGACTCCCACAGGAATAAAAGGAAATAAATTATGGCTGATACAAAAAAGATAGAACTACTGATGCAAATTAATATTAATGTCTTTGGACATCATCTTAGAGAATGACTTTGCTTTATTATCGCTTGTACTTCTGCTAATGGTTGCGACATAGCATTTTCCAATAATATTGGCGATATAGCAAACCCCATAGATGAGTCCACCTTTGAGAAGTAAATTTAATACTTCCACTCCTATCCTCCCTTCTGTAGAAAATTCGTAACATTAGGGAAATTTGTATTTGCCCAGAAAGGGCAGAAAATATTTATTTCCAAAATCGTGATTGTTTCTACGAAATCACTTCGTATGGTACATATTAGAAATAATACCAAGCTTCATGTCGTGCGATGATATGAGATACGATGGCTCATATACAATCAGCTTGGTATTATTGTACCATATTTTGACAATTAAATATAGAGAATATACGTTCGTCAAAGGTGCGTTTTCGTATATTTGTATTCCAGATTATAATATTTCTTGATTTTTTAATCCATATATGGTAAATATCATATATAATTAAAAATTAGGAGGTATTTCATGAAATCAACATGTCGTACAAAAACAATTTCGTCAATTGTAAGTAAATTAGGGAATGGTGGAATTGTATTAACACATAAACTTCAAAGAGATGAAGATCAATGGAACACACAACAAAAGGGATTTTTAATTGATTCAATTTTACGTCAATATCCAGTTAATCCTACGTATGCTGTAGAAGATAATGGAGTATATGCTGTTATCGATGGAGTTCAGAGATTGTCAACTTTGCGTGATTTTATTAATGATAAATTTGCTTTCCCAGCCAATCTCTTACCTGTTATGATTAATGGCGAAGAAAAAGATATTAGTAAAAAGAAATATACCAAACTAGATGAGGCAACTCAGGGTGCATTACTTGATGCTGAAATACAAATTTACGAAATCTCTGATTATACTGATGAAGATGTTAGAGAGATGTTTAGAAGACAAAATTCAGGGAAACCATTGAATCCAAAACAATTACGAGTGGTGTATGGCTCTAATGAATTTAATGCTAAAGTATCTCAATTGGCAAATAATGAATTTATTAGCATGATTTCTTCAAAAGCACAAAAGAAAAATGGATCAACTCGTGATTGGATTATCCAGACACTTATGTTAATTGCAACAAATCAAGAAAATGATTTTACTTCATTCAGATCAAAAGATATGAATAATTTTGTTGCAGAACATGGAGATGAATATATTGAAAAAATGAACACTTTAGAAGAAGCATTGAATAGAATGAAAAATGCTTTTGAAACGATTGATGATTTGCCTGCAACTTCTATTCCTATGGTACTCTATTCTGCATATAGAATTACTAGAGATAAAAAATCGTTTAGTCGGTTTGTCGATATTGTAATTGATTTTATTGAACACTATGATGAAAACGAAGAATACAAATTATTCGTTCAAAATGGCACATCTAATCCAGAGAATGTATCTGCAAGATATAATTATTGGAAGAATTTGATTAAAGATTTATAAATATCCTTTACGAAGAGTAGTCTGTTGGCTACTCTTCTTTTATGTTTGTTTATAAACATATGTTCTGATAGTATTTTGTCGATTATTGGTATATAATATTTGGTATAAATTACCAATGGGAGAATTATGATATGTCAGATAAAAAAGAGCGAAATCAGGATAATATTTATAAATCAATGTGGAACATTAGCAGACAAATGGAGATTTTAAAGGAAACTGATAGATATGATGTTGATATGTTATTACGAAGCCTTTCTTATCAGTTAAAACAATTAAATTATTTTTATAAAGATTTAATTGATAAACAAGGTTCAAATGATGCAAATAAAACATATTATAATTTAAGCCCAAATCCAAATGAACATCAACTAATATATGTTAATTTGTGTAGAGGTTTCCCAAAAGAACTATTTGATGGTCATTGGTGTTATTTATTAAAAAATTGTGGAACAAAATTTTTAGTTATTCCAACAACATCTATTAAAGAAACATCTTCTACAGATGAACAGGATTATTATTTTGATATTGAAGAATCTGACAATGGGAAATCCCGGCTGAGATTTGATGAAATACGAATGATCGATAAAATGCGAGTTGTAACAAAAAATAAACCATATAGAGATGTGATAACTGACCGGAAGTTAATTGAAGAAAAGTTTATGAATTTTCTAAAATTATCAATATTTGATATTGACAATCAAGCAGAATAGTGTTATTATCAATAAGCATTAAAAATAGCCCTTAAATGGGTAGAAATTTATTATATCTTTTAGCCCTTAAATGGGTAGAATAAGAGACATCATAATGTGGTGTCTCTTTTACTTTGTCTAAAAATAAATAAAAAAGAGTAGCAATCTACTACTCTCTTCTATTATTTATTAATATAATTTCTAATAATTAAGAATGATCAGCAGCCCAAGAGCGCATTTCGTCTATTGATGAAAAAGGATGATCATAATCAACGCAAATATCAGTTCCGCTTTGTATACTATAATACTGAACTCCATCTTCATCAACTCTAATTTGGGTAAAAATATATCGCCCAACTGTAACACATTTCGGTAACATAGTTCGCAACCTCCTTATTTTCATTATAGTTATATTTTATCACTTATTGGAAAATCTTGGTAGTCTGAACATTAATTCTACCATTTATAGTATTTCCTAAAACATACTCCTAACAAACGTCTTATAAGCATCATCATCAAGACAAATAAGACTCTTCTCTCCGTCTTTCCATTCGATAGCAATCAGGTATTCTTTTTTCTTTTTACCACCAATACCTGCTACTGCCCCGAAACCACCAAGCAGTGCTACACCTAAAGCACCTTTCCATACGGAATATTGGTCTTTGTTGGTTTCATCTATGACGGTATAGGAAGAAATTGTATGCTTGCTCATAGGGTGAGATTCTGTAAAAGATACATTTACCCATGAACCATCAACCTTTTTACCTTTATATTTACCTTCTAATACATAATTTGCATTGGACATAAATATACCTCCACGAATTTTTTATAATTATATCAAATTATTTATTCATATTCAATATTCATAAATTGAAAATCAAACAAACAATTACCGATATAAAAGAATTATCGAAAACAATAAACAATTTATCTTCGATAGATCTTTTTGGATTTAGCAAATCAACCATTTTATCATTTAAAGGGTTTGATAATGACCAACTCCAAGCCTACATTGCTGAAATCCAATCAATCCAAAATGCAGATTATGGTGATTTTGGTGCATTACAAATGCAGGAATATGCTAATGCCCTCTCAGAACTTGAACCTACTCAAGCCGCTGTATTGCTTAGCACCCAAGGTTTAACGAATGCTCAGATTCAGCAGACGTTAGCTGCCAAAGGATTATCTACAGAAATGCAATATCAGGCTATGGCTGAAGCAGGATTACTCTCATCTTCTACTAAACTTACAAATACAAAGTTACAATCTGTTCTTGCTACACAACTTGAATCTGATGCTAAAGCAGAAGAAGTTATGACAAGTATGGGCTTAACTGTAGCAAAAGAAGGGGAAGATGCCGTTACAGTCAAATTAACTGCTAAAAAGTTACAAGAAGCAGTCGCTAGTGGTGTATTAACAGAAGCACAAGCCCAAGAACTTGCTATGACATTGGGCGTTACTACTGCTACTAATGCACAGGCTGCTAGTGTGATACCTGCTTGGATTGCTAAAATGAAAGCAATGGCTGCTGCTACTTGGGCGCAAGTAAAAGCTACTGCCGTATGGTTGGCTACCAATCCTGCTGGATGGGCTATTCTTGGTGCAACGGCGATTTATAGTATTTCAAAGGCAATCTCTCATTATAATAAGAAGCAGGAAGAAGCATTTGAATCAGCAAAGAAAAATGCTGAAGATGCACAAAGCAAAATCAAATCTCTCCAATCTGAAATCAAACAAAATGCAGATACAGTCGATGAAGCTGGTAATAAGTATGCCAAACTCGCACAGGGAGTAAATCAGCTTACAGGTAAAAATATCAGCTTATCCGATGATGAATACAAAGAATTTCTTGACGTTTCAAATCAGCTTGCCGAAGTATTCCCACAACTCACAAAGGGATATGATGATAATGGCAATGCTATTCTTGATCTACAAGGTAATGTAGATGGAATCACAGGAAAATTAAAGGATCTCCTTGAAATTGAGCAGCAGTTAGCTCAACAGGAAATCAATAAAAATATCGACACATATTTTGAGAATCAATCTAAAGTGTTCGGTAAGGAAGCAAAAGGACAAAATGATACTATCGACACTCAAACAGAGAAGATCGAGAAGTACAAGAAAGCGTTGGACAATTTCAATGAAAGTGTTTCAAATAATAAACCAGCTTCTAATTTTGAATCTGAATTAGAGAAACAGACATATTATGCAGATTTTCTTGCTGATATGGAAAAAGCGAATATTGATATTGCTGATGCTATTATTAGCCAAGATGGTACTTCGGCAACAGAGTACAATTTTGCAAAGTTATCTAAGGAAACACAGGAACAGATTAGACAGTATTATGCAGGAATAATTAGTACAGCAAATACCGAAATGCAATCAGCAAAAGCCACGTTATCCACAAGCAACGCTGAATTTGCATCATATGTCAATATGTGGATGCAGAACTCTTCTGGTTCATACCTTGCAATGACGGGCAATGACGAAATGCAGTCTGCTCTTAGTAGTATTGTGAGTGGTTTGAATTGGGGAGATATTCTTCAAGGTGACGATTTTAGTGGTCTAAGTGGAGAAGAATTAGAAAGTGCAATCGAAACTAATATTCTTGTACCTCTGCAATCAGCAATGGCAAATGCCGATACGGGCAATCAATTCAAACAGATTATTACCGATGCTTTGACTATCAGCGATGATGATATCAGTTTGGAAGAATCCAAGAATCGTATCGTAGCATATGTGCAAGAAATCAATGATGTATTAGGTGATGCACTTGGTAAACCTTTGACAGCATCCGATCTTGGTATGCAGAAATATCTGGATAATTATGAGATGTTGATGGATGGTGTATCTGCAAACGCAAGTAAATTTGTATCTACTACTGATAAAGAATTTTCTGATGCACAACGTAATCTTGAAGGCGAATATCAGAAAATTTCTGATTGGGGACTTGATGAATATGCTAACAAAATAAAAGACAAAACAATTCAAACTAAATTCGGTAATGTCGATATGGATAAACGTACTATTATCCATTGGTCGAATGAATTGAAAAAGACATATGCGGATGCATTAGCAAGTTGGGATTATGATCCAGAAATAGGTTCTATTGATACTGTATATGGAATGTCAGATCGATTTGGAGAAAATTTGAATGGTACTGGTTGGGAAGTTGCATTTACTCCTATCTTACCAGATGGAACATTTTTATCAAAAGATACAGTTTATCAGTATATCAATTCTATTATTGATAAAGCATATGACAATGATCATCAAATTACCCATAGTGAACTCAAAGACCTTGATAAACAGGGCATGAAAATTGGGGATACGTTTGTTCATGGTATATATGCAGCATTTGATAAAAATACGAACTATGATAACAATAGTAACTGGGCTGATGTTGTCGGACGACTGATGCATTTTTCTGGACAAGATGGTGCGATTCAATTAGCTGAAAATGCAATGGCTTCAATGACTACATTAGATAAATCTAAAGAGTCATTAATGAATTTTGCAAATAAAAATTCGATTAATACAGAAGCAGAAATTCAAACATGGAATAGAATCATGAGTGAATCTGAAACTCGTGAAGAAGCTATGCAGCGTTATTTGAATCAATCTGCAATTACAAGTTATGATTCTTCGTTTGATCCATCCACTGCATATAAAGCAATGAATAATGCTTTATCAGAACTGTCTAGTCAAGGTTATTTAACCGAAGAGACACTTAATGGATTAAAAACCGCTTATGGTGATTTAAGCAAGGTTATCACATATACAAGTTCTGGCATTCAACTTAATACTGAGTACATGGCTAATTATACAGAACAGGCTGCTAAAGCCGCTTTAATTGCAAACCAGTTAAAAGAAGCAAATGCAGTTGATCAGTATAATAAAGAAATTTCTGCACTCAAAAAAGTAATCTCCACTCAAGTCAAGGATACAAATGTTCGAACGAAATTAAACAAAGCTTATGCCAAAGGTGTAGATGCCTTAAAAGATGAAATTAAAAATCTTGGCAAGGATAATGATGGTTGGTCGGATAGTTTGTCTACTCATTTAGACAACATTTCTGCTTTACAAGATGAAATTAATGGTTATGATGCTTTAGAACAAAGTATTATGGCTACTCTCTCATCATTAAATCAATACAAAAAAGCATTAGAGACACCTGATCAAAATGATAATTTCTTGTATGCTCAAAGTCAAATTGAGTCCATGCAAGATGCATATGATAAAGGTTGGACACAAACTGATCAGTTCAAAGAATGGATGAATTATATTGGAACATTCAATGAGCAATTAGAATATTCCGATGAAGAAATTCAACAATATATGGCTAGAACAAAGCGATATATGACAGATGATATTTCTGGATTGTACAATTTCTTAGATGATGCTAGTCAATTATCAGATCAGATTATTAAAAATGTAGATGGCAGTTATGATATACAGGTTCAAAATATTGGAAAATTAGCCGAACAGATGAACATGTCTGTGTCACAGACTATGGATATTTTGATGTCTATGAGCAATGCTGATGGGTTTAATATCACTTTTGACAATTTATCAGATTCAATTGAAAAAAATCTAAGTGAAATATCTGGTGTAAATGCCGAAGCAAGACAACAAATCGAAGAATCTCGTGAAGAAATTGAAGCTCTTAAAAAAGCTGGTTACGATACTTCTAAGTTAGAGGATTTATACAATAGTGTAATACAAGAACATGCTGGTGATGTGCCAGAAATTAGTCTATATGCCCACTTATCTTCTCTTTCATTGGACGATCTTGAAAAAGAAGCGCAAGATGCGGCTGATGCAATTTCTAAAGATACATCTATCAATCTTGATGTTGACTTAAATCCTAAGAGTGCAAAAGAAGCACAAAATCAGATAGATCAATTAGTTGCTAAGAGAGATAATTTTGATGTCGGTTCTGAACAGTGGAATAACATTCAAACTGTTTTAACTGATTTGTTAGTCAAAAAGCAAGAACTTGAACAGCCTACTATCATGAAACTTGATTTGACCGATGTACAAGATAGTTATCAACAAACAGTAGCAATTTTACAGCAGTATATTGAAGCAAAAAATGCTCTTGAAAGTGCACAAACGTTAGGTATTGACACAACCGATGCGGAATCTAAATTATCATCTATTACGGAAAAATTACAGTCTCTTGAAAGTGATGGTAAATTAAAAACTATCGGTATTGATGCTGAAATTAATACTGATGAGTTTTATAAACAGATTGAAGCACTTAATACAGACAAGCTGAAAAAAGACAATGCAAAGATTTCTGTCGATGCTAATACCACACCATATGAACAGACAAAAAACAAATTAATACAAGATACAAATAAAGAAACTGCTAGTATAAAAATTAAGGCAAATACAACTAATTTTTATACTAATTTACAACAGCAATTACAAACTCATGTATTTACTGTAAATGTCAAAGGACAAATTACTGGTGTATCTGGTGGAACTGTTACATCTCATGGTAATTCAAAGTCAAAAGCAATAAAAAATGGTGTCATTATGGGCAATCCTGGCAAAAAGACATCGAAATTTAAAGCTAGTGCCGCTGGAACTACGGCTTATGCAGATGGTGTCAGTAATGGACAGATTGCATACGATCAACAGGCACTTGTCGGAGAGGTTGCACCTGAATTATTAGTTCGTAATGGACAAGCACAGCTTATTGGTAAGCGTGGTGCTGAATTTATGAACCTAAAGAAGGGTGACGTAATATTCAACCATATTGACACTGCAAAACTATTAAGCGGTGATGATGATGTACGTGGCAAATTAATTGGTGGTGGTTTTGCAAACGGAACTACTATTTCTGCATATGCAACTTCAACTCAAAGAGCAACTGGTAGTGCAAAAGCCAATACAAGATTTCATGGTTCAAGTAGTTCTGGATCAAGCTCTAACTCAAGTGGTTCAAATGATTCAAGCGCACAGGATAAAGCGGATGAGTTTTTAGAGACAATAGATTGGATTGAGGTCAAAATCAATCGTTGTGAAGAAGCTATTGCTCGTCTGAATAAAACAGAGGAAAATACATTCTCTGGTTGGACACTTCGTACCACCGCCCTAAATGATGAGATTGCTAAAACAGCAGACGAAATCGAATGGGCTACACAGGGATATAAGAGATATTTACAACAGGCAGACAGCGTTGCATTGTCTGAAGATTACAAACGGAAGGTTCGTAACGGAGAAATAAATATTGAGGATATCACTGATGAAGATTTGTACAATCGTGTGCAGGATTATCAGAATTGGTACGAAAAAGCTGTAGAGCTACAAGACAAAATCCAGGAACTCAATATATCTCTCTCCGAACTAGCTCAAAAGAAATTTGACAACATTGTTACTCAGTTCGAGGACATGGAGAAGGTATTCACGGATACCAATGATATTCTTGATAAGCTGGTGGACTATGCTGAAACAAAAGGTCGTATTATTTCAAAATCATACTACGAAGCAATGCTTCAAAATGAGAATGAGAATAATAAACTCTTAGTTCAGCAAAGAGATCAAATGGTTTCTGAATTGAATAATATGCTTAATTCTAGTAGTGTTTCACAGGATTCAGAAGCCTTAAATGATCTCAAACAGCAGATTGATGAAGTCAACGGTTCTATTGTAGAATCCAACAAGTCAATCCAAGAGTTTTCTAATAATATGCGTCAGGCTGATTGGGATTTGTTCGATCTCGTACAAGATAAAATCACAGGTATTGCAGACGAAATTGAGTTTGTACAAAGTCTACTCGAAGATAGGGACAATCTAACCGATGGTCACTTGAATCGAGGACTTACAAATGAAGGTCTTGCACAGCTTGGTAATTATGCGTCTAAGTATAATATTTACATGTCACAAGCTGAGAAATATGCTAGTGAGATTAAGAAGATTGAAGCAGACATTGCGAAAGATCCAGCGAATAAGGATTTGATTGATCGAAAAGAAGAACTCATTAAGGCGCAGAGAGATGTTATACTTTCAGCTAACGATGAAAAGAAATCCATGATTGACCTTGCTCGTAATGGATATGATGCAATGCTTGAAGTATTGCAGGAACTCATAGACAAGCGAAAGGAATATCTGGACAACGAAAAGTCGATTTACGAATACCAAAATACAATCAGTGAGAAAACTGAAAATCTGGCAAGTCTTAGGAAGCAATTATCTGTTTTTGAGAACGATAACTCTGAGGAATCCTTAAAGAAAGTACAACAGTTACAATCTGACATCAAAGATGCCGAAAAGGACTTAAAGGATACAGAGTACGACAAATACATCGAAGATCAAGAGAAAATGCTTGATGACTTGTATCAGGAGTATTCCGATAAGATTGATGAAAAGTTTGAGCAGACCGAAATACTTATCCAAGAGCTAATCGGTGTAGTCAATGAAAATCAATCCTCTATCAGTGATACGATTACTACTGTTACTTCTGATGTAGGATATACAATATCCGATCAAATGAAGACTATATGGAATGATGCAGGAACAGTTATTTCTGGTTTCACAGGTAAATTCGACACTTATGCTACAACTGTGCAGTCTGCAATCAATAGTATTCAAGTCACAATTGATAAGATGCTTCAAATTGCACAGGCAGAAGCGAATAAGAATATAGCAACTGCAAATAATCCAAGTGGTGTTACAAGTGGTTCTACGTCTAACGGCTCAACAGCATCTAAACCACAAGCAACTCCGAAAGCAAATACAAGCAATAATTCTTCTACTGCACAAGCACCAAAGGCATCACCGAATGTAGGTACAAGAGTTAACGCTACAGGTAATTGGTATTATGATTCTTATGGTACTGCTCCAACGGGTAATGTCAACCGATTCAAGCCAGATTACTTTGAGATTGATAAAATCGTTAATGGTCGTGCTTATCCATATCATATTCAAGCAATTATCAGAGGTAAACGTGCTGGCGGTAATGGTTGGGTGACAGGCAATCAGATTGGTTATAAGAACGGTCTAAAGGAAGCGACATATGATCATTTAGCATGGACACAAGAAGATGGTGCTGAAATTATTAGACGTTCTGATGGTAGCATCTTAACTCCAATCACTCGTGGTACAACTGTATTTACTCGTGAAATGACTGATAATCTATGGAATATTGCAAAGCAGAACCCGGAGAAGTTCTATCAGAATGCAATGCCAACCATGAATACATTTGCTACTACTAATCGTGGTGGCGATGTAACTGTATCTATTGGTGACATCAAGTTAGATGGTATTCAGAATCCAGATCAGTTTGCACAAGCTCTTATCGGTGTGGTCAAAGACTATTCTAAGGTACAAAAGGTTTTACAAGCTGCAACAGTTGATTTAGTTGCAGGTAAGAGTATTAAGGGATTAAACAGATTCTAATTATATGGGGAGTGTTTCGGCACTCTCCTGTATTGTATAAACGTATGTTCTGATAGTATTCTGTCGATTATTGGTATATAATGATATATTATAATACTGATGATGGGTGGGAAAATGAGTATGATTGCGGCATGTTTTTGTTATACTGTAATTGGTATAGTTGTAGGAAGTATCTTCGCATTATTGTTTATAAACTTTGATAAATCATGGAAGAAAATAGTTTCTTTTATATTTGGAATGGGTGGTTCTGGTGGACTAATAGTTGTATGTAAAAATTATTTTGAAATAAAGAATCAAAATATGAAATTTTGGACAACCACCTGTTTATGTGTTTCATTAATGATTTCATTCATTATTTTAATGATGGTGATGTGCAAACTAATAAAAGATAAAGATGATAATGACATATTACGAATAAGAGACATACTTTTAGGTCAAAAATCATATATTGATAAATATTATGAAATGCGATGTAATGAAATAGACCAAAAGTTAAATATTAAAGAGTTAGAAAAAAGAGAGCAAGAAATAACAAAGCGTGAAAATTCAATTGAAAATAAAGAATCATATTTGACACAAGAATTAAAGAAATTAGAACAATTAGGAAACAAAAAATTAAAAATATATTTACCAGAAAAGGCAAATATAATAATAACAAATGAATTTCTAAAAATTATGCCATCTTACATAAGGGATTTATCAAAATGCATAAATGATATCGAAAAATTCACTGAACAATTCATTGATGAAAATGAAAATATAACAATAAAAGAAATAACTGCTTATTTGATGTTTATTTGCTTATCTATATCTGAATATATTTTTGGTGGTAGATCTCAAGATGTAAGAACACATTTTAGAAAATTTGATGACAAAACGAAGTCATATGAGAAAATAATTTCAATAATAGGAAATAATGTAAGCAATAGAAAGATGACTTCTATTCCATATAGCAATTCTATGATAGAAAGGTCTGATATTTGCAAACGTGCCCTAATTAAAAGTATTAATTCTGATTATGATTTTAGTAGTAATAACAATACTGTTTGGAAAGATTATATGACTTTTTCTTTTTATGGAATGAGATACAATAATTTTCCAATTTTATCTTTTGGAATATCAGTCAAGAATGAAGAACGTTTTAAGCAACAATTTTATTTCTTAAATTATTTTAGGATAGAAGAATGTTTAGAAGATAATTTAGAAAAAATAAATGAGGCTTTCAATTTAGAAAAGATATTTTATAATAAGGAGGAGCGTTAAATGTATAGAATTTCAAGAGTTATGGCTCTTTCAGAAATAATGGAAAAGATAGAAGAAAATAATTACGTAGAGGCAAATAAAATGATGGCAGTTGTTTCAAGGTCATTAAAAAAAGACAAAGAGAATAACAAATATTCACCATATATTAATATTAATAACAAAAAAGATGCTTATTTGTTTAAGAATATTATTAAAGATTTAGAGCAGGACTAATCTCCTGCTCTTTTTAATTTAATAAATTTAAGTTTATTAAGACACCAACTACGGTGTCTTTTTCAATTTGCAGAAAAACGAGGTAAATAATATGGAAGATAAAAAGGATAAAAAGATTCGTCTACTTAGCGAAGAAGTAGATAGATTACGTAAGGAAAATGCGGAGTTACAGGGGAAAGTGAATGAGATGAGTACCATTCACAATGAAGAGACTATTGCTTCTTTCCAGTCGTATGAACAGGAATTAAAGAATCAAATTGAAAAAGCAAAAAAACTATGTTCTCTTTATGAGACGTTAATTAGTAAACAAAAGACATTTTATGCCAAGGAAAAAGGCAAATACAAAAATGCAACAAATAAGGCTATTAAAGAATTTAATAAATCTCTATCATAGCCTGGAAAGGATATGATATGAAAGACGATTTTATTTTTGATGGACGCTATGGATCGGATTTTAATCTGATGATATGCGACATTATTTCGAATAGTTCTACGGACAGCTCTACAATTTCAAAAACGGATTTTTCTACTTTTCAACCATCCAACTCGTACAAAAATTATTTCACAGGCAGTACATCTTCAGAAGTTCTCACTACTACTTTTCAAGTGGGACATTTTGAGAATTGTCAAATGAAAGATTTTGATGATGATTTACTTGAGGCAGTATCACGCTGGTTTTGCCGTGAGGACGGTTATCATAGGTTTGCATTTATTAATTCTCTTGATGATACAGTTGAATATAATGCTAAAATAGATATAAATAAAATTGAGTTAGGAACTCGTGTAATTGGACTTGAATTCACTGTTACAACAGACTCTCAAATTGGTTACACTAAAAGAAAAATCAATAAAACATTGTCTGCGGATGAAGCATTTATTATCAATGATACATCGTCGAAGACAGGTTCATCACCAATTGATGTAATAATTAAATGCAAGCAATCTGGTGATTTAGCACTCTCCTATTCTTTTAATAATAAAGAACGTACTACTCGTATTGCTAATTGTTCGGAAGGTGAAATAATTTCAATTAACAATATGCAAGTCGTTACTTCTTCTCTCTCATCTCATGATGTCATGGAAGATTTCAATTTTTCTTTTCCAAAAATCTATACCTCTGTAAAATCTACTATAAATACATTTCACATGAACATTCCATGCGAAATTGAAATCAAATATGAACTTAGAAGGAAGGTGGGAATCTAATGGTATATCCTATTCTTGACATGAATAATAACGTGGTAACTCCCACCGTTGTTCTATGTCACCGCAACAAACATAAAATAGGTGCAATTTATCCAATATCAGAGTGGTCGATTACACCTGATATGTACAATAAAAATGAATGCAGTTTTAAAGTTTATAAAGAAGTCAATGGAATAGAGACTCCATTGTGGGACAAAATCAAAGACTTAAAAGTTATTTACATTCCTGAATACAATGAATATTTTCAGATATCAATTGATAAAACTCAAACAAATGAAACAGTAAAAACTGTTACGGGTAGCAATCTTAGTATTGCTGAATTATCTCAAACAATGCTATATGATATAGAAATCAACACTGAGGATGACATTGCCAGAGACGCTTATAAAATGGCATATATTTATGATCCGACAGATGTTTCTAATTCCTTGCTTGGTCGTGTTCTATCAAAAGCTCCACACTACAAAATCAAACACATAGATACAAGTTTGTGTAAATTGGTGCGATCTTTTTCTATTGATAATAAATCAATTTATGATTTTTTAACTGGTGATTTAGCAGATGAATTAAACTGTCTTGTATGGGTGGATTCGTATGATCGAAGCATTAGTATCTATGATTTGGAGAATTCGTGTCCTAAATGTGGTCACAGATCAGAAAATGAAACTGTTTGTTCTGAATGTGGAACAACTATGACAAGGGGTTATGGTGAATATTTCAATGTTCCTGTATCTAATGATAATCTATCAGATAACATTTCAGTGACCACCAAAGATGATGAAGTAAAAAACACCTTCCGTATCCAAGGTGGAGATGATGTTATTAATGCTGCTATTCGTGCGGTAAATCCAAATGGAACAGAATATATTAATCGTTTTGCTGCATTCCAAACAGAAGATATGTCTGATGAACTGATAGATAAAATTAATTCATACCAAAAATTATATGAATCAAAAAAGAAACCATACAAGGAAATTATGAATGGTTTATATGATACGATTGACCAGATTTTATATCTTACTTCTAGTATGATGCCTTCTCCTGAGACAGATGATACGGATGCTAATAAAGAATTGGCAAAACTTACTGCTGATAATCTTGGAATGATTGCTGTTCAGAATCTGCGTGTTGCTGGTGTGACAACTGTAAATAATGCAGTTAAAAGCATGGCAGATATCTACATGTTAGCAGGATATAAAGTTGAAATTGCGTCTTCTACATATAATAATCAAGTATGGAATGGTCGGTTCAAAGTTACATCTGTTGACGATGAAAATGATACTGCGACCAATGGTTCTGATATTACTCTTCTAATCACAGACGATTATGAGACATTTATTACACAGAAGATTCAAAAGATTCTCAATAAACAAGATATGTCTGATGAAGAATACGATTGGACTAAATATGGGTTGAATCGCTTATCTTCATTCTCCGATGCATATCAGAGTTGCATTGATATGTTAATTGACTCAGGAGTTGGAGATCCAAATCATGAGTTTTATACTTCTATCTATCTTGTTTATTACAACAAGAAATTAGAAGTTGATAAAGAAATTCAAGTTCGTGAAGCACAGATAAAAGAACAAGAGGACAAAGAAGCCGAATACGAAAAACAACGTGATAGCATTCAATCAGAACTCAATTTTGAGAAGTATCTTGGTAAGGACTTATATAGTGAATATTGTTTATATAGACGTGAAGACACATATCAGAATGACAATTATATTTCAGACGGATTATCTAATTCAGAGATATTATCAAAAGCTGAAGAATTGTTAGAAGTTGCACAAAAAGAAATTGTAAAGGCAAGCGAATTACAAGTAGATCTGTCAACTGATGTTGGTAACATATGGACAATTGATGAGTTTAAAGATGTATTAGACCAGTGGAAATGTGGCAATTGGATTCGTGTGATTTGTGATAACGATATTTATAAATTAAGATTACTCAATTACACAATTAAAGATTCTGATTTTTCTAAAATCTCGTGTGATTTCTCTTCTGTTTTGAAAGTTTCTGATGGAATCTCTGATATCAAATCAGTATTAGATAGTGCTAAATCTATGGCTGGTAGTTACGAGTCTGTTAAAAGACAAGCAAAGAATGCACAAGAAACAGGAAAAACTGTATCGGAATGGGTTGAACATGGGATGAATGCTACTGCTGTTGCCATTCGGGATTCAGATAGTCAAAGTATTACGTATGACAATCATGGACTACTTGCTAGAACTTATGATGATATAACTGGTGAATATGAGCCAGAACAATTAAAGGTTGTAAATAATACACTTGCTATCACAGATGATAATTGGAAGACCGTGAAAGCTGCAATCGGAAAAATCCATTATGAAGATCCTGAACATCAAGGAGATATGTTATCTGCTTATGGTGTAATTGGCGAAACGATTGTTGGTAAGCTTTTGCTTGGTGAAGCTCTTGGAATTTATAATGACGGGGGTTCGCTGAAATTTGACAAAAATGGATTATCAATCAGTAATGGCGTGAATTCTTTTGTTGTAAACCCAAACGATGAAACACTGATTTCATTGTCAAATAATAACGGAAAAATACTATGGGTAGACACCAAAGGGGGGCTTCATTTACGTGGGGATGGCTCTGGCTTGGATATAACCTCAAACGAGGCAATTTCAGGCGTTTCGAGTGCTATTTCTCAGCTAAATGACGAGATTGTTTTGAAGATTGATGATAACGGCAGACTTGCTACAGTTAAACTTGGTACTGAAGCAAACGAAGGTACTATAGTGAAAATTGGTGCGGATAGCATCAATTTAACCGCTGAAGAGACAATCAACTTTTTATCTGGTGGTGAGATTAATCTGTCTGGTAAAAATATCAGTATTAAATCAGATAATTTCAATGTGACTCCTGATGGCACTGTTATAATGAATAAAGCAAATATCACAGGTGGAACTCTAAATATTGGCAATAGCCAAACAAATGAAAGTGATGCAATTATTAGTTTATCTTATGGATATGGTGATAACGGACATACAGAAGAAGGGGGTGCTTACGGTAACGTAAAAATTACTCCATCTTCTTTGTCAATTTATAATCAACAAGGCGATCGTGGATACGGATGGTCACTTGGAACTGATCTGAGCTACACTGGTACGAAAGCTGGTGGATATATAAATTGTACTGGCGTGAATACAGAGGATATTAATGTTCAAGGAAGTGAAAGTGTAATATCGACTCCTAATTTAACTGCTTCGAATCTAATACAAACATCAAGACTTAATGTATCAAAATTTCAATGTGGAACAAATGCAACATTGATTAAAGGAATTCGAACTGGTTCTTGTGCTTGTAAGGGAGCTGGTGGCACTTCTGTTGAATTATCTAATGTAACAGCTTCAGCCAGGGCAGTATATTTTGTAACGAATGTAGATGGAAATACATGTAACGCTCACGTTGAGGGAACAACGATATCCAATGGAAAAGTATATGCAGTATTAAATCGCCAATTAGACACAACAGAAGTTATTTATATTAATTGGTGCAAAATTGAGTGGTAAATGAAAGGAGGTCTTTTAAATGCAGGATATTCAAGAATTATATATTGACATCCTCGATACCAAAGTATATGAGGAAATATATGCAAAACAATATGATGTTGGTCGTCAAGCACATATAATTGTTACACGTGCAGGAACTCCTATTACTCTTGAGAATATATCGGCAAGTTTGGAACTAAAAAAGCCTGACAACACAGTGATCATGAAATCATGTGTTATACAGAATAATCAAGTAGTAATTGATCTTGATCGGAACATTACAGTTATTGCTGGTCGTAGGATTCCATATCAGTTACAACTTTTTGATACATCTACGAAGGCAATTATTTGTACTACCACTGGCTATATTAATATAGACAAATCCACTGTCACGATGGATGATGTAGAGAGTTCTAGTGACTTTTCTACTTTTTCAGATATTCTCTTAGATATTACTTCTAAATATGATGAATCAAAAACTTATGCAACTCAAGCAAAAAATTCACAAGATGCAGCAAAAGTAAGTGAAACTAATACACTCGCATCTGAAAAAAATGCAAAGCAAAGCGAAATTAATGCGAAAGCAAGTGAACAAAAAAGTGCGTCTAGTGAATCAAATGCTTTATCTTATAAAAATGCAGCAGAGAAATCGGCTTCTGCTGCAAAAATGTCAGAAACACATGCTGCACAATCCGAGGTGAATGCCAAATCAAGTGAAAACATTTCGTCGCAAAAAGCGACATCTGCTTCATCGGCAGAAGCTAATGCAAAAAAGTATATGGATTCCGCAAAATCTTATATGGATAAAACAACAACATTATACAACACAATCGATACAAAACTGAATAATAAAACACGTTTGTTTACGCAACAAGAATACGACCAGTTATCAACGATTGAGAAAAATAATGGAACAATTTATTTTGTTAAATAATATAAAGGAGGTATTTATGAGTGTTTTAACAAATTCTGGTTTTATCTCGTACGATTGATAACATCTTCTCTTATTTTGCGAAGAAAAGTCACAAACATAGTAAATCAGATATTACAGATTTTCCTACGAGTATGCTTGCAAATGGTGGTAACGCTTCTACTGTCAATGGACATACTGTAAACAGCAATGTGCCAGCAAATGCAAAGTTTACGGATACTACTTATTCTAAGCTTAGTCAATTTACTGATGATATTGGGTATGTTAAAAATACAGATTCAAGATTGACAGATTCAAGGAATGCCAAGGATGTATATGCGTGGGCAAAGTTGAGTACAAAACCAAGCTACACAGCATCGGAAGTTGGTGCTGTGAACGCAGTTATAAAGACAGAGACGGACTATAACAAGATCACACCTGATTCTAATACTGTTTTAGTGAAGCATTAATAAGGCGGTAATAATAACCGTCTTCTTTTTATACAATTTTTCAGAAAGGAAATAAAAATATGGCAAAAAAAGTATTCTTTAAAGGAGAAAAATTTGTATTCTCTCGTGTAAAAGGTAATGCCGAAACTGATTATCGTGAAGGTGATATTAATATTACACCAAGCAATCTTGGTCTTGATAGTGTAAATAATACATCAGACAAAGATAAACCTGTTTCAATTGCACAGCAAAAAGCAATTGATGTTGCATATGCGAACTCAAATAAATATACGGATCAAAAAATTGCAAATCTCATCAATGGTGCACCTGAAACAATGGACACGTTAAAAGAAGTTTCTGATGCTATTACAGCTAGTAAGACAACAGAAGAAGCATTAAATAAAGCTATTGGTACAAAAGCAAATCAGTCCGAACTTGATACGCATACAGGTAATGACACTATACATATTACCGCTTCCGAACGAGAAAAATGGAACAAAAATGGTGGTGTTACTGGTGTTCGTGGAAGTGAAGAAACTGAATATAAGACTGGACAAGTTACTATATCCAAAGATAATATTGGGCTTGGTAATGTAGATAATACAAAAGATAGTAACAAAGATGTCAATTCTTCTGTAATGGCTCAAGGTGTCTATTCTTCTGTTGGAGTAAAAAATTCATTGCAGATGGATATACATCCATATACACCATTTGAATTAAGTAACATTACACAAGATAATAGTAGTAATATGAATAATTTTATATCATTTGATGGTGAAAATACAAAATTCAATGCATCATATAATACAGCGAATCTTTTAACAACCTTTGTTTCAGGTGATTCTTCTACAGGTGATTCTACTGCTCCTGCTGTAATCACATCTGGCGAAACACATAAATCACTTTTCAATAAGATTTCTACTGCCGTTAAGAATGTTCGGTGGCTACTAAGCAAGATGGGAACGACAGATATTTCCGCTATTGGCAACGGTACTGTCACAGGTGCGTTAAGTACACTAGACTCGAATAAACAAGATTCCGATACCGCAATAACGACAAGTAATATAGGTTCGCAGACTGTGTATCAAGCAACACATATAGGTAATTGTGAAGTACAAAATGTAGCAAGTGAAAATAAAAATTATTATTTAGGTGCTGATGGTGGAACAAATCCTATACAATGGATTCCTAGAAATAGTATGGCTGTAGGATATGCTAATAATGCAGGTGCAGTAAATGGTTATGCAATTAATTATATTGAAGGAAAAGGTACTCTTGGATCATCTGCATATGTAGCTAAAGGAGACGCATATTATATAAGATTTGGTAATGTCGTTATTTTATATTGTTATGATTTAATAATAACTCCTGGAACTAATAATAATTCAGTAATAGTTAGTAACCTTCCAGCATCTGCAAAATATTTTGGAGTTCAAAGAACTAATTCAGGTAATCAAACACTTAGATTTGGTATGGACAGCGGTGGAAAAGAACTAAAAGTATGGTGGGATTCCTTTTCTACTGTGGATGGTACTAATAGTAAACCTTGGTCTTTTGAAATTGTTTATCTTTGTAAATAAAAAATATTCAGAAGGTACGCTTGAGCAATATGCGCTTGCTATAGATATGCTTTTAGCTGATATAGGGAAGCGGCTGCCGGATATCAAGACAAATGACATCAGATATCACCTTGCGATGTATCAGACAACTAGGAATGTCGAAAAAGCAACAGTCGATAACCGCCGGAGGAATCTATCAGCGTTCTTTTCGTGGCTAACTAAGGAAGAGTATATAGAAAAGAACCCTATGCTACGAATTGGAAAGATAAAAAGCACAATGGCTGTGCGGAAGTCGTTCTCTGATGGCGAGATCGAAATGCTTAAAAACGCATCAATCAAAACAAGGAATCCGAAACGCGATAGAGCGTTAATCGAATTTTTACTTTCGACGGGTTGAGAGTTAGTGAGGTTGTAAATTTGAACATATCCGACGTGGATTTTATGCGTGGCGAGTGCGTGGTTCACGGGAAAGGAAACAAGGATAGGAAAGTAATTATCCGAAAAAGCCATGTATTATTTGCAAGAATATATAATGAATAAAAAATATTCAAGTAATGTTTTATTCACAAATCGTTTTGGAGATAGATGGAGTAAACAATCTATCGAAAAAATGGTTAAAACAATAGCATCTAAAGCAAATGTTGGAATTGTGATTGACATATATGATGCAATTACTTCATAAATATTGTCTGCCAATTATTTTCGCCATCTGTGGTGTGGAAATATCCTATATGTCCATCATTTAGGAATTGTACTAAATAACTCTCTGTATCTGATAGCTTCCATTTAATTTCAGATCGGTTCTGCATTGATAAAAATTCCATATATTTTATATTGTATATATAACAATTTTTGTCTTGTTTATTCGAGTCTAGGAATCCATATTTAATTTAGTTTACATATTTTTGAAAGAGGTTTATATAAATTTTTAGCTCTACCAAATTTGGTGGGCTTTTGTAGTTGTTATTTTTTTATTTTAAGGAGGAATAATATATGAGTAATTCAAATTTAGTTAATTATACAAAAATTAGTCCTTATAAAACGACAGGTAGAAATCATGCAATTGATACAATTACGATTCATTGCATGGCTGGCAATTTATCTGTTGAAACTTGTGGTAACGTATTTCAGACAGCAAAAGCAAGTGCTAACTACGGCATTGATTCTGATGGTCGAGTCGGCATGTATGTAGAAGAGAAAGATCGCTCATGGGCATCTAGTAGTTCATCTAACGATAATCGTGCAGTTACTATTGAGGTAGCCAATGATGGTGGCGCAAGTACAGGTTGGCATGTATCTGCCAAAGCATACAAGTCTTTAATTGCATTATTGGTAGATATATGCAAGCGTAACGGAATTAAAGAGTTAAAATGGAAAGGTGATAAGTCTTTAATTGGTCAAGTTGATAAACAGAATATGACCGTTCATAGATGGTTCGCCAATAAAGCTTGTCCAGGTGATTATTTATATAATCTTCATGGACAGATTGCAAAGGAGGTAAATTCTCAGTTGATAACTATTAAATATCGTGTTCACCAACAGACTTATGGTTGGTCAGAATGGAAAACTGAAGGTCAGCAGGCAGGAACAACAGGACAGGCTAAAAGAATTGAAGCTATTCAAATTGATCCATGTGGAAAGAAGATATCAGTTAAAGCACATATTCAGGGTATCGGTTGGAAAGATTACGGAGTCATTAATAAAAACACTGTAATTGGTACAACAGGACAAGGAAAACGAATTGAAGCTATCGAAATTCATGGAGCTAAAGTATGCTGCCATATGCAGACAATCGGCTGGGCGAGCGATTATATGAATCTGCAAGGTACGCTTGGGATCGGTAAAAGAATGGAAGCTATTAAAATAAAAGCAGAATAATAATTTTAGGGTAGTATCATTTTTGATACTACCCTATTTTCTTATATTTTCTATTTTCTAAGGAGTGATACAAATTAACGATATAAATTCAAACGATATGTTGATATTTCTACAAAGTCAAGGTATGATAAATCTTGATGATGTACGAAATAAAATGAAAGAAACAGAAAGACAGAGATTATTATCTCAACACAAGTACAAGATTTTTCAGGATAAAGATGGTCGTTGGAAAACAACTATTCTTGATCCATCTAAAAAAACAGGAAGGAGGTTAATTGCAAAAACACACTTACACGATTTAGAAGATGCCATTATAGCCTCATATTCGGCTGTAGAGGACGAAAAATACATCAAGGAGAATATTTATACCCTTGAAACTATTTTTCCTCTCTGGCTTAAATATAAGGCTTCTCAGACTAATGCTACATCTTACGCTCGACGTATTTTAGTTGATTGGGATAAATATTATAAAAATACTAGTATTACACAAATTGCATTAGTAGATTTAACTTATCTTACTCTCAATGAATGGGCACATAATTTAATTAAAAAATATTCGCTGACAAAAAAGCAATATTATAATATGTCGATTATTATGAGACAGTGCTTAGATTATGCTTGCGAACCAGAATTGAACTTACTAAAAGATAATCCGTTTCGCAGAGTAAGAATTAAATCGAACTTGTTTACACGAAAAGAAAAACCAAAAAGTAATACTCAGGTATTTATTGTTAATGAACAACAAAAGATATGTGAGACTGCAAAAAAGAAAATTGCAGAACATCCTTGGTGTACTACTCCATTGATGATTTTACTAAATTTTCAGTTAGGTCTTCGTATTTCAGAAATTTGTGCAATTAAATGGTCTGATATTGAAGATAATTATATTCATATTCAACGTATGGAAGTTGAAGATTATACAATCAAAGAAATTGATGGAGAATTAAAATCTATTTCTAATGGTTACACAATTGTTCCATACACAAAATCTGTTGCAGGAGATCGTAAGGTCTATCTTAATGATTCTGCCAAAAAGATTTTACGACAGATTAAAAAAACAAATATGGAATATGGATATTATGACCAAGATTTTATATTTATTAAAAGTCAAGGATGTGTTCGTGGCACTACTTCTGCTTTTAGTCAGTATTTGACTGACTTGTGTGTTGAAGCTGGCGTAATGAAGAAAAGCAGTCACAAGATACGGAAAACATATATATCTTCGTTATTCGACCAAAAGATAAATATCAATACTATTCGAGAGCAAGCTGGTCATGAAGATGAACAGACAAGTTTGAACAATTACTGTTTTGATCAGAATACAGATCGTGTAATTGAAGATAAACTTGAACATGCCGCGAATAAAAATGTGTGCATTTAAAAAGTGTAAACAAGTGTAAACAAATCAGAGAAAATAAAAAATCTCTGAAAGCCTAGTATTTAAGGCATTTCAGAGAAATCTAAGGAGCAGTTCGTAGGGGAATCGAACCCCTGTTTTCGCCGTGAGAGGGCGACGTCTTAGCCGCTTGACCAACGAACCATCTTGAAACCTTTGTTACTATAACAAATATATAACATGTTGTCAACAACTTTTTTTTATTTTTTTAAATTTTTTTAATTCATGGCATATTTTCGTAAAGATATACGTCCATATGCCATGATTCAGCATCCTTATTTCGACTTCTCCGGCCGGTACAAAATATCCACGAATGTATTGACACTCTGCTCGCAGACTTCTCTTGTCGTCTCCTGCTTCACAAGGATATAACGATCTGTGTGTCCCTTCATGACATACGCCGGCTTTCCATCCTTGTCGATACAGTCATACTCCTCCATCAGCACCGGAAGCAGCTCTCCGGAAAACTGTGCTTCAAATGCTGCCTTCTGGTTTGCAGTCAACTCCAGCAGCACATTGCTTCGCTTCTCCTTCACGGCATCACTCACCTGCTGCTCCATCGTTGCAGCGATCGTGCCGCTCCGCTTTGAATATTTAAATACATGCATCTCATAGAGATTCAGCTTCTCCAGATTTGCCACCGTTGTTGCAAATTCCTCCTCGGTTTCCCCCGGGAATCCTACAATCACATCTGTCGCGATCGCCGGACGATCATATGCCTTGCGGATCATCTCGCATTTTTCCATATATTCTTCGATTGTATATTTCCGGTTCATCCGCTTTAACGTCTCATTGCAGGCACTCTGCAATGACAGATGGAAATGCGGACACACCTTATCAAGCGCTGTGATACCATCCAGGAATTCCTCTGTGATCACACGCGGCTCCAGCGATCCCATCCGGATACGCTTAATACCATCCACTTTGGCAACTGCCTGTAACAGCATCAGCAGCGATGCACCATCCTCATCCTCATAGGAAGATAAATTGATTCCTGTAATCACGACTTCCTGTATGCCTTCTACTGCCAGCCCTTCTACCTCCCGCACGACATCCGCAAGCTTCCGGCTGCGGATTCTGCCACGTGTATATGGGATGATACAATACGTGCAGAAATTATTACAGCCGTCCTGCACCTTGACATAGGCACGGCATCGCTCGTTCGGCTTTACGAGCGTCATTTCCTCATATTCGTTCGTGTGATTGATGTCGATCACAACCTCATGCATGGACGTATCCTCATAATATTCACTTAAGATACGGGCAACATCCTTCTTGCAGTTGTTTCCGATCAGAATATCGATGCCTAGATCCTTTGCCAACGCTTCCTCGGCTGCCTGCACATAGCATCCGGCTGCCACAATGACCGCCTCCGGGTTCTTCTTTTTCGCGCGGTGCAGCATCTGTCTCGACTTTCGCTCCGCCATATTCGTGACCGAACACGTATTGACGATATACACATCTGCAAACTGTGAAAATGGTACAATCTCGCATCCATTTTTCTTCAATATATCCATCATACTGTCTGACTCATATTGATTCACCTTGCATCCAAGTGTGCAAACTGCTACTTTTTTATTTAAAATATTCACATACATTTTACGCAAATTTCTCCTGCTGATTCTTGACTTTTATAGTGTAAACTTTTATTATAGTAACATAGATAAAAAAAGTGCGAAAGATATATTTTTGAGATTATTTTTCGCTTTCATAATATACAAGGAGGTTTCTATATGTTAAAGGTTAAAATTTCTCTCAACTCTATCGATAAGGTAAAGAGCTTTGTAAATGACATCAGCGGTTTTAATGCTGAGTTTGACTTAGTATCTGGTCGTTATGTTATCGATGCAAAGTCTATCATGGGTATTTTCAGTTTGGATATTTCCAAGCCAATCGACTTAAATGTACATACAGATAAGGATACAGAAGATATCATGGCAGCGTTAAAGCCATATCTTGCTGAGTAATCTCATAGTTCGATAGAAAGCAAAAAACCTCCCAGATGGGAGGATTTTTTGTTTTATTCTTTATTTTTCTGTCAGATACTGAATCATACCCGGTCCAAGTGCATCGGTCGGTCGCTGCATAAATCCATGTTTTTCATAAAATGGCTCTCTGCCCTTGGCACACATCAGACATAGCATCATCGTGCTTCCCTCTTCCCGCAGAGATTCCACATACGCTTTTAATTTCTGTATAATCTGCGAGCCAATGCCCTGTGCCTGCACCTGTGGGATCACGATCAGATCCTGAATATAACAGACCACGGCACCGTCTCCAACGACACGTCCCATACCAACGACCTGTCCGTCCGCATCGACCGCTTTTACTTTATACAGACAATTCGCAAGGGCATGTGCCGCCTGCTTGTCTGTCAGTTTCTTCCAGCCAACTTTCTCCCGAAGTGTCAGATACTCTTCCAGAGAAATATCATTTTCAATGAGTGTTATCATGTTTTAAGTCCTTCTTCCACCGTCGTATATCGCTACATACGCATCGGAATTCCACGCTCCGCCAGATATGCTTTGAGATCCATGATCTCCAGCTCCTTGTAGTGGAACAAGGATGCTGCAAGTGCTGCGTCTGCTTTTCCCTCTGTCAGTGCATCATAGAAATGCTCCTTCGTTCCTGCACCGCCGGACGCAATTACCGGAACGGATACATTTTCGGCAATCAGTCTGGTCAGCTCCACATCGTAGCCTGCCTTTGTTCCATCACAGTCCATACTCGTAAGCAGGATCTCTCCTGCGCCCATCTTATCTGCCTGCATCGCCCACTCGATCGCATCAAGTCCGGTATCGACACGTCCACCGTTCTTGAACACATTCCAGCCGCTTCCATCTTCCCTTCTTCTCGCATCAATCGCAACGACTACACACTGGCTGCCAAACTTATCTGCAGCATCACTGATCAGCCGTGGTGTATTGATAGCAGAAGAATTGATACTGATCTTATCGGCGCCCTCACGTAAAATCGCCTTGAAATCATCGACTGTACGGATACCGCCGCCAACGGTAAACGGAATAAACACGGTCTCCGCAACCTTCCGCACCATATCGATCACGATATTTCTCGAATCCGAAGATGCCGTAATATCCAGAAATACAAGCTCATCCGCACCTGCCTTATCATAGGCAGCACCAACAGCAACCGGATCACCTGCATCTTTTAAATTCACAAAATTGATACCCTTTACAACCCTGCCATTGTTGACATCCAGACAAGGAATAATTCTCTTTGTATGCATACTCTCTTCCTCCCCGTCTCTTATAAGTGTATAAAGTTATCCAATATTTTCAGTCCTACCGTCGAACTCTTCTCCGGATGGAACTGACACGCAAATACATTTCCCTTTTCCACAGAGGCATGAATGTCCACGGAATAGTGTGTCCGCGCTGCAACATCTGCTTCGTCCTTCGATTTCAGGTAATACGAATGCACAAAATATACATATGGGTGTTCCTCCACACCGGCAAATAATTTTGCGCCCGGTGTGATATCGAGAGAATTCCATCCAATCTGTGGCACCTTCAGATCCGGTGCATCTGGAATCCGTAAAATCTCGCCGTCCAAAATTCCAAGTCCCGTTGCTCCCGGGCTTTCCTCGCTTGTCTTATACAGAAGCTGTAAGCCAAGGCAGATTCCAAGGAATGGCGTCCCCTCATCTACCACATCGTAGATGACCTGGTCCAGCTTGTACTCCCGCAGCTTACCCATCGCATCCCCGAAGCTTCCTACACCCGGCAGGATCACCTTGTCGCACGACAAAATCAAATCTTTGTCCCGCGTGATCACGGCTTCTTCACCCAGATAATGCACTGCTTTTTCTACACTTTTAATGTTGCCTGCATCGTAATCTAAAATTGCTATCATCGTCTCATCCTCTGTCACATTCATACGGTCAATAGTTGCATTTATTACTGTCCCTGCGCATCGGTCGGCGTCTCTGTCTCCGCTGCTTTCGCGCCAAGCTCTGACAAGGTTTTCGTATATTCTTGTCCTTCCATCGCTAAGATCTGGTATGCCGTTTCTTCGGTGATACCATATGTATTCCACAGTGCATTGATAATCTTATCCCGGCAGGAGTCGATATCCTTCACGATATCAAGCTCTACCGCCTCATCGTAATGCTCATCATATTTCTCGATGCCCCGAAGTAATGCATCAAGCGCCTTGTCCGGTCTGCCAAGCTTCATGTTATTCTCATAGGATTCATACAGTCGTTCCACATACATAACAGTGTAGATCCGGTCTTTTAAATCCTGATCTTTTTCTTTGACTTCGACACCGGATACCTCATCATATGCCAGACGATATCGCTGCCGTTCGAAATAATTCGCCGCTTTCCTGATCACCTGCGAATAGTTAAACTGATTCGGTCGGGGTACCCCCCCTGCCGCAAGTGCAAAGAACAGAACAAATACGACAATAACGGTCGGTGTCGAAACCTTTTTCTGATCTTTTTCGGCTTCAAGCTCTGCCGCATAGGCTTCATCTTTTTGTCGTTTTTTGTCGGCTTTTTCCTTCTGCTTTGCTTTATCCTTCGCCTGCTTCGCAGTAAGCATCTCCTGCTTGGCTGCGTCCTTTTCTTCTTTTTTCGCTTCCTGCTCTGCCTGTTTTTTCTTCTTTTCAGCTTCCTTCTTCGCTTTCTTCTCCTCGAACAAAGCTTCCTCTTCTAAGTCATCCTCATCCGGCTCACCAAAAAGAATCTCAGAAATCGTTTTCTTTTTATGTTCTGTCTCTTCTTCCTCAATTTCGGCTTTTTTCTTCTTCTCTGCCTTTTTCCGCGGCTGCTTCACCTTTTTTACCGGTTCCCCCGGTTTTTCGCCAATATCCTCGATATCAGCCAGATCCCCGTTCAACAAACTTTCTGCCATAGAGGACTGCAACAATGCATCCAGGCTATCCTCATCTGCCGTATATGGATTTTTTCCCTTCTCTGACAGTTCTGGTTCTTCTGACATTCCCATATCCATCGAACCAAACAAAGCATCATCGAACACGCCCTCTGGCAACGCGGTATCTTCCTGCATCTGCAAGTCTGCTTCTCCAAAAACATCGGTATTGTCCGCCTGCACCGACGTCTCTTCCTGTGGCGGTTCTGGTTTCACATTCTCCTGATTTGCCTTCTCGATCAGGGCATCCAGACTCATATCGTCCGTTTCCTGTTCCTGCGGCTTCTTGTTTACGACCGGATTGGCACCGGCATCCAGTTTCGTAATATCAACATCATCAAAATCAATATCATCGAAATCCAGATCTCCAAGATCCATGCCATCTAAATGATCCAGTTCATCGAGAGAAATGTCATCCATATCATCTGCATCGACATCCACGCCGGAATCTATATCAATATTCTCATTCAATTCTCCATCCATCGATGATAATTCATCCAACAGACTATCCAGATTGTTCTCGTCCAAAATGTTCCTCCATGTGTATCACAAATTCCACAGATAAAAGTATCATATCACATTCATTTCTCCAAGACAAGTAAAACCACTACATACCAGCACGCAAAGAGGCACCATACAAACTGCTATTGGGTGCCTGCCTTTTTATTCCCAATCATCAAAATCCTCATAATCATCATACGCGCCATTGGCATAGTTCTTCGTATAATTGATATTGCTTGACCGCTTCTGCTTTGGCTGCGGACGACTGGATTCCCGTTTTTTGTTGTTCTGCTTCTTCTTAACCGATTTCTGTTCCTTTTCTAAGCGCATCTGGACTTTATTTTTGTCCGGAATTGCGATCGTCGGCTTACTCTCCTTTGGACGGGATGGCTTGCTTCTTCTGCCTCTGTCTTCCTCATCCTCATCCTTTTTCGGAAACTTAGGAGCACCTCCGTAGTTTCGGTTTGGACGCTCATTTCTCGGTGGTCTGTCTCCATATGGTCTGTCACCGTATGATTTCTCTCCATATGATCGGTTTCCATTTCCACGCGGTGGTCTGTCTCCACCTGCCTGTCGGTCACCTCGCGGTGCGCCGGAACGATCGGATTTCTGGAATCTTGTTCCTCCACCTGGTCGTTTCTCCCGATCAAAATATTTTCCTTGTCCTCTGTTCATGCTGGAACCACCTTCTCTTGTTCCTTCCGTTGCCACGTCTTTATCTCCTTTCGTAACTTTCGCATGGATTTTATTTTTTAGCTTGCATGCATTTTATACTCAATCCTCAGCTTGTCCGCGATCAGGGCAATAAACTCGGAATTCGTCGGCTTTCCTTTTCCTGCACTCACCGTATAGCCAAACATATCCTCGATGACTTCGATCTTGCCTCTTCCCCATGCCACTTCAATCGCATGACGGATGGCACGCTCCACACTGCTGGACGTCGTCTTGTATTTTTTCGCTATACTTGGATACAACAGCTTCGTTATATAATTGAGCATATTCATATCATTGACTGCCATCATGATGCCCTCACGTATGTACTGATATCCTTTGATATGCGCCGGAATACCGATCTCACGGATGATCTCCGTTACGTCGTTCTCCATCGTATGCATACCATAGTCATACACATTGTTGGCTGGCAGTTTGGTATCCTCATCTTCGCATCCTTCCATCGGCTCCCCAACCTTTGCAAAGTCTGCAATCTGTATAATTCGTTTTGCCAGTACCTTCGGATTACAAGGTTTCATCATATAATAATCAGCACCCAGATTGAATGCCATATTGATGATCCGGCTCGACCCCACCGTCGACAAGAAAATAATCTTCAAATCCACCAGTGACTGGTTCTCCCGCAGCTGCTCTAATACCTCCAGACCGTCTACGTTGGTAATGAAAACATCCATCAGCAACACATCCGGCTGTGCCTGCAGCACCTGATCATACACCTCATTTCCATCCGCTGTACAGCAAACGATATCGAATCTCTCCCCATTATAGGCTTCTAACTGCCGGCCAAGCATCTCATACCCGGCGTCCGCAATCATCACCCTGATTCTCTCCGTATTCATATTATCCTCCCCTTCTTGGAACCAACCTCCTATCAATCAAAATTAACCATAGGAAGATGATATAATTTCAAAATACCATTGTCAAGCGCATTTCCACAGAAATTTTCTTTTTGTGGATAATTTTGTCTACGCGCTTTTCATCTTCGATTCGAGTCGTATTTTGTCGGCGATAAGTGCTATAAATTCCGAGTTCGTCGGCTTCAGCTTTCCCTGCTGCAATGTATATCCAAATAGCTCATGCATCGTGTCGGAATTGCCTCTGCTCCATGCCACCTCAATGGCATGCCGGATGGCACGTTCCACACGGGATGGTGTCGTTGCGTATGCCTTTGCAATCGAAGGATAGAGCTGCTTCGTGATGGAATCGAGGATATCCATATCCTGTACTGCCATCAGGATAGAGCTGCGCAGATACTGGTATCCCTTGATATGTGCTGGCACGCCTACCTCATGAATGATTTCCGTAACCTTTACTTCGAGCTTTGTCTGCAGTTCTTCTCCTGCATCCTCCGGCTGGCAGATACTCATCCCCGTCTGTTTGCCACGCGCTAAGGTCAGGATTTCCTTTTCCAGATCAAGATCATTATATTCTTCATCGATAAAACGGACGAAAATATGATCAACATTTCCCCGGCATGTATTTTGTGCAAATCGAATCTGGCTGGCATTCCCCTGCAACAGGAAGCGGTATCCACGGGTTCCCCATCCGTTGACCTCTTCCATCACTGCCAGTCCATCCAGATTCGGCAACAGGAAATCCAGCAAAATGACATTTGGATTTTGTGCGCGAATTGCCGAAACTGCGTTTCCGCCGTCTGAAATAATATCGCACACGCAAATATCCTTATTCTTTGCAAGCTGCTGTCTTAATTCCGTCGCTGCCTTTGTATCATGTTTTATGATAAGCACTTTTGTCTTCATAAAACTATCCCCCTCTAATCTTGATATCAAAGACATTATAGTTTCATTATTTTGCGAGGGCAATACATAATAAAACGCAAGTTGCGACAGTAAATATTGACAGCATTTTCGGTCAATTTTTCCCATTTTTTACTGCATCATTTCTTCGATGAAAATGCCGTAGCCTCGTGTCGAATCGTTGACAAATACATGTGTCACTGCCCCGATCAGCCTGCCATCCTGCAGGATTGGTGTGCCGCTCATTCCCTGCACAATTCCGCCGGTCAGAGAAAGCAATGTCGAATCGGTTACCTTAAATTCCATACACCGTCCGTTCTCATTGTCAGAATCGACTGACACAATCTCGATTTCGTATTGTTTCGACTCCCCGGATACCGACGAAAGCAGATACGCGGTTCCGACATGCACCTCTGATTTTCGTCCAACTGCCACCTGGATGTCCTGCGTATGTGTCTTTTGCTGTCGTTTTGTCAAGTATCCGTGAATACCAAAGGCACTATTTTCCTCCACGCGCCCGATCACATACCGTCCGGTATAATTGATGATGCCCTCCAGTCGTCCCGGCTTATCCGCTTCCGGCTTTTTGATGCGCACGATCGTCGTCTCATACACCGCGCCATCGGACACGCGGAACATAATTCCTGTGTCGTTGTCGTTGATGCTGTGTCCAAGTGCAGCAAACCGTTCTCCATCTGTATAGGTGATTGTTCCGATTCCGGAAATATCATCCTTTACCCAGAGTCCAAGCGCATAGCTGCCATCCTTTTTCTTTACCGGTGTTACACGCACCGTCCGGTACTCATTTTCCCGGCAGACACGAAGCAGCAATTCGTGTCCTTCGCTTTGCTGTACCAGTTCCAGCATTGATTTTTTATCGTCCACACTCTGTCCATTGATACGCATTACATAATCGCCCGGCGACAACAGATTCTCACATGGATTGCATGTGATTCCCTGTTCGTCCACAACCGAATTGACGCCGATCACCATTACACCTTTTGTTTTCACATAGATTCCAACTGGTTCTCCTGACGGACAGACCATGCATTCGGTCTCCCCTTCACTTGATACAACCGGCAGTGAATCCGCCTGCGTCTCCACATCTGTATCTCCTCCCTTTGCGAACAGGAACTCCCGGTTATGATACCCTAAGATGCCAAGCACTATCAGCAACAGTACAACTAAAAAGATTCGATACTTTCTCACATCGTTTCCTCCTCTCCTGATTTCATTTCTTTATTTCAAATCGCTTTATTTCATATAATTTGTGCTATAAAAAAGAGTACATAGATTCCTCCATGTACTCTTAGTATCGAATATTTCATTCTATGTAATTCAGTTTATTTTTGCCTGTTCTGCCAATCCTTTCATCTCGGTCACAGTGTGAATCGTCGTCTCCGTGATCTTTGCACCACCGATGAGTCTTGCCAGTTCTTCAATTTCCTCTTCCTTTGAAAGTAACCGGATGCTGGAAATTGTTTTCTCATTTTCCACATTTTTTTCAATCAGATAATGTGCATCTGCCATCGCTGCGATCTGGGAAAGATGCGTGATACAGATAACCTGATGCTGCCGTGACAGGATCGACATCTTCTCTGCCACCTTCTGTGCGGTTCTGCCACTGATACCGACATCGATCTCATCAAAGACAAGTGTCGGTGTGTCGTCCTGATTTGCAAGACAGGATTTCATTGCCAGCATGATTCGCGACAGTTCACCACCGGATGCAACCTCATGCAGCGGACGCATCGCTTCACCTACATTCGTCGAGATATAGAAGCACGCATCATCGTAGCCATTTGCAGAATAATTCGGGGATGTCTCAAACCGCATCTCAAACCGGACCATATTAAAGTTCATATCCTCCAAGGACTCCCGGATCTTCTTACAAAGCTTTTCCGAAAGTGCCCGTCTGTGCTCGGATAATACCCGGCAGCTCTCTTCAAGCTTCGCCGTCTGTTTCTTCCATTGTGCCTCAATCTCCTGCATATGCTCCTCATAGCCGGAAAGAGCATCATATTCTTTCTCGAAAGCTGCAAGGCTTTCCAAAATCTGGGAAATGGAATTTCCGTATTTTGCCTTTAAGGAATTGATCTGATCCAGACGACTTTCCATCTCACGAAATTGTCCTTCATCAAACTCCATATCCTTCATATACTCACTGATCTCACGATTAAAGTCTGACAGCAGACCATCGGCATCCTCTAAGATACCAGCCGCATCGGCAAGCTCCTCGTCCAGTTCCGTGAGTCTGCGCATATCCTTGATCGCACGTCCTAGCTGTTCTCCCGCAGAAGCAGCTCCATATCCGGTCAGTGCATAGATGTCGTTTGCATATTGCAGGATTTCCTTTGCATTGACCGCCTTCTTGTACTGCCGTTCCAACTGGACATCCTCGCCATCGACCAGCTTCGCATCTTTGATTTCCTTAATCTGATACTGCAGGAAATCCATGCGTTTGTTTTTCTCTGCCTCGTCCATGCTGCCTTTTTTCTTTTCTTCTTCAAGTTCCCGGTAGATATGATAATCTTCCTGCACCTGTTTTTTCAACTTCTGGATATCCTCCCCGCCAAAACGATCGAGTATCTCCAGATGCTTTGCTGGCTTTAACAGTGTCTGCTGCTCATGCTGTGCATGCAGATCGATCAGAAGCGATGCGATTTCTTTTAACCGCGTGATCGTCACCGTCGTATCATTTACCCGGTTGACGGTTCTGCCATTCGGCGATAACCGCCGGGATATCAGCAAAGTACCGTCCTCATCCGGTGTCACCTCCAGCTTCTCAAGCGCTTCCACAATTGCTGGCTGGTCAACCGAAAATACAAGCTCGACCAGTCCATCCTTTGTGTCATCCCGCAACAGTTCTTTCGGGAATTTACCACCCAGACAGATTCCCAGAGATCCAATGATAATAGATTTACCAGCACCCGTCTCTCCGGTCAGAATATTCAGCTGCTCGTGAAAATCAATGTCAATCTCCTCGATCAGCGCTATATTTTTTATGTGCATTGTCAACAACATTTTTTTATCTCTCCAATTATATGTTCTGCCTGCTGCCCATCTTTGATCGCCAGAAACAGCGTATCATCGCCTGCAATACATCCCATAATGCCTTCCACCGACAGATTGTCGATTGCAGCACCAACCGCCATCGCCATACCGGATACAGTTTTGACTACAATAATATTCTGTGCGGCTTCAATCGAAAGAATACACGATGCCATCACATGCTGATAGGATGCATGTGTTCCGGTATCAGGTTCCAGACTTGCAGCATAACGATGCTTCCCACTTCCGTAGGAAACTTTTTCCAGTTTCAATTCCCGTATATCTCTCGATACAGTTGCCTGTGTTGTCTCAAATCCAAGTGCCTGTAAACGTCTGGTAAGCTCTTCCTGCGTGTCTATCTCATATTCCGATATCAATTCCAGCAATGCCTGCTGGCGTCTCTGCTTACTCATGTTAAGCGCCTCCTATTTTTTCCCGAAGTACACTATAAAAGCTGACATCATACATTTTTATCAATCGGATCTCACGCTTCGAGCAGGTCACTTCCACGCTCTCACCCGCAGATAATTCGATATTGTCTGCTCCGTCAAAGGAAACGATTGCTTCTGTCTCCTGTGTTCTCCGTTTCTTGACAACCTCGATCCGTATACGGTCTGCACTGTCAAACGAGACGCTCTTGGAGGTAAGCGAATGCGGAGAAATCGGTGTCACAACGACTGCCTTGGATTTCGGGCTGATGATCGGTCCACCGGCGGACAAATTATATCCGGTCGAACCAGTCGGCGTCGCCACAATCACACCATCTGCCTCATACGTGTCTAACAACTGCTCATTTACATAGATATTCAGACCAATGATCCGGGAAAATCCTGCACGTGTGATCACCACATCGTTCAGGCAGGAAAAGGATGTCTCTCCCTTGCGTCCCTCAATCATCATCCGTTTTTCTATGCTGTAATCGTCCGCCAGCAGACGGTCGATTGCTTTATATGCGTTTGACTCTTCCACCTCAGTTAAAAAACCAAGCGTTCCGAGATTGACGCCCATAAGTGGAACATCATAGGTTCCAATGCTGTGTGCTGCACGGAGCATCGTTCCATCCCCGCCAAGCACAATCACAGCCTCTACGCCTTCCATGTATTCGGGCTTGATCGTCGTGCCATTGTAGTGCTGCTCATCGCTCACCACAACCGCCTGCGCACCTTTTTCCCTGATGTACGCAACGATATCCTGCGAAAGTTTTAAATTGATGTCTTTGTCAGTATTTGCGACGATTAAAAACTTATTCATTGCCCGGTTCCTTATCTAACGTATCATGTGAAGCTGTAACAACTGCTTTTATATCAATGGATGAAGCATCCACGATTTCCTGATCTTGTTTATTCTTGGATAAGAATAATAAATACTCAATATTTCCCTCTGGTCCCTTCACCGGAGAAAAATCCAGTGCCAGCGGATAAAAATCAATCGAAGAGGCATAGTCAATCACCATGCGGATCACCTCTTCATGGACAGCGCGGTCACGCACAACGCCCTTTTTTCCTACCTTTTCCCGTCCGGCTTCAAACTGCGGCTTGATCAGACAGACCACCTGTCCATCCTCCGTCAGAAGATTCTTCACCGGAAGCAAAACCTTCGTCAACGAGATAAACGATACATCAATCGAAGAAAATGCTGCCAGCTCGTCAATATCCTCCGGCACAACATAACGGATATTCGTCTTTTCCATGCAGACTACCCGCTCGTCATTGCGAAGCTTCCATGCAAGCTGTCCATGTCCGACATCGATTGCGTAGACTTTTGTCGCTCCGTTTTGCAACATACAATCTGTAAATCCGCCGGTCGAAGAACCGACATCCATGCAGACTTTGCCAGACAGTGTGATCGGGAATTTCTGCATTGCCTTTTCCAGCTTCAGACCGCCGCGGCTCACATACGGCAGAGTTTTCCCCTTTACCTCGATCACCGCGTTCTCTGGAAATGTCGTCCCAGCCTTATCTTCTTTGTTGCCATCTACATATACAATTCCCGCCATGATGATTGCTTTTGCTTTCTCTCTCGAAGGCGCCAGTCCTTTCTCCACAAGCAATACATCCAGCCGCTGTTTCTTCTGCTTCTCCATCATTCTTCCTCTATATTATTTCTATTTCAAATGTTTCTTATAACACGGTACAATCTTTTCTGCCAGTCCCTCTGCATCGATCTGCATATGGTGCCTTAACTCCGGAATTGTTCCCTGTGGCACACTCGGAAGTGGAATCGCTCCGCTGATAAATGTATACTGTTCCGGACTGTTTTTCTCTGCCAGATACGCATGCAGCTTCTCGCCATATCCGCCCTGCATGATCGTATCCTCCAATGTTACAAAGACGGTATGCGTCTTCATCAGCCGGTCTAAAAGCTCCGTATCAAGCATCGACTGGAACCGCACATTGACCAGTGTCACAGGAATCTGCTTCGCCTCTAACCGTTCCACAAGGCGGTCTGCTTCCTCCATCATATGTCCACAGGAGAACACTGCCACGCCAGATGCCTCCTGTATCACTTCACTCTTTCC